>Ga0116108_1001438_pt1 | contig 12275 bp, 11 predicted proteins | sample June2015DPH_6_15_FD_88970 | JGI IMG/M metagenome (GOLD analysis project Ga0116108, IMG submission 88970) | Peatland microbial communities from SPRUCE experiment site at the Marcell Experimental Forest, Minnesota, USA - June2015DPH_6_150 | ecosystem: Environmental > Terrestrial > Soil > Wetlands... | reverse complement strand
GCGACGGCGACTTGCGCGGCCACGCGCTTCATGAATGCGATTTCCACTTCGGTCATGCCTTGCGGCACATAACGCCCAAAACCCATGGCGCCGAGGCGATGCTGCGCGGAGGTGAGAGGCACAATGGCAATGGTGTGGACGCCGGCATCCTGCAGGCGCTGCATGAAGAGCGGATAGCGGGCGTCCTTTGCGGTGTCGAGGGAGACGAAGGGTTGCTGGCTTTGCCAGACCCAACCGGCGGGGGAGTCTTCGACGGAAAGTTCATCCGAGGGGGGCGGATCCAAGTTTCCGCGGGTTTCCAGGACGTGGAGGCGCATGGTGTTCTTCGAAGGGTCGTGAAGAACGAGGCCGAGAAAATCGAATTGCAGGACGGAGTGGAGGCGCACGGCGAGTTCGTGGAAGAGGGCCTTGAGATCGTGCTGCTGCGCAATTGTCTCGCTGACTTCCAGCAGGGCCTCGAATTGCCGGCTGGAAGAATCGAGGGGCGAAGGAGGACGCGCTGTTCGGGCAGGATTTTGCGATTCCGCCATAAAACGAGAATAGCATCCGGTTTGGCGGGCTCACAACCAAGGGAAGGGCATGCAGCGGGGCGGGCCATTTGCGTATACTCAAAGCGCATCGGCAGAGGTTGTGTTGGGGAGCCAAGGGAGATTTTTGGAGTGAGGAAGCTGAGCGAAAAAATCGGCGCAGTCCTATGGCTAGTGCTGCTGTTTGTGCTTCCCGTTTTTGGCTTAGGGGGCTGCACGCAAGGGCCACAGCCCCAGACGGGCAATTCCGAGGAAGCGCGACGCAGCGCCGCGGCTTCCAACAGCGCGCGTGCGGCGGAGCGCTATGATCTGAGTGATGACGAAAAGCGCGGCGGGCACACGCTGGCGCGGCATGTGGCGCGGACTGACGATGAGCTTCGCGAACGGCTACACCGCGAGGGCAACATTTCGGCCGCCTCCACCTGGACGGACCGGGAAACCGCCGAGGAAACCATTGCGGAGGCTCTGCGGTCCGAACGCGGGCGCATCGAGAGCTGGATGCGCCGCGGGTATCCCCGCGCGAATCTGGCGCTGCACTACGAAGCAAGACGCGACATCGGGCGCAGCCTACGCCAGGGAGAAACGGAGGCGGTGCGCTGCCGCGACACCGTGATTGTGCTGCGCGCCGATGGGCCAGATGGTTTTTATGTGCTGACGGCGTACCCGGAGGCCCGCGAATGAAGAACGAGAGAAAGAGCGGCGCCTTTGTGCCGGCGAATTATCCGGCTTTGCGGGAATCCTTGCCGGGCTACCTGCACGAAGATTTTCAGGAGACGTCCGGCACGGTGGCGGAGGCGGTGGAGGCCTTCCTGGACGAAGCGAGCGCGGAAGAGATTCAACAAGTGCACGAAGAGTGGGGCCGGCTGCGCAAACAGTTTGCCGGGCGGCCGCTGAAGGAGCTACAGGCGGCGTTGGTGCGGCTGGGGATCGCGTGGCGACCCGCGTCGGAAGAGGAGTTGCGGGGCTTGGACGAAATTCTCACGCGCGGCAAGGCATGATATTCTGATGAGGTTCTAGGCCCGTAGCTCAGTTGGTTAGAGCGCTACCTTGACACGGTAGAGGTCTGGGGTTCGAGTCCCCACGGGCCTACCATATCATTTCGATGGACTTAGCCACGTTTTCGCCACCCGGTTTTTGGCCATTCCGTACCGCTCTCCGTACCGTTGAAACTTGCGAATCCGGTGAGTTCCGTTCGTTGACTTGTTTCCTGCAACCGCAAGCGGCTTGCTTCAAGTCGCTGTATCGGAAACGCGCAAACACAACACGTTCGTGCACTCCCCTTGCCTCCTCACACTTCCGATACATCAGTACTAAGACTTCTCAGGAGTTAGCTGCACATTTTCCGATTCGTTTTATTGACGGCCTTTTTGGCCTGCACTAAGATAGCGCGGCCTGATCCTACGACCGAGTATTAGGCGCCCCACGGCTTGAGGAGGATCGAAAATGGCGAAAAACCGCTTCGCGTACAAACCAATCCTTGGATTACTCGCAGTTCTCATGGTGAGCATTGTCCTGTCAACAGTAGCTCGCTCCACGAAGTCAGAATCGGCGGGAGGGCAACCACCCGTAGCACCGGTGCGCATGGTCACAGACGAATACTTTGGCGTTAAAGTGAGCGATCCCTACCGCTACATGGAAGATCTATCGAATCCAGAGGTCATTGCGTGGTTTAAGGGGCAGAATGATTACACACGAGCTGTCCTTGCGCGGATATCCGGGCGCCGCGCTTTGCTTGAGCGGGTGAAGGCGCTCGATGAATCGGCCCCCGCGCGGGTAACTGACCTGCGACGCTTGCCGAACGATCGCTACTTCTATCAAAAGCGACTCGCGGCCGAAGACGTATCAAAGCTGTACATGAAAGATGACTTGAGCGGCGCGGAGCACCTGTTGGTGGACCCGACAAAGTATGCGACGGCTGGCGGCCCTCACTATGTAATCAGCTACTATGCACCTTCCTTCGACGGGCATTACGTGGCTGTGGGCGTCTCTGCAGCGGGCTCCGAGGATGCCGTGCTACGGGTATTCGATACAAACACGGGGCGAGAAACGGGAGATGTCATCGACCGAGCTCAGTTCGGGAGCCCCAGCTGGATGCCCGACGGCCGATCGTTTTTATATAACCGCCTGCAGAAGTTGACGCCGAGTTCGGCCCCTACAGATAGGTACCTAAACAGTCGGGCTTATCTGCACGTGCTGGGCGCCAATCCGGATGAGGACCGATTGGTGTTCGGCAGCGGCGTATCAACAGTGAAACTCGACCCGGCGGATATTCCGTTTGTGATGACTTCGCCGGGTACTCCCTATGCCATAGGGATCGTGGCTCACGGCGTACGCATTGAGGCCACGATGTACGCCGTACCACTGGAAGCACTGAGCGCTGCAAGTGTGCCGTGGAAACTCTTTTGCGACGTGGACGATGATGTGACGGGGTTCGACGTTCATGGCAGCGATCTGTACCTGATCTCCCATCACCAGGCGTCGCGGTTTAAGGTCTTGCGAACCAAGCTTTCCAATCCGGACGTGGCTCAAGCGGAAGTAGTTGTGCCGCCAAGCGAGGCCGTAATCCAAAACCTTGCAGCCGCCAGCGATGCTCTCTACGTGCAGGAGTTGGACGGAGGAATTGGGAGATTGGTCCGACTGGCTTATTCCGACGTGAAGCCCGAACGGATTCCCTTGCCGTTCGACGGGTCTGTCGCGCTCACAGGAACTGACCAGCGGATACCGGGAACGCTGCTGGAACTGACCACGTGGACAAAGGCCCGGAAAATTTACGCCTATGGTTCGACAGGCAAGACCGTGACCGACACCAAACTGCAGCCGTTGGGCAAGTACGACGAACCTGCGGATCTGGAGTCGGTAGAAGTGAAAGCCAAGAGCTACGACGGCACGCTGGTGCCACTTTCGATCGTCTACAAGAAAGGGCTGAAGCTGGATGGCACGAACCCAACACTGTTGGAAGGCTATGGTTCCTACGGCATCACGTTTGATCCATATTTCGATCCGAAATTTATTGCCTGGTTCGAGCGGGGTGGGGTATTCGCGGTGGCGCATGTTCGTGGAGGAGGCGAATACGGCGAAGACTGGCACCTGGCGGGAAAACTGCTAACGAAACCAAATACATGGAAAGATTTCATTGCGTGCGCTGAGTATCTGATCAACCAGAAGTACACGACAAAAGCGCGGCTGGCGATCGAGGGAGGAAGTGCCGGCGGGATCACCATCGGACGATCGATTACGGAACGCCCAGACCTATTCGCGGTGGCAATTGATGCGGTGCCGATGTCGGACGCAGTGCGTGATGAGTTTACGCCGAATGGTCCGCCGAATATTCCCGAGTTCGGGACGGTGAAGGAAGCGGACGGATTCAAGGCACTTTATGAAATGAGTGCCTATCACCATATCAAGGATGAAGTGGCGTATCCGGCGGTGATGGTGACCACCGGGTTCAATGATCCGCGAGTGATCTCCTGGGAGCCCGGGAAGATGGCGGCGCGCCTGCAGGCGGCTTCGTCCAGCGGAAAACCGATTCTGTTGCGGGTCGACTACGACGCCGGCCACGGCATCGGATCAACCAAAACGCAGAGAGAAGAAGAGCTAACAGACGAGATGAGCTTTGCACTGTGGCAATTCGGCGTGCCGGAGTTCCAAACCGCCAAAGAGTGATCCGCGGTATCTACACCGCAAATTGTGAAAACCCGCTCACTGTTGAGAGTCAGCCATCAAATTGTTGGAAGTACGTGATCACGGCCCTTTGACACGGTAGAGGTCTGGGGTTCGAGTCCCCACGGGCCTACCATTCATTTCAATGGGCTTAACCACATTTTCGCCACCCTGTTTTTAGCCATTCCGTACCGCTCTCCGTACCGTTGAAACTTCGGCTTACACGTTTTCCCGTTTTGCTTCATCGGCTACAGACAATGTCACCGGTTTCCAGGGAGCCTCTGTTCAAGTCTTGTGTCAACGATTGCGAAGTAGAGCAAAGCCGATGCGCGTGCCGAAACCCAACTCGCGGCCCAGGTGAATATTGAGAAGGGAGAGTGGTTCGAGGTAACGAGAGTTGCGAAGAGGACCCGCGTCAACGGGATCGAAACCGAGACGGGCAATCACTTGGCGAACGCACTCTTTGGATTTCGAGTCATCACCCGCAAAAAAGATGCTAATGATTCGGCCATCGATCTGTGCGCTTTGACTTGCGTAAACTTCGGCGAACACAGCGTTGAAGGCCTTTACGACATGAGCGCTGGGAAAGGACTGCGCGATCACCTCGGCGCCTGAATTCGCGTGCCCAATCGTGAGAGCCCGATGATCAGGAGTAATTGGATTCGTTAGATCGACGAGTGTTTTTTGTGTGAGATGGGCGGCGAGAGGGCGAAGGGCAGTGTTTATTTCGGAGAACGGGAGGGTCAAAAAGATGAGATCCGACTCATCGACGAGGGGAATTAAGTCCAGGACCTTTGAACCGTGTCCCGCGTGCTGCGCCGCTTCTTGGGCGTGGGCTGAGGTTCGAGAGGTGAATCCAACGGGAAAGCCGACCTGTGCAACCCATGCGCCGAGCGATCTTCCGACGTTTCCGCTTCCGAGGATCCCAATCTTCACGCAATGTTTATAGCGTCCGGGTGTGATTGGGTCAATCCGAAGCGCGTTACCGTAGAAGGAATCAGGTCACGGAGCTGCCCAGGGAATGGATTCTGCCTCATTTCTGGACTGGTCGCTCACATCCAGGACTGCGCCCGGCAGACAGGATTGGCGGGCCCAGAGCGGGGCAGAAGGGCTTGTGACCCCGGTCACGGAACCCCTCTGCCTAGGTGCGAGAATCAAGTTCAAGGCTTCTAACGGAATGTGGACCTCTTTCCGTGAGAGAAACTCGCCATGATGTGGCTCGTAAGACTCGCGCTGAACCGCCCCTATACGTTCATAGTGGCGTCCCTACTGATTCTGATCCTCAGTGTCGTAGCCGTTGTCCGTACCCCCACTGACATTTTCCCCGACATTAACATCCCTGTTGTCAGCGTGGTGTGGGGCTACACGGGCCTGGCGCCCGAAGAGATGGAGCGGCGCATGGTCACGCTCTTTGAGCGGGGCGTCACCACCACGGTCAACGATATCGAGCACATTGAGTCGCAATCCTATTACGGCATCGGAGTAGTCAAGATCTTCTTCCAGCAGGGCGCAGACATTAACGGAGCCGTTGCGCAGACCACGGCCATAGCCCAGGCGGTTCTGAGGTCGATGCCACCCGGCACCACGCCTCCGTTGGTGATCGCTTACACGGCTTCGAGTGTCCCTATTCTACAGTTGGGCTTGAGCAGCCCAAGCCTCTCCGAGGGGCAACTCTTCGACTTGGGCGTTAATTTCCTGCGTGTCCAACTCGCCGACATTGAAGGAGCGGCCATCCCGGCTCCCTACGGGGGCAGGCCGCGGCAGATCAGCGTTGATCTTGATCCCCGCGCGATGACGGCGCTTGGCGTTTCCGGGGCCGATGTAGTTAATGCGGTCAGCGCCCAGAATCTTATCCTGCCGCAGGGCACGATCAAACTTGGGCCACGCGAGTACGACGTCGCGCTCAACAGCAGTCCCGTGCAGGTGGCGGAACTCAACGATCTGCCCATCAAGGTAGTGAACGGCAGCATGGTGTACATTCGCGATGTCGCTCATGCTCATGATGGCTTCCAGTTCCAAACCAACATCGTGCACGTGGATGGTCACCGTTCTGCCCTGTTGAGCATCTTCAAGACGGGTAAGGCATCCACCCTGGATATCGTTTCCAGGGTCTACGCGGAGCTGCCCCGAATTCAAGCGGGGCTTCCGTCGGCCCTGAGAATCAACCCCATCGCCGATCAGTCGCTATTCGTGCGCGCCGCTATCAAGGGAGTGCTCCGCGAAGCCATCATTGCGGCCCTTCTGACGGCCTTGATGATTCTTGTTTTCCTGGGCAGTTGGCGAATGACCCTGGTGGTGTCAATTTCGATTCCGCTTGCCATCTTGACCTCGTTGCTGACGTTCACCTCGCTCGGCGAGACCATCAACCTGATGACCCTGGGCGGGCTGGCACTGGCGGTCGGGATTCTGGTGGACGATGCCACGGTTGAAGTAGAAAACACCAATCGCCTGCTGCCGGAAGGCAAGTCGTTACGGGAAACGATTCTCACCAGCGCCAGTCAAATTGCCACTCCGGCCTTGGTAGCCACCCTCGCCATCTGCATCGTCTTTGTACCCATCATGTTTTTGTCGGGGATCCCTGGCTTCCTTTTCCGGCCCTTGGCAGAAGCCGTGGCCTTTGCCATGCTCGCCTCCTATCTGCTTTCGCGGACGCTCGTTCCCACGATGATGTTCTACTTCTACCGGGCCGAGCGCCTGTTGGAGGCAAAGAAACGATATAAGCCACATCGGGGACCCGGTGTCTTCCGCCGTTTCCACCAAAGGTTCGAGGAGGGTTTCAATCGGCTCCGCGAACAATACGGCGTTTTGCTCGAATGGAGTCTGCATCACCGGATGTTGTTTGGCACAGTTTTTCTTGGTTTCTGCGTGGCCAGCCTGGCGCTGGTTCCGCTGCTCGGGTCGGACTTGTTTCCCTACGTTGACGCCGGCCAGATCCGTTTGCACTTCCGGGCCCCGACGGGATTGCGGATCGAAGAGACTTCGGCGCTTTGCCAACGAGTGGAGGAGGCGATTCGTGAGGAGATACCGCGCAGCGAACGGAACACGATCCTGGACAATTTGGGAATGCCGTACAGTGGTATCAACTTGACCTACAGCAACAGTGGAGTCATCGGCACGTCGGATGCCGAGATTCTGGTCTCGCTGAATCCGGAGCATCGTCCGTCGCCGGAATACATCCGCGATCTCCGCGGCAAGCTGCCGAAGGAGTTCCCTGGTACGCAGTTTTTCTTCCAACCTGCGGACATTGTCGGGCAGATTCTGAACTTCGGACTTCCGTCGCCCATCGACATTCAGCTCGTCGGCGCGGACATGGCCGGGAATTACAAAATCGCCAATGAGATGGTCTCGCGCATCCGGCAGATTCCCGGGGCGGCAGACGTGCACATCCAGCAAGCGCTGGACGAACCTGTGGTCAAGGTGGATGTGGACAGGACCAAGGCGCAGGAGATGGGTTTCACGCAGGCGAACGTGGCCAGTGATGCGCTCGTCGCTCTTACCACCAGCTTCCAGACTGCGCCGAGTTTCTGGCTGAGCCCACAGGGCGTGAGCTACTCTGTGATTACCCAGACGCCGCAATACCGGATGGACACTCTGGGAGCCCTCCAAAACACTCCAATCTCCGGCGGCAGCGTTCCGCAACCGGAAATTCTGGGCAATCTGGCGAGCATTCGGCGCGGCCAGGCGCCGGCCGTAGTCAGCCATTACGACATTCAACGCGTGATTGATATCTACGCCGCGAGCCAGGGAAGGGATCTGGGCGGCATCGCATCGGACGTGAACAAGGTAATGGACGAGTATCGAGGGAAATTGCCTCGCGGTAGTTTTATGGTTGAGCGCGGCCAAGTGGAAACCATGCAGTCGGCTTTTAGGGGTCTCGGGTTCGGCATTCTGTTTGCAGTGATTCTGGTTTACTTTCTCATGGTCGTGAATTTCCAGTCCTGGATGGATCCCTTCATCATCATTACCGCCCTACCGGCGGCGTTGGCCGGAATTATCTGGATGCTCTTCATGACGCGCACGACGCTCAACGTTCCTTCTTTGATGGGTGCGATCATGTGCATTGGTGTAGCCACCTCAAACAGCATTTTGCTGGTGACCTTTGCCACCGGGGAACTCAAGGAAGGGAAGAATTCGCTGGACGCGGCGTTGCGGGCCGGGCTCGTGCGGTTGCGCCCCGTTATCATGACCGCTCTAGCCATGATTATCGGAATGGTGCCCATGGCGTTGGGTATCGGCGAGGGCGCAGAGCAAAACGCTCCTCTGGGACGCGCCGTCATCGGCGGACTCTTGATCGCCACTGTCGCCACGCTCTTTGCGGCAGGCGGAGGCAGCGCAAGCTCAAGCCCAAGCCAACCTGGATCTGGCCCGTACCACCGCTGCTCGCTATCAGGACCTGTTGAAAGCCGATGCTGTCTCGAAGCAAGACACGGATCAGGCTATCAGCACTCTGCATGCCCTTGAGGCTAATCTAAAAGCTGCGATCGCGAACGTGGGTCAGCTGAAAGAATTGCAGTCCTTCGAGAAAGTCACGGCTCCTTTCGCGGGCACGATTACAGCGCGCTACATCGATACCGGCGCCTTGATTGCCTCCGGCACCAACACAATTCTGTTCCGGCTAGCGGACACCTCAACTTTGCGCGTTTACGCCAACGTCCCCGAGGCCGACAGCAAGGACATCGCGCCGGGGGTTTCGGTCGATCTTGAAACCCCAGAGGTGCACGGAGACAAATTTAGTGGCCAGGTTGTCCGCACCGCTGGCGCGATCGATCCCGTTTCTCGAACCCTGCTCACCGAGATTCGCATACGCAATCCAAAACTTGCATTGGTACCTGGAGAATTCGGAGAGGTCACCTTCCATCTCCATAACAGCAAGACCACGCTGATCATTCCTGCCAGCACTGTGCTCTTCCGCGCACAAGGCACTCAGGTGGCGCTGGTGCAGAATAACGGCAGCGTTCACATCCAAAATGTCGGACTCGGCCGCGACTTCGGCAACAGCGTCGAAGTGCTCTCCGGTCTCACGCCGGGCGACTCTGTGATCGAAAATCCCTCTGACTCGATCATCGACGGCGCCCTGGTTTCCGTTCAGCAGCCGAGAGGTCAATAACTGGAAGCCTTTCTAAGTCTGGTTCTGAGAAACTCGCAACGAGCAGCGCGAAGCTGGCAGCGGGAAAGAGATTCAGCTTTCTGACCTCTTTTTTGACACGGCAGAGGTCTGGGGTTCCCTTCGAAAACTCAGGGCAAGCGAGTCCCCACGGGCCTACCATTTCATTTCAAAGGGTTGGGCCGCGTTTTCGCCACGCTGTTTTTGGCCATTCCGCACCGCTCTCCGTACCGCTAGAGTTCGCAGATGTGGTGAGTTCCGTTCGTTGACTTGCCTCGTCTCGCGATGGTTTTTCTCATCACAGGGTTGGTGTTGCTCCTGTGAGTCCTGCCACGATTATTTTTTCCAGTTTCTTCGAACTGACCAAGTCCTTCGGATAAACCGAAATTAAGTTGATCCGATGTTTCTTGCAATGCTCCTGTTTCTGTTTGGTCTTCAAATCGTAATCAGGGTCTCCCGCAAGGCCGAAATACTCTATGAAGACGCCGTTGACGACAAAGTCGGCCCTGAGGTTTCCGTCCGGATATCGGGGTTCTCTATCATGGCTGATTCGAGAAGCGTGGAGAAGGTCGTCGATGGTTTTCTCACCCAGCGAAAAACAAATGTGGCCATCCTTGGCCAGACATTGAGTTCCACGAGTTGTCCTGCGTGCCCCATCATCTAGGAGTCCCGCTTCCAAAAGAGCGTGAAACCACGAACCGAACAGTTCTTTTACGCGTTCTTCGGCGGGTTTATCCTTGAGCACCCGCAGGACCGAAAGTCGCTCTGTCGTATCCATCCCTTGGAGGTCATACATGCCTGCCCCAAAGTCTTGCGACGGTACGCGTTGGAGCGCGTCGGAAAGTCGTCGTAGGTAAGCGCAGACCTCTTTTCTCGATGAAGTGCCGCTACCAGAACTAAAAAGTGTCGCCGAAAGACATGGAGCACAGAAATCCAATTGGTCGATCCCGAGTCTCTCGACTAAAGGATACGGGAGAGAATTTTCTACAAATGTTTGGTCACAAAGAGGGCAAGTCCTCCATACAGGTGTTCTGATAGCTGTCAAAAGCCCCAGCGTGTCAGCCCGCGACTCCGCAAAGTTCATCAGGATGTTGTACCAAGCGTACCTCGAGCACAGAGGGTCTTCCGCTTTCCACCCCTCAATGATCTCGGGTGGAGTGACTGCAATAATCTTGTCTGTAATACGCCTCTTCCAAGCCCACTGCTCCTTACTGATTGCCTGTGACAAGAGGGTATCATGTGATGCTGACCACCACTTTAGAATCAAGGGGTTCTCGCAGTAGTGGGGATTCGGGCGAGAAGTTCCATATGCAGGTTTATCTCTAATGTCGTAAACGCCCATGCGTGACACTCCCGGAGGAGCTTCAGCTGGAATCCCAGACGTCAGCACCAGTTCGCCTGGATTATACTGGGACTGCTCTGGCAAATCACTCTGGGAAAAGGCACGACTTCAGTCGTCCCGCTATCCACTTGGCGAGCCATTACAGTGGCGGGCGCAAATCTCTCAAAATCATCGAGGCCGCTTTTCTTCTTGGTCTCCATGGCAGCGTTCCTCCTTTGGAACGCCGCTCACCATACGCGTATCGAGAGAGAAAGCTAGTGCTAATTTATTGGGTACTTCAGTTTTCTGTGGCGAGCACCACAAGTAGCCGGGCAGACTTCAGTTCCTAGGAAACGATTCCGTAGATTCGTGGTAAGCCGTTGACAATAATCCATGGCGAGTGGGATCGTTTCTAATACCATGCCGACACGAATTGCCTATACTGACCAGCAACTCCTCGATTACTCCGAAGAGCATCTGCTGTACGAGTTACACATTTTCCGTTGGGTTGCGGAGAATCTCCCACCGGAAAAGGGATTTCTGCTCTCGGCTTTGCTCGAGTCTTTTGCAATCCATCTGCGCAATCTGATCGACTTCTTCTACACCCAGCCGGGAAAAGCGCGGAACGATGACTTGGTTGCAGCCGACTTCTTCGACTCTCCCGGTGCTTGGGATCCAGGCGCGATTCCAAAATCATTAGAGGACGCCCGAGAGCGAGCCAACAAGGAAATCAGTCATGTCACCTACAAGAGGAAGACGGCAACAGACCCAACCAAGCCCTGGCCTGTAGGTGATTTGTTCAAGGAGGTCCACTCAGTTGCTCAGAAATTTGCTGCTGGGGCTTCAAGCAAGAAACTGCATCCTAGTGTCATCACCTGGCTAAAGTCGGATCCCAAGGCTGTCACATTCTTGCTTATCTCAGCTTCGACTACCACATCAAACACAGCTGCTTCTATCGTATCGGGGGGCGGTGGCGCATCGGCTTCGAATAAAGCAGCTGTTTCGACCGGACCAGGGGGCGCGTCGCCTTCGAGTAAAAGTACGATATAGATTCGTCCGAAATAGGAAAATCCCGTACCGTTCTCCGTACCGTTGAAACTTCGTCTTACGCGTATTTCGGCGTACTTCGAGGTTCTCCGTCGTGATGTAAGTTGTTCAGCGTATTGGTTAGTTGGCCTTTGACACGGTAGAGGTCTGGGGTTCGAGTCCCCACGGGCCTACCATTCGCGTGATGGAAGTCGCGCAAGTTCAGAGAACTGCATCCCGGTAGCCGGGGAGTCGCAGTTCGAGCGTCCGGGCTTCTCCTCCAGCGTTTCTTGGTGATGATTATTTGCACAAGGCCCCGCAGGCTGGCGGCTTTGTCCGCCTGGTTCTTTGCTAACCTGTAAATACGAAACAACATCCCCCGGATCACGGTTCTTCCAAGACTCTTTGGTTCGGGGCGGATCACTTTTCCAGAGGCATAACAGCTTGGGGGCCGTTGGAATTCCATCGCCAAGTCCGGCGATCAGGGGGCTGAAGTGAAAATCGCATCGCTATCTCTCGCGCTAACCGGGATGCTCGGCATCCTGGCTGCTCCCGCGCTCGGCCAAGCGCCGCCATCCGGCAGTCCGGCGCAAAATGTCTCCCGCACCACCAAAGCGGTGAACTATCGCCGCGCCGG
>Ga0116108_1001416_pt1 | contig 12384 bp, 8 predicted proteins | sample June2015DPH_6_15_FD_88970 | JGI IMG/M metagenome (GOLD analysis project Ga0116108, IMG submission 88970) | Peatland microbial communities from SPRUCE experiment site at the Marcell Experimental Forest, Minnesota, USA - June2015DPH_6_150 | ecosystem: Environmental > Terrestrial > Soil > Wetlands >... | reverse complement strand
TGCCTAGGTCCGTGGCGATCGCGCTGATCGCCACGTTCATGTTCGTGGCCGCATAACTCGCGATGAACTGAGCCAGCGCCAGCGGCAAGATCATCGCCCTGGCCGCGGCCCCCGCCCCCGCCTCAGAAGCAGTCGTATCAGTCACCGCAGCCCCTCACCCCCTGCCAACCTGGTGGGTGCTGATCGGCGGGCTAGACATCCCAGGAGTTTGCCGAGTTCCCAGAGCAGGGGCTCGTCGTGCCCACCCGTTCCAGTGGGTGAGCTGGTTGCTGACGTCATTGTTCTCCCGCCCCGGGCAGAATCGCGAACCTTGAGTTCTTCGGCCCGTTCGAATCGCCTCTGAACGTTGTCACCCTACCCGGGGGTGATTCCTCTCAATTTCTCACTCCCCAGACCCTAGCCGCCGCTCAAGTCATCGCTCAGCCCGCTTGTCTTGGAAGCGGTGTGTCAGTCATCACGGCCGCTCACCCGCCGACGTCACTGTGCACCGGACAGCCTGGCGGGTGGAGCGGCTGCTGCCCGCGGTGAAGTTTGAGGTGTTCCTCGTATGCTGTGACGCCAGCAGCAATCGGGTAGGGCCCGCGAATCCGCTGCAGCTCAGGTGAGACGTCGCGGTAGTCGAGCTCGGGCTCGTCCCCACAGCCGCTGACAGGAGCGGTTCGGGTGTATGCCGCGGCTACGGCGCCTCCGGTGTCATCCACGCCGCAGCCGTGACCCTGCCCGGGTGACTACTACGAAGCCACCGCGCTGCCGTGCAGGGCTTCCTGGACAGCCTTTTCGTCCTCCTTGGACAGGGAGGTCTTCAGGACGGTGCCGCCGTACTTGCTCATCGCCTCGAGGGCCTTGTCGGGAGTCACCTTCTCCAGCATGAGGAACAGCGCCGAGGTGCCCGGCTTGACCATGTCGCGCACCTGCTCTTGGAACTGCTTGTCGATGCTGGTCTTGGCCAGTTTGCCCATGAGGGCGCCCAGTCCGGCGCCGATGGCCAGGCCGAAGACCGGGATGAAGAAGAGCAAGCCGAATAGGAACCCCCAGAACATGCCCCAGGTCGCTCCGGCACCGACCGCGTGATGGTTGGTGTGGACGTGGTAGCTGCCGTCTTTGTCGCGCACGATCACCGCGATGGCGTCCGGCTGGATGATCAGGTCTTGAGCCAGCCGGCGTGCCTCGCCGGCGGCGGCTTCCGCAGTCGTCTCATCCGGGTATCCGATAGCGATCAGATCAGCCATGATTGGGCCCCTTTCTCATGCGTCGTTATGCCTAACCCTGCTATCGGCGTCCCGCCCAGTCCTCACCCCCTCGCGGGTGAGTTCTTCTTTCGCCAGACGAGCAGCTGCCCGGCGATGACGAGGCGCCGGCCCTGCGCAATGCTGTTATCCGAGGGTGGCGACGAGGGTCGCCTTGATGGTGCGGAGGCGCACGCGCCTTCCCGGGCTCAGGCGTTAAGCGCTACGCCTCGTCGGCCAGGAACGGGTGGTGGTGGTAGCCGGACTCGTCGAGTACGGCGACCGTCGACTCGGGCACTTCGATGAAGGCCCCGGGCAGGTCGTTCAGCGGCTCCGAGACCACGACGTGGGCACGCTTGCCGAAGGCGCGCAGCCGCGCGGCGTCCGGGTACATCTGCCGCAGCGTGGCGATGTCGGCGGAGTGGAACAGGGTGCGCGTCTGGTGCTGCGAGGAGTACCGGAAGGCCCACACGGTTATGCCGTCGGAGACTGCGACGGTGCCCTGCATCGGGAAGGTCACCCCGTGCTCGTGGCCGGCCGACTCCACCATCTGGATGGCCTTCGCCATCGCGGCGATGGGATCCTCACGCAGCCCCAGGGTCAGGGCGAGGTGGAACAGAACCTCCGAGTCGGTGGTCCCCTGGATGTGGGGGTACAGCGACGGCTCCACGGCAAAGGCCAGATCGCGCTTCACCGAGCCGAACCCGGCGATGGCTCCGTTGTGCATGAACAGCCAGTTCCGGAACCGGAACGGGTGACAGTTGGTCTGCTGAATCGGCGGGTCGGCCGCGGCGCGGACGTGGCTGAAGAACAACGGCGACTCGATGGCCTGAGTGAGCTCACGCAGGTTCTGGTCATTCCATGCGGGCTCGGTACTTCGGAAGATTCCGGGGACATTGCCCTCTTTCGGGTCCGCCGGGTACCAGCCGAACCCGAACCCGTCACCGTTGACCGTCTCCGCTCCGAGCGGAGAATCCAGCGACTGCGCGATGAGCGAGTGCTGCGGGTGCAAGATCACCTCCGACGGCCGCAGCGGCTCCCCGCAGTACGCCAGCCAACGACACATGGGGTGAACCTCCCCGACCCAGACGGCTTATCGCAGCTCAGGATTTCCGACGATCGCCAGCGCGCGGGCCACCCGCCAGGGCCGTTGGTCCCCAGAGGAAGACTCCTCTGTCCCGGGCGCAGGCCGGTCCGCCGCACAAAGCACCTCTTGCGCCCCAGATATCGGCGTTGATGATTCCGGGCAGCAAGCTGACCCCGCCCCGCCTCAGAAGTCTTATCAGTCACCGCAGCCCCTCACCCCCGCCAAAGGCAAGCTGAGCCGCCGCCGGCGTGGGGTTGATCATAGGTCGGCACGGCTGCCTCCTGGTGCGGCCATCTGCGCCGCCACTGCCTGATCGATGTTTCCGTGGATCTTGTCGTCACCGATGCGGTCGAGGACGCCGTCGCGGTGTAGCACGTCGCGGACCGCGGGCTTCACCCGGGCGAGCCGCAGGGTCATACCGGCCTGCTCGGTGAGGTCGAGGATCTCGTGCATCTTTGCCGACCCCTGGGAGTCGATGAAGTCCATTCCCTCGCAATCGAGCACGATGCCGGTGACGCCCGTGGTCGACAATGCGACCTCCCGGATCCGGTCCTCCAAAGCGTCCGAGGTGGCGAAGAACAGGCCGCCGTCCAGCCGGAGAACCACGACCCCGGGGAACTGCTCGTCGCCGGGGTGCTCATCCAGCTCCCGGAAGGCCTGAGTGCCTGGCTGCCGTCCCAGCAGCGGCATGCGGGGGCGCGTGGCCACCGAGATGAGCCAGATCAGCGAGAGCCCGATCCCGATCAGCACTCCGGCGAGCACGCCGACCAGGAGCGTCCCGATGATTGCCGCGATCGCGATCCAGAAGTCGAAGCGCGCCACCCGGGCGAGGCGGCGCATCTCGGGGACGTCCATCATCCCCATGACCACAGCCTCGATGATCAGGGCGGCGAGCACAGGTTTTGGCAGATTCGAGAAGACCGGCGCTAGCACCAGAAGCGTGAGCAGGACGATCACGCCGGAGGTGAGCGACGCCAGGCCGGTGCGCGCACCGGTGTGGTCGTTCAGTGAGCTCGCGGACAGGCTCGTCGAGACCGGCATTCCCTGGAACAGGCCGGCGCCGGCGTTCGCCATGCCCTGGGCGGCCGATTCCTGGTTGATGTCGATGCGGTAGCGGTGCCTGGCGGCGAAGGTCCGGGCGTCGCCGGCGGTTTGCGAGAACCCGATGAGGACGAGCGCCACCGCAGCGAGGGCAATCGTGCTCGCGTGATCCCGCAGCAGCGAGGCGTCGGGGACCTGCAGGGACGGCAGCCCCCTGGGCACCTCGCCGACCAGGGCCACCCCGTGAGCGCCGAGGTCGAACAGCCAGGACGCCACCAGACCGCCGACGACCAGGACCAGGGCACCAGGGATGCGCGGTGTGATTATCCGCACCCCGAACACCACCGCGAGCGCGACGGCGCCGACGGCCACGGTCGCCAGGCTGGCATCGCCGAGCGTCCCGATCCAGGACCACAGCTCCTGGATCGGGTTCGAGCCGGTAACCTTTGTCCCGGTGAGCTTGGGAAGCTCGCCGATCACGACGTCGATCGCCGCGCCGAACAGGAAGCCGGTGACCACGGCCCGCGACAGGAACTGCGCGATCCACCCCATCTTGAGCACCGCGAGGAGAAGGAACAGCAGGCCGGAAACGAGGGTGATCATCGCCACGAAGGACGCCGCGTCCTGGATGCCCTTGACCCCGGCCACCGCCACGGCGCTGGCGGCCACGGCCGCCAGCCCCGAGCTCGGCCCGGTCGAGATCTGCCGGCTCGTTCCGAAGATCGCGTAGAGGATCGCGCCGGCGGCCGCCGCGTAGAGGCCGTTCTGCAACGGGATCCCCGCGATCCCGGCGTAGCCGAGGTTCTTCGGAACGATCAGGGCAGCGACGGCAACCCCGGCGATGAGATCGCCCCTGACCCAGCGGCGCTCATAGGACCGGATCCATCCGGCCATCGGCACGAACCGCCACCGGTCCCGCACCGGGGCCGACCCAGGCCCGCTCATCGGGCTGCCTGTTGTCCGACCTGAACCTGGGTGTCCATTCTCCAGCACCTCGCCTGTCCTGAGTAGCTACCTGCCGGACGGGTTCACGTGTCGGCTGCCGTTATGGTCAGGTGCCGGGCCGGGACCGGCGCGTGCTGATCGCCGGGCTAGGAGCTTGCCGAGTTCCCAGAGCAGCAGAAGGGCCAGGGCGGGCACGAGCGCCCACGCGAACTCGCGCATGCTGATCTGGGTGGTCCCAAGCAGGCGCCGGAAGGCGTCCAGCTGGGTGACGAGCACCGCCAGGACGAACTCCCCGAGCGCCGCCCAGTTCATCTGCTTGCTGTCGAAGGTGGCGGTGGTCAGCACCGTGCCGGTCTCGCTGCGGCATTCGAAGGCGGCCACGATCAGGCAGAGCGCGAACGACGTGAACGCCATCGCGTTGCCGATGTGAACGCTGCCGAAATGGGACTGCCCGAGATGGATCAGGGACAGCAGGCCGATGGTGATGGCCAGCCCGGCGAGCCCTACCGTGACCATCACCGGCCTGGTCAGCACCGACTCGCCCCGGGGGCGCGGCTTGCGGGCCATGAGCCCCGGGCTTTCCCGGTCGAAGCCGAGCGCGAAACCGAACGGCGCGTTGACCACGAAATGGATCCACAGGACCTGCGCGGGGCTGAACGGCTCGCCAGCGGCGATGTTGAACAGGGTCGCGCCCAGGAAGGTCAGCACGAAGACGACCAGCAGCACCAGGACGAACCTGATGTACTTGGTGAGGTTGTCGTAGATCTTGCGACCCTGCTCAACCGCGAAGACGATCGTGGCGAAGTTATCGTCAGAAAGGATCATCCGGCCGGCGTTCTTGGCCACCTCCGTGCCGGTCCCCATCGCGATCCCGATGTCGGCCGCCTTGATGGCCGGGGCGTCGTTGACGCCGTCGCCGGTCATGGCCACGACCTCGCCTTTCTTCTTCAGCGTGTCGGCGAGCAGGACCTTGTGCTCGGGGGCGACCCGGCCCACGACGCCGATGTGCTCGATACGGGCCAGCCGCTCGGCCTCGGGCAGAGCCGCGAAGTCCGCGCCCAGGATGGCCTCACCGCCGATGCCGACCTGCTTGGCGATAGCCGCGCCGGTGATCACGTCATCGCCGGTCACCATCCGGACCCGGATGTGGGCGGCCTGGGCGCTGGCCACCGCGGCCGTGGACTCGTCCCGGGGCGGGTCAACCATGCCGACCAGGCTGGTCATCTGCAGATCGGTGACGTAGCCGAGCAGGTCGCCGTCGGCGTTGAAGCTGCCCGGCTCGAGGTCCCGGGTGGCGGCGGCCATCACCCGCTGGCCCGCGCCTTCCATGCGCTCCATGTGGTCCCGCGCCCGCTCGCTCAGGCCGGCATCCCACGGGATGGCCTTGCCGCCCGACAGGGCGGTGGCCGCGCGGGACATCACGGCCGGCGCCGCGCCTTTGACGAAGCACCGCACGACCGGGCGCCCCGACGCGTCCACGGCCGAGTTGAAGGTGGCCATCAGCTTGTAGATCGGGTCGAACGGGAGGGCAGCCAGCCGGGGCAGGCTCTCCCGCGTGCCGTCGATGTCCAGCCCGGCCTTGTGGCCCAGCACCAGCAGAGCGCCCTCGGTGGGATCACCGACCACCTTGCCGTGGACGAGCGTGGCGTCGCTGGCCATGAGATAAGGCAGGATCGCGTCCTCGATGGTGGCCGTGGCGCCCGCGACATGATGGACCTTGCCCTCCAGGCCGTAACCGATACCGGAGATCGTGAAGCGGTCGGTCGGGTCCACAACCTCGACCGCGGTCATCTGGTTCATCGTCAGGGTGCCGGTCTTGTCGGAGTTGATCGCCGAGGTGAACCCCAGCGTCTCGACCGAGGGCAGGTCCTTCACGATCGCGTTGCGCTTGGCCAGGTCCACACCGCCGAGCGACAAGATCGTCTGCGTCACCGTGGGCAGCGCCTCGGGTATCGCCGCGATGGCCAGCGAGATCGCGCTGACGAACAGCGCGTCCCACGCCTGGCCGCGGCTGCGGCCCAGCGCGAACATCACGACCATGGTCAGCCCGGCCGCCGCCGCGATCCACAAGGTGAGCCTGTTGAGCTCTCTCGTCAGGGGCGATTCTTCCCGGGCCGTGGCCGACAGCATCCCGGAGATCTTCCCCAGCTCGGTGCCGGCGCCCGTGCCGGTGACGAGCATGATGCCGCTGCCGTGCGTGACCGGCGTGTTCATGAACGCCATGTTGCTCTGATCACCGGGGCCCAGCCGGTCACCGGCCAGCGTCTCAGCGTCCTTGGCTGACGGAGTGCTCTCCCCCGTCAGCGCCGACTCATCAATCTGCAGCGCGCTCGCCTCGATGATCCGGCCATCGGCCGGTACCTGATCCCCGGCGGCGATCAGCACCACATCGCCGACGACCAGCTGCTCAGCCGGGATCTCGGACTCGGCGCCGTCCCGCCGCACCCGGGCGGTCGCCTTCATCATCGACTTCAGCGCGTTCATCGCGCTTTCGGCCTTGCCCTCCTGCCTGAGCCCGACCACCGCGTTCAGCACCGTCAGCAGCACCAGCAAGACCCCGGTGCTCCACTCCTTGATCACCAGCGACACCACCGCGGCGGCGACCAGGATGATCTGCATGTAACTGCGGTACTGCTCCAGGAACCGGCGCCACCCCGGCTTCGGCTTCTCCTCCGGCAGTGCGTTCGGGCCGTTCGCGCCCAGCAGCTCAGCCGCCCGCTCAGCCGTCAACCCGACGACCGGATCTACGCCCAGAGCCGCCGCGACCTTGTCGGGCGAGCGCGAATACCAGTTCTGGGCCGTCGTGGCGGGCTGTCCCGTGGCGTCGGCTTGCACCGCCATGTCCATGCCCTCCGATCCGGACACGCGCTAGCCCGGCTGGCCCTTGGGCCGGGCCCTGCTGGCCCGTGGTGCCGCCTGCGCCGGCTGATCGGGGCTCCGAGCCTTCGGAGACTGGCGTACGTCCCCGCCAACCTGGCTGGGCGCCGCCTTGGCCTCTTCCTTCGCCTCTCCTCTGGCGTCCGCCTTGGCTTGCTTGGCGTCCGCCTTGGCTTGCTTGGCGTCCGCCTTGGCTTGCTTGGCGTCCGCCTTGGCTTGCTTGGCTGCGAACGGGTCGCTAGGGGTGCCCTTGGGCGCTTGGGCCTCGAGTTCACTCTTGACAGCCAGCAATTGCTGCCGCCTGTCCGCGGTCACTTCCGGGTACTGCGGATCGATCTCGATCAGGGTGTGCGCGAGAACCGCAGCCGTGCAGATGCGGGCGAACCACTTGCGGTCGGCCGGTATCACATACCACGGTGCCCAACGCGTGCTAGTGGCGGACAGCATCTCCGAGAACGCCTTCTGGTAGTCGTCCCAGCGCTGGCGCTCCCGGACGTCGGCGGCGGAGAACTTCCAGTTCTTCTCGGGCAGATCGAGCCGCTTGAAGAAACGGGTCCGCTGCTCCTCCCTCGACAGGTTCAGGAACAGCTTCACCACCTTGAAACCGTTATCGGACAGGTAGCGCTCCCAGTCATTGATCTCGCGGTAGCGCCGGTCCCACACGTCCTTGCCCTTGGCCCCCTCCGGCAGCTTCTGCCGGTCGAGATTCTCCGGGTGCACCCGGACCACCAGGACCTCCTCGTAGTGCGACCGGTTGAAGATCCCGATATCGCCGCGCGCGGGCAGCCGGCAGGCATACCGCCACAGGTAGTCGTGGTCAAGTTCCTCGGCCGACGGCACCTTGAATCCGCTCACCTGCACGCCCTGCGGGTTCACCCCGCTCATGACGTGGCGGATCGTCCCGTCCTTGCCGCCGGCGTCGAGCGCCTGCAGGCACATCAGGACCCCGTAGGCGTCCTGGGCGGCCAGCCGTGCCTGATAGTCGGCCAGCAGCGCGATACCTGTCTTCAGCAGCTGCCTGCCGTCTTTCTTCTTCAGGAAGCCCGCCTTATAGCCTGGGTCGAAGTCCCTGGCCAGGTTCACCTTCGATCCCGGCTTGACCCGCAGCGGCTTGATCAGCTCGGCGATGCGCTTGGCTCTGTTGTCGGCCATCCTCGTCGGTCCTTTCTCCGTCGGGTGAACGTGCCTCGGCGCCCGCCCAGCCCACGAGCAACACCGGAACGCGCCACAACACAGCTGGGGCGGGGCTCGTGGACGAGGGCCGTGCACACGAACGTCGAGAAGGCCGCGCCGACTGCCGTGCTACGCGGCTTCGGCTTTACCTCCGTACGCGGCGAGCGCGTAGATTACGAGGGCGCCGATGGCGATGTAGGTCAGCGACCATATCGGGTAGTAGGGCATCCACCAGATGGCGCTGATGCAGCCGATCGCTCCGGCGGCGATCCCGACCCACCGGCCGACCTGCGACCCGCTGAGCACCAGGAACCCGCACAGAAGGAGCACGACAGCCACGACGAGATAGACCCAGCCGTAGGTCTTGAGGCTGTGCCCGAAGATCGCACCTTGGAGATTGTCCGGCAGCACCCCGTGATAGCTGAAGGCCCAGATCGCGTCGAAGACCCGCATCACGCCCGCCACGCCCAGCACGATGGCTGCGAAAACTACCCACCCTCCGCCACGCCTATCCATGATCGTTCCCTTCCCCTGGACGCCGACATTGCTCTCGGCGCGCTCACGAGGACCATGCGGCCCATTGACGCGTGACCGTCATGTGCTGCTGCTCCTGTTCGAGACGCCTTCCGGTACTCTGTCCAGGCCCTCTCGGGGCGTCGTCACCCTTTCAGGGGTGATTCCCGCCTATTCCGGCGGCTTTGGCGCTGATGGCAGCGCTGCTCGCCGTGGCAGACCTCAGCGCGGAACCGCCTGGAGCAGTTGCTCTCCCAGCGGGCGCAGACTCAGAGCAGGCGCAGGTCGACGGCCCGCTCGATGGCCTCCGGGCGTGAGGTCACACCGAGTTTCTGATAGATGGACCGCAGATGGGTCTTTACCGTGTTGCGCGAGATGTACAAGGTGGCGGCCATCTGCAGATAGGTGCTGGCCGGCAGGAGCTTCAGGATGCGCAACTCGGCAGTGGTCAGCGGCTCGGCAAGCACGTGACCGGACCGGAACGCGCCCGCCTGGACGGCGCGCACCTCGAGAGCCGCGACGATCAGGTGCTCCGTGAACGGGTCTGATCGCATTCGTGTCGAATGCTCGACCAGGTAGCTGGTCACCTGGGGCGCGGTCGTGACGACCGTGTTGACGAAGCCCTCCTGGCGGGCTGCCTGGACGGCACCGCCCAGGATGCTGGCCGTCATGGGGTCACCGCGCTCGATCGCCGCCGCGGTCAGGAGTAGCTGGCGCACCAGCGCGCGCCGCGCTGTCAGGTCGCCCAGTGACGGCGCCTGCAAGTACTCATGCGCGGCCTGGTGATCGCCCGCGCCAAGCGCGATCCTGGCCAGCAGCAGGTCGCGGCGCCCGGCGGGCAGCCTGGCGGCCAGCTCAGTAGCGGAGCGCAGGTCGCCGAGCGACAAGCGCATCAGCGCCTCAAGCTCATCGGCCCGCGCTAGCAGCACCGGCCCGGTCCCGGCCAGGACGAGACGCGCCGCCTCGACGGTGGCCAGCGCGTCACGGACCTGCCCGGCGGCGGCCCAGATCCCGGCCCGGTCGAGCAGAGCGAGGAACTCAAAGATGGGCCGCCGCCGCTCCGTTATCGAGAGCACTCGCTCGGTGAGCTGCTCTGCGGTGTCGAGGTCCCGCCGCTCCAGCGCGAGGCCGGCCAGAACGCGCAGGTAATCCACGGCGAAGAAATGCTGGTCAAATCCCAGCCGCCGGGCGTCGGCTTCGGCGGCCCTGGCGGCACTGGCGGCTTCAGCGAGGCGGCCGGCCTCGAACCAGGCCACTGACTGAGCGCCGGGTACCAGCACCAGCCTGGCCGGTTCGCTGAGCTCGGGCATCGCCAGCGCCGCGGCTGCCTCACGCTCCACGGCCTGGAAGTCTTCCAGGCACGGATAGACACGCAGCAAGATCAGCGGGACAGCAGCGTTCCAATCGTCGGTGAGCTGCGCCCGCCCCTGGATAGCGCGCGCCGCGAGGGCCGCGCCCACGGCCTCGTTGAGCTGGCCGATCTGCCCGTAATGAAATGACCGCATCGCCGCGAACCTGGCCGCCAGCCTCGACTCCCGCGGGATCGGCGACTGCGCGCGCTCAAGCAGGTCAAGGTACTCGCCGCCGCGGGCGGTGTCACCTGACGTCAGCAGGTCAGCCGCCAGGGCCAGCAGCCGGTCCGGGGCATCCGCCAGCAGCGAAGGGTCGACCGTGCTGAGATCCAGGGTGGCCGGGAGGACCGGGTTGTGCAGGAAGTCCGTCACGACCCGGTCCTGCATGAGGGCCAGCGCCCGGTCAGCCTGTTGCGCCGCGAGGAAGTGCCGGGCCGCACGCCGCGTGTCACCGGTTGACTCGCACCATTCGGCGGCCCGCAGCTGGGCCGCCTTCTCGCGATCCCGGTCCCTGGCGCGCAGCTCAGCGCGCAGCACCTGGCCCACCAGATGGTGATACCGGAAGCTGGTCCGCTCATCATCGAGCGCCACCAGGAACAGGTTGGCCGCGTCAATCCTGCGCAGCAGCGCCGCCGCGTCCCGCCGCCCCGTAACAGCTGCGCACGCGCCCGCAGTCAGCTCGCCGAGGACGGCGGTATCGAGCATGAACTGGGCAACCTCAGGTGACTGCCGCTCGAGGACCTCCGAGATGAAGTACTCGGCGATCGCGTGGCTGCGGACGTCAAGCGCCTGTGCGGCCCGGACCGGGTCGCTAGCACCGCGCAGGGACAGCGCCGCCATCTGCAGGGCCGCGGCCCAGCCCTCACTTCGCTGGTGAAGCAGCGCCAGGTCAGCTGCGGCGACCTCGACACCGAAGTTCGCCAGCAGGCCTCGGCTCTCGGCCAGCGAGAAATACAGCTCACGGTCGCGCAGCTCGCACAACTCACCGGCCATCCGCAGCCGGTGCAGCCGCAGCGGAGGGTCGAAGCGGCTGGACAGCACCAGCTGGGCAGCCTCGGCCGGCCAGCGCTCGACCAGATCGGTCATGCTCCGGCCGGCCGCGGCCATCGCAATATGGAAGTCGTCAACGACGATCACCGAGCCGGCGGGCAGCTTGGCGGCATCGTTCGCGATCGACGCGGTGACGTCAGCCGACATCACGCCGTCCATCGCCAGCAAGTCGGCGGCATCGGTGCCGAACCACGGCGCCACCACCCGGGCGGCCTCAATGAAGCCGGCCCAGAAGCGGACCGGATCAGCGTCTGCCTCATCACAAGACAGCCAGGGAGTAAGGCCACGGGGCCTGGCCGCCGCCCAGCTCGACAGCAGCACGCTCTTGCCCGCCCCGGCCGACCCGATAACAACGGTCAGGCGCTTACCAGCCCCCGCCGTCAGCCGCTCATGCAACGCGGATCTTGGGACCAGCGTCGTGGGCAGCGTCGTCGGCCGGAACTTCGTCAGCGCGAATCGTGCGCCGCGCCGAGCCGCCGCGCCCTCTGCCACAACACGTCACTCCCGTAGATCCCGCTGGTCCGAGAGAGAGAGACACCACTATAAGTCGGTCCGTCATGGAATGTTGGCGGAAGGGACTAAGGTCACCGAGGGCGTGGCGATGGTCCCGGCTCACCCTCAGGCGGGTGAGGACGCAGACCTCGCCCGGCAGCCATGCTGGCGGCACGCTGAACCAGCGGACTTGCGAGGCGCAACCCCAGTGCGATCACACACATATGAGATCACTTTCGCGGGCCAGGCGGGCACCACGCTGCGCGCGGAATTCGACGACTGCGAGGTCACCACAGGCTCAGGCACGACAACCCTCCGCGCCCAGCTGCCAGATCAAGCCGCCCTGTCCGGGCTCGTGCAGCGGATCACCGGTCTCGGGCTTGAACTGATCCACATGCGCCTAGTAGCGCCGCCACCCGAGCGATGACCGATCTCGTGCAGATCATGGCGCGGGAACCGTTCGCAGGAGGGCTGTCCTGCGGCGGAGGATGGCTGGCGCCTTCGCCGGGTGCCCGCGCTGGCCCGCGAGCGCCCGGGCGAACTGGTCGACTGGGTACGCGGCTGGCAGCACCGGGCATCGTCAGGAGCAAGTGACGGTGACGGCTGGACAGGCTCACGGCCCGGTCAC
>Ga0116108_1001395_pt1 | contig 12528 bp, 14 predicted proteins | sample June2015DPH_6_15_FD_88970 | JGI IMG/M metagenome (GOLD analysis project Ga0116108, IMG submission 88970) | Peatland microbial communities from SPRUCE experiment site at the Marcell Experimental Forest, Minnesota, USA - June2015DPH_6_150 | ecosystem: Environmental > Terrestrial > Soil > Wetlands... | reverse complement strand
GTGGGGGTCATGGCCGTGACCAGGATCAGGTGACCATTAGGTCGGTGTTGCCTGGCCTCGATTTCGGAAATCGGAATTTTGGCTATGTAATGTCCGTGAGGTAGAATGGTCTCGGTGTCGAGGCCCAGTTCGCGGGCGACCTCGGAGACTCGACGCGGAGGCAGGCCATTTGGGGCGGCGGTTTGTTGCGACATAGCAGGTGACAGGGATACAGTAGATGGTCTGACGTGGCAATTGGGATTTTTGGCTGTCTCCATATAGTGGAGAACCGTGGAGGAACTGATCATTTCATCACGGTTCACCTTAAACCAAAATCCCTTTGCGCTTTCCTCGCTTCCCGATTTGTTTATCCTCGCGGTGATATGTTTCCGGCAATTCGTTCGGTTCACTTCGTTGGTATTTGCGGCACCGCGATGGCGTCCGCCGCAGCGGCCATGAAGGAAAAAGGTTTCGAGATCACGGGCTCGGACCAGAACGTTTACCCGCCGATGTCCGCGTTTCTGGCTGGAAAAAAAATCGAGGTGATGAACGGTTACGCGGAGCTGAATCTTGCCCGCAAGCCCGATCTGGTGGTGATTGGCAATGTTATTTCACGCGGCAATCCGGAAGCGGAGTTCGTGCTCGAGCACAAACTCCGCTATTGCTCGCTGCCGGAGTTGCTCAAGGAATTTTTCATCCGCGGCAAACGCTCGATTGTCGTCGCCGGCACGCATGGCAAGACCACAACGACTTCCCTGCTGACGTGGGTATTCGAGCATAACGGATTGAATCCGAGTTATCTCATCGGCGGCATCCCGAACAATCTGAACCAGGGCGCGCGGTTCACGGACAGCCAATGGTTCATCATCGAAGGCGACGAATACGACACCGCGTTCTTCGACAAGCGCAGCAAATTCGTCCATTACATGCCGGAAATCGCCATCATCAACAACCTTGAGTTTGATCACGCCGACATTTTTGAAAACCTGGATGCGATTAAAAAATCGTTCTCGCATTTCATCCGGCTTATCCCGCGCAACGGCCTGCTGCTTGGCAATGGCGACGACCCAAATCTCGCAGCGCTGCTGAATGTGACGCATTGTCCGGTCAAGCGTTTCGGTCTCGGCGAACGTAACGCGATCCAGGCATTTAACCTCCGTTATGGCCCGACGGCGACGGAGTTTGAAATTCCAAGTTTTAAATTTCACCTGAACATGGTGGGCGAACTCAACGTGCGCAACGCTTTGGCAGTCATCGCGTGCGCCAAACATTGCGGGCTATCCAACAAGCAGATTCAATCCGCGTTCGACACGTTCAAAGGCATCAAGCGGCGGATGGAAGTGCGCGGCATCGCGGGCGGGGTGACGGTGGTGGATGATTTCGGGCATCACCCAACAGCGATTCACGAGACGCTGAAGGCGCTGCGGCTGAGATATCCACACGAGAAAATCTGGGCCATTTTCGAACCGCGCTCGAACACAACACGCCGCAAGGTTTTTCAGAATGAACTGGTAACCGCGTTCGTAGATGCCAACGCGGTGGTGATTTCTGAAGTGGCGCGGCTGGAGCAGATTGCCGCTGAAGAACGGCTGAACCCAGAAAAACTGATGCAGGATTTAAGGAATGCAGGCAAGAACGCGGCTTACCTGCCCGATGTGGATTCCATTGTCGCGCACCTGGCGAAAAGTGCGCAAGGCGGCGACATCATCGTGGTGTTCAGCAACGGCGGGTTTGGCGGGATTCACGGAAAACTGCTAGAACGATTGGGACGGAAATGATTTGCGTGACGTTCAGGTGCGTTTGGACTCCGCCAAAACGGTTTGTAAACAATTAAAGACCTGCTCGGGCGAAATGGCCGCAAGACAATAATTGGCGCTTTGACAAATGCTCGCGCCAGCGCCACAGGAACATGAAGTTCCCGCCAGCACCCGGTGGCGTTCGCCGATTGGCGCCCACCGCGTGGGGGAGCTGGGGCCGAACAGTGCGAGCGTCGGCACGCCCAAACCGGCGGCGAAATGCAACGGACCTGTGTCGCCGGAAATAAAAACTTTCGCCCGCTTCAATACCGCGAGAAACAGGGACAGATCGGGCACGACCGGCACGACCGGCGCGCTGGGCGCGAGTTTTTTGAATTCAACCATCAATGACTGTTCACGCGCGCCGGTGGGGGTGGTGAAAGCAAGTCGCCATCCCACCGTCGCAGCCAACCGATAAAACGCCGCCCAATGTTCCACCGGCCATTGCCGGTTCGGTTGACTCGAAGCCATATGACAAAGAATGACCCGCTCTGGGAGCAGCGCAATCGCCAATGCATCCAGAGCCGGATCAGCCCGAATTTCCAGTTCCAGCGAAGATGGTGGCGCAATGTTCCAAGCAGACAAAACGTGCGCCAACCGCAGCGACTCGTGCTGTGTGGGCGGTGCGGCCCGAACGTGCTGGTTGTAACAAAAGCGCCGGCCCAGAAAACCTCCCCGGCCGTCCAATCCCAGCCGTTGGCACGCCCCGGCGAAAAAACTCACAATTGCGCCGCGGTCGTTGCCGGCAAAATCCACCGAGCGGTCGAATTTTTCGCGGCGCAATGCGCGAATGACCGGCCAGGTTTCGCGCAGGCTCGCGCTTCCACGACGACGCGGCATGGCCCAGATGCGATCGAGCCACGGCAGATGATTGAAAATGGGCGCAACTTCCTCCGGCACGAGCACGTGCAGTTCACACTGCGGAAAATGTTCGCGAATCGCCCGCAATGCCGGAGTCATCAGCACGGCGTCGCCGAAGTATTTGAACTGGATGGCGAGAATTTTTTCGGGCCGGGCGCTCACGAGGCGAATTGCAGTTCGTAAAGTTTTTGGTAAATGCCACCGCGCCGGATCAATTCATCATGCTTGCCGGTTTCGATGATGCGGTTTTGATCAAGCACGACAATCATGTCCGCGTGCAGAATGGTGGAAAGCCGGTGCGCGATACAAAGCGTTGTGCGTCCGCGCATCAATGCATCAAGCGCGGCCTGCACCGCGCGTTCGGATTCCGTGTCCAGCGCGCTGGTGGCTTCATCGAGGACAAGAATGGGGGCGTTTCTCAAAACGGCGCGGGCGATGGCAAGGCGCTGGCGCTGGCCGCCGGAAAGCATCACCCCTTTTTCACCAATAACCGTGTCAAAACCCAGCGGTTTCTCCATGATAAAATCGTAGGCGTAGGCGCTGCGCGCGGCGGCGATGATTTCGTCGTTCGTCGCGCCTGGTCGGCCCAGTTCGATGTTCCGACGAATAGTGTCGTTGAACAAGATGGTTTCCTGCGTGACGATGGCGATCTGGTTGTGGAGGTCGTGCGTGGAAACGTCGCGGAGGTCCACACCGCCGATTTTGACCGTGCCGCGCGTCGGGTCATAAAACCGCAGCAGCAAATTGGCAAGCGTCGTTTTGCCGGCGCCGCTGGAGCCGACAAGCACAACGAGCTGGCCCGCTTTGACGGTGAGGTTAATGTTATGCAGGACAGGTTTTTCGCCGTAGTTGAAATCAATGTTTTCAAACTGGATTTCGGCGTTGGCAGCGTGGAGCATTTTCGGCTGCGTGGGTTCCGGAACGGAATTTTTCGTGGCGAGCAGCTCAAAGACACGTTCGCTGGCGGCGCGGGCCTGGTGAAGCTGGTTGTGGAGCCGCGTGAGCGCCTTGACGGGCGGATAAATCATCACAATCGTCAAAACAAAGGTGAGAAAATCCGACGATTTCGGCTGCTGGTCTTTGGGCAGAAACTGCATGCTGTGCTGGATGTAAAGGAACACAAGCGCGATGCCAGTGGCGCCAAAAAATTCCATGAGCTGGCTGGGAATTTCGTTGGCGCGAACGACGCGCATCAGCTGGCCGACGTATTTTTTCGTGGTGGCACGGAACTGCGCGCTGACAGTCTCTTCAAGGTTGTAGGCTTTGATGACGCGGTTGCCGGTAAAGGATTCGTGCATCAGGTTCGTGAGTTCGGCGTTGTATTCCTGCACAGCGCGGGCGGATTTGCGGACTTTGCGGCCATAAATAACTATTGGCACGATGCACACGGGAAACACTACGATGGAAATGAGCGTTAAAGTAGGCTGGGTCGTTAGCTGATAACCGAGCAGGCAAAGAATCGTGACCGGGTCTTTAACCATCGAGGCGAATGAACTGCCGATGATGCCATAGAGGACCTGCGTGTCGTTGGTGATGCGCGCGATGAGGTCGCCGGTGCTGGCGCGGCTGAAAAATCCAAGCGAAAGATTTTGCAGGTGGCTGAACAGTTTCGTGCGGATGTCGGCGATGGCGTGCATGGCCGACCAGTTCGTCAGATAAATGCTCAAGTATTGGAGCGTGTTCCGCAGGAACATGATCGCTGGAATCGCGCTGATGACCAGCAGCCAGCCAACCTGTGAGGTTGGCGGTTGAAAGTTCGGAACAACGGAAGCCAGCCAGTGTGAGAGCGGACGAATCCACCTGGGCGCGCTTTCGAGCTGCTGGTGCAAATTGGTTTCGCCTTCAAACACCAGCTGAACAACGACCTTGACGGCGCCGATGAGCAGGCCGTTGACCAGCCCGTAAAAAACGCCGCAGAGCAGGCCAAGGAAAAACCGTCCACGATAAGGCCGGACGAATCCCCAGAGTTTGCGAAGAAAATCAATCATCATGTATATTTTTCTGGCAAGGCCGACTTAAAGCGAGAGTTAATTTTGAACGCATCCGAAAAATGTTGCCGTAGAAAATGGGCGATGTATAGAATTTTTCATGCTCCCATTTGGTGTTGTCATTCTAACTAAAAACTCAATGAGGTATCTGCCGGGGCAGGTGGAAAATTTTGCAACATGGATTGACTTGGCGGAGCAAGTGGTGGTGGTGGACAGTTTTCCAACGGATGGAACAGTGGAATTTCTCAAAGCAAACTTGAAACACCCCAATGTCCTGTTTGTGAGTCATCTTCCCGGATTGTACGCGTCTTGAAATCATGGCATCAGCCACATCACCCGCGAGTTTTGTTACATTTCCACGGTGGGAGATTCGATAACCCGTGCTGGCATTGACCATTTGGTGGCCACTGCATCTCGATTAAATTGCGATGTGCTTGTCAGCCGGCCTCATTTTGTGAACGAGGCTGGTCAACCGTGTGATGGCCCGAAGTGGCCCATGGATGTTGTCATCGAGCGTTTGGAATTACATGAACCGGTTCGCCTGCATTCAGCCATGCAACGGCGGAATTGAACCATCAATGGACGACGGTTGCGAGTTTTATTCCAACGACTCGGAGCGACTATGCGTTTTTTGGCTGGCCAATGCAGTAAATTTGTCCGGGTGGCAAATCACTTTTGACAGCGCGTTGCAAAAAGTTCACGCGGTTCCGTATGCAAATGGCCACCGTGATTAACACCCCAGTGGGCATGGGGGAAGTGGAAACCGGTTTATTGTCAGTCTCAGGGGCGTTCACTATTCTTCCTGATTTTTTGTTGCGAACACCGATTTTTGACCTTGATGTCAGAAATAATGCGCCCGAAGACTAATTTTTTCCCTTGGGTTGTCCAATGAAATAAAAATAATCATGCGCCGCGCTCATGGCGCGGCATTTACGCGGCTGCCCAGCAAAAGTAGGACTATCCCGATGATCAATGGGGAAAACGCAGGCATTGCTGCCTTGTCCGTCATCCTGAAACTTGATAAGGTTAACCTTTAATGAAAGGTAATCTCTCAACCAACACGCCAGTGCAATCATTTTCCCAATTTGGAGAAGATTCCCTGATTTTGAAATTCTTTGCAGGGAAAACCGATGGTTTCTTTGTTGAAGTCGGTGCCAATGATCCTGAAAATCTCTCGCAAACTTTCCTTTTGGAACACAATGGCTGGCGCGGCATTCTTGTCGAGCCACTGCCAAATTGTTGCGAACGTCTTCGCTCCTGTCGTCCGAGGTCACAAATTTTTCAAGTGGCATGCGGCTCCCCGGAACAGTGCGGCAAGGCGTTACTGCAAGTAAACGGCGAGTTGTCAAAGCTCGCCGCGTCCGCCCCGGGCCAACCGCCGCGCGGTGGATACGAAGAAGTGCCGGTGATGACCCTGGATGATATTCTGGAACAATCCCCGCATCCGCAGATTGACTTTCTCTCCATTGACGTGGAAGGGCTGGAATTGCAAGTGCTGCAAGGATTTGACCTGCAAAAACACCGGCCGCGATTGCTGCTGGTCGAGGATAACCTGCCCAATCGCTTGAAAGTTCACCGGCACATTAAAAGGAACGGTTACCAATTGGTGAAACGAACGGGTTGCAATAACTGGTATGTTCCCAATAACCAGCCTTTCGATTTGTCTTCAACCTGGGAACGGGTAAAAATTTCCCGAAAGATGTATTTGGGCACTGCCTTTAGAAAACTGAAGGCTGCTTTGGCTGGAAAAAGAATCAAATAATTTATTCAGCATGAGAAAAATCCGTATAGATTTCTGCGACTGCTTTTCCAACTGCTTTTCCAACTTTAGCAAGACAGACAATTATTTGTTCAAGCTATTGGCGGAGCGGTTTGACGTGGAATTGTACGACCAGCCGGATTTCCTGATTTACTCCCCTTACGGGTACGAGCATTGCCTGCATTCGGGTGTAAGAATTTTCTATTCGGGCGAGTCTGATCTTCCGAATTTCCACGAGTGCGACTACTCCATTGCGTCTATCAAACTGGACGACCCGCGGCATTTGCAATTGCCATTCTATGTTGCTTATGGCGAGCCGGAAGAAATTATCAAGAAAAACGACGATCTGGAGAAAATCTTGGCGGCAAAGAAAAAATTCTGCAGCTTCATCATTGGCGGTTACAATCCACGCAAAAACCATAATCGGGTTGCCTTCTTCCAAAAACTCTCCAAGTATAAGAGGGTGGATTCCGGCGGGCGAAGGTTCAACAACATTGGCGGCCCTATTCCCGGCGGAACACGCGGCAAGATTGAGTTTCTGCGTCAATACAAATTCAACATCGCGTTTGAAAACCGGTCGCTGCCCGGTTACACCACAGAAAAAATCTACGAGCCGATGGTGGCGCGCTGTCTGCCGGTTTATTGGGGCGACCCCGACATCAACGAGGAGTTCAACCCGCGCAGCTTCCTGAACCGGGCCGACTTTCCCAGCGACGAGGCGCTCATTGAAAAAATCATCGAATTGGACAACGATGATGTAAAATATATGGAGTATCTGCGCCAGCCGTATTTTTACAACGACCAGCCAAATCAGTTTTTCAACCGCCAGCGCGTGCTCGACTTTTTTGAAAAGATTTTCTCGCAAAAAATTACTCCGGTGGCACAAACCGGACGAAGAACCTTTTCCTTTGGGCGCATCTTCGGGCGTTGGAAACTGGTAAAGCGGCATCATTGGCATTCCATGCAACCGCCGACTTGGTAACATCAACGACCCAGATTTCTATTCATGCTGCAAATTTCCACTCAAGCTCCGCTTGGTTGCCTCGATCCACGTGTTAAGAGTCTCCCGCCGCCACCACTGAACTGATGGAAAACATCTTGCTCACCCGTCTCAAATCCATCGGCGACATTGTCTTGACTTTGCCCGACGTCCATGCCGTGCGTGAAAATTTTCCATCCGCCAAAATCAGGATGTTCCTTTCGATCGTCCAATGAAATATATCTGCGCCGGACCGGGAACACTCGTGCTAGCCGCCAGCATTTCCTCCACGGTGGCGCAACGCCGCGCCTTGGGCCGGCGGAACTTTTCCAGGCTCCGCCTGAAACGCGAGGCGTGCCGTCCGATTTGGAAATACCAAAATTCAAGTTCGTAATCCGGCGAAATCAATTTCAGCAGCTCGCGGGTTGAATGTCCGAATTGCACGATCTGTTCCGGGTGGACTTCGACAAACAGCAGCGGCCGGTGGCGTTTAAGCAACTGTTGCGCACCTTGCAGGATTTGATACTCGAAACCTTCGCAATCAATTTTCAACAAGGCGATGGATGGCTTGTCCGCCAAATCCTCATCGAGCGTCGTAATCGGTATTTTCGTTATCGTATCGCTGCAATAGAGCCGGTGTGCCTGTGCTTCCCAATCCATTGGCACGGAAAGCGGGCACGCGGCAACGGAAGAAGCGTCAATTCCGACCGCCACCGAGCCGTTTGGATTGTTATGAAACGGAAGCTCACCGCGTTCCGCGCCGCAACCAACGTTTCGCACTTCGATATCAGCAAAGTGGTTGAGCGCGACACTTCGGCGGGCTAAATCGCAAAGAAAAGGCTGCGGTTCGTAGGCGACAATCGGCAGCGTCGAATTCGAGCGCATGAACATCGTGTAAAGTCCCATGTTCGCGCCCACGTCCACCAGACAGCCTGTTCTTAGATTTTGGATGATAGGTTTGAGCAGGCGAAATTCCGGCATCAGATTTGGACCGGTCAGAAGAAAATTGGTCGCCAATTTGCGCCACGTTGCGGGAATGACGAAACGAAAGGATTCGAATGGAATCACCAAAAGTCCTTGATCGGAATTCAACGCTCCCAAAAGCCACTGATAATGCCGTCCCAGCGGCAACACACCATGCAATGTCCGTAATAATTGCTCGCCACGCACATTTCGCATCCTGCCGCCGGCCAATTTTATCGGTTGATTTATGCCTAAACTTTGAAGGAACTAGCGGAGACATCAATCATTTTAAGTCAAATTTCAATGTGCCGGTGTTTGCGGGCGCATCCGCCACGATGACCCGCGCTTCGGGATGGAAACGGCGGACGGTGTGCAGGGTGACGTCAAGAAATTCCGGCGAATTGAAATGGGCGATGCAGAAGGTGAGCGGCGCGTGCGGGGCGCGGCGGAAGATTTGCCGCCAGCGGAATGCCGCGCCCACCCGCAACAGTCGGCAGAAAGTGAAGTGAGCAACGTGTTGATGTGAAGTCACCATTTTCTTTGGATTTTACGATAAACAATTCCCGCCCACGGCGAGTTTGGCCATAACGTTGCAAAATACCAGAGTAGCCATTTGAGGCGGGTTGGACAATGCAACCAGGCGCGCAGCGCCGCCGCAGGCACGGCCTTGGGCTGTGTTTCAATCAGCGAACGGACCCTGGCCAATTCCAGGTTGCCACGGGCGATTTTCAAGGAGCGTTCGTAGTCGCGTCGCCACGCCGTGCGCTGCGGCCTTGCCAGCGCTTTCTCCAACACGCGGATGTTGCACTCGCACATCCGGATTGTGTTGTGGCTGATTTGGCCCGGCCAGATCCGATAGCGAGCCATTGGTTGCCGGACGCCTTTCGCGCAAAGCCCGCGTTCGGCGATCCGCAACCACAAGTCCCAATCCTCCGCCATTAACAATTCAACATCGAACCAGCCGACTGTATCCAGCATTTCCCGTTTGATGATCACGGTGGATATGCAGAACAAGTTAAAGAAGATCAAACGCCGGCCTACGTCACCGTCGGGAAACTTGTCCGGGTCGCTGTAACGCCGGCCAAAATCATTCTGGCCATCCCAAAGAAAATAGTCAGTGAAAAGCAGGTTGGCGCGCGGTTTCTGCTTGAGCAAATTGAGTTGTGCGGCGAGCTTTTCCGGCAGCCAGACATCATCCGCGTCAAGAAAAGCGATCCACTCACCACGGGCCTGTTTCAAAGCCGCATTGCGCGCGGCGGCCGTACCGGCATTCTTCTGGCGCAACAAAATGAAACGCGCGTCTTTCTCCACAAACTGCCGGGCGATTTCACTGGTGCGATCCGTTGAACCATCGTCCACTACAATCACTTCGAACTCACGATACGTTTGCCGCTGAACCGAAGCCAGCGTTTCGGCAAGGAATGGCTCGACGTTGTAGGCGGAAACGATGACTGAAATCAAAGGTTTATGGGGCATAAGCCGTCGGAGAAATTCAATCCAATTTGTTCAAGCTTTTTGAGGTGAATTTCGCAAGTCGGGTTGGGAGATAAGATGCTTCACTTTGTGGCAATTATCGCACCAGCTCGAACATAAAACCGCAATAGCGACAGGCTTGAAACAGATGTCCGGCAGCCTTTGGATAACTCAATGGCAGCTTGATTAATGCGACCAGCAAATGGACCAAAATATGAAACGGTGCGCCAACGATGCGCCCCGCCCGGTAGAATCCGCGGTCCAAACCTCGGCGACGCGATTTGAGCCGCTGGATGGCAGCTGATTGTCCCTCGTTGAAGAACGCGAGCATGGTCGCCCGAAACGTCAGGCGACTCGATGGCACGAAATGGCGGACAGCCGCTGCGGGCAACCACCAGAGTTCATACCCGGCGTTTTCCAAACGGAGATTCAGGTCGCTTTCTTCGCGACACATCATTTTTTTCCCCTTGCGTCCCAGTCGCGTGTCAAACATTCCGGCAGCCAGTGCCAAATCGCGGCGATAAGCGCTGTTGCAGCCCCACGGACCGTCCCTGTGGAAAATGCGTTTTGGCGAACTGCCAAGCCGGTGGCCGATCACTGGGATGTTGATCCATTTCGGCGGCAGAATTTCATAATCGGGATATACCAGACCCCCAACAACGGCGATTTTTCCCGAAGGCGGGACGGACAAAAAATCCCTGTAAGCTGCCAGCCAGCCCGGCTCTGCCGTCGCATCGTCGTCCAGAAAAATTACATACTGCCCCTGCGCTTTTTTCAATGCCGCGTTGCGCGCTGCGCTCAATCCCAATTCGTCTTCGCGCCAAATTTTCACCCGTGAATCTGCCGCGGCCAAACGCGTGGCGACTTCCGCCATGTCATCCGTTGAAGCATTGTCCACAATCAGAAGCTCCACCATTTCGTTCATTTGCGGTAGAACACTGCGAACGGCCTTTTCCAAAAAAGACGCGCGATTTCGGGTGCAAATAGCCACTGTAATCAGCGGCTGTGTATTTTGATTCGCCATCGTCAAGACATCTTTAATGAGACAGCTTCCAATTGCAATTTTAATGCCTGCGCAAAACCGCGCTTGTCCATTTTCCCAATCTCCGGCTTAATGCAGCGTGTGACCGCAAGACAACCGCTGCCCATTTCCGTCTGCCTCATCGCCGGCAACGAGGCGCAACGCATCCACCGCGCGCTCGACAGTGTTTCCGGCTGGACGAGCGAAATCATTGTCGTCACCGACGACAAAACGACCGACGGCACGGAGCAAATCGCGGAATCTTGCGGCGCAAAAGTTTTTCGTGAGCCGTGGAAAGACCACGCGACGCACAGAAATTTCGCTTCGGGAAAAGCCGCGCAACCCTGGCTTCTGGGACTGGATGCCGACGAAGTCGTTTCACCGAAATTGCGCGCCGAAATTCAAAAATTATTTGCCGAACCGGAAAAACTCGCGCGATTCGCCGCGTTCAGTTTTCCGCGCTGCACGCTTTATTGTGGGCGGTGGATTCGTCATGGCGACTGGTATCCGGACCGCAAAATAAGGCTCTGGCGGCGCGGCCAAGCGCTTTGGGTCGGCGGCAGCCTCCACGAAAAACTTGTTGTTCAAGGCGCCATCGGCAGACTGCGCGGTGATTTGCTTCATTACAGCATGGAAAATCTGGATCATCACACGCGGAAATCCATCACCGTGAGCAATCTTTTCTTGAATCGTGAACTCGAACGGCAGCGCCGCGCGAACTTGTTTGAACTCTGCTTTCGTCCGTGGTGGCGTTTTGTGCGCGGTTATTTTTTGCGGCTTGGTTTTCTCGACGGCTGGCAGGGCTACGTCATTGCGCGCATGGTCGCGTTCGAAACCTTTCTCCGCTACGCCAAAGTTCGCGAAACGCAAACGGCCCGGAAGACCGTTGCTGCGAGTGGCGACCCTTCGGCCCGGCGTGTTCCATGACTGACGCGGTGGTTTTTTATTGTGCTCGAAAATTGCGACTGTAACTTGTGAAGTGTATTAAAACCGTCCTTGCACTTATGCAAAAGCGTGAATTTGAGAGGAATCTTGAAGCTGTTATTCAAGCCGTCTCCGGAGTGGAAGGATACTTGACAAACCGGGAAATCCGCTGCCTGGTCCTGCTGGCTTCCATTCCATCAGCCAAGGGAGTCGTTCTGGAAATAGGCAGTTTCAAGGGGCGTTCGACCATCGTTCTGGCCAAGGCGGCGTTGCTGGCCGGCGAATCGAAAATCGTTGCGGTTGACCCGCTGAATTCTTCTGCGAAAACCGATCCCAGCTTGGGCGGCAAACCGAGTGCCCAATCCGATTTCGAGACAAACTTAAAAAATGTCGGGCTGGAACATGCGGTCGAGTTTTACCTGGAGCGCTCTTCAGATCTCGCCAGGAAATGGGATTCTGCCCGGAAAATCCGGCTTCTCTGGATTGACGGGGATCACACGTATGGGGGCGCGAAGGCGGACTTTGATTTCTTTCGTCCATTTCTTGCAGACAGGGCCATCGTTGCCATGCATGATGTTTTACACTCCTACGACGGTCCGGCTCGCGTGTTCGCCGAAGATATGCTGTTATCACCACATTTTGGCCCGGCCGGGTTTTCGGGTTCGATCGGCTGGTCGCAGTTTTTTGAGTCGCCAACGGCGTCCCTTCCCTTCCATCCGCAAAAATTGCGTCTTTACGGCCGACTATCGAAACTAATCTCGTTGACGGCTTTTGGGGAAGACCTT
>Ga0116108_1001385_pt1 | contig 12605 bp, 10 predicted proteins | sample June2015DPH_6_15_FD_88970 | JGI IMG/M metagenome (GOLD analysis project Ga0116108, IMG submission 88970) | Peatland microbial communities from SPRUCE experiment site at the Marcell Experimental Forest, Minnesota, USA - June2015DPH_6_150 | ecosystem: Environmental > Terrestrial > Soil > Wetlands... | reverse complement strand
CTGCATTAAAAAGTCAGCCGGTTCGTGATCGTCGCCCGTCCCGCCGCCCGGAGCGGACGCCAATGCAGTTCAGTCAGAGTGTCCGCACCGAGCGGCGTGCCGTTCGCCGTCACCAACCGGACAGGAAAACGAAATCGCGCCGGTTGCGTGCCGGTGGTTCGTCCGTTCATCGCCGCGTGCCATGTCGCGGGTTGTTGGTCGCCGGAAAAGACTACTTCTAGGAATGGATTGCTGGCCTTTTGGGGCGGCGTCTGATCCTTTGTTGCTGCGTGTGGCTGGCGAACGTCGCGGGCCTGCTTATTGGGCGCTCTGGCTGCCGCGCCGGGCAGCGTGGCGATGCTGTGGCGCATCGCCTGATTGCTTTCCGTGCTGTGTTAGCTCGCTGGTGGTTTCGATTTCAGGCTGGCCTCGAATTCTTCACGTTCGCTTGGGGTCATCATTTTCACGTTAGCGATGTGTGGTCCGCGCGACTTGTATGGGGTGTTCTCACTTGCAGGCAGCGGAACATTGCTCGCCGGCGCAATGGTCGGCGCGGCTTTTGTGGCCACGGTTGACGCACCTTGAGACGTGGCCGGGATGTTTGCGGCTGGCGTGACGGTCGTGTGTTTTCGCCGTTTTCGACGCTTGCCGCTGTCCAGGATGATGCGGCCGTATTCGGCCACGCGCGCCCGGCTGGTCTTGACGCCATTTTGTGTCAGCAAATCAGCAATGGCAACGTAGGACGCATTTTTGTTACGCAATTCCACGATGGAGTCATGGAATGGTTTGAGATTGTTGAACGGCACGCGATGCGGATTAGGCCGGAATTCCTGAACCGCCGCGCGCAGCGATTCAAGATCGGGCGCTGGTGTGGTTGGTATGTTCATATTTTTTTTTGGATGTCATGGTTAAAAGCTGACGGCGAAATTCCCACGAGCTGCTTGCGAGATGTTGCCTTGGCCGTTGTGCGGCTGTTGCGGGGCCAAGTTGCGAGCCGTCTCGCAAGTTTCCGGCGCGGACATTGCGCGGCCAAGTCCGGCGCAAGGCAAGTTGTCTTGCGAGTTGTCTTGACGGACGTTCGGCGGCATTGCTGTTGCCACTGTCCGGCCATTGCCGGGAAGTTGCACGGATATGACGCGAGACATCTCACCGGCTATCTTGCCGGACGTTGCGCGTCCGTCGCGCGTCCATCTTGCGGGACTCCGCTGAATCATCGGCGAGCGATTGGCGAGTCGAAAAAACCTTACGAAGCTAAGGGGTAGGGCTTCTACCCTATAAAAGCGGTAGCACACAACCGTGCGACTGCACCGTGACTTGAAAATTGTTGCATGGGTTTTGACACGCTTCGTGTGTATGACTGTGCAAATTGGTAATGCAATTTGTGAGACGAAATTAACCGTGCCACCGTTTTCGTTTTTACGAGCGCGCCGGGCACAGTCTGATTGCCGGGAATGAAATGTGATCATGGTTCGTCCATTGTTCCGTTGTCACAATTCCATGCCGGGTCAACATCGGCGATGATGATCGGTGGTGTTGTGTGCATCGGCGGTCGCGTCGTAAAGATGATGCCGGGAATGATCGTGGCGGAGGTGCCTTGTGGCCGCTTCCGTCGTAAGCCACCGTTCAACACCCAGGCAATCACCGCCAGGGACAACCAGACGACCACGAGGTAAAGATAAACGCCGTAATTCTGAATCAGGGTGTCCAGCGCGTTGAATACGGGATTCAGCACCGTAGCCGGATTTGAGATCATGGCTGGCCCTCCGCTGAATTGATGATGGCGAGAATTGCCGCCTTGAACGGTGAGGGGAGTTTAGACCATGCAGCGACTACACGTGACAGGTCGTGACCGGGTGAGACCGGTTTTTGTGAGGTTATTTGTGAGGGTGCATCGGCGAAAGGCCCGTCGTTATTGGATTTGTGGCGGGTTCGAGCCCCGCCGCTCCCGCCACTCTCAACAGAGTGCCCACTTGTGACACCGAGTGCCACAATGTGCCTTTGGCCAATACCCACAACGCTTGGCTTCATTTCCGCCCCGCTGCCCGTTGTGCCGCCTGATGACCCGTTTTGACTGACCGCGACTAATTTTTGTGAGGCTCCATTGTGATGCTGTTTCCGTGTAGTTTGGCAATTTTTCCCCAAGAATTTAAGCTTGTAACCGGCAAGGTGCCGGATTACACAAGCAAAGCGAAATGAAAGTAAAAACATTTGAAGTCGTTCTCCATCTGCTGCCCTCCGGCAAGTCGCCGGTGACGGCCCTCGAAGAACAGATCAACCAATTTCTCGCGCAACACCCGGACCTGAAGTTGGTGGCCACGCACATGAGCAGCCTGGTCATGCCCGCCGAGCCGAATGCCATGCCCAGAACGGATGAAGCCTCCGTTGTCGTTTTCTGCGCCCTGTTCTATAACGACTAGAGAATGGGAGTGATAACTGCCAGCAACAAATCTAACGGAGCATCACCCTTAGAAAGGCTCATTTTCCAGTCGGAAAAGATCATTGTGTTTGTTGGTATTTTCCCCAATTGCGAGTTGGGACGGAACCATCGTCGGATTTGTTCAATGCAGCGCCTCAATGCACTTCCACTGCCCGGACGGGCGCGGTTGTTTTGTTGTGTGGGCATGCCCGGCGTCCCACCCGCCGCATTTCTTCCCGGTCTGGCACCGGAAGATTTTCGGCGATCTTTTCGGATATTACCGGTCGGACGATTCTTCGTCGGCGGGAGCGCCGGAACGCCAGTGGCCCTTTTGCCGCACATAGACGTTGCCTTGCTGGACCCATTTGCCCGGCAGCCAGATATCGCCCGGATGCGGACGCGTCCGCCAATGGCCGGTCACCCAAACCCATTGGCCACGCCAGTCCCATTGGCCGGGAATGAAATACCAAAGCGGCGCGGAGCCCGGCGGCGGGGGAACAACTTCTTTCCGGTTCGCCGGCGGCGGCTGGGTGGGTTGTCCGACGTAGGTGCCGTCCGCCGGAGCGACTTGCGGCTCAACGGCAACGGGACGTTCGACCATGCAACCCGCTGGCAACAGCAGGCTGACGGCCATCAGGAGACTTTTGGCTGGAATGGAATTTTTCATATTCTCAAGTTTGGGAACTAACGTGCAAATGTCGCCCCTTTTGCAAAAAAGCGCAACGGATTAAAGTTCAATGTACGGCGCCAGCCGCCAGCTTTTTACCGTGCTGCACGCGTTTGAACAGGAAAATCAGCGGGATACAACACAGCACCATCAGCCCGAACACCCGGAAATTGTCCACGAACGCCCACAGGTGCGCCTGATGATCCAGCGTGTTGTAAACCAGGCTGTAGGCCTGGCTTGTGGCGCGCACGGGATCGCCGTGCCGCACGAGCAGGGCGTGTGCGGCGGCAAGCTGTTGCCTGAACACCGGGTCGGTCGGCGTCAGATGCCCGACCATGAGCGCCTGATGCGCCTGCGCGCCGCGCGCCAGCATGGTGGTGACAAACGCGATGCCGATGCTGCCGCCGAGGTTGCGCATGAGATTATAAAGGCCGGTCGCGTTGCCCATTTGCGACTGGCGCAATTGACTCATCGTCGTTGTCGTCAACGGCACGAAAATAAAACTGATGGCCACACCGTTGAGGATGCTCGGCAGGATGACGCGTGCCTGGCTCACCTGCAAAGTGATGTCGCTCAACATGAAGGACGACACGGCCAGCAGCGTGAATCCAAAACACAGCAGCCAGCGGCTCTGGATGCGCCCCACCAGCCGCCCGACGATGAACGTGGTGACGAACGCGCCGATGCCGCGCGGACTCATCGCGTAACCGCTTTGCAACGCCGGATAACCCATCAGCGTTTGCAAAAACAACGGCAATTCCGCCGTGGTGCCGTAAAGAATCACGCCGACAACCGTCATCAACATCACGCCGACGGCGAAATTGCGGTTGCGAAAAACCCGCAAATCCACCAGTGGATGGTCGGCCGTGAATTCCCTCACTACGAACCCGGCCAGGGAGACGGCCGAAATTGCCACCAGCCACCGGATCCAGTTTGACCCAAACCAGTCCTCTTCCTGTCCCTTGTCGAGCGTGATTTGCAGCGTCGCCAGCCAGACGGCCAGCAGCGCGAACCCGATGAAATCAATCGTCGCCTGCTTGTTTCGTTTGATGTAGGGCGGATCTTCGACGAGCCATTCCTGCATCAACACGGCCATGATGCCGACCGGCAGGTTGATGTAAAAAATCCAGCGCCACGAGTAATTGTCCGTGATCCAGCCGCCGAGCGTCGGTCCCAGAATCGGCGCCACGATCACGCCCATGCCAAACATCGCCATGGCCGCGCCGCGTTTGTTCGGCGGGAAACATTCCAGCAGAATCGCCTGGGCAATCGGCACCATCGCACCGCCGCCCGCCCCCTGCAAAATGCGCGCCAGAATCAGCGTCTGCAAATTCCACGCCAGCCCGCACAACGCCGACGCGAACGTGAACATCATCACGCAGGAAAGCAGCACGCGCTTCCGGCCAAAATAATTTCCCAGCCAGCCGGTCATCGGCAAAATGATCGCGTTGGAAACCAGATAGCTTGTCAGCACCCAAGTGGCCTCGTCGGTGGTCGCCGAAAGGCTGCCGGCGATGTGCGGCAACGCGATGTTGGCGATGGACGTGTCGAGCACTTCCATGAACACCGCCATCATCACGGCGAACGCGATGAGCCAGGGATTATGGCGCGGATGCCAATCCTCATGATGGAGGTCGCCAGACATGGACAATCACCGCCGTTTGTCTGCCAATTAAAACGAACCGGAAAGTGAAACCGGCCGCGCCCGTGTCGTCTTCTGGAGATTCATGCCGCAACGACTTTACGGCTGCCGGCCTGCCGCTTCTGAAAGCTCACCACCGGATGGCCGGAAGGTTTTGCCGTTCGCGCGCTTCGGTAAAAAGCCGATGCACGTCATGCCCTCGTGCCGCAGATAATTCGTCTTTGATGCGCCAGATTTCCTGGAGCGCCAAATCGCCCCCGCTTTAAGCCGATGTTTTTTTGCTGTCTCAATCATATCATTCTCCCAAGAGTTCCTCCGGCGTGTAAATCTCCGGAAGTTCGTGCCCTTGCCCTTCCACCAGCCGACGCAGCCGGCCCACGATGGCCGCGTTTGCAATGTGCCGGCAATTCCACGTCAGCAATATATCCATTTTGTGAACAGTAGCCAGTGCAATATGCGCGGCATCACCGCCACCAAGCTTGCAGAAATCAAATTTTCACTCGCCGATTTGTAATAATTTTTCGCAGTGGGCTGGGCAAGGCAGATGCTGGAGCATTCCCATGAATCATGTAGCGTTTTTTGCGCAAGAAAAAGTCTGAAATCGCACAAGTTTTCGGAAAATATAGCTGCATCTTTTGTAGGAATGCTCTAATAAACGAGTGGTTTTTCCGTATTTCGCCAAACCCCCGGTCCTATGCGAAGGGAATAATTCGTCGGGTTCGCCTGGGTCGCGATTCCAGGTGCTTTTTCCAGGTTTAAGCCGCGCGCGCGCCGGTTTTGTTTCAGTTTATTTTGAAAAGTTCAATGCACGACGGCGGCCGCCAGCTTCTTGCCGTGCTGCACGCGTTTGAACAGCAAGATCAACGGCAGGCAGCACAGCACCATCAGCCCGAATATCCGGAACGCGTCCACAAACGCCCACAAATGCGCCTGCTGGTTGAGCATGTTGTAAATGAGGGCGTAGGCCTGATGCGTCGCCGTCACCGGGTCGCTGTGCCGGGCGAGCATGGCCTGCGCCGCGTGCAGTTGCCGCGTGAACGCCGGGTCGGCCGGCGTCAAATGCCCGACCATCAGCGCTTGATGCGCCTGCGCGCCACGCGCGATCATCGTGGTCACGAACGCGATGCCGATGCTCCCGCCGATGTTGAGCATGAGATTGTAAAGGCCGGTGGCGCTGCCGATTTGCCTTTGGCTCAATTGACTCATCGTCGCTGTCGTCAGCGGCACAAAAATAAAACTGATGGCCACGCCGTTCAGCACGGTCGGCAGGATGACACTGGCCATGCTCACCTGAAGATTGAGGTCGCTCAACAGAAACGCGGACAAGCTCAACATCGAAAAACCAAAACCCAACAGCCAGCGCTGTGAAACGCGCCCCACCAATCGTCCGACGATGAACGTCGTCACAAACGCGGCCATGCCACGCGGACTCATCGTGTAACCGCTTTGCAGCGCCGGATAACCCATCAGCGTTTGCAGAAACAGCGGCAGCTCCGCCGTCGTGCCGTAAAGGATGATGCCGATGACCGTCATCAACATCAGGCCGACGGCGAAATTCCGGCTCCTTAGAATCCGCAAGTCCACCAGCGGATGCTCCACCGAGAATTCCCACACGATGAAGGCGATCATGGCGACAATGGAAATGCCAATGAACCAGCGAATCCAGACCGCGCCCAGCCAGTCCGCCTCCTGCCCCTTGTCCAAAACGATTTGCAGCGTCGCCAGCCAGACCGCCAGCAGGCCGAACCCGATGAAATCAATCGCTGCCTTCAGGTTGCGCTTGATGTAAGGCGGGTCTTCCACGAGCCATTCCGCCAGGAATATCGCCAGCAGGCCGACCGGCAGGTTGATGTAAAAAATCCAGCGCCACGAATAATTGTCCGTGATCCAGCCGCCGAGCGTCGGGCCGATGATGGGCGCCACAATCACGGCCAGTGAAAATGTCGCCATCGCCACGCCGCGTTTGGCGACCGGAAAGCTTTCCAGCAAAATCGCCTGGGCAATGGGCACCATCGCCCCGCCGCCCGCGCCCTGCAGGATGCGCGCCGCAATCAGCATCGGCAGGTTCACCGCCATGCCGCACAACGCCGACGCGAATATGAATATCCCGATGCAGGAAATGAACACCCGTTTCCGGCCAAAATGATTTCCCAGCCAGCCGGTCATCGGCAGGACGATGGCGTTCGCCACGAGATAGCTCGTCAGCACCCACGTCGCCTGGTCGGTTGAAGCCGACAGGCTGCCGGCGATGTGCGGCAGCGCGATGATGGCGATGGAGGTGTCCAGCACCTGCATGAACGTCGCCAGCATCACGCCCACGGCGACGAGCCACGGGCTGTGCCGCGGATGCCAGTCCTGATGATGCAGGTCGTCGGACATGTGGAATTTAATTTGTGGCACAGGCCTCCGGCCTGTGTTTTGGTTGAAATTCACAGGCTGGAAGCCTGTGCCACTGTTCAGGAGGACTCATCGGACTTTTTTTATTGTTGTGCGCTGTTCAGCTTCCGGCTCAAGACAAACCGGAAAACGGAACCGGCAATGAACGCGAGAACCAATGCCACCAATCCTATCACCCAACCGGGAATTTCAAAACCGCTGACCCAAACGTCCGGCGTCACAGACAGGCCGGGGCCAATCACGTGGTCGGCGGGCAGCGGCTCGTCGAAAAGAATTTTCACCGGCACGCGCTGGACGACTTTGACGTAATTGCCGGTCGCATTTTCCGGCGGCAACAGGCTGAATGCCGCGCCGCTGCCAGCCTGAATGCTGTCCACGTGCGCGCGCAGCGATTTGCCGAGCGCGTCAATCTCCACGAGCGCCGGCTGGCCGGGCTTCATTTTTTTCAACTGCGATTCCTTAAAGTTCGCCACGACCCAGATGTCCGCCGGCACGATGGACATCAATTGCTGGCCCACCTGAACGTAATTACCCGGCTCGACGGCCTTGCGTGTCACGCGCCCGTCGCACAGCGCGAAAACTTTGGTGTAAGAAAGGTCCAGTTGCGCCGCTGCGATATTCGTCTGCGCCGCCTGCCACTGGGCCAGGGCCATTGTAATGGCGGCTCCGGTCGCCGCCAGGGTTGCCCTGGCCTCGTCCACCTTCGAATCATCCACAGCAACCTTTTGTCTGGCAGAGTTCAAATCTGCCTGCGCCTTGAGATTTGCCGTTTGCGCGGCATCGAGTTCGCGCTGCGAAACGGTGTTTTGTTTCCGCAAATCCTGCGCGCGGTCAAAATCCATCTGCGCCCATTTCGCGGTCGCCTCGGCGGCGTCGGCATCGGCCTGCGATTGCCTGACGGTGGCTTCGGCGGTGGTCACCTTGGTGCGCATCAACTCGTAACCAGCCAGAAATGCCTTATAATTGGCTGATTGCGCCTCGGCGGAAGCCTCCTTTTGCGCGACGGTGATTGAGTAACTCGACGGATCAATTTCCACCAGCAATTCGTTGGAACGGACCATTTCATTGTCGAGGACGTGAACGGCGGCAACCTGTCCGGAAATTCGCGGCGCGATGGAAACCACGTGCGCGGCGATGAACGCGTCGTCGGTGGATTCGTGCGTCAGCACGTCAAAGAAATAACCCAGGCCGAAAAACAGCAGCACGGCGAGCGCGACGGTGGTAGGCCAGATGAACAGCGGTGAATTTAATTTGGCCAGTTTTGTGCCGTTTGCCGCCGGAGCGGGGGGTGGATTGTTTTCATTCATAACTTCAATGTCTTCTCAATTAAAACAGGACGTTAATGTTGTTGCGGCGAGTATTCCCGCCAGCCGCCGCCCAACACGGCGTAAAGCCGCACCTGGTTGGCGAGCTTCGCCAGGCGGAGGGAGACCAGTCCCTGCTGCGCGGCATACAGTGACCGTTGCGCATCGAGGACGGTCAGATAACTGTCAATGCCCTTGTCATAACGGGAAACGGACAGGCGGTGAGTTTCGGTGGCAGCATTGACCAGGGATTGTTGCGCCGCCACCTGCTGGTCCACGGTGCCGCGGGTGGCCAGCGCGTCGGCCACTTCCCGGAAGGCGTTCTGAATCGCCTTCTCGTATTGGGTCACGGCGATTTCTCGTTGCACTTTGGCGGCCTTGTGCGCCGACCAGGTGCGGGCATCGAAAATCGGCATCACAATCTGCGGTGCATAGCTCCACGCGCCCGAGCCGGCCTTGAAGAGTCCGGAGAGATCGCTGCTCGAAGTTCCAATTGCGGCCGTCAGGGAAATTTGCGGGAAGAATGCCGCCCGGACTGCGCCGATGTCGGCGTTGGCCGCCTTGAGCAGATCCTCGGCCTGCAGCACATCCGGCCGGCGCAGGAGCACCTCGGAGGACAGGCCGGGAGAAATTTCTTTCGGAGGGATGACGCCGCTCAATTCGGTGGGCAGGAGTTCGTCCGGCGCCGGAACGCCAAGCAGCAGGTTCAAGGCATTTTTGTCCTGCGCCACCAGTTGGGTGTAGCGGGCGGCATCGCCCAAGGCGGCATCCATCTGCATTTCCGCCTGATGAAGATTCAATTCGGGCACGAGACCCAGGGCATAGCGCCGTTTAATCAAGTCATAGGTGCTCCGCTGCGCCTCAAGCGTGGTCTCCGCCAGCTTGAGATTTTCCTGATCCGCAGCCAGGGTCAGATACGCTTGGGCGACCGAGGACACTAGCAGTATTTGCGCGCTGCGGCGGGCCTGATCCGTGGCCAGATATTCCTGGAGGGCCTCATCCTTGAGGCTTCGAATACGGCCGAAGAAGTCGATCTCCCAGGACGCAACGCCAAGATTGACCCCGTAGTTTTCGATCGTCATCGGTTCCGGGAAGCCTTCGACATTGGCGGGAATCCGTTGTTTGGTCGCGCTGCCGGTGGCATTGACCGTGGGCAACAGTTCGGCTCGTTGAATGCCGTACATGGCCCGGGACTGTTCCACGTTCAAGGCGGCAATCCGCAGGTCGCGGTTGTTCGTCAAGGCCATCCCGATGATTTGTTGAAGCTTCTCGTCGGAGAAGAATTCCTGCCAATCCGGGAGTTGATAGTTGTTGGTTGAGAGTTGAGAGGCGTAAGCGGCGCCGTTCGGCCATTCGGCCGGGACCGGGGCTTTGGGCCGGGTGTATTTCGGGGCCATCGTGCAACCGGCCGGGACGATGGCAATGCCAAGCAATAAAAGGAAAACGTTCTTGTTCATTTTAATGATTTCCAGATGGAGTTGTCTTGGCTGCTGGTTGCCGGTTGCGTTTGCCAAGGGTTTTCTCGATCAACACATAGAAGAGCGGCGCAAACAGGGTCACCAGGAAGGTGGAGGTCACCACACCGCCCAGCACCGCGGTGCCGATGGCCTTTTGCGCGCCGGCACCCGCTCCGCTCGCAAACGCCAGCGGCAGAACCCCGAATCCGAAGGCCAGCGAGGTCATGATGATGGGACGGAACCTCAATTTGGCCCCTTCCAGAGTCGCTTCGAGCAGGCCCATCCCTTCTTCTTCCACCCGCGCCTTGGCAAATTGGACGATCAGAATGGCGTTTTTGGTGGTCAGGCCAAGGGTTGTCAACAGCCCGATCTGGAAATAGACGTCGTTGGGCAACCCCCGGAGAGACGATCCGAGGATGCCGCCGATGACGCCCAGAGGCAGGGCCAGCAGGATTGAGATGGGGATGGGCCAGCTCTCATACAAGGCCGCCAGGCACAGGAAGATCACCAGAATGGAAAAGGCGTAAAGGGGTGCCGCCTGGGAACCGGCCTGCCGCTCCTGATAGGAAAGTCCGTTCCAGTCATAGCCGAGTCCCTGCGGCAGCTTCTTCACGAATCCTTCCATGGCCTGCATCGCCTCGCCGGAACTTCTCCCCGGTGCCGGTTCACCCAGGATGTTTATGGACGGAAAACCGTTGAAGCGCTCCAGCTTCGGAGAGCCGGAGGTCCAATGTCCGGACGCAAAGGAAGAGAAGGGAACCATCTTGCCCGTGTTGTTGCGCACGTAGAGCCGGTCCAAATCCTGGGGCAACATACGGTAAGGAGCGTCGGCCTGGACATACACTCTTTTGACCCGACCGCCTTGAATGAAGTCGTTGACATACGCGCTGCCAAAGGCCGCCGAGATGGTGTTGTGGATGGAGGTGATGGGCACCCCCAACGCACCGGCCTTGTCCCAATCAACGTCAACCCGGTATTCGGGCGTGTCTTCCAGACCGTTGGGCCGGACCTTCGTCAATGCCGGGTCCTGTGCCGCCATGCCGAGGAGTTGGTTGCGGGCGGCCATCAATCCGGCGTGTCCCAAACCGCCGCGGTCCAGCAACTGAAAATCAAACCCCTTCGCTTGGCCCAGTTCGATGACCGCCGGCGGCGCGAAGGCAAACACCATCGCGTTGCGGATCTTGGAAAATGCCATCATGGCCCTTCCGGCCACCGGACCGACTTTCAAATCCGCCCGGTCGCGGAGTTTCCAATCTTTCAGCTTCGCGAACGCGAGACCGGCGTTCTGCCCCTGGCCGGAGAAGTTCATGCCGGAAACCGTCATGCAGGATTCCACCGCGTCTTTCTCGTTTTCCAGGAAATATTTTTGAACCCCCTCCATGACTTTTTTGGTCTGCTCCAGGGTTGAATTTGCCGGGAGCATGGCCTGAACCATCAGAATTCCCTGGTCTTCATCCGGCAGATAGCCCGTGGGCATCCGCTTAAAAAGGAATCCCATTGCCACCACGATCACCAGAAAAACAACCACATAGCGGAACTTGTGGGAGAGGAACCGGCCGACCAGTTGCAGATACCGGTTTCGAGTCTGGAAGAAAACCCCGTCAAACCACCGAAAGAACGGACGCAGGAACCAGACTCCCCCCTCGGCCGCTTCATGTCCCTTTTCCACCGGCTTCAGAAACGTGGCACACAGCACCGGCGTCAGCACCAGGGCCACCACCACCGAGAGCAGCATGGCGGCAATGATGGTGATGGAGAATTGACGGTAGATGACGCCCGTGGACCCGGTGAAAAACATCATGGGACCAAAGACCGCCGAGAGCACCAACCCGATGCCGATCAACGCGCTGGTGATCTGATCCATGGACTTGCGCGTGGCCTCCAGGGGTGAAAGGCCTTCCTCGCTCATGATTCGTTCCACGTTCTCCACCACCACGATGGCGTCGTCCACCAGCAGACCGATGGCCAGCACCATGGCGAACATGGTCAGCATGTTGATGGAGAACCCGCACAGCCCCAACACCGCGAAGGTTCCCAGAAGCACTACCGGCACGGCGATGGTCGGAATCAAGGTGGCCCGCATGTTGCCCATGAAAAGATACATCACCAGGAAAACCAGCAGGATTGCTTCCATGAGAGTTTTCACCACCTCGCCAATGGCCACTCTGATGAAAGGCGTGGTGTCATAGGGATAAACGACCTTCATGCCGGGAGGGAAAAAAGCGCTCATCTCTTTCAGCTTGGCCCGGATGGCGTTGGCCGTGTCCAGGGCGTTGGCGCCGGCGACCTGTCGGATGGCCATGCCGGCGGCGGGCCTGCCATTGTGAAAGACTTCGACATCGTAGGTTTCCGTCCCCAGTTCCGTCCGACCCACGTCCTTCACCCGCACGACGGATCCATCCGGGTTGGTGCGGATGGGGATCGCGGCAAACTCCTCGGGTGTCTTAAGCATGCTCTGGACAATGATGGAGGCATTCAAACGCTGGCCTTTCACTGCGGGAGCCCCGCCAAACTGCCCGGCGGACACTTCCACGTTGTAGGCTTGCAACGCCGTGACCACATCTTGAATCGTCATGTTATATTCGGTCAGCTTGTCGGGGTTCAGCCAGACGCGCATGGCGTACTGGGAGCCGAAGAACTCCACCTCGCCTACGCCGGGCACCCGCGCCAGCACCTTCTCCAGGTTGGATTGGGCATAATCCCGCAGGTCGTTGCCGTCCATGCTGCCGTCTTCCGAGATCAG
>Ga0116108_1001380_pt1 | contig 12622 bp, 10 predicted proteins | sample June2015DPH_6_15_FD_88970 | JGI IMG/M metagenome (GOLD analysis project Ga0116108, IMG submission 88970) | Peatland microbial communities from SPRUCE experiment site at the Marcell Experimental Forest, Minnesota, USA - June2015DPH_6_150 | ecosystem: Environmental > Terrestrial > Soil > Wetlands... | reverse complement strand
TACGGTAAAGCTTTGCTACTCGGATTCAAAGGAGAGCAGTATGAAAATTGACTGGCTCGTGAAATTCCTCTTGCTACTCATCGCTGTTTCACTGGGCGTGATCGTCCTACGTCCCTACCTGACTCCGCCTATAGTGGTAGCGCAATCCGGCGAGGGCCACCCATTCTATATCGAGCCTGGTACCAGCATGCTGCGTGCCCCTGATGGCAGCCGCCAAGTATTGGGCAAAGTCGTGATCGATTTGCGCAACGGCAATGTCTGGGGATTCCCGACGATGACGCAAGATCCCTACCCCGCAGCCGGAGCTCAAACCACTCCGCAAACCTCGCATCCATTCTTGCTAGGCAAGTTTGCGTTGGCGGATACGGACAAGTAAGCGGTATCCCAGGAAAGGCACCGCGAGATGTCGGCTTTCCGGCCGGTTGCGGCCCGCCACGGACGAGTCAACAGCCGAGGTCCAAGCTTTGGCTGCGTTTCGTTGCGGGGACGTCATGTCTACAAGTTTTGCAGGATGCTTTATTTCGCATGCGCCCTGACTCTCAGGAGGCATTTGTTAGATTTGACTATATAGGTCCAATTATTCTTGTGCCTGCCGCTCGAAGTAAAGGGCAATGCCCAACGCAAGAATCAGGGCCGCGACTGCGAACAAGGTCAAGCCTGACACGGCGTTGGGTTCTTCAATGATGACCTTCCGCGCCATGGCTATGAGTGCAACTTCCAGGACGACGCGCACATGAATGACGTCTTTCTTCAGGTACGCTTTCAGCGTCTCCAGCAGCTCCACTCCGATCAGCACCAGCAGGAAGTATCCAAAAATGTCGAGTAGGCCCTGCACCGGAATGAGAAACCGGGGCTGCTTCCAGATTTCTTCACCGATCAGCATGCCTAGGTGCGCCGTGGAGAGCACCACGACGACGACGAGCATTCCAGCAAGCACCAGGACTGTAAACTTCTGGATTTTCGCGAGCAGTGTGTCCAACATGATCTCCCCCCGTGCCTGGTGCCCCAGCCTTTTCGCCGGTCATTTCTAATGACAAGATCCGTCATCCTGAAACTGCCTACTGGCCACCATTGACACCAGAGACCGTGCACAGCTCAGGATTTGCTGGTTCAAAGTATCGTTCTTCAGCGCGTCTGGGGAAATACTTTGCAGGTCCTGGTGCGCCGCCACAATGTTATTGCTGAACTTCTGCATTTTATCGAGTTCGTTGCTGAGCAATTGATAAGCATTTCGATCAGAATCGGTTGACACTGCTACGTATGCGAGTCTGAGATTCTTGGCAGCTTGCGCCCGGTAATCGGCCACAGAGTCATCCGTCACGGGGTAGCCATTCTGAATGGCACTGACTAGCGCGCTGCGCCATTCCCTGATCACGGCCATGGTTTCGATGCCTGCCTTCAAGAAATCTTTCGAGAATGCAGAGTTTGCAGTCTCGCTTGCCGGGGAAGTTGCCGTTGGTGTGTTTGCAGCGGACGTAGGCAGTGTTAACGTAATTTGGTTTCCCTTGAAGCTGAGGGAACCACTCGTCAGTCTTGTCAGTGCTTCGACGTCCACGTAGGACCTGCCGTTTATCTGGATAACCGGTGCTTGTCCCGGCTGGCCGCTTACAATGAGTGTCCGATTCTCCCGCACAGTCTGCGACAAAGCTAGCCTTGGGTTAGCCAGCAGCCATACCAGGATCAACCCTGCACTCAATAGCTTCCTTCTCATCTGATTCACCCTAGTTTTCCATCGTGAACTCGAGACATGCATTGGTGTCGAAACGAGATCGAGTTTTCGCATCAAGTTGCATCGGAGAGTCTACACCACCGTCGAATGCTTTGACAGTTCCCGATTAATGGGCCACTGGCAGACCGGATTTCGCATCGTCGAACCGTCGGGGGCGGATCACTAATCAGCTATTCGCTCGGTTCGAGGTAACGCCGAGGAGACGGGAGAATCACCGATCCGCTGACCGCGATCGAAAATGTCTTTCCTGCGGATATGCCATCAAGGCCCTCAGCGGTGAACCGCACTTTGTAATTTCCGGCAGCAGTATACGCGTGAGTGAGGATTGCGCCATCGGCGACCACTCCATCGCCGAAATCCCAATGACAGGCGAGCGTTGGGACTCCGTCTTTAGACACTATGCTGGAGAGCTCAATTTCTTCCCCAATTTTTGCTTGAGACGGTACTTGGAAGGCAATCGAGGGCGCGGCCATCGGGATCGAAGTATCAATAATCTTGATCAACTTGACTGAGTGCGCGGGTTGATTGTCCAGGCGGAGCGTTTCGTGGTCCATGGCCAACGGCCGATCTTGAGCTAGCGAGTCAAATAGCTTGTACGAATGCTCTGCGGGAAGCTTCAAATCGGAAAAAGTGAGAATGTGAGAACTCGACTGCTCCGTCCAGTTAAAGACTGCCAAAATGGACTGACGCTGGTCTTCGCGCAGCAGAAAAACGCTCGGCTGCTCATCCTTATCTGCAAAAGTCAGGAGATCTAGAGGCAAAGCAGCGCGTCCAAGTTTCGCCATTGCGAGCAAATCTGGATTCTTGACCAATGCCACGCGTTCCGGATCACTCCCCAGTGTTGGGAGGTCGTCGCCAATTTCGAACATTCCTCCAGAAACTGCCGCCAGAGCGATCGAGACCTGAGCCTCATTCAATGTGAGTGGAGCTTGAATGGTTCGCTCTTCAAGCAGTTGCCGGGAAACTGTGAACGCGTCCGGGTCATCGATGAAAAAGTTGCGATGCATGTAATAGCGCGCCGCGATGCCCGGCTCAGCTTCCTTGCTGCGCAGAAACGCATGACCTGTATCCTGGGATATACGACCTTCATCCACCAGGCCAACAGGGTTCAACATGGGACTGCCATCTTTATCGAGCAGCACGTCTTCGCCGACTGTCTTGCGAATAATCTCGAGCCCAATTCGCTGCGCCTCAAGTGCCGTTGTGTTCGGACGATGGTAATAACCCTCGATTGCCGTGTTGTCCATGAAGTCGAGCTTAATGTAGCGCGCACCCCACTCCCGGACCAGCGTGCGATAGGTCTGTCGAAGATATTCCTGGGCATCCGGATGAGTGACGTCTAAGACGAACAGGGGTTCACCCTCCACCTCTTCGGCCTTTCCAATCGAAATCGGATCGCCATGTGCGTTATGCACCAGCCAATCTTTATGGTGTTCGTAAATCCAGGCCCGCTCACCTACTTCAAAGGGAGCCGTCCAAACTCCTACCTTCAATCCCAATCGGCAGATGCGGTGAGTAAGATCCCACATGCCACCTGGAAATTGAGATGCATTGGGCGTCGCATATTCACTGCGAGAGTATCCGTAACCCAGGTCGAAATGAAAATAGTCGTAACCCAGTATCTTCAAGTGCTCGGCCAGCCATTGAGCATTGGCGAGCGCGGCGCCTTGCGTGATTTTTGTATAGAAGGCCGTCCAACTCCACCATCCCAGCATGTTGTCTGCGGTAACCCGACTGTGATGCAGTTCCCGAATTGTGGCACCGTAATTCTCAAGTTGCGAGTGGTAGCTTCTTCCGGCGGCAAACATCACGCGTTCTGAAGTTATTGATTCGCCTGCGGGAAGAGGAACGCTTAATTCAATCAGGTTTTCCGCAGGCCCTTCTCGCAGACCGGATTCTGGATCGGTCGCTTGTATCTCAGTAGTTCCAGTTGAATCAACCGTGTATGAAGCGATGCTGGGGCCATCTGGTGATGAAGATTGCGTTTGCAAATGAATGATAGTGAGGAAGCGGCTGGAAGTGAGAGCCCCCAAAAACAGGCTCTCCGTGCTATCCCGGTTGTAGATAAGTTGGCTGCCTACGGCGCGGTGCATGCCCTCCGGAGCTTTTCCTAAAGTGTAAATCTGCAATGGCGGCCAGTCTTCGCTGAAGCTGTCCGAGAGAACTCGGTTGCTCTTCTGCGTGCCGCTGAGATCGATAACTTTGTTTCCGACGGCTTCGACGCTTCGGATACTTTGGATTGTTACCGGATTGCCTGTGTGATTTTGTACTTCAGTCTCGATGACACCAAAAGCTCTCCCATCATAGATTTGCAATGTATATGCAAGATCAGGGAAATTCGGAAGGCCGGACGAAGTGACTGTTATTTTCTTGCCGTGTCCGAGAGCATCCTCAAAACTCGATTGAGATATTTCATGTTTCGGATAATCGGTCGATTTGACCCATTTGTGATCGATCTCTGCTGCCACCCTTGCGTGAATGACGCTGTGTCCGCCATTTTCTGTTTGGATTTCATATGTGCCATCGCTCGGCTGAACGACCACAGACAGACCCTCGGTATGAGCAACTGCCTGAGAACCCCGAGCCGGGTCAGAAGAGCCCAGACAGCCTTCAACTAAGATCAGCAAGCAGGCTATCAAGAGACTTGCGATCTTGACCTTGCGGATTTTTCCGGCCCATGCTTTCGGCAGCCGAAAACCACGACAATTATGCTCAATCATGAATTCCTCCTGCTGTGCGTGGAACTTGCTACGGCGGAACGTCGATTTGCCTCTCACTCAGAATCCTGACTTGGGTTGAAGGGCCATGTAGCTTTCCACTTCGCCCAGATGAAGAAAACCAGAACGCCGGTTAGTAGCGTCAATAATCCGATCTTGATGTAGAGCCAGCCCGAGGTCAGAAAAACGTATGCCCATCCAAAGAAAGCAATGACAATGGGGACGGGATAAAACCACATCTTGTACGGCCGCGCGCTGTCTGGAAACTTTCGTCGCAAGAGTGGAATCGCAAATAGCTGTCCGAGAAACTGGACCAAAATTCTGGTAGTGATCAACGCACTGACAAGCTGATCAAGTTTAAGGAACGCGGCAGCAATAGATACACCGCCCAGAACCAGAAGGGAAACTTGCGGATAGTTTTTCGTAGGATGCAGTTGCGCAAACGGACGGAAGAAATAGCCGTCGATGGCAGCCGCATAAGGAATGCGCGAATAACCCAGAAGAAGCGCGAACACAGAGCCAAAGGCCGACCAGAGGATCAAAATTGTTACCGCGATTGCGGCGCCCCTGCCGTATAGGCGCTCCATGAAGTCAGAAACGATGAAGTTCGAATGAATTCCTTCCCGCCACGGCACCACTCCGATCAAGGCGAGATGCAGCGCTAGGTATCCTACACAGCAGATTGCCAGCGAAAACAGAATCGATCGCGGCACTACGTAGGAAGGATTCTGCACTTCGTCACCGATGTAGCACACATCGTAATATCCGAGATAGTTGTACACAGCGATCAGGGTAGCGCTGCCGAGACCGAGCACGAAGCCACGATTGAAGGCCATCGCTCCTGGGGGAAAATCGAACGCCCTGTGGGCATTGAAGTGAGGGAAACCGGTGACGATGACGGCTACCATCGCCAGCACCGTGCCAATCCAAAGAGTGAGCGTGACCTTGCTCAAAAATGTGATCTTTCGGCACAAGAGGAACAAAGCAACAAGGCCTGCGGCAACCGCTATGTATTGCTGGCCTCGACCGCTCAATCCTGGCCAGAGATATGTAGAATAGTTTCCAAATCCGATCATCCCGGATGCGATTTCCAAAGGCCCACTCAGAACGAATTGCCAGATGAAAAGAAAAGCCATCAGGCGACCCCAACTTTGATGGCCGTATGCCTCGCGAAGAAAATGGTAACTACCGCCGGAGCCTGGCAACGCCGCCCCCAGTTCGCTCCATATCAGACCATCGGAAATTACGATGAGCGCACCCGTCAGCCAGCCCAGCATGGATTGCGGGCCGCCCATGGAAGCCATCAATAGTGGGATTGTGATGAAAGGCCCGATCCCAACCATGTTTGACATGTTCAGGGCCGTGGCAGGAAGTAAACCAAACGCGCGCGTCAGGTGGGGGTGCGTTTCAGTCTCCATTGCCATGGGCGTGCAAGATCGTAAAAGTTCTAGGCTGCATCACAGCGATTCCTTATGCAGAAAGATCCCATAAGCATTCGCTGCGCTCGTCTTGCTGAGCTATTCGTTTTGCCGCTATGCCGTTCCCTTCACTCCAATGCGGGTCGCGTCACTCACCTTACAATTGCGCGAATCTACCGACAGCTTGCCCGTTTGTCAATTAGATTGTTTGTTTCTGATCGATTGTGACTCCTGGAGGTACACTTTTTGCGGTACAAATCGTCCACATCCCAAATACAATTGGTGCCGCGGAGCCACCGATCCGCGCCAGGTTGGGCAGCCAGGAGAGCCAGACATTATGCTCGCAGAAGAGCGCAGATTTCGCATTCGAGAGATCCTTTCCGGTCAACGCACCATTACCGCTTCCGACCTCTGCGCTGCTCTGGGGGTTACCGCCGCCACGGTGAGGCGAGACTTGGCGGCTTTGGAGCAGGATGGCGTACTGGTCCGTTCGCATGGGGGAGCGGTTTCCAGGATGTCCAGCACAAACTTCCAACCTTCCTACGAGACTTTGTCGCATAGCCACAGCGGCGAAAAGCATGCGATTGCGGTCGCGGCTGAACATTTGGTGCTTGATGGCGAGACTGTGTTTCTTGAGGGAAGCACCACAGTGTATGAACTTGCCTGCGGCTTAAATCAGCGGAACCGACTGACCGTCGTGACAAATTCTCCGACGATCGTTTGCCAGTTGCAGAGAAGCTCGGGTGTGACTGTCCTTTGCACCGGCGGCGATCTTCAAAAGGATACGTTCTACTTTTCCGGCGAATGGGCGCAGCGTGCGCTCTCCGAAATTCGGTTAGACAAAGCGATTTTGGGAGTGAGCGCAATCGATCTTTCGTATGGAATCTCGACCGCGAACCACGCCGAGGCACAGATCAAGAAGATGATCATGAGAGCTGCGAAGACCCGGATCGCGCTGGCAGATCACAGCAAGTTTGGTACTCAGAGCTTCGCCTATGTCGGCCCGGTGGCGGACATCGACGTGCTCGTAACCGACTCCGGCACCGATCCAAAATACATCAAGGGCCTGCGTGAAGCGGGTGTCGAAGTTGTGGTTGCGGAATTGCAAGAAACGCGTAAAACACCGCACAAAAGAACACATGCGAACAAAACAGGTTGACAATCGCTCAAATGCGGGATAATTTGAGTCCCGTCTTGGTTCAGCGAGGACGAGGGGAACTGTGAGCGATTGCGGCAAGAGGATTCGCTTGAATCGTGTGCTCGGAGGCTCGGAGCGCCGAGCCCTGGTAGTCGCTTTCGATCATGCTTTGGTACTCGGGCCGATTCCTGGGACTGAGGACCCATTACGAAAGATTCGCCAGTTTGCCCAAGCCAGAGTCGATGCATTGCTGTTGAACCTTGGGCTCATTCGTCAATTCGCAAACTCGACAATAGTCGGCCCAATACCAGCTCTAATTGCCCGCCTGGACTGGACAACCGTTTGGTCTGCGATTGGGCAAAACGGAAGTGGCGCGCTGCACAGCTCGCTTCTCGCACGCCCCGAGGAAGCGTTACGACACGGCGCAGATGCCGTTCTCACCTATCTCGTCGTAGGCACCGGTGATGCCGAGTTCGAGATGAAGGAGATCACTCGCAACGCGGAAATCGCCCGCGAATGTGAACGAGTTGGAATCCCGCTGATTGTTGAATCTCTCGCACGGGGGAAGGATGTGCAGAATCCAGGTGATCCCAAGTGGCTGAACCTCCACACTCGTATGGCAGCCGAGCTTGGTGCGGATGTCGTTAAGACGGATTACAGCGGGGATACAGCCTCGATGCATTCGGTGGTGGAAAAATGCCCTATACCAATCCTGGTGCTCGGTGGAAGCCGTCATGCCTCCGACAGACGTGCGCTTGATGTGGTCCGCGAAGTTGCGGCCGCAGGAGCGGCTGGTGTCTTCTTTGGCCGCAATGTTTTCCAAGCCGACAACATCAGCACATTTCTAGAACAGGCGCGTGCTGCTCTTGACGGAGCGGTGGCGGCAGAATTTCAAGCAATCCCAAGATGACGACATCGGGTTCCCAGGCCCAGGCAGTTTTGTGCGACAAGAATGTGATGGACGGTCGTCCCGGATTCCGCCTGCGGGCCGATTGGGGATATATTTCAGTTCTTGAGGGCGGTGGGCATATCTGCGCGTTGAATCTGAATGCATGTTCCGGAGTGAACCCGCTATGGCGGCCGCAATGGGCCACGATCGATCCATCCCAGTACGAGATTTCGAAACATGCTCGCAAGTACGGGCCTCCGCCGGACGGCAGGTTACTCTCCGGCATTGCCGGACATAGCCTCAGCTTTGATCAGTTCGGGCCGCCTTCCATAGAAGAAACAGCAGCGGGTCTCACCACCCACGGCGAAGCGCCCGCATTGAAGTGGAAGATCCAGAAGCAAGCGCAGTCGCCGAAGCCACAATTGCAATATGGTCTGACTCTTCCCGAAGCTCGGATCAGTTTCAGCAGGAAGCTCACCCTCGACCGCGTGAATCCGGTGATTTATTGCGAAGAAGAGGCGGTCAACCTGAGTAGTTACGACCGCCCCATTTCGTGGAACGAACATGTAACTTTCGGGCCACCGTTTCTGGAACCAGGAACCACCTGGTTCGACATGCCGGCAAAGCGGGCAAAGGTTTGTCCGACGAGCTACAGCCCTCGATTTTTTCTTCAGCCGGATTCCGAGTTTACTTGGCCCAACGCACCGACAAAAGATCGCAAGCGGATGAACTTGCGTACTACGCCGGCACAGCGGTTCGGACACTACACAGCGCAATTGCTGAGTCCGGAACGTGAGATTGGTTTCATCGCGGCATGTAACCCTCGCCAGAAGCTTCTCGTCGTCTATGCATTTCGACGGGCAGACTTTCCCTGGGTGGGCAATTGGGAAGAGCGATACAACCGAACCCAAGCGCCGTGGCGAGGGAAAACGTTCTGTCGAGGACTGGAGTTCAGCACGACTCCGTTCTCTATTCCGCGGCGCGAAACGATCGAGCAAGGTCCGCTGTTCGGCGAACCAACGTATCGCTGGCTTCCGGCTAAATCCAAGGCTCAAGTTCGGTTTCTGATTTTGTTGGTTAAGGTGCCAGAGACATTTCGTGGCGTAGCGAGTGTTTCCGTTGCTAAAAGAAAGATCGATGTTGTCGAGTCCGGAGCTCGTGGCCGGAAGCTTTCAGTCGCGGCAGACAAATTCCTGTGAATGGCGTCGATCATGAGTTTGCTTGCCATTGATATCGGTTCGAGTAGATGCAAAGCGGTGGTGTTTGCGCTGACGGGTGAGATACTCACACAGCACGCCTGCGCGTACACACCGGCTTTTCCCGCTCCTTCGCACGCCGAGATAAATCCCGAGACCTTTTGGCAGGCAGTCTGTCATTGTTCGCAAGCGGTGTCGAAGAATCTTTCTGATCCCGTCCGAGCATTGTGTCTGAGTTCGCACGGCGAAACTTTCGTGCCGGTAAATGGACGCAACCAGCCAGTCGCTCCGGCCATTCTCAACCAGGACAATCGAGCCACGGAAGAAACGGTGTGGCTCGAAAGAACATTCGAAAGAAAGCGACTTTTCGAAATTACCGGCCTGGTCGCTCATCCCATGTATCCGGTTCCGAAATTTCTCTGGCTGCGTAAGCACCGACCGGACGTTGTTGCTCCCTCGGTTCGTTTCCTCAGTGTGATTGGTTATGTTCTTTCGCGATTAGGGCTACCCGCTTATATCGATTATTCTCTGGCCTCCCGTTATCTGGCATTTGATATACGGCAGCGCCGCTGGTCCGAAGAAATTCTTGCCGCCACAGAAATAAGTGCCGAATGCCTGCCCATTCCTGTACCTGCTGGAACGATTGCTGGAAAAATAGATGCACACGTTGCCAGTCAACTCGGCCTTTCACCCGGAACAATTGTTGTGATGGGAGGGCACGATCAACCTTGCAGTGCATTGGGAGTTGGCGCTATTGGTTCGGGCCGCGTGGCAGACTCAATGGGCACTTACGAATGTCTGCTGGCAGCTTCCGATCAGCCCTGCTTAACGGATGAGGCGCTTGCGGCTTCTCTCAACTCTTATTGTCACGTGGTTCCAGACAAGTTCGTTACGCTGGCATACTTCCCATCAGGAATCATGGTTAAGTGGTTCCACGATCTTTTGTACGCAGCAGCGTATGGTGAAGGCTCGCTCGCTCAAAACGGGGATCCATCGGACTCGGAGTCTATTCACTATGCGTCACTCGAACGAGAAGCACCAGCGGGCCCGACGGGTCTCTGCATTACTCCGAATCTGATCGGCACCTGCAATCCCGATTTCAATCCGCGTACACGTGGAATAATCTCTGGCCTGGGCCCGAACACAACCCGCAGCCAAATTTACAAGGGCATCCTCGAAGGGCTCGCTTGTGAGCTGTCACAGATGACCGACATTCTGACAAATGCGGTGGGAGAGTTTCGGGACGTTTACGTCACCGGCGGAGGCGCGCGATCAGCTTTAGGTCTCCAGCTGCGAGCCGCTTTATCGGGCCGGGAGCTGCATGTAATGAAGTGTCCGGAGGCAGTGTGTCTGGGCGGAGCCATACTCGCCGGAGTCGCATGCGGGGAATACGGAAGCTTGCGAGAAGCAGTGGAGCTTGTAGTCCACGATGTGTCGACGGTATCGCCCGACCCAGCGCTTGCGGCAGCCTATGCACAACAAGCCAAACAATATCGCCATTTGCGTTCAGCGCTCACGGCGGGCGCAACCACCGAGAGTGCAATAGGCCGACAGGAGGAGCAGTGATCCAAGCCACAATCGGATTCGTAGTTTTTGGAGTTCACAAAGATGGTCTGAAAGACCCAATGGGCACCCCATTCATCGATGACGCATTGGTTCAGCGCGCCAAGAGTGCACTGGTTGCCGCGGGTCTGAAAGTTATTGAGTATGGCGTTGTTGTCGCCAGCAAAGAAGAAGCTCGGGCCGCATTCAAGAAAATGAAATCCGACGATGCCATCGATGCGGTTGTCCTATTTTCTGGGACCTGGGTTTGGGCGGCGCACATGGTCGGCGCGATTCGCGATTATTGCGCAAGTGGAAAAGGCTTGCTTCTGTGGACGCATCCCGGCTCTCAAGGTTGGCGGCCGGTTGGCGGATTGGTGCTGCACGGAGGTTTGCTCGAAATCGGTGTCCCGCACAAATTTCTATACGGAAGCTTGGAGGAACCAGATACCGTAAGCAAGATCGTCAGCTATGCTCAGGCTTCATATCTGAAGAACTTCTTAAACATGTCTACCATTGGTACTTTTGGCGGTCGCGGGATGGGGCAAACCTGCGGCACCGCCGATCCTTCTCAATGGATGAGAATGTTTGGCATCGATATCGATTCCCGGGACACGACGGAGTTGAAGCAAACTGCTGAAGGAATCTCATCAAGCGAACTGGATCAGCTGCAGCCGAGGTTGAAGCAGTTGTTTGGCAAGGAACCCGAGCGAAACGCGGTGACCGAGCGCTCGATGCGTCTATATCTCGCTCTGAGAAAAGTTGTGGCGAGAGAAAAGTTTGATTTCTACACGATTCAATCTTTTCCTGGTCTAGCCGGCGATTACTCTGCCACTTGCTTCGCTCAGAGCATGATGCTTGAGGATGGAGTTGGTACTTCTACCCTGGGCGATTTCAATACCGCTTTGACCGTTCTCCTGCTCACCAAATTGAGCAGGGAGAGAGTGTATTACGGTGATTTGCAGCACATTGACAAAAAAACAAGAGAAATCAAGATCATCGGGGATGGCGCTTGTCCACCCTCACTGGCCAGCAAGCTGGGTCCGGCTGGCTTCTCTGAACACGGTATCCCTACGGAAGGCGAAGCCGGCGGCCTGTCTGTAAAGCTCACCTGCAAAGTGGGGGAAGGAGTACTGGCCCGGCTCGGCAGAGTGAACGGTGCGTTTCAAATGGTCATTACTCGAGCCAGCATTTTCGAGCCGGCACCGAATCAGATAGAAAAACGGCTCAACGAATGTGGCATCCCATTCTGGCCGCACGGTTTTGTGACCGCGCATTGTGACATCGACGTTTTGCTCCAGCATTGGACCAATGAATATGCATGCCTCGGCTACGGCGAAGAGCTATATCCGGCGTTAGTCGATTTTTGTGAGATCACGGGAATAAGGGCAATCCTTCCCTGAGCGTTCAATAGAGGGATGATCGATTCAAGGGGAACCTGACAGGACACGATGCGGGAGACAGACGGGACCGACCGAAGGATATCCCTGAAAAGGGCTGGGAAATGTTGGTGGCTACCAGCAACCCGCTGAACCGCCGACGGAGGCGCGATTAGAGAGAGACTCGGACGGCCGAATTTGCTGGAACGGGCAAACGGCCACCACGATTCGCGCAACATGCAGCATGGCGCGATTTACTTTTGCTTCCAGAAGATTCGGCGGGATCGGCCCACGTGGATGTCGAAGCCATCGACGCCCAAGAAAAGAATGTCGGCATTCAGCGGCGCAATGTTTCTTCCGCAATTGGCCCAACCAGCGAAAAAGAATTCTTCCGCAGAGTCCCTCCTGTCAGAATTACCTCCAGAGACGAGCCGGCTCGTTCCGCAGCGATATTCACTGCGTTGGTGATAATCATCAGATTTTGATGATGGCGGGTGAAGAGTGCGAGTCAACTACAACTGGCGAGTATTCCTTTCTAACGTCATTAGCTTCGTTTGTCCATGTAAAAGAGCTCGGGCCTGACGACCGGCCCAAACCAGGGAAGGCATACCTAG
>Ga0116108_1001340_pt1 | contig 12829 bp, 10 predicted proteins | sample June2015DPH_6_15_FD_88970 | JGI IMG/M metagenome (GOLD analysis project Ga0116108, IMG submission 88970) | Peatland microbial communities from SPRUCE experiment site at the Marcell Experimental Forest, Minnesota, USA - June2015DPH_6_150 | ecosystem: Environmental > Terrestrial > Soil > Wetlands... | reverse complement strand
GCGACGTTGACTGACGCGACGCTGCTTCTGTGCGCTTCGTTCGGCGTGTCTTCCAAAGTCCTGCCAATGACGAACGACTTTGTCCCTACGATGCTTAAAACGGACGAGGGCGAGATGCATATTCAAGATTTTCTCATAAAACACAAGCAGCGGCCCTCCGTTTCCCAAGTCAATTGTGGGGCTGGCTCTATGACACGGGAAGTAGAAGCCGCCTTAGGGGAGCACGATGCTGTTGTCATCGGCCCTTCGAATCCGATCTCAAGCATCGGGCCAATTCTGCGCGTAAATGGGATGAGAGAAGCTCTTAAAGAGCGATTTGTCGTCGCGGTCAGTCCGATCATTCAGACTGAGCCCGTGAGCGGACCGGCGCGCAAATTTATGGAAGCTGCAAGACTTCCCGTTAGCTCTGTCGGGGTTGCCGAGTTCTACGCCGACTTCTTGGACGTCCTAATCGTTGACAATACGGACTTCGACATTTCACGTCGCGATTTGCCAGGCGATGTCGAAGTGCTGCGCGCGAGTATTATCATGCTAGACAGACAGCACAGCGAAGAACTTGCAGCAGAAATCCTGCAAGTAGTTGGTCAGCATTGCTGATGTCGTTAATCGAAATCTGGACCCCTCAGCAAAGTAAGATTAAATAACAGCGAACCACAATAGTGAAACGCAACGTTTGCTGCTCAGTTACTTGAGCGCTCCGACCAACGTCGTGCAAGACGATTGAGGTTTTGCCTTGACTCAAATAGACTTTGACTTAACAATCGGTGACATCAAGATACCGAACCCTTTGGTTCTCGCTTCGATTGCGGGACTGACGAACAGTTCATTTGCCATAACGCGCAGCGCTGGGCTTGCAATTTTGGGTGGGTATAATCTCGATGAAGCAACCATCAAGGCCGCAAAAGAGCTGGTTAAGAAAGGGCGAAGCGAATTCGCGTATGATGACCCGATGCCAGTTATTAAAAACGAGCTTGGAGTCATGAACGCGACCGAGATCATAGCTGGAGTTAATGCACGGTCGAGCACGTTAGAACCTCTGCTCGAAATCGCAGAACTGACTCATCAAGAAGGGGCAATTCTTGAACTGAATGCGCACTGCAGGCAGCCAGAAATGGAAGCTATAGGCGCTGGTCAATTTCTAGCGCGAGATCTAACCAAGCTAGGCGAATGGATCCAGGAGATCAAACAGACGGACGTGCCGTTGTCTGTGAAAATTCGCGCAGGAGTGGTCGGCGATGTCGAGCTCGCTAAGGCTATAGACAGGGCAGGTGCCGATGCGATTCATATCGACACAATGGATTCGGGACCTACGTTAATCAAGAAGATACGAAATGCTACCACCCTCAAAATCATCGCCAACAATTCAATTGTGGACTATAGCAGCGCCCACAAAATGTTCTCGATGGGCGCAGACTACGTTTCAGTCGCTCGCGCTGCAATGGCCGGCGACATAGCTCTACAGGAGATACTAGCTGAGGTCCAATCATATCAAGAGACAGTTGGGTGGTATAACGCACCAAAACACATCTGTGCCGGTGGGGACCTGCGAGGGTTGACGTATTGCTGCACGCCGGTAAAGGATTGCCCGCTCCATTACGTTTTGAAAAGAGCAGGAATCACGAAGGAAGAGTATGTCCGTATCAAAGAGAGCTTTAAGGGAACAAAGCTCGGGGCAGGGCCCGATACATGCTTTGGTAGCATGGTTTGGTGCTGCAAGATCACGAGGCCGTGTCCTTGGAGGGACAGCAGTTTACAGGACCTAGGCTTTTCTGACGTTGAGTATATGCAACTCAAAAAACAGCTCGCGGAAGCGTTCCTCAGCTGTCGAAATCTTGAGTGAGATACCTTTTCAACATGTACGAAACAGACTTTATAGCCGGTTCCGCGGAGCTTGCGATGTTGCTCGAGGTCTCCGCGACGCCAAAGCCCGGCAATGTAGACAGAACACACGACTTTGAAGATCTAGCCTACGAGCATTTCCTCGGGTCGTCTGTGGGCATGTTTCCTGCGTTCAGAAAAGCGGCATCAGGGGGACATCACATTGGCGATCTGATTTTAAACGCAGTGCGGGCAAGCGCTACATGGCAAAGAGCAGGAAACTGCCACTTTGGCGCTATTCTTCTGTTGATTCCGTTGTGTGCTGCGGCAAGCAGAAGCAGCACGATAGATCAGCTTAGGACAAACGTAACAGAAGTAGTGAGAGGCACCACAACCACGGACGCCGTACGGTTTTATGAATCGTTTCGGAGCGTTAACGTCCGCGTCCGAGAGCAGCATTACCTTGACGTAAATGATCCCGAATCAACAAACACTATTCAAAAGCAGCAACTGACGCTCTTCGATGTTATGGACATTTCTAGCTCAAGCGATACGATCGCTAAGGAGTGGATTGAGGGATTCCCGCGAACCTTTCGTGGTGCTGAACTGTTCAAACAGATCAAAGAATCGGGACAAAACCTAAACGAGTCGATCGTGCACTTGTTCCTTCGCCTTCTGAGCGAGGCGCCTGACACCCTCGTGGCTAAGAAATTTGGCTCTAAGGTAGCTCATGAGGTTTCAGCGAAGGCAACAGACGCGTTGAAACACGGCAATATTGAGAATTTGGACAAAGAGCTTATCTCGCGGCGCATCAATCCAGGCACGACAGCAGATCTCGTGATTGGGTCATTGTTCGTCACGCTCTTAGGAGGATTCAGGTACTAATGGAGATCGAATTTCACGAGGGGATTTCAGAGGTCGTAGCCACCACGCGCAATGATCAGCCCAATGCGGCTCCGGTAGGCATTATAAATCGCGACTTCCTCTACACTTTGCTTTACAAAGAGAGTCACACCTTTCTGAACGTCAAAAAGAATCTTGAGTTGGTTGCAAACTTTGTTTTAGACCCGCTGCTTTACGTGCAGACGGCCTTTGAGGATCTTGATTCTTCGTTTTTTCGCTCAGATGAATCGGCGCCAGTTCTCAAAGCAGCGTACGCGTGGGTTGAATTCAAGTGTCTGATTCTAGAAAAACCGACTCAAAAGAGCGCGCTTGTAAAACTTCTGCCGGTGAGGTCTGTTGTTCTACAGAGACCGATAGTATCAATTAACAGAGCATTTTGCGCTATACTTGAGGCAACGATTGATGCAACACGGTATGTGGCGCTAAAAGATCCAAAGTACCTCGAACGCGCAGCCCACTACGAGACCGTTGTTAGAAAGTGCGGCGGAAAACGGGAGTTAGAAGCATTTCAGCTGCTCAAGGGATATTTTGTATAAGGACAAGTATGGCATTTCAATCGAGATCACAGCGTTTGGAGGAGAGTGTGAAAATCGCTTGGGGCATGACCGGTGCCGGGCATTACTTAAAAGATACCGTTGATTTATTCGTTGAACTCAAGCGAAATTATAGTGATCGCGTAAGCATTACGTCGTTTGTCTCGCGGGCAGCAGAAGAAGTTGCACGCGTGTACGGGCTCTTTCAGTACCTGCCGGCAGTCTCTCCCGGCGGGTACATGGAAGAGATCATACTCGAAACAGAGCAAGGATGGAGCTATCCTAAAACCGGTCGCTTCTCACGCGGCATCTATGACGCTCTATTCGTATCCCCTACGACTTCTAACACAGTTGCGAAGATAGCCCACGGCATTGCCGACTCACTGGTCACTAACGCAGCCGCACACGCAGTGAAAGCCGGTGTTTCGGTTTTCATTGTTCCGGTCGACATTGCAGGCAGCATCAAAAGTCCTGTGCCCTACTTTATAGATAGGGACCTCTGCACTGAGTGTCGCGAATGTGCGCGAGCGTGCCCGAACGACGCCATTAACGAACAAATCGATTACCTTCGTTGCAACGGTTGCGGGTTGTGTACGGATGTTTGCGACTATGATGCGATCCAGGGAGGGGCGGTTAACCTAGTTGTCCGTGAAATTGATAAAAATAACGTACAAACGCTTAGAAAACTCTCAGGAATCACGGTTCTTAACGATCCGACCGAGCTCAAAGACGCGCTTTGGGCAATGTTCTGATATGCTCTTCACGGCTCGCATGCTCAATCGGCCTTTTTTGCTGCGCGGACTTACCTACTATTTTTGTAATTGCCGAGTCGTGCTTTGAGTGAATGGCTTACTAATCGTAGGCGCGGCGATGCTCGGCCCTTAGCTTGCGATCTGCCATCCTTTATGGCACAGAGTATTTGCTCCACATCGGCACCGTTCGCAATATTCACTTCAGTATATCCAAAACCGACTGTCTCTACTTTATGTGAATCACTTCCGCCCGTCACCCCAAGGTTCAGCTTTCGAGCAGAACGGGTCGCAACATAGTTTGAATATCCAAAAAGATATTTCGAATTAAACGCCTCCACAGCGTCTAATCGTTTAACTTGGAGATTTCGGATGCCCTGTCTGAAGACCGCGAATGGATGTGGCGCGACAGCGATTCCACCGTCATCGTGAGCGCACTCTATGGTTTCAGCAGCAGACAACCCGGAAGGAATGGGACCATGAATTCCCAGTGCAATCAAATGGCCCTCGCTCGTTGAGATCTCAGCACCAGGTACTATGATCAAATCAAGTCCAAGATCTTGAGCAAGTTTTGATGCAGCAAAAAAAGATTGCAAAGAGTTGTGATCAGTGATTGCTATACCGTCAAGACCTACCTCTTGAGCCCGTTTGAGTATCGCTTCGATCGAACTGTGTGAGTCAGGCGAAAACTGCGAGTGAATGTGCAGGTCAAGCCGCATGCTATCAGTAATTGTGATATAATATATTAAGGGTATGTAGTTACTGGTGAGAACCTATTGCACGAGTGCTAGTGGCAACCGGTCGCTGCGCCGAACAAGTCGTTAAGGAGAGTGTCGGCGAAGCTGCAGATGTGCTTGTTTTAGATATCGACATTGCAACGCTGATGACCCCTTCCTTATTGCAGAAAGCGTACATCGAACACGTGAGACGGCTGGCGCGCACTTATGATGTGGTCTTGATCCCTGGTTCTTCTAACGCAGCCGGTTTTGGCGCTCTCGCCGATGAACTCAACGTGAACATTGTCCTAGGCCCGAAGCAAGCATATGATCTCAGCTTGGTGCTTAGTTCCCTAGATGAGTCTCCGTTATCGCTTAGTGAACCGGCAGATCATCTTATTCTGGAAAAACGCAAGAATGATGCTTTGAGGCTACTAGAAGAACTAGAAAGATCCGCCACCTACGATTTCAAGATTCGTGACCACAAGATAGGCGGTAATTCTCGGATGAAGGTGCTCGCTGAGATAATAGATGCGCCCTTTGTAGACGCGAGACGCATCGCTCGGCAACATATCCGAAACGGGGCTGATATCATCGATGTCGGCATACCCGTTGGAACCACAGAGCACGAGGTGAGGCAGACCTTTGCCGATGTTAACGAAGTAACTAGTCCGCACAACGTCGCAACTAGCGTCGACAGCTTAGATCCAGCGCTTATCTGCGCTGGAATAGACGCTGGAGCAGAACTAGTTCTCTCATTTACGGCAGACAACGCCCGCGAGATTGGCGCTCTGATAGCAAAGAAAAACATTGCCGCTGTAGTGTTGCCCCACAACGGCGACGTGTGCTCTTCCGTGGCTCTCGCACGCAGTTACCATATCAAAAAAATCATTGCTGATCCTGTGCTGTATCCGATTGGCGTTGGAGCCGTCGATTCACTTGCGGAGTACCGCCGCGTGCGAGCTCTCAGCCGTGTGCCACTATTTCTCGGCGTGGGCAACATCGTGGAACTCATGGAAGCTGATTCGGTCGGCGCTAACGCTTTGCTCGCTGGCTTAGCTATGGAGCTCGGGGTTAATATACTCTTCACCCCTGAACACAGCGACAAAGCAAAAGGTAGCGTACGAGAACTTAAAACCGCAGCTCAGATGATGCAGCTCACGCAGTTCAAAAAGGGTGCGCCTAAGGACCTGGGCATTGATCTTCTCATGCTGAAAGAACGCAGACGCAGACCAGAGTATGCAGTCACGAGCAGACATGTCTTTAACGCAAAGACCTTCGATCCTGCAAAATGGACGCCTGACCCTAAAGGCAACTTCGTGATCGGTATCAAAGACGGGGCGATCTTTGCGCGGCACGACACAGGAACAACAATCCAAGGCGATTCTGCAGAGAGAATCCTCGACGCTATTTTTGAGCTCGAACTGGTATCTACCGGACCTCACGCAGGGTATCTTGGACGTGAGTTGAAACAGGCAGAAATTGCACTGAAGTTAGGAAGGAGCTATGCACAAGACGACTCGTTCTGAAGCCTTGAGAAGTACGAAAGGGAGAATCTTGGTGCAAGCAACATTGAAAGACCAGAGATAGCCAAGTGCATCAAACGAATTTTGGTCGCTTGGAGAGCATCTGAGGCAAAGTTAACGGCCGATACGGCATTTGATGGGTGTTTCGACGCACCTCTTCGATCAACTCATCTACAGACATTGATTGCTTTGCACCTTTAATGCGCGTGGTAACAGTGAGATTTTTTTCTTGCTGCTCTTTTTCGCCTATGACAACGACGTATGGTACCCAGTCTTTTCCAGCAGAGGCTACTTTTTTACTGACAGACTCGTCGCGGTCATCGATGTCGACACGAATCTTCGCGTTCTGAACTCTGCCTAAGATTACTTCTGCATATTGAAGGTATTTCTCGGAAATCGGAATAATCCTTACCTGCGTTGGTGCGAGCCACACAGGCAATGACGGCACGCTTTTAAGCGACTGTGCTTCGAGGATCGCGCCAAGCACTCGCTCTATCCCCCCCGTCGGCGAAGTGTGCAAAATAATAGGCCAGTCTTCGCCTGTTTCAGTGTAATACTTTATGTCAAACCGCTCCGCGCTCTCCACGTCAATCTGAACAGTAGGACATTCGATTGGTTTCCGCGAGGTATCCAGCGCTGCGAGATCGCACTTACAAACCCAGTAATGAACACGCTCTGACAAGAGTTCGATCAGGAACGGGCGCTGAAACTCGCGCACCATCTGCTCGATCCACTTCTTGTTCTCCTCATAAAATGTTCTAGTGCTGCGAAATATCGCTTCATACTTGACATCTAGATCTAAACCCGATTTAAATCCGAGTCTCAGCTGCTCTATAAAGAACCGCTTCGCTTCGCTTATATCTCGGCACGCCGTATGCATGTCGGGCATGGTGAACGCTCGTTGGCGCTTGAGGCCGGTCACTTCGCCCCTCTGCTCATAGCGGAAGGAGTAAGTTGAAAGCTCATACAGTTTCAACGGGAGGTCTTTTGCAGTCAAGTGCATGTGGTTCATCATGCTAAACATGCCAAAGCACGCGGCGAATCTGAGCATCATGTCACGCGTACCAGCTTTTAATCGATATTGTCGCTCCCCAAACTTGCTCGCATGTTCACTAACCGCCTTGCTCGAAAGGTCATACATAACAGGCGTCTCGACCGGCATGGCACCGTAATTCACCGACAAAAGGTAGGTGTAGTCGATCAGGAGGTCGCGTATTAGCTTGCCCTTAGGCAGCCACTTGAGGTGTCCCACGTCAGACAAGGGCTCATATTCGACAAGCTCCTTCTCTTTCATCAGCTTAATGTGGGGCAGCTCCGCGTCCGTGCTGTATAGAGCGTGTTGTCCCAATTCGTAACTAATAATGTCCTGGAATTCAGCGTCCGATGAGCGGAACGCAGTCGCCGGAGTTAACGTGCCACTAGGATCGAGCACGTAAAACTCTCTTTCGACTTTCTTCTTCTCTGGTTTTGTCTCGGGGTGAATAGATCTTGATAGCTCAGCTAGAGGGTGCCCCTTACACTTCAGACTGAACGATTTGTACCATCCGAATGGCGCTCTCTGCACATCATAGCCGGCAAGCAGAAACTCAATCTCTTGCAAGATGCTAACTGCAGTTTCAGGCGACGCCAATTCGGAACTCAAATGAGCGTAGGGATAGAGCATAATCCTCTTTGTGGCTACCTTGGTCGCGACGTCGCAAATTGCATTTACGGCTTCGGCTGCCACCTCGTCAATGTTTGTCTCGTCGCCACGTTCTGCGGCCACGAACACGACTAGGGCCTCTTCCATTCGCGCGTGTTTGCGCGATTCTTCCACTTCTTCAGCATGCTTGCTAGCCTTCGTAACCTGGTACTCAATGTAATCAACGTGCATTAGCAGAAGTTGCACACGTAGCCCTCCTGGGTTCTGAAATCACGGTTGCACGGCGGTCTTACGACCGTGACAAGTTCTGCCTTCACCAGAGTCAGCGTGGTCTTTAAGCTAAAAAAGCACATAGTGGGAGTGTGTTCGCCGCATAGAATGCCTTTAGCTAGTACAGACTTTTGACGAATGTGTACAAGATCGCCGCTATAGCTACTACAATGAGGAGCTCTCTGAGGTAAGGGATCAAGTACAAAACCAGGGAAACAACAAATATTAAGATAAATGTAATCCAGTCGATTCGCAGTTGACGAGGCCGTTGCATATTACACATACACAACCGTTATGATATAAAATCCTATTGCTTTTTTACGAAAATAGCTTAGAAGCGGGCTTGTTTTCTCAAAAACAATCAGCTAAGCGTGCCTACCAAATAAGTGGGTGTGGTTCTTGTCACGAGTACCGCGTAGCGAATCCCGAGCGTTAGCTCACGCGCCACAACTATAGGCCTATAACTGTCGGTATACAAGATGGTGCTTCCGTTCTTGCCTCGTTCGACCGCAAGCGCCCCGTAAATTTTTCCAAGGCTCTTACAGTTTTGCCGGTAAGCGATGCGGTGGTGTTCGGCGGTGAGCATTCGCGACCGTTCTTTGGTTACTCTGCCAGTAACAGGCTCCAAGACGAATGCAGGGGTTCCCTTTCTTTGTGAAAAACGTGTGATATTTACTTTAAGGGGGCGGACCGCTCGCAGCAGCTGCATCGTCGCTCGAAAATCCTCTTCCGTCTCAGTCGGGAATCCGACTATGAAGTCAGTCGATAAGGTAATATCTCGATACGCACGACGGAATCTTGCAACGATACGTTTAAAGTCGGATACCGTATAACCCCGCTCCATTCGTTTTAAAACCCTGTCCGAACCCGATTGCACCGGCAAGTGCAGAAATTTATACACTTTCGGATGTTTGAACACTCGGACAAGATCTTCAACGATATCGTGGATTGACGAGACGTTCATCATCCCAACACGGAGTTTAAATTCGTGTTCAAGTTCGCATAGAGCTTCGATAAGATCAGGAAGCCTGAATCCGCTGTCTAATCCGCAAGCTCCGACGTCTTGCGCTGTCAAAAATACTTGCTTTGCGCCGTGCTGAACCCTGTGTTCCACGTCCCGCGTGACAGCCTCGATGCTTCTACTTACAATAGGGCCTTTTATAAGCCTCACGATGCAGTAACTGCAGCTTCCCCGACACCCTTGAGCGATCTTCACTTTAGCCGTTAAGTTAAATCTTGGCGACACCGCAGGCTCACGTGCAAAATTAGCGTCGATATACGATACCACAAGGTCGCTCGGCACAACCTCCAACTCTGGGTAAATGGCCTGTAACCTGTCTCCGAGCGGCCCTACCATACAGCCACTGATGATGAGCTTTCGATCTCCTAGCTGCTTGTATAGGGCGCTGATCCGCTTCAGAATCTTTCTCTCAGTCCTCTCAATAACCATACAAGTATTTAGAACGATGATTTGAGCATCGTGCGCCGATTCGGCCACGCTGTGGCCTTCTAGCTGGTTCATCATCTCTTCGCTTTCGCTTTGGTTAAGCGTACAGCCGTATGTTTCCAGATAAATCGATGCCATTGCTCTTGCTCTTCAGACAGGTTGTCGGGTGCCCGATGCAGAAGCATACGCGCAACTTTCGTCGTTTAACTCGAACTGCCCACCACTGCTCGCTCGCAATCACTCTTAAGAGCTTTTGTGACTTAGGAAGACTGACAGCAGAGCAACAGATAACGATATGTTTTTAACGTTAAATAGTACACTAAACTCAACCTAGCCGGCTTTTGGTGAGCGGAAATACATGAACATTTCTGTAGTTATCCCGACGATGGACGAACCGGCGATCGAAGGTGTCCTTCACGACGTCTTCGACGCGCTAAGACAACAGACTGTAGAAGTAATCGTTGTGGATAAGTCCCAAGACGAAACAGCGTTAAAAGCTTCCGAGCTTGGAGCAAAGATCATCCACCAAACCGGAACCGGCTATGGGGACGCGTACATTACAGGTTTCAAGCACATATCAAAAGACACAGACACAGTCGTCATTCTGGACGGCGATTATACGTACGACCCCTACGACATTCCAGCTCTGCTGCAGCCTATTCACGACGGCGCTGACCTTGTTATCGGGAGCCGATTCGCTCTCATGGACAAAGGAGCGATGAGCAGAAGAAATGCACTCGGCAACCGAATGATCACCGCCCTGGTACGAAGCTTATATCATGTCCCCCTAACCGATTCTCAGTCAGGAATGAGAGCAATTAGACGCCCAGCACTGGATCGTCTGAAGCTGCAATCGCCTGACATGCCTTTTGCAACCGAAATGATCATTGAGGCACAAAAAGAAGGTCTGGCCATAGTTGAAGTTCCGATTAGATACAGAAACAGAGTCGGCCAGGCAAAACTGGACCCATATAAAGACGCTTTGAGTATTCTGTTCACTACCGTTCGCCTGGTACGGGATTACAATCCCATCGTAATCTTTTTGCCGATCGGTTTAGTTCTGCTTCTCATTGGCTTTGGTTACGGCATAGGGATCTTCATCGAGTATATCAACACTGGCGTTGTTACGCGTTTTGCAGGAGCTATTCTTTCCGTTCTGCTCATATTAACAGGCTTACAAATAGTGCTTTTTGGCTTGCTCGCAGATATAGTCTTGACCAACTTGCGGCGAAGATAACAAAACCTCATGAAAATCGCATACATAACCGACGTAGTATACCCTTTCGTCAAGGGCGGCGCAGAAAAACGCATCTTTGAGATGGGAAGGCGTTTGGCAGCCCAACATGAGGTACACGTTTTTGGAATGAAATGGTGGAAGGGCGCGACAGACATAGAAATGGACGGAATGACCTTGCACGGTATCTGCAAGCCGTCGCGCCTTTACACGAGCGATCGGCGATCTATTGCGCAAGCTTTGCGATTTGCAAGCAGTTTACGACCAATACTCTCCTACGATCTTGATGTCGTTGACTGCAGCCAATTTCCATATCTACATTGTTTTCCTGCGCGAGCTTTTTCGACACTACGGGGTGTGCCTTTTGTCATTACGTGGCACGAGTTTTGGGGCGACTACTGGTATACATACCTCGGCAGACTGGGAGCATTCGGCGAGTTGACGGAAAAAGCTGCAGTCAAACTAGCCGACCAGATAATCGCCGTGTCCAAAAGCACTCAAGAAAGACTCGTTGGTCTAGCAAAAGCGGTGGCACTGGTGCCAAACGGCGCAGACATCAAGTGGATCGATTCTGTCGCTCCTTCGGAGCGCTCATTCGATGTCTTGTTCGTGGGTAGGCTTATCCCTGAGAAAAACGCGGATATCCTCGTGCAGGCAGTGCCGGAGGGAATGACTTTAGGCATTGTTGGCGACGGTCCTGAGCAAAAGAGGTTGACGGCGCTTTCGCACGAGCTCAACGTAAACGCCACGTTCATATCTAGCCTCAGATACGAGGAGCTCATTGGAGTGATAAAAGCGGCAAACGTGTTGGTCTTACCATCGAGTCGCGAAGGTTTCGGTATTGTTGCGCTTGAAGCGCTCGCGTGTGGAACCCCCGTCATCACCAGCTCCGCAACGAACAACGCCGCGCAAGACCTAGTCGATCACGACGTTAACGGCTTCATCGTCGATCCCGTCCCTGAGGCGATAAAGGAAGCGCTGTTACGTGCTGACAAAAAGAAAATGACCTTCGCCGCAAAAGAGAGTGCGGCGCACTTTGACTGGAACGACTTATGCAAGAGACTGTGCGCCGTCTATAACTCGTTAACATAACATAAATCACGGATCCTGTTACGGGTCTTTCGATTTTTGAGGCACTACCCGCACTCGATAACCTTTATTAAGCTATGCTGTCTTTCACATACAGGTGTTATGAGCCCAGAGCTTTGCTGTAGGAACCCGTGGAGGCAACAACTTGAAGATTCTGTTCACCGCTGAGCTTTTTCCATTCTGCGACGCAACTGGTGAACTTCAAATACAGGGCGGCGGCGAAATCAACACTTATGCATTGGCTCGTGAGCTTTCGAATAACAACGAGGTGGCCGTGCTTACGTCGGAAATGCCGGAGTCAAGCTACCCTAAGGAGCTCTTCCCATTTGCCGTGCACAGCGTTTACAACAGAAAAACCGTCTTAAAACGTCCCGAAAACCTCAGATTTGCTGTGCGGCTGTCAAGAGGATTGAGGCGCCTTTCGGAGGCGTTTGACGTCATCGTTCCTCAGACATTTATACCGGTGTTGTCGACGTGGCTAGGACGAGTCAAAAAGCCTGTTGTGCCGCTTGTTTACGACGTCTATCAACCTTTACCCTTCGTTAGTGGGGTAGCAGCGTGGCAGGATCTACAGAACGGCAGCTTCGCCAGAGGGCTCCAAGGAAGTCTGCTAGAGAGGATATGCCTGTACTACGCTTCAAGCTGCCCTATCGTTATTACGATCTCGAAGGCGAGCTCGGACACGCTGCAATACTGGATCCCACGACACAAAATCAGACTCACCGGATGTGGGATATACTTAGACGATTATCGAGCCGGGCCCAAAGATATTGACGTCGTCTGTATTGCTCGATTTGACGTTCCATACAAAAACGTTGATCTTGTGTGCGATGCCTTGTTTAATTCGAACATTAGCACGTGCATTGTAGGCGAGGGAAAACTGCGAAAGAAGATCGAGCACG
>Ga0116108_1001324_pt1 | contig 12937 bp, 17 predicted proteins | sample June2015DPH_6_15_FD_88970 | JGI IMG/M metagenome (GOLD analysis project Ga0116108, IMG submission 88970) | Peatland microbial communities from SPRUCE experiment site at the Marcell Experimental Forest, Minnesota, USA - June2015DPH_6_150 | ecosystem: Environmental > Terrestrial > Soil > Wetlands... | reverse complement strand
TGATGGTGCTGGGCGTGGCAGCGCGGCTGGGCTCGGCGCCGAGCCGCTGGCCGCGATTCGCGATCGCCGAGCTGCACAGGACGCTCGCGATGTTCTCGGTCGCGTTCCTCGTGCTGCATGTCGTGACCGCGATCCTGGATCCCTTCGTGACGATCGGCTGGGCCGCGACGGTGCTGCCCTTCGCGTCCGGTTACCGGACCCTGGCCATCGGCCTGGGCGCGCTGGCCGTCGATCTCGGCGGAGCTGTCCTGCTCACCAGCCTGGGCCGCGGCCGACTGGGCTACCGGGCGTGGCGGGCGGTGCACTGGCTCGCCTACCTGGGGTGGCCCGTCGCGTTCGCGCACTCCCTCACGGCGGGAACCGACATGCGGATCTGGTGGGTCGCGCTAATCGAGTGGGGCTGCGCCGCCGTGGTGGCTACCGCCGTCGTGGCGCGCATCCTGCAGGCCATCGGGCACGTCGCGCGGGGCGGCCAGCGGCCGGACGCTCCGGGCCGGCGCTGCGAGCGGACGGGCATGCCGGCATGAGGCCGGACCTGGACCGCACTCACGCACCGGCCCGGCCGGGGAGCGCCATGCTGCCCGGGCAGCTGCCCCGCCTGCTGCCAGCGGGCTTCGCGGCCGGTCCCGCGAGCATGGCCGGGCATCTCGCTCGCTACGGGCCGCTGCCGATCATCGGCCGGGGAGGCCGGCACCCTGCCTCGGTGATCGAGGAGGTGAACCGGTCCGGGCTGACCGGACGGGGCGGCGGCAGGTTCCCCACCGGTCGCAAGCTGGCTGCCGTCGCCGCCGGTCACGCCCCTGTCGTCGTGGCCAACGGCACGGAGGGGGAGCCGGCCAGCGCCAAGGACAAGGTCCTGCTCGCCCGGTCGCCGCACCTGGTGCTGGATGGTGCCGTCGTCGCTGCCGAGATAGTCGGCGCAGCGCAGGCGGTCGTGGTCGTGCACCGGTCCGTCCGTGAGATCATCGATGGCGCCGCTGCCGAGCGCATCCAGTCCCGGGCCGACCGGGTCCGGGTCAGGGTCGTCACCGCCGCCAGCCGGTTCGTCGGCGGGGAGGCCAGCGCGGTCGTGCACTGGGCTGACGGCGGTCCGCCTGCCCCCATGGCGAGGCCGCCGCAGCTGTGGGAGCAAGGCCTGGGCTCCGCGCCTACGCTCGTGCAGAATGTCGAGACGCTCGCTCATCTCGCGCTGATCGCCCGCTACGGTGCCTCGTGGTTCCGCTCGGTCGGCACGCCGCAGGAAGCCGGGTCCATGCTGGTGACTATCCTGGGCGCGGTGCGCGGGCCCGGCGTGCACGAGGTCGCTATCGGCACGCCGGTCGCTGAACTGCTCAGCCTGGCGGGTGGCGCCTCCGCGCCGATCCAGGCGCTGCTGATCGGCGGCTACTTCGGCAGCTGGGTCGACGCGGCCGCGGCGGCCTGCCTGCCATTCTCCTCGGCTGGCCTGGCCGTCCTCGGCCTCAGTGCCGGAGCCGGGGCCGGGCTGGTCGCGGCGCTGCCCGCCGATGCGTGCGGCCTCAGGGAGACCGCCCGCGTGGCGGGGTATCTCGCTGATGAGTCGGCCGGGCAGTGCGGACCCTGCCTGTTCGGCCTGGACGCGATCGCCTGGGCACTTGACCAGCTGGCCGACGGGCGCAGCCGCGACCTGCGCCTGCTGCGGCGATGGCTCGGCCAGGTCGACGGCCGCGGTGCCTGCGGTCATCCCGACGGCGCCGTCGGGCTGGTCCGCAGCGCCCTGGACCTGTTCGGGCCCGAGCTGCAGCGGCACGCCCGCGGCTGGTGCTGCGGGACGACGAGCGTCCTGCCGGTCCCGCCCCGGAGGCAGCGGTGACGGCCCGGACAGCGCAGACGCAGCTGCGGGTCGATCCCATCGCGTGCGACGGCCGCGGCCTGTGCGCAGAAATGCTGCCCGAGCTGATCTCGCTGGATGACTGGGGGTTCCCGATCATCCGTCCTGACGCGCTGCCGGATCACCTGCTGGGCGACGCCCGCGCCACCATCCGGGCCTGCCCCAAGCTCGCGCTCCGGCTCGAGCGCAGGCCCTGGCGGTGAGGCTGCCCAGCGGGTGCCGGCTGCGGGCAAGCAGCTTGGCGACGACCTCCGGGTCGAGCGCACTGCCCCCGGCTGCCACCCGGTCCAGGGCGTCGAGGAACTCGGCCAGGTCGGCCTGACGATCAAGGCCCGGGAGACCCAGAACATAGCGCCGTTCGTGCCGTTCCTGGTCGCCTTCGGGGTGATCGGGCTGATCATGTCGGTACTGATCGTGGCTAACGTGGTCAGCGGCGCCGTGGTGGCCGGCTACCGCAGGATCGGCATCCTGAAGAGCATCGGCTTCACCCCCGGCCAGATCGTGGGTGCCTACACCGGCCAGGTGGCGGTGCCTGCTGTGGCGGGCTGCCTGGGCGGCGCGCTGCTGGGGAACCTGCTGGCCCTGCCGCTGCTCGCCAGGACCGCCCGGGTTTACGGCACCGGACGGCTCGATGTCCCAGCCTGGGTAGACCTGGCAGTCCCCCTGGCCATGCTGGTCCTGGTCGGGATCGCTGCCCTGGTGCCGGCGGCGCGAGCCGGGCGGATGGGCGCGGTGCAGGCGATCGCCGCGGGACGCGCTCCGCAGCACGGCCGCGGCTACGCCGCGCACCGGCTGCTGAGCAGGCTGCGGCTGCCCAGGCCGGTAACCGTCGGGCTGGCCGCGCCGTTCGCCCGGCCCGCCCGCACCGCGGGCACCATGATCGCCATCCTGCTCGGAGCTACCGCCATCACCTTCGCCGTCGGCCTGAGCAGCTCACTCAGCCTGGTGGTGGCGGGCCTGTCGCATGACCAGTCCGAGCCGGTGCAGGTCTCGCTCGGCAGCGGCAGCACCATCGGGCCCGCGGGGCAGCGGGCGGTCCAGGCGGCGCTGCGCGCGCAGCCGGGAACGCGGCGCTTTGTCGCCGAGGCCGATGACCAGGGCACGATGGCCGGCCTGTCGCGCCAGGTCAACGTGACGGCGTTCAGCGGGCCGGCCGCCTGGACCGGCGATCAGTGGCCTGCGAGCGATTCCAGTGGGTATTCCAGGTTCCGCATTGCGTTTTTGTCCACCGGCTGGCGGCCGCGTACGAGTGCCTGGATCGCGTCGCTGGCGTCCCAGGTGTTGACGTTCATGCCGGCCAGCACTCGTCCGCCTGCTCCGAGCCAGAAGGCGATGAACTCGCGGCGGCCGGTGTCGCCGCGGAAGACGACCTCGTCGTAGCCGTCGGGGTCGGCGTAGCCGGAGTATTCCATGCCTAGGTCGTACTGGTCGGTGTAGAAGTACGGCACCCGGTCGTAGGCGACGTCCTGGCCGAGCATTGCCTGGGCCGCGGTCTGCGGCTGGTGCAGCGCGTTGGCCCAGTGCTCGACCCGGATGTGCTTGCCCAGCAGGGGATGGAACGCGCTGGCGACGTCCCCGGCGGCGTAGATGTCCGGGTCGGAGGAGCGCAGCTGCGCGCTGACCCAGATGCCGTTATCGACCTTCAGGCCCGCCGCGGAGGCAAGCTGAGCGTTGGGCGTGATCCCGATCCCGGCGATGACCGCGTCGGCCCGGATGTGCCGGCCGTCGGCCAGCCGCACACCGGTGGCCTTGCCGTCGCTGCCGGTGATCTGGCTGATCTGCACCCCGCAGCGCAGGTCTACTCCGTGCTCGCGGTGCAGGTCGGCGAAGATCCGAGCGACCTGGCGGCCGAGGACCCGCAGCAACGGCAGTTCCGCCGTCTCCAGCACGCTGACCTCGACGCCGGCGGCGCGGGCCGCGGCGGCTGTCTCGAGGCCGATCCAGCCGCCGCCGATCACCGCGACCCGTGATGCTGACCGGAAGGCCGCCTTGATCTGGTCGCAGTCGGCGACGCTCCGCAGGTAGAGCACGCCGTCCAGGTCGGCGCCCGGCACTGAGAGTCGGCGTGGCGAGGAGCCGGTGGCCAGCAGGAGTTTGGCATATCCGATCTGGCTGCCGTCCGCGAGGACAACCTCGCGGGCGGCAGGGTCGATGCCTGTGACCGTTACGCCGAGGCGCAGGTCGATGTCGTGCTCGGCGTACCACTGCTGCGGGTGGACGTAGATCGTCTCCCGTTCGGACTTGCCGATCAGGTAGTCCTTCGATAGCGGTGGCCGCTCATACGGCCGTTCGCTCTCCGCGCCGATCAGGATGAGCGGGCCGTCGAAGCCCTCCGCCCGCAGCGTCTCCGCTGCCCTCGCCCCGGCAAGGCTCGCCCCGACGATCAGGTATGGCGTGTCTGTGGCCATGGTCAGCTCCCTTGCTGCTCTGCTGGCTGGGCCCGCAGGGTGGCGGCCAGCTGCTCGCCGAGCTGCTCCCAGGCGGCGTCGAATTTGGCCACGGCGTCGTCTTCGAGGCCCTGCATGATCTCGTCGTAGCCGATGCCGACCGCCTGCAGCTGGCCGAGCACCTGCTGCGCCTCGTCGTAGTGGCCGTGGATCGAGTCGGCGGGTACCTGGCCGTGGTCGGCGACCGCGCGCAGGGTGGCCTCGGGCATCGTGTTGACCACGCCGGGGGCGACCAGGTCGGTCACGTAGCGGGTGTCGGGATAGGCGGGGTCCTTGACCGATGTGGAGGCCCACAACGGCCGCTGCGGCCGGGCCCCGGCCGCAGCCAGCGCGGCCCACCGCGGTGCGGAGAACACCCGCTCGTAGTGCTGGTAGGCCAGCCGCGCATTGGCGATCGCGGCCCGGCCGCGTAGCGCGGCCGCCTCGCTGGCGCCGATCTTGTCCAGGCGGGAGTCGATCTCGGTGTCGACCCGGGACACGAAGAACGAGGCCACCGATCCGATGGACGGCAGGTCGCGGCCGGATTGACGGGCGCGTTCCATGCCGTCGAGGAACGCGCTGGTGACCTGCTCGTAGCGCTGCAGGGAGAAGATCAGCGTGATGTTGATGCTGATTCCCTCGGCCAGGCACGCTGTGATCGCCGGCAGGCCCTGCCGGGCGGCCGGGATCTTGACGAGCAGGTTAGGCCGGTCCACCGCCCACCACAGGGCCCGCGCCTCAGCGATCGTGGCCTCGGTGTCGTAAGCGAGCCGCGGGTCGACCTCAATCGACACCCGCCCGTCCACCCCATCGGTGGTGTCGTAGATCGGGCGGAGCACGTCGCAGGCCCAGCGCACGTCGAAGGTGGTCAGGGCGCGCAGCGCCTCCCCGACATCCACGCCGCGGGCGGACAGGTCCCGCACCTGCTCGTGATAGGCATCACTGCCGGTGATCGCCTTGGCGAAGATGGCCGGATTGGTGGTCACGCCCACCACATGGTCGCGGGCGGCCAGGCCGGCCAGGCTGCCCGAGACGAGCCGTTCACGGCTCAGGTCATCCAGCCAGATCGAGACGCCGGCCTTGCTCAGCGCCTCCAGCGCGTCGGCCATTGCGATCCTCTCCTTCCCGCCTCGCGGCGGCATCATGGTCAGCCCGGCACGCCGGCTAGGGCGAAGAATTCCGCCCGGGAGCGCGCGTCGGCACGCAGCGTGCCGAGCAGGGCCGAGGTGAGGGTCGTGGTGCCGAGGGCCCGCACTCCGCGCAGGGTCATGCACGTGTGCTCGGCCTCCAGCACGACCCCTGTGCCGCGGGGGTGAAGGCGCGCTGCGAGGTGGTCGGCGACCTGCTTGGTCAGCCGCTCCTGGGTCTGCGGCCGGGCAGCGAGGTGCTCGACCAGCCGGGCCAGCTTGGACAGGCCCAGGATGCGCTCCCCGGGCAGGTAGCCGACGTGCGCTACGCCGGCAAAGGGCAGCAGGTGATGCTCGCAGACCGTCCGGAACGGGATGCCGCGCGCCAGTACCAGCTCGTCGTAACCCTCGTCGTTGGGGAACGTCGTGAGCCGGAGTGGCTGCGCGTCGAACAGCTCTGCGTAGGCGCGAGCCATCCGGGCCGGCGTCTCACGCAGCTCTTCCCGGTCGAGGTCGATCCCCAGGGCGGCCAGGAAGCCCGCAGCTGCACGCTGCGCCGCTTTCAGGTCAACGCCCGGCTTGTCGTCCGCTATCTGCAGGCCTGCGCCGGACGATATCGCCGCGCCCAAGTCCGGCCGTGCCACCGCCTGCTCAGGCGAGACGAGGGTCAGTTCCTGTGTCATGGCCCCTCGGTCCTCCGCGTTTTGCCTGCTGGATTGACGGTTCCGATGACGACGCAGCAGCGTCCCGGCCCGGGGTCCAGGGCTGGGACCATCCCGGCCGCGCCGAGGCCTGCAACCAGCCCTTGGATCAGCGCCAGGTTCATCCCGCAGACAAGCTCACGATGGCGGGCGGCCAGCTGATGGAACGGGCAGTTGCGCAGCCGGACGGTGCCATCCTCGTCCTGCCACGGCTCGAAACCGTGCTCGCCCAGCGCGCTCTCCATGGCCTGCCGCGCGCCCCTGCCCGCAGCGCTGGCCAGGCTGCGCCTTCCGAGCTCGGCGCCGAACCGCCGCGCGGCGTCGTGCAGTGCGGCCCGGCTTACGCCGCCGCGGTCGGACTCGACGGCCTGCGCGAGCAGGCGCGCCGCCAGCTCATATTCCCGCGGCGGCACGGTCACCGCGAACTCGCGCCCGGACCGGGCGTACATCTTCGCCGGACGGCCGGCCCCAGGGCCGCCCCGGCCGGAGGGCCGCTGGTAGGAAGCGGTCAGCAACCCCAACTCGACGAGCCTGTCCAGATGATAAGCCGCCAGCGGACGACCGATCCCGGCCGCGACAGCCGCCTCATCCCGCCCCACCGGCTCGGACCGCCCGGACACGAACTCATACAGGCGGCCGCGCACCGGGTCATCGAGACTGCTCAGTGCCGCGAGCTCCCAGTTGTCCTGCGTCATGCGCCCACTCTATCACTAATCAGAATTAGCTAAATAGTCTCAGCTGACCTCAGGTAGGTCTCAGCTGACCTCAGGTAGCTAGTCAGGCCTACGCGGCGCGTGTTGGATGTCCTCACGCCGTTAGCTGGCGATGGATGAAACGACACGACATGCAGAAGCGCTGCTTGCAAGCGATGGCCCGTGAGCTACTGCGACGCGCCCGGAGACGGGCCGATGCCTGGCGCTGGCACAGCAGCGTTATCCATCGGCTTGAGCCTGCCGGATGGCCATCTCGCTCGCAGCGTGACGTGATCCCCTCGACTGGAGAGCGATCCGCGCTTGCGATTGAAAGGCACGCCAGCTTCGCTCCCACTGCCCCGCGCGCGGCGTGGCGAACGCGAACCTGCGAAGCAGCCCAGCCAGCGACTGCTCAACCTCGCGATCGACGGCCGCCCGTGAGCGCTGCGACTCATAAGAGGCCACATCTACCCAGTCGGCCGGACCCCAGATGCAGACATCGATGCACGGCTGCGGAGCATCAACACCCCCGCAGTCCTGGCAACGCCAGACGATCACGGTCTCGGCAGGCGAAACCAGCTCATCATCGCGGCCCCCGGCTGCTGGCCCGGAGCGCCGCAGTACCGAACGCGCCGACTGCTGAAGCCCCTCGTACGCGACCCGCCACTCGCCCGGGCCGGCCTCTGCGCGCGCCAGCTCCCCGACCACAGCCCTTAGCCCCTCGATGCGACCACGACAGGCGGCCGCGGCCGCCGTCAGCTCGTCATAATCGCCGCCGCCGACGAGTTCGAGCCTGCGCTCGGAGCAGGCTCCCTCACAGCTCTCGTACTGCCTCATCGCTCCGCAGCCAATGCAGCCCGGGATTGACAGGCGACGCGGCGGCTTCACGAAGTCAATATAAGCTCCGCGCTAGCGTCCGGCAGCTGGCCAATGCCAGGCCCGGCGCGTTCCCGCCCGGCCTGGTGTGAGCGCCGGAGCGCCTGCCACTCACTTTGATCTTGGAGCCGATGCTCAGCCCTTGCTGCTGCGCGACGAGCCGGGGCCCGTTGGTGATGAGCGGTGGGATGCGCTGCTGGCGGCGCTGGCTGAGCATCTTGCCGCCCGGCTCGACCTCGCTCCCCCGCCGTGGGCTGAGTCCCGGGTCTTGCAGCGGCCGTGGTTTCCGGCAGAACTGCACATCCAGCGGACCGAGGCGCTTGTCTGGGCTCCGGCGGCGTTCCGCAAGCATGGTGTCTACCTGTCGGCCCGCGACCTGGACGCCGCGTGACCGACGCGTTCGTGCCGCACGGGGTGGTGATTGAGGAAGCCAGGCACGTCGCGGACGACCTCGGACTGCCCTACTGGTGTCTGAACGAGCAGGCAAGCATCTGCATCTCCGGAAAGGACGACCCGGCAAGCGCCGGGTGTTCGATCATCCCGGGCTGCGCGTGTCAGCAGCAATGCCAGCCCATATCTTCGCGATGAAGGCACTCGCAGCCAGGACACCCGACATCGACGATCTCCGTGTGCTTGCCGACATCATCGGCGTGGAATCAGCCGAGGAAGCCATGCAGATCTGCGCGGAGTTCTATCCGGACGAACCAATGCCGCAACGGCCTGTCGCTGTCCTGCGAGAACTCTTCGGGTGAGCACCGACCCGGTCCGGCCGTGTCCTCGTCCACCGTGACAGCTGATCGCGCGTTGGTGCTGGCTCCGCACGTGCACTGCGGGGAAGCCAGTAACGTGTCGCCATGGTCGGTGGGACAGGTTCTGACAAGATGCCGGACAGCCCGTCGGCCGGGCTGGAGCAGCTTGCGCAGTCGATGTCCGGCCTGACCATGGACGAGATCGGGGACGCGCTGCAGCGCCTGCTCACCTTCCGGACGCCGCTCGTCGGCCTGTTCGAGCGACCAGCACCCCCTTCCCGCCGACGTCCCCGGCGCAGCGAGGTCGTCACCTACCGCGTCCGGATCGATCTCAACAGGACGAGGCCGCCGCTGTGGCGTCGGCTCGAGCTAGCGTCGGACCTGTTTCTCGACCAGGTCCACGAGGTCATCCAGGTAGCGTTCGGCTGGACCGACAGTCACCTGCATCAGTTCGGTTCCGGGCCGGGTCATTACGGCCCGGAGACCGAGCATTACCTGTGCCCGTTCCAGGTGGAAGACGGCGAGACGGGAATCCCCGAGGAAGACGTGCGTCTGGATGAGGTGCTTGCCGATGTCGGCGACAAGCTGTTCTACGACTACGACTTCGGTGACGACTGGCAGCACACCATCAAGCTCGAGGCGGTGCTGCCGCGGCGTGACTTCGGCCCGCGGGCGGTGTGTGTGGCTGGCCGCCGTGACGGCCCCGCGGAGGACTGCGGCGGCGTCTACGCTTACGAGCTGATCTGCGCGGCCAGCGACCCGCAAAACCCCGATCACGCTGACGCCGTGGCCGAGCTCAGCTACGTCTACGGCGAGTTCGCCGACCCAGAAGCCATGCGCGTGACTCCATTCGACATCGGCGAGATCAACGAGGCGCTCGCTGGCCTCGGCTGGCAGGGGCAGGACGAGCCGGACGACAGCAATGCCGGACAGCAGCGCAACTACCCAGGGCCCCTCGATGAGCTCGTCCGTGCTGCCCGGACCACGGCCGGCAAGCGAGAACTGCGGCAGCTGATCGGCAAGGCCCGCCTGGACCCTCCGGTGCTTGTGGACGCTGCCACCGCCTCACGGATGGTCCGCCCGTACACCTGGCTGCTGGACCGCGTCGGCGATGACGGAATCAAGCTGACCGGCGCTGGCTACCTCCCCCCGGCCCATGTAGAAGCGGCGATGACCGAACTCGGCCTGGGCGAGGAGTGGATCGGGAAGGGCAACCGGGAGAACCAGACACTGCCCGTCCTGCACCTGCGTGAATCGGCAGCCAACATGGGCCTGCTGCGCAAACGCCACGGGACGCTCCTGCTCACCTCGCATGCACGCAAACTGCGTGGCGACCCGGTTGCGCTGTGGTGGTACCTGGCAAAACGGATACCACCCAAGTCGCCGGACGCCTGCGAAACCCACGCCGGGGTCATTCTCCTGCTCGCGCTGGCTGCCGGGGCCGCCGAGGACCCAGACAGGGTCACCGCCCGCCTGCTCGGCGCAATCGGCTGGGTCAACGGGGATGGCACCGAACTCACTGAGCTTGCCGCAGGCCAGGCCTGCTGGGACACCAAGACGGTCCTGCGACGGCTTGGCGCCCTCACCGACGACGGCCCCGGGCACTCAGCAGCCAGGCCGACGGCGGAAGGCGTGGCCTTCGCCCGCGCCGCGCTGCGCAACTGGCCCTAACGCAGCGCCCCCCAGCCCTCAGCTACCTGCCGCCATGCCCGCTGGAGCCTGGAATCCACAAAGGTGAAGACCTCGTCGAGCCCCCTTACGGAATCGAACCGTAGACCTTCTCCTTGCCATGGCCACGCCTCGCCGCCCTGACCGCACAACCAGCACTGAAGGCACGCCTGAACGCTCTGAAAGCACAGAATGCCCCCGCTGGACGGCCGACCCGGTCTACGACTCGTTCCACGACCACGGGATCACTCTTGCCAACCGAGTGACGGTCTGTAGTCAGTGACGAACGCAGACGCTGCCGTCGATGATCCGTTCGATGCCTCAGTCAAGGAACTGAACCTCGTGGCACGACCCACCGGATCGCCTGCCCGGTCACCTTCGCGATGATCTCGTAGTCGGCGTCATAATGCAGCACGGTGACGCGCTCCCGCTCGGCGACCGCCGCGATCAGCAGGTCCGGCAGGCCGACCGACCGCATCTGCCCGCCGCGCCACAGCACGGCCTGAACCTCCAGCGCCCGCCGCCAGTCCTCATCATGGGTCGCCAGCCACTCATAGCCCAGGTCACGATCAGCCCGCAGCTCATCGAACTCCGCGGCAGTCCTGGTCGCCCACGCCAGCTCGAACTCGATCACCCCGCACGTGGCCACAAGGCCAGCTTCGATGAGCGGGCCGAGCACCTCCGCGACCTGCGAATGCCGGAGACGCGCCAGCGCACTGGTGTCTGCCAGGCACCTCGCTACCGCTGCCATGCGGCGTGCATCACCTCCGCATCCTCCAGATCCGGCAACCCGCCGGACACGAACCGCTGCAGGTCGCGCCGCCGGGCAGCCAGCGCCGCTACTGCCTGCAGAGCAGCGTTAACCGTATCCTTCTTCGTCTCGGTCCCCAGCGCCTCTTGCGCCGCAGCCAGCGACTTCTCATCCACGTCGATCAGCGTCTTCGCCATCTCCACCTCCACCGATCAGGATATACGATCAGCGATGGACTAGATATATCAGCGAGTCACCGTGCCGCGTACCCGGTAGGACAAGCTCGCCGCTGGGGAGGCCAAGAGGTGATGACAGCGCGTGACGGACGCGACGTGGGGAATCCTGCCCATCGCGTGAACGCGATATAGTGTTGGTGCGATACTCGGCTGGTGGACATGCGCCGCTGGACCTTGGAGATCTCCCCGGAGGTCGAGCACTGGTATGCGACGCTCAAGAGCAAGGACAAGGCGATGGCCGACCGCGCGTTTGACCGGCTCGCCGACCTCGGGTCTGCGCTGCGGATGCCGCACGCCAGGCCGCTCGGCGACGGCCTGTTCGAGGTGCGGTTCACCTGCGAGGGAACGGCCCGCCGGGTGACGTATTACATCGACACACAGCGGAATGTCATCATGCTGACGACATTCCGCAAGCAGCGGCAGAACGAGCAGCGGGAAGTGTCCCGGGCCAGGCGGGCCATGCAGGTCAGCCGGGAAGCAGGAGACGACGATGGCTAATATCACCCTGGACGAGCTCCGCGCCAAGTACCCCCCACAGGACCGGGAGGAATACGACCGCGCCTATGCCACCGCGATTCTGGCTGGCCAGCTGGCCGAGCTGGTCTACACGCTGCGCACCCGGGCCGGCCTGACCCAGACTGAACTGGCCCGGCGGATGGGCACCACCCAGTCCTCGATCGCCCGCATCGAAAGCGGCGGCAGCCTGCCCACTCTCGACATGCTCGCCCGCCTCGCTCACGCCACCGGCAGCCCCCTGCGCATCGCTGCCCCCGGCATCAGCGACATTGACCTCGGCGGAGCCGCCTGACCAAGGGGCACCCCCAGGCGGAAAGCGCACCAAGCCCATGCCGCTGCCCGGCCTGCCTCTCCGACGAGCCACGGAGCACGACCTGAGCCAGCCGCCCAGACCCTGGGCGAGTCAGCCGACGACACCGGCAGCGGACACCAAATAAGAGCGCGCCTACCCTGGCTTCGTTCTAAGCGGCCAGTCGTTGCCCAGGCGCCATCAGCTGACGCATGCAGATCAGGTCGATCTGCAGCTCTGCAGGGTCTGTCGGCGCGCATGAAAGCCAGGGTTATCCCGCGCGCGACAGGATCGCATCCTCGGTCGTACGCCGGGCTGGTCCGGTCGAGCTCTCACCGGCGAGCTCCGGGCCTGTCCGCCGAGGCGGTGCGGACGGTTATCCGCCCATCCCGCCGGAGTAGCCGCGCAGGACCCGGTTGGCGGCACCGGCCAGCTCGACCTGGGCCAGCAGTTCGCTGGCGCGGGCACGTGCACGGCGGCGGGTCATGCCGCCGAGCCCGCCCAGCATCACCAGGTTCCGCCGGCCAGTCAGCATGTCATCGAGCGTCGCGTCCTGAGCGGTGACGCCGATCAGGCGCCGCACCGCGTCGCCGTCGGTGACCACATCATGGCCGCCCACCGACGCCGACCCAGCGTCGGGGCGCGTCAAGGTGGTGAGGATCCGGATGGCGGTTGTCTTGCCCGCTCCGTTGGGTCCCAGCACACCCAGGACCGATCCGGCCGCCGCCAGATCGACTCCGGCCAGGGCACTCGTGCCGCCGTAGCGCTTGACGAGCCCGGATGCCTCAATCACGGGCCCCGGACGCCCTGGCAGGCCATCTTTCACCATCGCGCTCCTCCCAAGAATTACTTGTCTTAGGACATGCACTTGTCAGAGGATAACATTACCGTCGTGGAACGCAACGAGGTATCCGCGGCTGCCGTGGAGCGGGCGATGGTGGCGATCCGCCGGCGCCAGCGCAACCGCGCCCTGGGACGGCTCACCACGGACGCGGCCGCCCAGCCCATCGACGAGGCCCTGCTCGCGGTCCTCGACGTGGTGGAGGAAGACAACGAC
>Ga0116108_1001269_pt1 | contig 13249 bp, 7 predicted proteins | sample June2015DPH_6_15_FD_88970 | JGI IMG/M metagenome (GOLD analysis project Ga0116108, IMG submission 88970) | Peatland microbial communities from SPRUCE experiment site at the Marcell Experimental Forest, Minnesota, USA - June2015DPH_6_150 | ecosystem: Environmental > Terrestrial > Soil > Wetlands >... | reverse complement strand
CTTCGGTAATGGCTGAAGTGATAGAGGAAGAATGCGCAGGGGGTGTTCCCGGAGGAGGCCATGTTCAGGGCGGAGCGGAGGCAGCCCGGAAGACCCGGGTCTCGTTCCAGATATTTACCAGAATTGATGTCGCCGCTATTTTGCGCCGGCCTTTCCCTGCCACTTCGCCCGAATGGCCGGGTCGGCGAGCATCTTGATGAGCACGCCGCCGACCACAGGTCGCGCCTGGAAGCCGGCCTGTTTGCCGCTGTCGGTCCAGTACCAGTCCGTCATCGGGACCCGGTCGGGGGTCTCGCCCAGGAACGCGAACACCGGGTCGGTCAGCCGGCCGAACGTCGCGGCGTCGTCGGCCAGGGTCGCCGTCCAGAAAATCCAGTCGAGCTTGGTGTAGGTCTTGCGATTGTCGAGGGGAAGACCGTACTTGAGCTGTGACTTGAGATAATGATCGAGCTCCTTGCGGGCGACCGAAGCCGGGAAGAGGTTGAAGCCCAAAATCTTGTCCCAGACAAGGTTATATTTCTGGCTCCAGGTCCCGGGCCGGTCGAAGGCCAGGCGGAAGTGGTCGCCGTCGTCCGCCTTCGCCACCCAGTCCCGGGCGAATTTCTTCGAAATCCCAAGATATTCTCCGGCCTCCGCCCTGCGGCCCGTTTTTTCGCAGAGCCAGGCGTAGGACCGGAGGGCCAGGATGGCCTTGAGGGAGAGATTGGCGTTGTGGGCCAGGTGCCCCGCGAAATCGTCCGTGCAGAGCTGGTTTTCCGGGTCGAACCCTTTGTCCTTGAGGTAGCCCGCCCAGCGCGCCACGAGGTCCCAGTAGCGGACGGCAAAATCCGGCTTCCCCTCGGCCTTGGCCAGGGCCGCGACCAGGATGACCAGGTCCCTGGTTCCGGCGAAGTCGTAGATGATGTTCTTGACGGTCGTCACGCCGGGCCGCGTCAGCCAGCTGATCTGGCCCGACTGCGACATTCCGATGACGATGAACGGCAGCAGCACGATGCCGGCCACGATGACCGATGTCCACCAGCTCCGCGTCGCGTCCAGCATGGTCGCGACCAGCCGGTGCGGCGGCCGCAGCTCGCCCTCCTCCAGCGGCACGTGCGGCTCGGCGAAACGGGGATCTTCGCTCATTCTCCTGGCCCTGGCCCGCATGATGAGCAGGCTGACTCCGTGCGCGACGACCAGCAGCAGCGCGAACAGGTTGAGCAGCGCCAGGATGAAGATGACGACCGCGTATCCCACCCAGAGCCGGCCGCTGTGCTTCTCGATGGCGCGGACGAACAGGTACGTCGCGCCGACCGCGCACAGCGTCGCCATCGAGTAGGGCCGGGCGTCCTGGGCATACCAGGTCGTCAGCGGAAGCGCGGCGAACAGCAGGCCCGCCATCAGCCCGGTGAGCAGGGGCGCGCGCAGCCCCCCGGCCCTGGCGAGCCGGGCGCCCAGCGCCGCGGTCAGCCCGGCGGCGGCGCAGCTGGCGATCAGCGAGGGCATCCGCAGCGTGGTGGCCGACACGCCGAAGGCCGCCACCACCGGATGCATGACGACGTAGTAGAAGGCATGCACGGCGTCCTCGTGCCGGGCCATCGTCAGGATCTTGCCGATGGGCCATTGAACGACTTCCCTGGTGTAGCCCTCGTCCCGCCACAATGATGGCTGGCTGATCTTGTATCCGCCGGCCACGAGCTCGACCAGCGCGGGGACGAGGACGACCAGCCACCGGGCAATCAGGCCGCCCGCCGATCGTGGCCGGCCGGCCGGCGTCTCCCGCGGGGCAGCCGCCTTCGGATCCGTCGCGGGCGAGGGGGCTGCTGCCTTCTCCTCACCGGGCACGGCTGACACGCCCGTCACAGGTCCGTCAGACATGATCACCTGCCAAGCTGGTGGCTAGCCTTGCGGTAACACGGCGATGCACGGTCTACTCCGTTCGCGGTCCGGCAGCTTCGTTGCAATTCTCACCCGCCCGGCACGCTCAGTGGGGGGATCGCAGGGTCGCACGGAACTTTACCGCCGGATCGCCACCGGACTGTCCAGCGCAGCTAAAGACACCCTAAAGGACGCCGGTCAGGTACCGAAGATGCGGTCGCAGGCGCGCGCGGCCGCCTTCCCGTCGTCGAGCGGGCAGAACTTGGCCTGGAACGCCGCATATGCCTGCCGGTACCGCGCCGCTACCCCGTCCAGGTCGCCGATCGACTCGACCACCTCGGCGGAGGTGGCGAGCAGCGGCCCGGGCGCCTCGGCCTGGAAGTCGAAGTAGAAGCCCCGCAGCTTGTCCCGGTACTGCTCGAGATCGTAGGTATAGAAGAGCATCGGCCTGCCGGTCGGGGCGAAATCGAACATCACTGACGAGTAGTCGGTGATGATCGCGTCGCTCACCAGGAACAGGTCGGTGATCTCCGGGTACCGGGTGACGTTGATCACGAAGCCCGGCCGGGTTCCGGCCGGCACGTCATCGGCCATGTGATGGTGGCCGCGCAGCAAGATGACGTACCCGTCCCCGAGCTCGCGCCAGGCGCGCTCGAGATCCAGCCGGAAGTCGAACCTGTACCGGCCGGACGCGTAGTACTGGTTGTCCCGCCAGGTCGGCGCGTACATCACGACCCGCTTGCCCGCCGGGATGCCCAGCCTCGCCCGCACCTGCTCGGCGATCCGCTCGGTGTCCGGGCTGCACAGCAGGTCATTGCGCGGATAGCCGGACTCGCAGATCTCGCCGTCGTAGCGGAAGGCACGCTGCATGATCGGCGTGCTGAAGGGATTGGGGGACAGCAGCAGGTCCCATTTCGCCACGTCCCTGGCCAGGTGGTCGAGATAGCTCGTGCCGCTCATGAACTGGGGCTGGTCCACGTCGAAGCCGATGCGCTTCAGCGGCGTGCCGTGCCAGGTCTGGACGTAGACCTGGCCGTCCCGCTTGGCGTAGGCGGGCGTCATGTCATCGTTGGAGATCAGGTACCTGGCCCTGGCCAGAGCCTCGAAGTAGTCCTCGGTTCCGGTCAGCACGCCGGTGGCCCCGTCGGGCAACGGCACCGACCAGTCATTGACGGCCCACAGATGCTCCCGGTCGTCACCCCGGCGCCGCAGCTCGTCTGCGATGGCGCGCGGATTGTCCGTGCACGCCTTCCCCTTCCAGCTGATGAACAGCGCCGCGTCCCGTAGCGGCAGCTTCTGCTGCAGCGGGTAGTAGACGCCGCGCAGCATGCGCCGCTGCACCCGGCCGTCTTCGGTCAGCTTCAGCGCCGTGCCGACCGTCAGGATGGGAACGTCATAGCCCGACGTGGTGAACCGGTACCCCTTCGGCCCGAAGACCTGCCTTTTCTCTCCCGGCTCCGGCAGCCGGGCATGGTCGTAGGCCGGGACGACCAGGTCCGCGTCGGGCTGGCCCGGCCGCCGGACCGCCAGGTCCCAGCTGCCATCGCGCAGCGGCAGCCGCCAGCCGAAACTGGGCATGGCCGTGGCGTCGATCGTGATCGTGAACGCCTCGCCGCTGCGCGCCATCGGCACGACGTACCGGTCGGTGGAACCCTTCCGCAGGAGCAGGACCTCGTACTCCTGGCCAGGGTGCGCCGAGAAGGTGCCGCGCAGGGTCAGGGTTCCCGTGGCGGACCATGAGTGCCCCTGAATAACTGGCCGGGGCGCCCTGTGCACCACGATCGCGTTGCCGTACCTGGTCCGCTCCACCGCAATCTCCCTGCCGCCGTCGGCGGATATGAGCTCCGGGCAGTCGGGCGCGAAGGCGACCCGCACCCGTCGCTGGCCAGCGGTCGTGACGTACAGGTCCCACTCGACGGCGTGGGCCTGGCCGTCTTCCGGACCGTGCCCGGCTCGCTGTCGCTGGGCCAGGTCGGCGCCGGTGATCGTCGCGCGGAGCCGGACCCGGCCATCGCCGAGGGCTTCCCGCGTGGCGGCGAGCTTCCTGCTAGCGGTCCCGATAGGGGCCGCGAGTGCGAGTCCGGCGCCCTCCTCGCCGCCGGCCAGCCGGGCCTCGACGGAGATGGTGACCCCGTCGCCGGCCGGGCCGCAGGACCGCAGCACCGCAGGCGTCTCGATCACCTGGATGTGCAGATGACGGCCGATCCAGCGCGCGCCGAATCGCACGCCCGGCGCTACCTCCTGCATGGCCGGGCGCTCGGCGGGGCCGACCGTCGGCGTGTGCAGCCGCGCCGGCCGCCAGACACCGCGGCCCCGGACCAGGACGAAGCAGTCCCAGTCCCCGGTCAGCCAGCGATGGCCGGCCCGGAACAGGCGGGGACTGATGGCGCAGCGGAACCCGGCCCAGTCATAGTCGTACCTGTCCTGCCGCGACCACGCGGTCGCGCCCTCATGCCGGAACGACCTGGCCGGTATCACCAGCGGCGGCCTCAGCTTGTTCCGCGGTCGCAGGACCACGACCTTCGAGGTGTGCTGGCGCTTGGTGACATCCACGGACGGCACGTAGGCGCAGCCGGTGATCACGAGGCTGCCGGCCTCCCAGGTAACGCCCTCGACCCGGACGAACGGGTCAAGCTCGCGCCAGTGCGGCCGGTACACCCGGTCCGGCACGCCCAGGCGGCTGTCGCCCCGGAACGGCAGGTCGGCCGTCAGCCGACCCATCTTCCTGATCACCGGCACGGTCTTGTTCGGCTGCTGGGAGCGCCAGGTCATGAACTCGATCAGCTCAGGCAGCTGGCGCTGGGCAATGAGGTGGTAGGCGAGCTTCTGCCAGGACTGGATCGTCCGGAACACCCGCTTGTCGACCTGGGCCAGGTAGCCGGCCGTCAGCTCGATGAACTCGGCCCGGAAGCTGTCACTCGTCCGCTGGATCTCGCGAACGTACAGCCAGATGTCGTTGACGAGCGCCTTGGTCTGGTGCTGGCGGAGCAGCCTGGCCGGCTTGTGCCGGCGCAGGAACGCGTCGATGGCGAGCAGCGCGGTAATGCGGTCCCGGAAGTTGCTGATGTCCGTGCGGGACTGCGTGATGGACAGCGCGCCCTTGTCCCGCTCCCGCCAGAAGTAGACCGGCTCTGGTAGCACGTCCACCGCCCTGGCCAGGACATGAGCCCTGGTCATGAGCTGAATGTCCTCCCAGACCATGCCCTCGGGGTAGGTCAGGTGGCGGGCGTCCCAGAACGACTTCCTGAACAGCTTGTTCCATACCGATATGTCATAGAACAAGGCCGGCGTCCGGCTGATGTGAGTGCCGATACGGCGGCCCTTGATCGCCCGGGCATGCAGGGCCGACACGGTGATGCCCATCGGGCCGATCCGCTGCACGTGGCCGGACGCGAAGTCAGAGCCCGACTGCTCGAGCGTGTGCAGCATCTTCTCGTAGGCGTGCCGGGGCAGGGCGTCATCGGCGTCGACGAAGGCCAGGAACTCGCCGGTGGCCCGCTCGACCCCGCGGTTGCGCGCGTAGCCGGGGCCCCCGTTCGGGACCTGGACCAGGGTGAACCGCGGGTCGGCGGCGGCACGAGCCGCGGCGATCTCGCTGCTGCCGTCCGTCGACCCGTCGTCCACCATGATCACCTCAAGGTCGGTGAACGTCTGGGCCGCGATCGAGCGCAGGCACTCATCCAGCAGATCCTCATTGTTGTGGAAGGGCACAACAACGCTGATCCGCGGAACTGTCATCCTGAATCTTCTCCCTGCTGCGGCGGAAGCGCTGCGATCGCCGTCGCGCCCATGAGCCCCTGACCGGAAATCTTAAGAGATCGGCGGCGCCGAATCTCCCAGACGCGGCCTGCGCGGCAAGTTACCGGATGGCCGCTGCCCGGCGCCGGCGCCTGCCGTCACTCGCCCCGCCAGGCTGGCGGCCGCTTCTCGGCGAACGCCGTGGCGCCCTCGATCGCGTCGGCGGAGGTGAAGACCGGGCCGATAATCTCGCTCTGGCGGGCGAATGCCTCGCTGCTGTCCCAGTCAGCCGCCGCGGCGATGACCCGCTTGCTGGCCGCGAGCGACAGCGGGGCGCCGAGGGCGACCCGGCCAGCCAGCTCGCGCGCGCCGTCGAGCGCCCGCCCGGCCGGGACGATCATGTTCACCAGGCCGGCGGCGTGCAGGCGGCCCGCCGGGAAGTGCTCGCCGGTCAGGGCGATCTCCATGGCCACGTGGTAGGGAATCCGCCGCGGCAGCCTGGTCAGGCCGCCAGCCCCGGCCGCCAGCCCCCGCCTGACCTCGGGCAGGCCGAACTTCGCCTCCTCGCTGGCCACGATGAGGTCGCAGGCCAGGGCCAGCTCGAAGCCGCCGGCCAGCGCGTAGCCCTCGATCGCCGCGATGACCGGCTTGACCGGAGGCCGTTCCGCAATCCCGCCGAATCCGCGGTCGCCGGCCACCGGGACGTCGCCAGCCAGGAAGCCCTTCAGGTCCATGCCCGCGCAGAAGGTGCCGCCTGCCCCCGTGAGGATGAGCACGCGCACGTCGCGGCGCTCGTCGAATTCCTCGATGGCGGCAGCGATGCCGCGGGCCACCGCGCCGTTGACCGCGTTGCGCGCCCCCGGGCGGTTCACGGTGATGACGGCGATCCCGTCGGCTACCTCGGTCAGGACGTCGTCCGTCATCTGCCTGTCCTCGCTGGGGCGGTCGGTGGGCGGCTACCTGGGCCGGAACGGGCGGGCGGCTACCTGGGCTGGAACCTGATGCCCCCGTCAAAGCGGATGACGTCGGCATTCATGTAGTCGTTCGCGATCAGCGCCAGGGCTAGCTGGGCGAACTCCGCGGCGGTGCCCATCCGCTTCGGGAACACGACGGGAGCGACCAGCTTCGCCTTGAATTCCTCACTCGCCGGGCCGGAGCCGTAAATCGGGGTGTCGATGATGCCGGGACAGATGGTGTTGACCCGGACCCCGATAGCGGCCAGGTCGCGGGCGGCCGGCACCGTCATGCCGATGATGCCGCCCTTGGACGCGGAGTAGGCAATCTGCCCGGTCTGCCCTTCGAGCCCGGCGATGGACGCGGTGTTGATGACGACGCCGCGCTGGCCGTCAGCGTCAGCAGGATCGGTCCGGGCGATGGCGGCGGCGCCGATGCGCATCACGTTGAAGGTCCCGATCAGGTTGACGTCGATGACCTTGCGGTAAGTGCCGAGGTCGTGCGGCGTGCCGTCCCGGCTCACCGTCCGCGACGCCCAGCCGATGCCCGCGCAGCTCACGGCGACCCGGAGCGGAGCGCCAGTCGCCTCGGCTGCCGCCACGGCGGCGTGCACCGACTGCTCGTCGGCCACGTCGGTGCGGGCGAACACCCCGCCGACATCGTCGGCGAGTGCCTTGCCGCGCTCGGAGTTCAGGTCGGCGACGACTACCGTGGCGCCGGCCGCGGCCAGCGCCCGGACGGTCGCCTCGCCCAGGCCGCTGGCGCCGCCAGAAACGATCGCAGATGTTCCGTTCACGTCCATGGCCGGGAGCATACTGCCCGCGGCGGCCGGCCAGCCGGACGGGCTTCGGTGATCCGGGAATGTCAGCGGTGCCAGTTACGCTCGGTCTACCGGGGTGGTGGCCGCGCGGTCACTGCGCGCCCCGGCCGGACCTAGCAGGCTGCTGCTGGTTCTCATCGCTAGGCTCCGGTGCGGCGACGGCGGCCGGGCGTGCCGCCGCAGGGAGGGCATCGTGAAGCAGTATCGCGGTAATCCGTGGGTCGTCCTGCTGGTCGTCTCGCTCGGGTTCTTCATGACGTTGCTGGACCTGACGATCGTCAACATCGCGATCCCGAACATGGTCACGAGGCTGCACGCCTCGCTCGACGATGTCCTGTGGGTGATCAACGCCTACGCCCTCGTGCTCGCCGTGCTGCTGATCACCGCGGGCCGGCTGGGCGACCTGCTCGGCCAGCGGAAGATGTTCTTCGCCGGGGTGGCCCTGTTCACCGTCGCGTCCGCGGCCTGCGGCCTGGCCCCGACGGCCGGCTGGCTGATCGGCTTCCGCGCCATTCAGGGCCTCGGCGCCGCGCTGCTGATGCCGCAGACCCTCGCGATGCTGACCATGGTGTTCCCGCCGGAGCGGCGCGGGGCCGCGTTCGGGGTGTGGGGAGCCGTCGCCGGCGTGGCCACCATCGCCGGGCCGACCCTGGGCGGGCTGCTGGTGACCGCCTTTGACTGGCGGTACATCTTCTTCATCAACCTGCCGATCGGCGCCGTCGTCCTGGTCCTGACCATCATCCTGATCCCGGACCTGCGCACCGGCCAGCGGCACCGCTTCGATGTCGCCGGGGTTGCCCTGGCCAGCGCCGCGCTGCTGGCCATCTGCTACGGGCTGGTCGAGGGCCAGAAGTATGACTGGGGCACGATCACGTCCTTCCTCTCGATCCCGCTCGTGCTGGCGGTCGGCGCGGCGCTGCTCGCCGCCTTCCTGCTCGTGCAGGCGCGGCGGCAGGACAGGGAGCCGCTGGTCCCGTTCGCCCTGTTCAGGGACCGCAATTACGCGCTGATGAACCTGGTGGCGGCCACCATCGCCATCGGCATGCTGGGCATTTTCCTGCCGTTCACGATCTACCTGCAGACCGTGCTCGGCTTCTCCGCGCTCAAGGCGGGCCTCACGATGGCCCCGGCGTCCCTCATCTCGATGTTCGTGGCGCCGGCGGCGGGGCGGATGTCCGACCGGGTCGGCGGCAAGTTCATCCTTCTCGCCGGGCTGCTGCTCTTCGCCGGCGGCATGGCGTGGATCGCCTTGACCGCGCAGCCGTCATCGGCCTGGTATGACTTCCTGGCCCCGCAGTTCGTGGCCGGGCTCGGCATCGGCTGCACCTTCGCCCCGATGACGACCGTCGCCATGCGGAACGTCAATCCGCGAATGGCAGGCGCCGCCTCCGGGGTCTTCAACACCACCCGCCAGGTCGGCAGCGTGATCGGCACCGCCGGCGTCGGCGCGCTGCTGCAGAACCGGCTGGTCGCCTCGCTGACGAGCCAGGCCACCGAGCGCACGGCCGGGATGCCTGCCGCGCTCCGGCAGCACGTCGTGACCGGTTTCCAGGCCGCGGTCAAGGGCGGCCTCGAAGTGGGGGCCGGGCAGAAGCCGACGGGCCTGGGCGGCGTCATCTTCAGCAACGGCTTCGTCGACGCCATGCGGCCCACCATGCTGGTGCCCATCGCGATCCTGCTGATCGGCGCGGTCAGCTGCCTGTTCGTCCAGCGCCGCGCGGGCATGGCGCCGTCCGGCGGAAGGCCGGCCGAGGTGGCCGGGGCAGCGTCGGCGGCGGGCGCCGCCTAGCCGGTCACGTCGCCTGCGCGAGCATCTCCGGGGCCCATAGTCCCGGCAGCTCACCGGGGCCCGGCTCGAAGGGGAACCTCGAGGCGAACGCGGGCTTCAGGTCGGACAGCCAGACGGCGTCAGGATCGAACCTGGCGAAGAACGGCTGCCCCACCAGGGAGGGGTCACGCGCCTGGATCATGTGCAGCGCGAAGACCTTCTGGCCGGCAATCTCGGCGACACCATCCACGCAGACCTTGCCGGGCGTGGCCGACATTGACGGGCCGCGCACGGTCCGGCACAGGCCGGAGACGCTGCTGTAGGCGTCACGGAAGATCTGCTGGCCCCTGGCCAGCGGCACCGCGAAGTAGCCCTGGGGACCGGTGTCGCGCTCGACGAACATGTAGTAGGGCACCATTCCCAGCCGGAGCTGGGTCCGCCACATCCGCGCCCAGGTCACCGAGTTGTCGTTAATGCTCCTGATCAGGGGGGCCTGCGTGCGGATGATCGCCCCGGCGTCCCTGATCCGGGCGGTCGCGTCGGCCACGGCGGGCGGCTCCAGCTCTCGCGGGTGCGAGAAATGTGCCATCAGCGCCAGGTTCTTCCCGGTCGCCGCCACCTGCTCGAACAGCCGCAGCGTGTCCTCGGCGTCCGGGTCGCCGACGAAGCGGTCCGGCCAGTAGGCGAGCGACTTGGTCCCGATCCTGATCGACTCGACGTGATCGAGGCTGGGGTCGAGCAGCGGCTCGATATACCGGCGGAGCACGGCCGTCCCCATGATCATGGGATCGCCGCCGGTGATCAGCACGCTGGTCACCTCCGGGTGCGCCCGCAGGTAGCTGGTGATCCGGGCCGTGTCGTCGGTCGCCATCTTGAGATCGGGCTCGTTGACGAACTGCGCCCACCGGAAGCAGTACGTGCAGTACGCGTGGCAGGTCTGCCCCTGCTTGGGAAAGATCAGCACGGTTTCCGGGTACTTGTGCTGCACGCCTGGCAGCGGCTCGTCGGTCAGCGCCGGGGTGTTCAGGGCCAGCTGGCCGGCCGGATGCGGGTTGAGTCGCATCCGGACGGCGTGCGCCACCGCCTGAATCTCGCGCTCGGGCGCGTCGCGCGAGAGCAGGCCCGCGATGGCTCGCACGTCCTGCTCGGGCAGCATGTCCGGCTGCGGGAAGACGAGACGGTAGATCGGGTCGTCAGGCGCAGCATCCCAGTCGATGAGCCGCTCGACGACGTAGTGGTTGGTCCTGAAGGGCAGCACGGTCGCCACCGCCCGCACCGCGAGCCGGTCCGCCGCGCTCAGCCCTGCACGGGCGGCAAGGCCATCCAGGTGCTTCGCCGTATAGGCGCGGAACCCTCGCCTCTGCACCGGGACCGCGATCTCATCCCGCTGACCAGTCAATTGCAGCTCCCTCCGGCCGCCGCTCCTCGGCAATCCTCGCCGTGCGTGCCATCTGTACGCCGGAGGCGGGGCCGCCCCGCCAGATCCGGCCAATCTCTGAGACGCTGCTGGCCTGTCACTCGCTGCCGGGCAGACCATGTCAAGAGATGACGATTGGAGAACGCTCAAGGCAAGCTCAGCGTTGCCTGCGCCCCCGTTCGCCCAGTGCGATCCCCCGCCCGTCAGCTAACTGTAGGGGAACCTGCGATTCGTTGATGCGCCTTCCTCCTGATATGTTCCTGGCTCCGCCAGCCGGTCTCCCCTGACCCCATTGCTCGCAGAACTTCCCGGATCCGGGGAGATCTATGCGCTGCGCCGACCGGTTTCACCCAGCCGCTGGCCGGTGACCCCGGCTGGCCCCGGAGCAGCTTCCGGGCACCCGCCAGCCGCCCGAATCCGGGCGGTGAGAGGCTTGGCCGCATGCGGGACACCAGCGCGCGCCAGTTCGGGGAGCGGCCCCCGGTGACCCCGTGCGCCGTCGCGGCCAGGACGGCGACCTGACCCGCCCGGGCCGGCCCGCCGCCAGCGACCTGCCACCAGGCGACCGGCGCCCGGACCGCGATCCAGAGCTCACCCCGCCGCGCTCCGCGGCCGGGCTGGCGCCGCCTGCCGGATTGCCCGTGCCGCCGCCGGCCGGGCTCCCGGTCCCGCACGCACCGCGGCCGTCAGGCCTGCCCGGCCTGCATGGAGCGATGCGGCCGGGGCCGCCGGCCGGGCCGGTGGCCGTCGATGCCATGGGCGGCGACCACGCGCCCGCCGAGATCGTCGCCGGGGCCGTCATGGCGGTGCGTGAGCACGGCGCCCAGGTCGTGCTCACCGGGCGTGCCGGCCTGCTGCGCCCGCTGCTGGCCCGGCATGGTGCCCAGGACGACATCCGGGTGGTCGCCGCGGAGGACACGCTCAGCATGGACGAGGGGGCGCTGGCCAGCTGGCGCCGCCCGCGGTCCAGCATCGCGGTGGCCTGCCAGCTCGTGCACCGGGGCCAGGCGGTGGCCGTCATGTCGGCCGGATCCACCGGCGCCATCGTGGCGACCGCCAGGCTGCGGCTCCGCCCGCTGGCCGGCGTGTCCCGTCCCGCGCTGGCCGTCGTGCTGCCGACCACGCCGGGGCCGACGCTGCTGCTCGACGTGGGCGCGATCGCTGACCCCAAGCCCGAGATGCTGCTGCAGTTCGCCCAGCTGGGCGTGGCGTACGCGCAGACGGCGTTCGGCATCACCGAGCCGCGCGTCGGCCTGCTCAGCATCGGCGCCGAGCCGGGAAAGGGGAACAAGCTGGCCAGGCGGGCGCACGAGCTGCTGGACGCGGAGCCGTCGCACGGCGGGCTGCCGATCAGCTTCGCCGGCAACGTCGAGGGCAGCGACCTGCTGTCCGGAAGCCTCGACGTGATCGTGACCGACGGTTTCACCGGCAACGTGGCACTGAAGACGGTGGAGGGGACGGCAAGCTTCGCCGCCCGCCAGCTGCGGGAGGCCCTGGGCGGGTCGCGGGCCGCCAGGCTCGGCGCGCTGCTGCAGCGCCGCGGGCTGCGCGAGCTGGGCAATCGGCTCGACGCCGAGACATACGGCGGTGCCGCGCTGCTGGGCCTGGAAGGGACGGTAGTCATCGCGCATGGCGCCGTCACCGCCCGTGGCGCGGCGGCCGCCTGCCTGCTCGCCGCCGACCTGGCCGCGGCCCGGATCACCGACCGGATCACCGAGCGGCTCGGTCCGGCTCGCGGCAGTCACTTCCTGCGCCGGCCTTAGCCGGGCCGGGCCGATAGGCTGGCAGGATGACGGATCCGGAGATAGCGCTCGGAGGCCTGGTCCAGGCTGCCCTGACCGCCGAGCTCGGCGAGGCATACGCAGCGGCCGATCCGCTCATCCGGCCGTCCCAGTTCGCCGACTACCAGTCCAATGTGGCCCTGTCGCTGGCCAGGCGGCTTGGCCGGCCGCCGCGGGAGGTGGCCGAGCAAGTCGCCGCGGGGCTGGCCGGCGCCGCCGCGGTCGCTGACGCCCAGGTGAGCGGGCCCGGCTTCATCAACATCACGCTGCGCGACGGCTGGATAGCCGAGCAGGCCGCCGGGCAGCTCGCCGACCCGCGGCTGGGCGTGACGCCGGCCGAGCCGGCCAGGCGCGTCGTGGTCGACTACTCGGGGCCCAATGTGGCCAAGGAACTGCACGCCGGGCACCTGCGGGCGACGGTCGTGGGTGACGCCCTGGTGCGCGTGCTCGAGCACCTCGGTCATGCCGTCATCCGCGCGGCGCACCTGGGCGACTGGGGCACCCAGTTCGGCATGCTGATCGAGCATGCACTGGACCTCGGCGAGCAGGCGACCGCCGACCAGCTGGCGGCGGGCGAGTTCACCGCGTTCTATCAGGCCGCGCGGGCCAAGTTCGACAGCGATCCCGCCTTCGCCGCCAGGTCCCGGCAGCGCGTCGTCCAGCTGCAGGCGGGCGAGGAGCAGGCCATGCGGCTGTGGCGGCTGCTGGTCGATGACTCGATGGAGTACCTGCGCAGGCTGTATGACCGGCTCGACATCACCCTCACCGACGCCGACATGGCCCCGGAGAGCTTCTACAACCCGATGCTGGCCGATGTCTGCGCCGAGCTGGAGTCCAAGGGCATCGCGGTCATCAGTGACGGCGCGCTGTGCGCCTTCCCGCCCGGATTCACCGGCCGCGATGGCCGGCCGCTG
>Ga0116108_1001248_pt1 | contig 13440 bp, 10 predicted proteins | sample June2015DPH_6_15_FD_88970 | JGI IMG/M metagenome (GOLD analysis project Ga0116108, IMG submission 88970) | Peatland microbial communities from SPRUCE experiment site at the Marcell Experimental Forest, Minnesota, USA - June2015DPH_6_150 | ecosystem: Environmental > Terrestrial > Soil > Wetlands... | reverse complement strand
CCGGAAGCTGCTGCGATCACCGCATTTGTCTTGAATAGCATGACCATCAACCCCGGCGCCGCAGTGCTCGACCTCCATGAAGACCCGGTTTATGAAGCTCCGGACTATCACCCGAAGGGGTGGGGTTCCTATCTCTACATATCCGGCGAAAACTGCTTGAGCCACCCCATCGCGAATCGTGTCGTCCGTTGTCTGGAAAGTTGCTCCTTACCGCTCATCCGGGAGGGCACAACACGCTTTGGAGAACGACTGATCGACGGAATCATCGTCAACACGGAGGACGGATCGATTGACGAACTGCTCTACAAACTGCGCGCCTGCTGTCCAGTGATCACCGCGGAGACTATCCTGCATGCAGAGAATATGCCGCCGTTGACCGAGCGCGTCGCCACTTACTTGAAGGTCCTGGACGCTTTCTTTGGCGTTTCAGAGTGATCCCGGAGCCCATTCATGTGTACGACTATTGTCGTGGGCAGGAACCGCAGTGCCACCGGTTCTGTGCTCGTGGCCCACAGCGAAGAGCTGGGGCGGAATTCTGCGCACAAGGTTGAAATCAGTCCGCGCCGTCCGGCCGCTGCCGGAGAGATATACCCACTGTTTTCCGGCGGCACGCTGAAGCAGCCTGCAGAACTGCCGCGCTATATCGCCACAAAGATCTTCGACAAGAACCATTATCCCGGGGAGCACACTGCGGGAGTCAACGAATACGGCGTCACAGTCGCGAACAACATGGCGCTGATGCGGGGAATTCCGGAAGCAAGGGCGTACGACGTTGTTCCGGGCGGCATCATCTGGACGGAATTTGTGCAACTGGTCCTGGAGCGAGCACGCTCGGCTCGCGAAGGCGCCGCCCTGATTGGCGAGCTCTGCAGCACACACGGATTGAGCTGCGATTCCGGCACGATGCTAGCGGTCGCCGATTACGACGATGCGTGGTGGGTGGAGCTGGCGCGCGGTGGCCAATGGGCTGCCAGAAGAATCGGCCCGGATGAAATTGCGATGCGAGCCAACTGTTACCGCATCGGCGCAATTGACTTCCATGACCATGAGAACTTCATGTACCCGGCGACCCTTGTGGACTATGCGCGGAACCAGGGTTGGTACGCAGACGGCCCGTTCGATTTTGCCGCCATCTACGGCGATCCCAAGAATCAGAGTGATGCCTATAACTGCGACCGACATGCCGTGCTCGAAAGCCGCTACTCGTCTCTTCGCAGAGTGAGCATCCTCGACCTGATGCGGTTCATGCGCGACATTTTTGAAGGCGCGCCGCAATTCAAAATTGGAGAAAGCGGCTCGCCCTTTCGCACGGGTGTGCGGACGATTGCCCGCATGAACACCGAAGCCAGCGCCCTCGTGGAACTACGGCGCAACCTGCCGCCGCACATCGGGAACCGGATCTGGTGCGGCATGGCAACTTCTCTCTCCGGTGTTTACGTCCCGTTTCACCTGGGCATCAACGCGGTAGAACCGCATTTTGCGTATGCCTCCGGCTCCTATGATCCTGCTTCGGCCTACTGGCTATTCACGGAACTCGCGAAGCTCGCTGACTACGGCTACAGCAAGTGCATCGAAATGATTACTTCCACCTGGCAAAAGTTCGAAGCCGAAACCTGTTCAACCCTGCCGGCAGTCGAAGCTCGCGCTGCGGCTCTCGAGCCTGCCGACGCATGCGCCTTGCTTACCACCTACGACCACGAACGTGCTGCGGCCGCTATCCGCCAAGTGCAGCAGCTTCTGCCGGAGGTGAAAACGAAGGTGTTTTACGAGGCTTGAAGGATAAAAACTCTTACGCTGTTGGCTTTGATCTTCGGAACCGGAGGACGAGGACCCCATGCAGAGCTTCCGCCAGCGTTTTTTCGATTTCATGAGCAACATTAATCCATTACTCATCGTGTTCCTGATGTGCGTCGGCTTCTCGATTCTGACCTACATCATTCCGGGTGGCCAGTTCGAACGGCATTCTGTCATGGTCATGGGACGCCTACGGGAAATCGTTGTGCCCGGGTCGTTTCATCGCACACCGTCGTACCCGCAGGGCTTTTTCCAATTGTGGACCGTATTCATGCGTGGGGCGGTGGAAGGCGCAGAGCGTTCGTTCGTCATCATGCTGTCTGCGGGCGCGCTCACCGCCATCATCGCGACCGGCGCTATCAGTGCCGGAATCCACACGCTCATCGGGAAAGCCGGGCGCTTGGGAATCGTCTTCATACCGGTCATCGTGATAGCCATCGGGCTGTGTGGCTCGACCTTCGGAATGTACGAAGAAGCGATTCCATTTATCCTCATCCTCACGCCGCTGATGTTAGCCATGGGATTTGATTCGATGGTGGCCGTGTTTATGCTGTATTGGAGCGTTGCTATCGGCTTCGCCTGCGGCATCACGAATCCCTACAACGTAGCCATTGGGCAGGCGATCGCCAACGTGCCGCTGTACAGCGGCACGTGGTTCCGCGTCGTCAGCTTCCTGGTGTTCATGTCCATCACCAGCATCGCCATCATGCGCTATGCGCATAAAGTCCACAAAGACCCGGGATGTTCGCTGTCTCGCGAAGAGGACATGGAAAAGCGAGCCCGGCTGCGCACGGAGTCGACCGAAGCCCAAGAATATGCGATGAACGCTCGCCGCGTCTTGGTATTGATCCTTTTGGCCATGGGTTTCGGGATTCTGATGTACGGGTTGATGGCCCACGGTTGGGGGTTCCGCGAAATCGGTTCGCTGTTTCTGTGGATGGGCATCATCATCCCGCTGGCCGGCGGAATGTCAGTGAAGACCATGATCGACAAAAACATCGAAGGAATGAAGAGCGTGGTGATCGCGGTGGTCATGATGAGTGCGGCGCAAATCCTCTATTTCATTCTTAACGACGCCCGCATTCTGGATACAATCCTGAATTACTTTGCCGGATATCTCGGCAGAGTGCCGGAAGTCATTATTGCCTATGTCATGTTCGGCATCAGCGCGTTGACGGCTGCGTTATTGGGTAGTGCGTCCGGCACCGCAGCCACTCTCATGCCGATTCTTGCCCCACTGGCCGATGTGCTCCATTTTTCCAAGCAGATTGTTGTTCTGGCATTTCAATTTGCGACCGGGGCGTTTAACTTCTGGATGCCCTGGGACGGGATCGCTTTTACTGTTTGCTCTATGGCGGGTGTCAAGTTTTTCAAATACATTCGCTACACTGCCAAGTTCGCGGTCCTGATCTATTTCCCGGCTGCGTTGCTTATGTTGTTTATTGCCGTCATCATTAAATACAGGTAGTTCCCTATCTCGGATAGCCTGTGCTGTGCAAGCGATGAGCGAGAACGACTTTGCGTGTTTTGCGCTGGAAAACCTCTGAGCGCAACGCTCTAGTAGGTATTTGTTCGATTACAGCATGTGAAGTCCTGCGTTTCAGGATCAAAACTGAAGCTGGAACTTCAGCTGAATCATCCGGGGACAAACATTCGCCTGGAGTGTTGAGCCGAGGATGCTTGTTGGGGCCTGTTCCAGGTAGCCAATCTGACCGTAAGTTCCATCCGACAGCCCATTGTCCGGCAGCCCAAAATTGGCGTGGTTGAAGAAATTGAAAAACTGCAAGCCCATGCTCAACACCACATTTTTCCTGTGCGGAATCTTCGTGTTTTTCATGACCGCGAAGTCCGTGTTGAAGAAGCCCGGCGAACGAAAATGGTTGCGGCCCTGCGCAAATCTCATGTAGCTTCCCGGCGCCAGAAAGGAAAATCGGTACGCGCCGTCGCTGTCGGTCTTGGTAGCTTGAATTGTTCCCTTGGTGTTGTCCCGGATCTCCACAACCGCATCGGGCACCACGGCATGGCTCGGATCACTCACCACACCGGTCAATCCGCCAGAAGTCGTTGTTTGCGCACTCAGATTGTTTGAACAGGGAAACAACAGGAGCAGGGTCGAAAATAGGAAAAGCAGAGGCCTGAAAAGCATCGAAACACTCCCAACATTCCGATCGAGCCAGACCCGTTGATCTTTCAACCCTGGATCTCGCGTGGTGCTCCGGCCAAAGCCACGATCTGGATTGTCCCGAAAGCATCAGCGAGTAGTACTTCGCCAGACAACATAACAGCCTGTTGATTTGTGGCTGCAAGACTACGTCACGCCCTTGGCTAAGTCAGCGAGGCGAGAGGGACCTGAGTGCTCACATCATTCTGGGATGGGATATTCGGGGAAAGGAGCTTTCCCTCAGGATTCTCACTCTGGCCAGGCAGGAAAAGGCGCGTCGGCAATCACGCGAGGGCGCAGATTGTTAGCTCGGTTAGCCAGACACCATTTGACACCAATTGGTAAAAGGGCAGCGGCGCTACCCCTTTGACGATCCAGGACTTGTTTTATTGAGATGCAAATTCGATCCCCACCGCCCCTGCCAAACTTCTTTCACTTCAACAACTTAAGCGACTGCGCGTGTTCCATTCGGAACTTTTGTTCCAATTGAACGGTTAGCAATGCGCTCCATCGATTCACGCTGCGACTGCGAGATGACGTGTGCATAGACCTTAAGCGTCGTTCTCACGTCTGCGTGCCGCATCTGGGCTTGCAGAACGGTGATAGGTTCGCTCTCCGCCAACTCCGTCGCCAAGCCGTGCCGAAAGTCCCGACAACGTAAGCGGACCGACGACATCGATAAACACCAGAGGTGCCACGGCAATCTTTCACGCCGATGCGGCGAACGCAGAAAGCGTACCGGGACTGAGCAATCCCGCCGACTTCTGATCGAGATAAATGGTGGTGTTTGAATGGGTCCGCAAAATCGAAGCAGGCGCAAGAGGACTGATCTCACCCTCGAAGCATGCCTGAATCGCTCTCGCTTTGCGGGCATCGGGCGCGACACAAATGATTTCTTTGGCTTTCAGGATCTGGCGTATGGACATGGAAATTGCTCGCGTGGGAACATCGGAAAGATTCTGGAACCATCCTTCACCGACCTGCTGCTGCCGGCACGCTTCGTCGAGATGGACGATTATGTAAGGCTCCTCGGTTTGGAAATCGGCGGGCGGATCGTTGAAAGCGAGATGCCCATTCTCACCGATGCCAACGAAAGCAATATCGATGGGCGACAGAGTGATAGCCTCACTGGCGTAATGGATGACCTCGGCAGGGTCCGCGTTACCGTTCAGCAGGTGATAATTGCTGATCTCGGTCTTGCCAATCAGCCGTTCCTGAAGGAATTTGCAGAAGCTGGCAGGATGGTTTATGGGCAGGCCGATATATTCGTCTAAATGAAAGAGCTCAACCTTCTTCCATTCGACTCTGGGAGTTGTGGCCAGCACATCGAGGAACTCGAACTGAGATGCTCCGGTCGCGGCGACAGCGCGAGCACGACCGCGATGAGCAATCACCGAACGAATCGCCGCAGCGGCCTGTGCGGCTGCTGTTCTTGCCAGTGAATTCTTGTCGTCAAATACCCTGAGAATCATCTGCAATGCTTCCAGCTAGGCTGTTAGGGCAAAGGCGCGTTGCCGCTTTGTTGGGCTCTATGTGTTCGATGCCTTGACATCATACCAGCTGCGTGATGTTCTTTTCCCACGGCGAGATTTATTTGTGCGCACTCAGTGTCACTCCGCGGCATGCGGGCGGACGGCGGTTCGAACTGAATTGAGCAGGAGGGAACAATGAGCGACCCGGAAGGCATGATGGATCGGAAAACATTTTTAACCAAATCCGCCGCGCTGCTTGCTGGCGGTGCAGCATTTGGAAGTACGGCTCTTTCGTATCGCAAGATTGCAGGCGCTAACGATCGGATTTCGTTGTGTCACATCGGGAACGGAAGCCGGGGCCAAGACCTGGATTGGATCGCATCGCAACTAAAGACCAGCCACAACGTGGAAATGACCACCGTCTGCGATCTGTGGCGAGTGAACCGCGAAAAGGCTATCGCCACAAATGCAAAATACTACGGCCGCACACCGCGCGGATTTCAGTACGTGGAGGACGTCCTCGCGCTTAAAGATGTCGACGCGGTAATTATCTCGACCCCAGAGCACTCACACTCGCCGATCCTGAAAATGGCCTTAGATGCGGGCAAGGACGCGTACGTGGAAAAGCCGATGGGCAACGTGCTGGAGGACGTGAAGGCCGCGCGTGGCGTGGTCACTAAAAGCAGCCGCATCGTGCAAGTTGGCACGCAGCATCGCAGCGAACCGTATCCCAAAGCTGCGTGCGCGTTAGTACAGACCGGCGTTTTGGGAGACGTGAGCAAAGTAGAGATTGTTTGGAATTACCACGGGCCTCGATGGCGAGGACGCCCGGAAACAAAGCTAATCCGTGAAGAAGACACCGATTGGCGCAAATGGCTGCTGACCAAACCGTACCGCCCATTCGATCCGAAAGTTTATTGCGAATTCCGTTTGTACAAGGAGTTTTCCAGCGGCATTCCCGATCAGTGGATGAGTCATGCGATCGACCTCGTGCATTGGTACATGAACGATAGCATTCCCCATTCGGTCGTCGCTCACGGTGGCATCTTCGCCTGGCACGATGGGCGCGAGAATGCGGATACATTCCAAGCCTTATTGGAGTATCCAAAAGGCTTTTTGGTCAGCTATTCAACCAGCTTTGGCAACGACTCGCCAAGCTTCACGCGCTATATGGGGAAAAAGGCGACGCTCACCAACATCGGTGGCGAGGGCAGCCCGCGCTATCAATTAGTCGAAGAAAAAGGCATTCACGAAGACAATGCCGACATCGACCAAAAGAGAGCTTCGAAATATTTGCTTCTCCCCGGCGAGACGGGACTTCCGCCCATGGGAATCGATGATCTCACAACCGAACACATGGCTAACTGGTTCGAATGCATGCGCTCCCGCCAACAGCCTCATTGCACGGTGCAGGATGGATTTGCCCACTCAGTAGCATGCATTATGGCCGCGCAGGCGTATTGGTCGGGAAGGAAGCAGTATTGGGATGCCAGCAGCGAGACAATCCAGGGCCACACCTAATTTTCTGCTCGATCGGTCTCGCAGTCGGCCCCCACGGCTTTTTTCTAGCTTCCCAATCCTCGGGCATGGGGAATTTGCGGCCTTGTTCCGTTTGTTCCGCTCGGCCGGGGCAGGGAACTGCAGCGAATAGAGAACACGGACCTTATTAGGAAGGGTGTCCGTAGGTCGCCCACCAGCCAAAAGGCTTTCAGAAATCCCTAAAACTAACGACTTGGAAATGACTGAAAATTCAAGTCGGGACGAAAGGCTGGTCAGCCCTCGAAGTGCATGAGTTTTTCGAACGCCCTTGATCTACCCGCCGCGCTCGCGTTCCAGTACCAACTTTACCGGTTATCGCGCGTTAATCAGGACTTTGCCAAGAAATTTCTTGTTCTGCCTCGCTCTTTACTGCTGTCCCTCCGTACCTAGAAGTTTCCTTAGCGCCCCTCCAAAGGAAGAATCGAGAGATTTCAATAGCGTGAGTTGTGCTCTTGCATCTCCCGCGTTATCTGTCTTGAAGTAGGCCACGCCAAGAAAATCGTGTGCTTCCAGACACTCTGGCCGCAATTCGACTGCGAGTTTTAGTAGCGGAAGCGCCTCTTGGCTGCGGTCTAATTCAAGATAGGCATTGCCAAGGTTCACAAGCGCCTCCCAATAATTTGATTTCAAGCTTATGGCTTTTTGATACTCAGGGATCGCACCTGCATGATCTTCCAGTCCTTGCATTGCACACCCGGCAACGAAATGAGCGTCAGGGTAATCAGGGTTCAGACTAATTGCTTCCCGCGCTTCTTCTAGCGCAGCTTCATACTCGCCAAGACGGTTCAGGTAGTAACCTACATTAGTGTGGGATTCAGCAACATTTGGAGCCAGCCGGACCACCGTCTTCGCATCATCAAGTGCTTCCTTATAACGCCCCAGGTGTTCGTAGTCCACCATCCGACTGGTAAATGCTTCTACGCTGTCGGGTAGTAGTTCGATTACCCTCTTCCACGTGTCGATTGCCAGTTCGTACTCCTTATGCTTGGAATATGAAAGTGCGAGATTTACATGAATTTTGAAGTCCTGTGGGTCTAGTTCAGCAGCCTTTTCATAGGCTTGAATTTCTTGGACGTGACGACCAAGGTCCCCGTTCGTAACTGCAAGATTAAAATACGCGTCTATATGTTCAGGGCGGATTTGAATCACTTGGTTATAGGCATCGACAGCTTTGTCGAGCTGTCCTAATTCGCCGAGACTAACCCCAAGCGAGTAGAGGGAGTCTGGTTCGTTCGGCTGCAATTTGAGCGCCTCCTGAAATTGCTTAGCTGCCTCCGAATGACGCTTGAGATGACCGTACGCGATACCTAGCCAGTAATGCGTGGCGGCTTCACGCGGTGCAAATTCAATCGCGTGGCACAGCGGCGCGATGGCTTCTTCCCATCGCTCTAGCTGTACCAGCAATCTTCCCAAGTTGTAATCCCAGTACCCGCGGTTCTTGATTTTCGGGCGGATACGAATTGCCCGGCGAAGTTCATCGACGGCCTCTGGATATCGCTTGACCGCCACCAATGCTAGCGCAAGACAAGCGTGTGCCGATGCGTAATTCGGTAGCTGCTGAATTACACGCTCATAAGCATCGATTGCTGACTTGTAGTCCTTCAATTTGTAATGGCACCAGGCAATTTCAGTTGCAGTGCGTAGATTGTGAGGTTCCTGTTCAACAGACTTTCGAAAATTCTGAAGCGCCAAGTCGACTCGATGGGAGCGCAGTCTCTGGCGCCCGAGCAAAATGAACCATCTCGCCCTAAGCCAACGATTCACGAATGCCCCTGACTAGCTGTGCTGTGGTCGAGATATTCTACCGCGCTTCGCTCAAGTCCCGGTAAGTCGGCAAACCGGACATGTTCGGTCTAGTACTTGACTTTACCGGTTATCGCGTTTATCAGAACTTTACCGTAAATTACTGCGCCAGGTAGTACACAGTCCCCGCCAAGATTCAGGCGATGCGCGAACTCAGAAAAAAAGGAAAGGGAGGGAGTCCAGGTCAAAAACAAGTCAGACTTATAACTTTGACAACATTGTAACCTCGATCACATATGTGCTTTTAAAATATCCGCAGACTTTGAGGCGATGCTCCGATTCTGACCAATAACAGAATTACCTTTGTCAGAAGACCCGTTTTCTTTCAGAGCACCGAGGTATCTTCAATAAGTGTATAAGCGCTGTGCTCCAGCAGACAGACATCCATGCGCACAGTTCATATCCGGGTGCCCATCCTCTCAACCGTCTACCTGTTTGCCCTCTCCGTTTTTGTTGGGGGCACGGTTCGAGCGCAACAGTCGTGCTCGGTTACCCCGGCGCTGAGAATTCCAACGGCCGCTCATATTTTCAGTATTCAGCAGGAACGGACGCTTGGTGATATCGAAGCGGAATTGGTGGAAAGCAATTACCACGCCGTTCACAATGAGGAGCTCGCGGCCCATCTCAACGCTATCGCGGACCGGGTTCTATCGCAATTCCCGCGCGATCAGGCGCGGGTTCACGTCATCTTGATTGACACACCTGAAGCGGGGTCGTTCAGTGTCGCTCCCGAACGAATCTATATCACGCGAAAAATGGTTGCGTTGCTCAGGAATGACGACGAACTTGCCGGGTTACTGGGCCATGAATTGGGCCACATCCTGATGCACGAGAACGCCATCATCGCGAGCCAGTTATTTCACGAAGTTCTGGGTGTTAACGCCGTCGGCGACCGGAAGGATATTTCAGAGAAGTTAAGGCGGATGTTGGACGGCGTCGACCGCGACAGAAAGTTATTGAGGAAGGCTGCTCAGATCATCGAGAGGCAGGAAGAGATCCGCCAGAATGAGGCAGATCGCATGGCGCTGTATGCGTCGGCGGTGGCTGGGTTTTCGCCGCAAGCATTTGTGGAACTTTTTGACCGTTCGGCGGAAACTAGTGGCAGGAGTGGGAGCGTTCTGACTGATTTCTTCGGGGAGACAACGTCGAATCTAAGGCGCCTTCGGGAGATCAAAAAAACTGTGAGGCAGCTCCCGCGACCATGCCGGGAAACTGTGCCTGCCACCTCAGCCGAGTTCCTAACATGGCAGGCTGCGGTCATATCCTACCCGGATCTGGCCCACCGATGACGGATGCCGGCAGGGTTGAAAGCAGCGAGGCAATCCCGCGGTCAGGTTATAGCTAGGAAACTCTCGCGCCACATATGCAGTAGATGGGTGCGCGCTTCGCTTATTCTATAGATTCATGTGAGTCGAAGAATGAATCAGTCCCCAGGTCGCCGATACTTTGCATGGCTTTCCCGCACAAGCTACTGCGTGCCGGGTGTGTCCTGGCAATGGGTGTTGGGATTGGCCGTTGCACTCGCGTTTTTGTTAGCGCCCTCCTCCATGGTTGCCCAGAAAACGACACCAAAAACCGGCAACGATTCAGCGGCCGCTCTTCGGGGGACGGTCACCGCGCAAGATGGTTCCGCACTGGCGGGAGCTACGGTGAAGCTCATTCGGAAGGCACCCACAGGCACTCCAGCGACAACGGAAACGGACGAAAGCGGCCACTATGAATTCCTGAATCCAGAACCGGGAGACTACTCGATTTCTGTCGAGGACGAGGGCTTCGAGAGAATAGAAAGAGCGGTGCTCCTGAAAGCGGGAGAGCAGTGGATTCAGGATTTCAGGCTGGAAGTCGAGGCCGTCAGGGAAAGAGTGGAAGTTAGCGGATTGGCCACGATCATCTCCACGGAAAGCGCGTCAGCGCCAGTCGCCGTTGTGACGAATACGCAGTTGATTACGCTGCCCACCTCCCAAGAAAAAGTGAAGGAAGTCATTCCCATGACGCCGGGGGTGGTGCAGACACTCGACAGCAAGCTGGTGTTCAAAGGCTCGGACGAAAATCAGAGCCTTCTGATTATCAATTCGACGCGTAATACGGACCCGGTGACAGGGAGCTTCGGGATCACCGTGCCGACGGACGCGGTCGAGTCATTTGCGGTGTACAAGACACCCTATGACGCGAGTCTGGGGAGTTTTTCGGGAGGATTGACAACGATAGAAACGAAGCCTCCGGCCGACGGCTTTGACGTCAATGTAAACAGACTCGGAATCACCATATTGGGGAAGAACGGGCATATGGCGGGACTTGGTGGGGCCACGCCAGCATTTTCGCTCGACGTCCCTTTGATTGCACACAAATTGCTGCTCTCGGAATCATTCCAGTACGAAATGAAGAAGACGACCGTGGAAGGATTGCCGTGGCCGTACGACATCAGCAAGCGTCAAGGATTTAATTCCTTTACGACCCTGGAGGCAATTCTCGCCAAGAACCACATACTGACGATGACGGTGAATGCGTTTCCACTGCGAACGGATCACATTGACATCAGCGCCCTGGTTCCCCAGCCCGCGTCGAACAATTTGCATCAACGGGGTGTGGCCACAGCCGTGTCTGATCGATACGAATTCGAGTCCGGAAGCGTTCTTTCGACGGTGGCGCAATACACACGATTTGACAGCACTGCCCAGGGGCAAGGCGCCGCGGACATGCTGATCACGCCGCAAGGGTGGGGCGGCAATTACTTCAATGAGTGGTCCCGGCGAGGCAAGGAGTTTCAGTTTCTGACAGATTACGAATTCTCAAAGAAGCAGTGGTTCGGTTCGCATGAAATCCGAGTGGGAGCGGATATTGACTGGCGAAGCTATTTTGGAACAACAGAATCGCGTCCAATTCAAATCCTGAGGGAAGATGATTCGCTGGCGGAAACGATCGATTTCGCCCCGGCACCCGCTCAGATTCAGTCGGATAGCATTTTTGCGGAGTTCGTGCAGGACCATTGGCTGTTGAATTCACACTTCAGCGTCGACCTGGGGTTACGGTTGAGCACGGAAACGTCTGGGTGGCCGGCGAAGTTAGCACCGAGGCTGGGGCTGGCGTACGCACCCGGCAAGGACGAGAAGACCGTGATACGGGCCGGGGCAGGATTCTTTTATGGAGTACTACCCCTGCTGGCGGCAAACTGGGCGGGAAACCCCACGCAGACGATCACCGAGTACGGAACCACGGGCGTGCCGAGTGCGCCTCCGGTCACCTATACGAACGCTTACACGGCAGGCTTGAATCCGCTGGTTTCTCCGGTGTCGCCCACGCAGCCGAGTACGACGCCCCGGAATTTTACGTGGAATGCAGGCATCGTGCGGGACCTCCGGAAGAATTTGCAGTTTGAATTAAGCTACCTCCACAGCCACACGAGCTATCTATTCGAAGTGGAACCCTTCACAGCAGCAGCAGCGAGTGACCAATCTTTTATGGCCCTCACAAACACCGGATCTTCCATGTATCACGAAATGGAAGCCTCGGTGCATGACAGGTTTCGGCAAAGCGACCAGGTGAATGCGTCTTACATATGGAGCCGAGCGCGCGGAGACCTGAACAGTCTTTCCAACGTGATGATCCCCTTTGCCGCGCCGGTGATTCGGCCGGACGTTTACGGCGTTTTGCCTTCCGATATTCCGAATCGCATGATTGCGTGGGGAATTTTCGCGTTGCCATGGAAGGTCACGTTCAGCCCGCTGGTAGACGTCCACTCCGGGTTCCCGTACTCGCCCGTGGATGTGACGCAGCAGTATGTGGGCGCGCCGAATGGGCGGCGCTTCCCGGAGTTTTTCTCACTGGACTTCAAGGCGTATCGCGCGTTCCGGATACCGTTCCTCAAAGGCAAAGGTGGTAGAGGACATCACTTTCGGCTCGGGGCCTACACACTGAACATTACCAATCATGGGAATTACAGTACGGTCTACAATAATGTGGCATCTCCGAACTTTGGGCAGTTTGTAGGATTTCTGTACAGACATGAAGGCATGACCCTCGATTTTGTGGATTGAGCTGCTGCTCTCGAATGCCGCTAAAGCTCAACGGTGGTTTCCACGGAATGAAGGTTCCGCAGTAGCTTGGGTGTTGGCGGTCTTGAGCCGTTCGGCAGAAGAAGAAAAAACCTCCAAAGCTCTACTTGTCATTAGCGAAGCGCGCAAAGACCTCGGTGCCTGATTGGATTTGGTCAATGCCGCGTTAGGCATCCTGATCTCCCTCGTGCAAGTCGCCGAAGACCTCAACCATGTTATCGGCTCTCCCGCCGGTCTCGACGTAAACCCATTCCGCATGATTCTGCCAATAGTGCCCGGCTTACCGGATATCTTCGTACTGGGACCCACACATTATAAAAGGGCGCCCCTTTTGGAGTAGGTTTTGAGTGCTTGGCTCAGCCCCTCCAGAAAGGAACACCCTTTATGACCAGCACTAAATATATCGGCATGGATGTGCACAAGGAAAGCGTTTCGATCGCCGTCTCCGGTAAAAGCGTTAACCAGATGGGATGAGAAGGCCGGTCTCCGCGGGATGCGATACGCTCCCAATGTTGGACGTGCTTAAAGCACAAAAAGGAGACCGGCAATGCAGAAGATTAGCACTATGCGCACGAGTGGGAAAAACATTTTTCAAGGGCAGCTCACCATTGGTGTGGAT
>Ga0116108_1001247_pt1 | contig 13469 bp, 15 predicted proteins | sample June2015DPH_6_15_FD_88970 | JGI IMG/M metagenome (GOLD analysis project Ga0116108, IMG submission 88970) | Peatland microbial communities from SPRUCE experiment site at the Marcell Experimental Forest, Minnesota, USA - June2015DPH_6_150 | ecosystem: Environmental > Terrestrial > Soil > Wetlands... | reverse complement strand
GGCATCAAGTATTACCGCATCACCGGCGGAGCAGGGGACAAGGAAATTTATCAACGTGACCGCGCTTTGCAGGCTGCCGCTGAACATGCCGGACATTTTCTGAATGAGCGGATCATGCAAATTCAGCGTGTCGCCGGACTTTTGGATCGTCCGCCGCTCGTCGTCGCGCCCTATGACGCTGAATTATTCGGTCACTGGTGGTATGAAGGGCCGGAATTTCTCGACTTCTTCGCGCGCAAACTTTTTTACGACCAAAAAACCGTCGCGCTCGTCACGCCGGGCGAATATCTGCACCGGCATCCGACAAATCAAATCGCCACCCCGAGCGCGTCCAGTTGGGGTGAGGAAGGCTACTTGCGCGCGTGGCTGAACGAATCGAACGAATGGATTTATCCGCACCTGCAAATTGCGCAGGAACGAATGACCGGCCTCACGCGGAAATTTCCAAAGGCGACTGGTTTGAAAGCGCGCGCGCTGCGCCAGGCCGCGCGCGAATTGCTGCTTGCGCAGGCCAGCGACTGGCCGTTCATTTTGCGTACCGGCACCAGTCCTGATTATGCGCGCCGCCGCGTGAAAGATCATTTGCTCCGCTTTATCGCCCTGCACGATCAACTCACCGCCACGGGCGTGGACGAAAAATGGCTGCGCGAAGTCGAGTCGCGCGACAACCTGTTCCCCAAAGCAGATTGGAATTATTGGAAACAGCGATGAGCGCCGAAGGTTGCCTAACAATCTGAAGCTCGGTCGCGCAGCTGGAAACTTCGCACTTTAGCTCTCCAATCGGTCGTTGCAAACCGGCTGCCAACAAAGAATCAAATCCCGTTCCTCCGAACATCGGGCAGCCTGACCTTCGTTGGAAATATGAACGTGGATATGAGTTGCGCCATTGTGGATTGCAAGAGTTTGTTTCTCAAAACCCTCGAGCCGTTGGCGAAGGTCTCTCGTTTGAGCTATGTAAAGCGGAGTCCAGCTGCCGTCTTCAGATTGTTTGGCATAGATATAATTGGCTGGCTCCGGATTGAAGGAAGCGTCAATGGGATAAATCTCATATTTATATTCCTTGCCGGACTTGCCGGGCCAATTGATATGGAAATCCCCTTCAGCACTCCCCGCACTCTCTGCTTTGTGGCGACGACTTAATAATTTTTTTACCAAGCTCACCCTGTATTGATTAGAACACTTAATAAAAGTTCTGTCAAGTTGTTTTAACCCTATTTATTGGGTGGTGTCGAGGTCTCTGACGATCAAGAGCTTAGACATCCCGATTCATCAGGACGCGCCAAGTTCACGACAACAACAAAACTCAAATCCGCAACAAGACCATCTGCTCCGCTTTATCGCCCTGCACGATTAACTCACCGCCACGAGCGTGGGGACGAAAAATGGCTGCGCGAAGTCGAGTTGCGCGACAACCTTTTTCCCAGAGTGAGTTGGAATTGTTGGAAGTAACTCAATACGAAACCGAAGCCTGTTCTGATGTTGGCGGGATCGGACCGGAAAATGCTCATTGGCGGAGTGGATAAGCACCGGGAGTGCGCGATTCCTGTTCCGTCCAGCCCAGCAACTGCTGGATTTCAGCAGGTAGAGGGACTAATGCCGGCCCCTCAAAGTTCCGGATCAATTCGTAATTATCCAATGCCGGGCATTTGAGGACGGACCCGAAACAATTGGTCAAATACAGGCTATGGGCCTCGAATTCCGGATGCGATTTCCGCATTTCTTCGAGCGTCCTGAACTCGACCTGACAATTGTTGTTGTCCTCCGGACTCCACACGATCAGGGCATGTGCGTCCGCGTCGCCGTTGCGCACATAGACATTCCCGTCAAGCTGTGTGACCTGCGGCTTGGTGAGTTTTCCACACAGTGGTTTCATTTGCTCGAACCGCAGGAGAGGCTTGTAGAACTGTGCGTCCGCTGTCAGCAAATTGCCGACAAAAACGTGTCCCTCGCGTTTGTCCACGTCCGGGCCGGTGCTGGCATGCCAGCCGAAGTGATCGTTGGTCGCGCTTCGATCCGTGCGCTCGAAGGATGCGACGGTGTTGATCAGGGTGTTGTGATAGACGCGGACGTTGGAACTGTTGAGCACGCGGACGCCGTGGTCGCAATTGACGAACACGTTGCCGGCGCAGATCGCGCCCTTGGAGATTTCAAAGAAGAATCCATCAATGGCGTCCTGTACCCAGTTGTTGACGAACACACCGTCAACATTCCCCACATCATACCAGATGCCGTTTGAGTCCGGTTGATCGAGAACGAAGTTGTCGCGGCAGGTGACGCGGTGGCACTGGTCGAAGATTTTCACTGCTCCGGGAAAATATCCGGTGATTTTTCCGACGTTGTTCCGGGTGAAAATGTTTTTCTCCAGGAGGCAATCGGACGAGCTGATGATGTAGATGCCTTCCGTGCCGGTGTCGCTGATGAGACAATGCCGGACGGTCAGTTTGTCTCCGCGGAAGTAACCGGCCACCCGTGAGCAATGGGAAATCGTCACGTCCTCCAGCGTCGTGCCGACCACGTCCTTACCGAAGGTGGCGGGATCGGCCAAGCCTTGGGCCTCCTTGCCTTCTACTTCGAGCGCACGGTAGGCATACTGGGTGAACGTGATGCCGCGAATCACCGGTCCCTTATGGTCCGATGTCTTGTCATGACAGGAGTTGGTCGTCCAAGTGAGCGCGCCGTCGAAAGCAGTGATTTCAACCAAACAGTTTGCCGGATTGATGCCGATGTAAACCTGGTTGGTATTGTAATCAATGTAATACGACTGCTCGTCAACCTCTCCTTCCCAGCCGACTGCCTTCAACTGTTGGCCATCAATGAATACCATGTCGTTGTTGAAACGATAGAGCGGCGTCTTTTTGCCAAAGTGTTCGCGCGACCACCAGTCAGCCGGTTTGGCTGGAAACAGATGCGGCCATGCGATCCGCCACAGGCCGTTGCCCAAGGAGGTCCAATTCGTGGCCACCTGCGTTCCTTTTAAGACCGGATGCTCGTCGGCGTAGGGTTGCAGGGTGATCCCCTGGTTTAACTTCATACCGCCAGCACGGTAGGTTCCACCGCGCAGCACGATCGCATCGCCGGTCACCACCCGCTCCATGGCCGCCTCGATAGTGGTGGGTTGGTCCAGTGTCGTTCCGGGGATATAGTCCTGTCCATCGGGCGCCACGTAATAAATGTGCGCGGCCTCCTTGGGCAGATCATAGTTCTGCTGGATCGGACCATAAGGACCGCCGGAGGGTTGGGCCTGCCCAGTTAATGCCCCAAGCAGAAGGAAAAGAAGAGTGTAACAGATCAAGGGCGACGTATTTGTCGAACCATTCCGCCAAGGGCGGTTCCGGGAGGGTTTTTGTGCGGGGTGCGAGTTCATTTCGGTTTCTTTCAATGGATGATGATAAACAAATTTCACAACCGAGCCAAATTTGCAAAAACAGTGGCTTACTGACAAGTCCCAATGCTGTTTATCGGGATTGGCTCCAGCGCGGTGTTAGGCAGCAGGTCTCGACTCCTCTAAACGTATCTCCGCTTGCTTCTTATTTCCAAATCGAATGCCTGTCACAAGAACAACGACGTAAATCGGGACGAGACAAATCTTGTAAACACCCGGCAGCAGACACATGCCGAGAACAAAAGCAGCGACGAAAACCCAACCAACAATGCTCGCCTTAACCATGAAGGCACGCTCTCGCGGCCCCTTCGTGTTCTTGATGCTGAAATATGTGCCGACCAAACCTCCTAGCACTCCAACGACAGAACCGGCAACACCGCCGACAATTCCTAGATTCATATCTCGCCTTTCATTTTGGACTTTTATGTGATGCCCGTCATGCCGCCTAACGATCCAAAGCTGAGCCACGCCGGGGTTGCGATGTCAACCGCGAAGCGGAACTGAGTGCGCCATCCCGCGTTGCCTGCAGCGATTTGTTAGGTGTCATGCTTGACTTGGCGCGATTGTCTGCCCATCCACCAACAGAGCAAAAACAAGAGGGCGGTAATTGGCGGCAACATACCCAGTCCCGCCACCACTCTCCAATTGATAAAGAATGCCTGAATCAAAAACGCCGCAAGCGTTAAGGCTGCGCCTGCGAGCTCCCATTTCCACGCAAGAGCAAGACCCAGAAGCCAAGCAAACATCAGAGTCAAGCCCATGCGGTCATGCATGGAAAGCGGCCCAGATGGATGCCCTCCCCGGATGCTTTCTAAAAAGCTCCCCACGATCATAATGACCCAGAAAAGAATAATCAGAACGCTGAGTATCCGAGCAATCCACCGAACCGTTTTTACTGCTCTAAATAACACCCAGATGCCCGACAAGCAAATCAGAACTCCAACCGCGGCGACCAAAGTAAGCCACCGCACCACCGCACCAGCATTCGGCGCCAATCCGGGGAAAAAAATCTTAATCTTTCCGCTGACGCTGAAGATGACAAACATAGCCCCAAGCAGAATCAGCAACCATCCGACAGCTTTGATGCGTGTTGTATTCATACCCGCCACTCTATCATGACATGGGCGAATGCCTTAATTGATATTTTATCTCCAGTCATTGATTTTTTCGATGCGTACGCGCAATGCAGCCTAACGTCCAGAGCTCAGGCACGCGGGACCAAAAGCCGTGAACCGCGAAGCGGAACTGGCTTGTCGCGCCATAGCGCAGCGACGGCGGAAGCGGCCATCCCGCGTTGCCTGCAGCGATTTGTTAGGCATACAGGTCAATGTTTATCAGCAATCTCGGCAACAAGTCTCTCAATTTTATCTAGGTCTTCTTCTGTGGCACGCACCAACAATAGACCTTTCTTCTCATTCAAAAATATTGCCGCCTTGTCCTTCTCTAAATCTATGTGCTGCTGCTTAAAAAAGCAAAGTATCAACTGCTGATTGCTCTCGCCATCTTTTGGAGCAATCCGATGCTTCAAGCTGCTGAAAAAAGCGTCAGGTGTAATCTTGAAAATCCGTGTGGACAGTTGTGGCGCAACTTGACTCTGGCTGTTGGTGGGTTCGGCGATGGCTGTCAGGCCAAAAACCAAACTTGCTGCAAGCGCTGTGAATAATGTCTTCATAAAACTGTGGTGGCGCGAAGTATGCCTAACGATCCAAAGCTGCCTGCCGCAGCGTAGCTCGGCAAGAGCGAAGATGGGAGCCACGGCCATCCATCTTCACTCCGAAGCTACGACGGGACACGCCGGCGGCTGGCTCACGACTGCAATCTGGACTCTCAAATTTCATAGCTCAACCGAAATCTCAAGGGGCAGTGGCCTGCTTCATATTACGCATGCGCTTCTGCGCAGTTATCATTTAGACCAGTGGACTCGGCTGCTGCCCGGCATCCTCGGCCTTCGGCCTTTCGCTCTACAAACCAGAGCGAAATTCTTTTCGCACTTTCCCAAAGCGCTCAAATGGCTCCAGCGCGGTGTTAGGCGACTTCGCTGAAATGCCAATACAAACTGACCGCCCCAATAACCGTGCCGACCAAAAAACATCCAGCCAGACCAATAACCAGAGGTGTTGAAAGAAATGCCTGCCCCAAGCTGTTAGCGTGAAGGATCGATGCGTGAATGCCCATCACAAAGCAGAGAGCCATCGAAGCGAACCAAAGTGAATGGCGAAACAGATACGCCACAGTCACTGCTCGCCGCTCCGAGGCAAACCAGTAATCCCGGTGCGGAATATTCTGGAGGCGGTCAGATAAGAACCGACTGAAATAGGAAATCGCCGGAACAAATAACGGAAAGCCAATACCGAAAACAGCCATAAACAGCAAATAGGACGTGCGGTCCATCCAGCCATTCGGCTGACCGCTCGCATCAAAATGAGTGGCAAGGCGTTCAGGCAACTGCAAACCTGACAACGCCAAATAGCTGAAAAAACACAAATACAGCAATCCAAGAATTAGTGCGGGTGTGCGTATAGTTTTCATAACGTGTGCAGTCGCCTAACGACCAAAACTCAGCCACGCCGGATGAATGATGTCAACCGCGAATGCGGAACTGGCCTGTCCGCCCATAGCCTCGGCGACGGCGGAAGACGCCATCCCGCGTTGCCTGCAGCGATTTGTTAGGCATCGTGGCGTTAAACCTTCTCATCCGTGCGCAACGTAGAAAGCTTGCAAAGCCAGAGAGACAAACTGCCCAATATTACCACGGCAAGCACGCTTGGCCATAGTGGCATCACGTGTCCCGCAACAAGCACTTCAGGACGTATCAGCAACCGAGCCAACTGCGCCAAAGTCATCAGCCCAAAAATGGCGCTTGCGATTCGTAATCCAAGAACTTGTGATTTCATATCTGTCTCCTTTCGTTTGTTTGTTTGCAATCAAAGACGTGTAACGATGCCTAACGATCCAAAGCTGAGCCACAGCCACCGGAGCCTGACTCACGCTTGCAATCTGGTGTTTCAAATCTCATAGCTCAATCCAAAACTGAAGGGGCAGTGGCCGTTGGCTCCAGCGCGGTGTTAGGCATCGTGTCTCTCATCTGTCTTCTTTCTTGCCCAATAATTCCGTGTGGTCTTCCAAGTCATCGTGGCAGAAACTGCAACTAGGGCAACGCCAATCAGAACGCCAACAACTCGTCCCCACACGTCTCTATCTGATGAACTCAAACGCGCAATCAAAATACCCGCCACAATCATCGCTCCCAAAATCAGCCAGATGCCCAAAACTACTATCAGCTTCGTATAGGACAATATCGAGCCGTTAAGATGTCCAATTCGTCATGTTCTTGGCGAATAAACCCGATAGTCGTGCATGGTGTGGGTTGTATTGTTCGAACCCCAGTCGTGGTCATTGCGAAGATACACGGTGTTGCCGAAGACCACCGGAGCAGGGTCCGCGGTATAGACATCCGTGATGATCGGGTTTGTTCCCGGCGTTTGACCGAGGGGCACGCAATGGTCCAAAGGTTGCCGCCGCGAATGCTATCGCCACCCCCGCATTCGCGGCTTTTTTAAGGATGCTTTGACACAGGATGATAATCGGTCTATCGGTTGGCGATGACAAGCTTCTGCTTTACGGGTAGCTGACGCGGAAAAATTGCTGCGACGCAGTCCCGCTGTTCGTGTAAGGCGGAGCAGCCGAAATGGGCGCCCACGGGCCAGGCAGATTTGACGCTTGGAGCAACGTGCCCCAACTCCAGGTCACCACCACTTGATTGCCGCCGATGAGCTGGGCGATTGGTGATGGCGGCACGATACCACATAATACGGCGGGATCGAGGGGACCTACTTGGTCGAGGCCCAAGAAGGGGATGACGTATTGCGAGTTGAGGTCCGCGTCTGTGCCATGCCCGCCGTTTTGCTCCGACCAGGCGTCAATAACCGTATTGCTGCACGAATCCTGCCAGATTTGGCGCGTCCATATGTGCGTGGAATTGGTGGGAAATGTCACCGTGGTAGTCAGCGTTGGATTGGTGCTGAAACCTAAGATATCGGTCCATTCCTTGATGGCTTCCAGCTGGTTCGTGTAACTGATGGTGGTATCCGCCGTACCATGCCAAAGCTGGACGCGGGGGCGAGGTCCCGAATATCCTTGGTACATGGCGCGAACTATGTTTCCCCATTGCTGCGGGGTATAGATAACTTGACCATTTGCGCACGGGGAGCTCCACTCACTACTTGGGGAATAATTAACAGCCCAACATCCAGCCGGTACCCCTGAGAACTCTGCACCCGCTTTGAAAACATCAGGATAGACAGCGAGGAGAGCTTCTGTCATCATGGCGCCGGATGAGGTTCCTGTCACATAAACACGATTTTTGTTCGCCTGATACGTGTTTATTGTGTAATTCACCATATGGGCGATCGCTTCAGTGTCACCGCCACCGTTGCGCGTGAGAGAGTTCGTCGACCCTACGTCCCAACAGTTCTTGCTGGTTTGCGGGAAGACCATAATGAAGCCGTACTGATTACATGCCGTTACAATCGCAGACGCCATGCCGAAAATAGCAGAGGCACTCCCTCCACAAAAGTGGCAGACAACCAGGATCGGAGGGTTCGTAACCACGTTGTCCGGCACGTAGATGTACATGCTGATATATGATGGTACCCCGTTGGTACCCCAGTCGTTGGTGACCTTCTGGAGCGACGCTGCCTTCGTTGGCAACGCCGTAAAAAGTCCGAGACAAGCGGCTAGCAGGGAACAGACAACCGTGAGCTTTTTGTTCATGTGGCAAGATCGCCGGAGAATTTTTTTCATTGATTTATCCTTCATATGATTTGTCTATTGGTTTGGGTGGAGTGCGACAGCAAATTAAACTCTCTGCCCCAGTGTTTTTTTGGTTCCAAGCACTCAGCGTCTAAATATAATCCAGCATCACAAGCTTACGCAACAGATTTAGCAGGAAAACGTCACTCGCGTTGTCCTTCGGCGAAAAACAGGAAACGCCAATCTGCATACGCAGCCTAACGTAGAAAGCTGAGCCACCGCCGACTCGCGGCGTGAACCGCGACAGCGGAACAGAAAGCACCAACGGCGGTTGGCTCCGGCGACTTGTTAGGCTGCATGGTCAAACTACTCTTCATGGTTCAATGACTTAAATGGATGCTTAAAAATGGATATGGATACTTAACGGCGTAGGTCACGTATATGCTACCTGCAATCCGAGTGCCGTCAAAAGTAAATGGGGCATTTATCGAATGGATTCCGCTTTCGGAACGAGAAACGACAGCCCCGACAATCTGCCCTTCGATGATGAAGTTGGTCTTCATACGGAGCAGCCTCCAAAACCAACCGCGATGTGTTTCCATGACGCTTCCACTCAATTCCGCTCCTCCAACCAGACCCGTCACCTTTCCATCGGCTGAAATATGCAACACGGTCTCAACGTCTTGGACTGCTATCTTCTTTTGCGTAGCCTCCTCATAACTTATCCCGTTGAAATGACTCTTCCCATGCCATTGACCCGCTAGGTCTGAAACTGTGGTCTCGGCTGCCAACAACGTGAAAGCGGGCAACAAGATGGCAAGCATTGTAAGTAATGTAGGGATGCGTGGATTTGTATTCATAGCCGTCACTCTACCAAACTGGCGGCAAACACCTTAATTGATAGTTTTTGTGGTGACATTGATATTTTTGATGCGCGCACAAAGCTGCCTAACGTCCAGAGCTCAGGCACGCGGGACCAAAAGACGTGAACCGCGAAGCGGAACTGGCTTGTCGCGCCATAGCACAGCGACGGCGGAAGCGGCCATCCCGCGTTGCCTGCAGCGATTTGTTAGGTGACCGCGACATTTGTGTGCAACAATAAAAATAAACCCGAAAAGTAAAAGCAAACGAGAGGACGGCTCAGGAACTATTTCAAACTCCATGTTTGGTCCGAACTCGCCCAAATATACCGGATACTCCAGCATAGTTGGAAATGTCAGTCCGGTTAAACTGTCGTCAAATCGAACCGTGTCGAACGTCACCGCAGAATTATAAGTCGGATTGGCACCCTCCCAAGTTCGGCTGATGCCTATTTCATCCACGCTATCTCCGTAAGATGCCCCCAATATATAGTTTTCCCCGGCATTAAGCATCACTGGCGACGTTAAACTGAGAAAACGCCATCCATTGGAACTTGTGCCCGGTGTAATCGTGACCGAAGCAAGCAAGTTCTGATTAGCATCCCAAAGCCCTATGTCGTGATAATCAACAATTCCGTCTCCACCCCAGTCACGTATCCCTAAACTCAGAGACGAAAGCGGTGAACTGCCAACGGTGAATTCGTATCCAACAGTGCGAACATAATTCCCCGCACCATGAACGCCACCCAACGGATCATCGGGGTTTAAAACAAGTAATTCACTACCATAAATTGGACACGTAATGAGCGAAAACCACAATGCTATTGGGAATAATCTTTTTTTCATAAAATTTAACATACGCTTTGGATAGTCACCTAACGATCCAAAGCTGAGCCACGGCCACCGGAGCCTGACTCACGCTTGCAATAATGATGTCCAAGTTTCATCTGATGGTCAAAACTGAAACAGCAGTGGCCGTTGGCTCCAGCGCGATGTTAGGCGGCGTCACACTGGCTATTCAATCAGTTCAATGCCGACTTACGGCCAGCACACCATAGGATCCACGGCATGATTGAACACAGTAGCACAATCAACGTTTTCGGTTCCGGGATACTGTATTCTAAGTTGGCTCCGACATACGATAGCCCGCCTACTGTATAGGGCGGAAAAATAAAACCGGCCCCGTCCGCTGTGTAGCGGCTGTTGAGGTAAGTTACCGCCGGCGACCATGTTTCATAGTGGAGTGTGTCGTTGGCGTAACATAAATCACTCGTGCCAGAAGGATAACTCGCGCCCAGAATGTAATCTACACCCGACTGCAATACGACTGGGCTTACCAGATTCAGGTATTGAAATCCGTTCTCGCTAAAGCCGTTCAGACCGGGCGAGAAATCAGCCTCGGCAAGAAGGGCCCTGCCCGTTGTCCACAATCCAACCGAATGGCTCTGGGAAAAGCCGGGCGTCCCGCTATCGAATAATCCGAGCGAAGTCACGGTGAGCGGGTTGGCCCCAACTTGGAACAAGTTCCCAACAGTGACCGAATCACCACTGAACAAATCACCGGTCCCCGGCGAAGTGATGAGTGGTGTGGCGTCAGTTCGCAGCGTTGTGGATAACGCAAACAGGAGTCCAATGGTCAATAAGCGATGGGGTTTCATAATTTTGAGTGTTTCTTTCGGGTCTTGTTTATACTTGATTGATGATATCATACAACAGGCTAGCCGCCTAACGTTCCAAAGCTGAGCCACGGCCACCGGCGGCCAAGCTCCGAATGCAATAATGACATTCAATCTTCATCGCTCAATCCAAAACTCAAGGGGCAGTGGCCGTTGGCTTCAGCGCGGTGTTAGGCAACTGTGTCATGTCTCGGTAAAAGTAACAACACAAGCGAGACTATCACAAAGACGCCGACAACAACGCACATGGGTATAGGCCCGTAAGCGTTAAAATCAACGATTGTCGTACCGAGGATCAGAAATGCAACCACGCCAACAAATCTGCGCGCCGATTGTGTGCAGCGAAAAAGAGAAATCCCAGCCACAGCACCGGCCAAATACAATAGGCAAAGCAAGGTGGCTAAACAGAAACGTGGCGAGGTTACGACTCGTGGAACGGAAATGACGTCATGCGATAGCTGCCATAATAGCACAAGGCCGGGAATGCCGCAAAAAATTGTCCAAAGTATGCCGAGAATACGTTGTTTTTTCATATAGGTGATTTGACAGGGTTGAATTGTTTTTGTCACGCAACAGTCGCCTAACGATCCAAAGCTGAGCCACCGCCGCCGGAAGCTGACGTGGACTCACCGCCAGCCTTCGGATTACCCGGCGCGTCCGAAGCTGAAGGGGCAGCGGCGGTTGGCTCCAGCGCGGTGTTAGGCGTCATCTCTCGTCCGTTTCCTTCTTGTCTGGGGGCACAGTCGCCCACGCGCCGAGCCGTTTCTGACGTGCCGCCTGCTCCAAACCCTCCAACTTCTGCATATACGCCGACGCCTTCTCGCCACTCGGCAGATTCGGAGCAACGCCCTTGGCCTGCGCCAACCCCTCGCTCACCAACACCTCTGCCAAACTCTTGCCGCCGACTTCAACGATGCCGTAGTAACGAGTCTCCCGACCGCGTCCCGCCGCGCTCGCCCACCGCGTGCGCACAATAAACGGCTCTCGCAACAATTCCTGCACTCGCTCCTTGGCCTGTGCTCCGACCTTCAACGTCTCATCCATCGTGATGCCGTAATGCTCGCTCTGCTGATGCACTCGCTCCGGGTAACTCATCGTCGTCTCCGGTGCGTCCACGTAGTAGAGCCGTAGAGTGAACTCATTCGTGCCGCTGTGCACTCGGAAACTATCACCGTCATTATACTTGCCGGCGATGTATTCGCAATTGGTGAGTGTGACCCACGGCTTGGACTCACTGGCATAACTCGCTCCTGCGATGACACAAAGAAGAAGCGTGATAATCAACGACTGACATGTACGTGTTGTTGACATATGCGCGATGACGCCTAATGATCCAAAGCTGAGCCACGGCCACCGGAAGTCAAGTTCAGACGAAGCCCGAAAACTGACTTGTCGCGCTGTAGCCAAACGAAGGGAGTTGGAAGGCGGAGAAGGAAAGGCAGAAGTCACCCGTCTTCACTGCGTTACGACGCGGCAAGGAAGTTGGAAGTTTTACAGTTGCCACGCGCGAACGGCGGTTTAGAGTGTTCAGCGCTCGAATGAAATTTTCATTGCCCATTTTCGGTCTGGCGTTGCTGTCCATTTTCAACGCCTCGGCGCAGGTTGCCGTGAACTTGACGCTGGAGCAGGAGCAGTTTTTGCCCAGCGAGGCTTTGCCGGTGGCGGTGCACATTGCGAATCGCTCCGGCCAGCCGCTGCACTTGGGGGCGGACACGAATTGGCTGACGTTCAGCGTGGAATCCGCGGATAATTTTATCGTCACCAAAAATTCCGATCCGCCGGTGCAGGGCGAATTTGATTTGGATTCGTCTCAAGTGGCGACCAAGCGTGTGGATTTGGCGCCGTATTTCGCGCTGTCGCGGCCGGGACGTTATCGAATCATCGCAACGGTGCGAATCAAGGATTGGAACGCGGAAGTCAACAGCCCGCCATGCAGCTTCGACGTGATTAACGGCGCGAAATTGTGGTCGCAAGTGTTTGGCATGCCTCTGCCCGCGGGTGTGACGAATCGCCAGCCCGAAGTTCGCAAATATACCCTGGAGGAGGCCAATTATCTGCGCTCGCAACTGCGAATGTATGTGCAGGTGAGCGATGAATCCGGCACGCGCGTTTTCAAAGTCCGCCCGATCGGCCCGATGGTTTCCTTCAGCCAGCCGGAACCGCAATTGGATCGGTTCAGCAATTTGCACGTGCTTTACCAAAGCGGCGCGTCGGCCTTCACTTATTCGGTGATCGATCCAAACGGCGACATTGTCCGGCAGGAAATTTACGATAACCTCGTCAAGGTGCGTCCGCGGTTGCGCGCCGACGATGATGGCAACATCATGGTCTATGGCGGTGTTCGCCGTGTGAAACCCTCTGAAATGCCAGTGATAAAACCGCCGGTTGAATCGGGTGTGCCCGCCAAAAACTAGGCGTGATTCATTACTTCAGTTCCTCACTGGACACCACTTGCGCCTGCATTTGTTTGACGATGGCCCGCACCCGGGCCACGGCGGTGTCCTGCGTCTCGCCTTCGAATGATTTCAATTGAACCCGCACTGCCGCCACCGAATCGCCGTTGCGGTCGGTCAAAGGCATCGTTACCGCAACGGTGCCTATGCCTCGTCCAAAATAAAGTGAGCCGGTGGTGATGGTGGTTTTTTCGGCGTCGGTCCCGGGCTGGCCGATTTCTTTTTCATTCTTGCTGGCAATAATTTGCGGTTCGCCCCTGTCATTCAGCGCATAAATGCGCAACTCCAGAATGCGCGGATACTTTCGCATCATGCCTTGCACAAGCGTTTGAGACATCGGCACGCG
>Ga0116108_1001201_pt1 | contig 13679 bp, 3 predicted proteins | sample June2015DPH_6_15_FD_88970 | JGI IMG/M metagenome (GOLD analysis project Ga0116108, IMG submission 88970) | Peatland microbial communities from SPRUCE experiment site at the Marcell Experimental Forest, Minnesota, USA - June2015DPH_6_150 | ecosystem: Environmental > Terrestrial > Soil > Wetlands >... | reverse complement strand
GCCCGCCCCCTCCAGGCTGCCCTCCCCCTTCCCCTTGGGGTCCATGCTGCCGACATGCCATACCTGGCGGAAGGACACGGAAGGTAGCTGCCCGGCGGTGCGGGACAGGCTGCCGGGGGGGATAAGCTCCCTCACAAATATCTCGTCGGCCTCGAACTGGGGGTCGTAGATGCGGGTGCCGGCCGCTAGCGTGGCGTCGAACCTGGCGTGCTCCCCGCCCCCCAGGAAGCGCTCGCTGGTCTCGGGCAGCCCGAGGTACAGCCTCCTGCCCCTGGACCTCGGGAGCAGCCCTCCCCTCTCTATGGGTGCCACATGCCGCCTGTAGGTAGAGTGGGAGAGGGTGACAGGCCTCCTCAGGACAGCGGACGGCAGCCCTTGGTCGGCCTCCACCGGGATTCCCTGCTCCCTGACAATCCTGTCGAAGAGGGAGGCATCTGCCGAGGCCTGCACGTCTATGGCATGGCCGTATACCCTCTGGACCGCCCCCAGGGCGGCCTTCATCTCCGGGGTCCTCCTAAGCTCGTCCTCGTGCCCGACCCATGCCCTGTTGTAGTAGCCCACCACGTCGTCCCTGCCTATGGGGCGCACCTCGCTGCCTGCCAGCCCCCTCAGGAACTCCTCCTCGAACAGCCCGCCTCTGGCGTCGAAGTACCTGTTCCCCCTCCTAAGGGCTATATGGTGGTTAAGCCCGGTGCCGGGCTGGAACACCCCGACGAACTCGGCGTCCGGCATCCTCTCGGAGAGGGCCAGGGCGAATAGGTCGCAGTCGCCTCCTAGCCACTGTCTTCCAAGGGGATAGCCTGCGGTCTTGGTCCCACGCTGCGGGGTCATGGTGACGAACTTGCCGGTGTCAGGCTCCCCGAGGACGGTGCTGATTCCGTCGCCCATGTACTCGTCGTAGACGGCGAAGTGGCTGTCCCACCACTTCTCCTCCGGCTCGTCGGCGGCGTTGCGGCACCCCAGCGTGTGCGTCTCTACCCACCAGCCCTCTACCACCCTGGAGCCGCCCACTGCCTCTGGCTTGACCTGCTGGAGCATCTGCTGGGCCATCCTGGCGACGCTCTCGGGAGGAGCGGGGCTGGCGGTCTTGCCCTTCCCGCTGGCTATCCCCATGGCGTAGTCCATCATCCTCTTGGCGGACACCTCCTCGGGGTCGGTGCGGTATGCCGCCTCGTCGAACTCCCCCAGGGAGAGGTCCTGCTTGCGGAGCGGGCGGCCCTTCGCCCTGCGCAGGGCATGCGCCCCCTCCTCGAAGAGGGTCCTGACTATCTCGGTGGGGGTGATGTAGGGGTTGACGAAAATCATCGGGCGGCCCTGGAAGGAGCCGAACCCCCCGTGGAACTTTACCTCCCTGTTCTCTATGACCTGGCCCTTTTGGACCGGCCTGTTGAGGGCCATGATGGGGGTCTCAAGGACCTCCCTGTACATGCCCCTGAGCCTCGGGTCCTTCAGCAGGGTGCTGAGGAACCCCACCACCTTCCCAGGGAGGGAGTCCCGAATCCTGTTGACGAACCCCAGGTCGAGGCTGTCCAGGTACCCTGCCGTCTTGTCGGTAGGTTTCGTCATAGCCTATAAATGGGTTTGGGAGTTTATGGGCAATACCCTAACAAACCTGCCGTCTGTGTCCCTAACCTCAGCTTTAGCAAAGTTGCTCATCTTGGTGCGGTACTCGGGGTCGTTCCATTTTCCCTTAAGGGTCGCTGACTGCTTGACTCGTTTCTTAGGGTCGTTCCATCTCTTCCTGCTAATCTCGCCTATTTTTCCACGAAAACTACCATTGTCAAAGGCCTTCATGCGGCTGAGACGAGAAAGGGGGTCTGCCCATGACTCCCTTAATGATTCAACCCGTTTAGCATGAGAACCAGGGTCCCTCCATGCACTTTTGGCATCCGCTGACTGCTTGGCTCGTTTCTTAGGGTCAGCCCAGGCTTGCCTAATCGCCACGCTCATTCTGACACAAGTCTCATAAGAATGCGGCCCTGTGAACCCTTCTCCCCCACGGCATATGTTATAGCCGTACCCAGGGTCCTGCGACCGCAGGAACCTGATGAAGTCCCTCTCGGTCTGGTCAAGCTCCGCCCTATTGGTGATGTCTGAACGCAAAGCGTGGATGGACCACACTTTAGGGTCAGGATGCTTGCGCATAGAATTATAGAGTCGGGAGGCACTAGATACCCCCCTCTGGGCGTGACTAAACTTTTGCTGTAAGTACTTCCGCAGGTCGCTCCCCTTGTGCTGCCCCACATAGTACTTCCCGGTCTCACGGTTGACGATGAGGTAGATAAACATGAACTCCCTCCTGCATAAGAAAGAGGAAGTTGTTTTTCATAAATTCTCCAGCCATTCGGCGGCGTCCGCCGTGGAGCCGAACTCCTTGGACCATGTCGGGCGGTCGTGCGGGCCAGCCTCCAGGAACGTCCTCCCCCCGAACTGCATCATCCGCAGCGCCTCCAGCACGAGGCGGCGGGACCTCTGGATGCTGTGCATCTGGACGGCGAGCTGCCCGAAGTCCCTGTCCACCCGCAGGTGCCCGTCCCGCAGGGCGATGTTCTCGGCCTGGCCCAGCTCGTCCTCCCCGCCCTCTAGGTCCTCCTGGTCGGCCAGGCCTTCGTACAAAGCCCATTCCCCGTGCATGTCAACGGGGCTGTGCATGGGGAGAGGCTCCCCGTTGCTCCTGACCCACCCCCCGTTCTCGGCAAGCTCCTGCCACTCCCCCTTGCCCAGGGGCATGCGGGAGCGGGCGGCCTGCTTGCCCTCCCCGGCCAGGGGCTTGTACATTATCTGGCCGTCCTCGGAGTAGACCTCGAACCCCAGGCTGCGGTAGAAGGAGATGAGGTCCTCCTCCTCCGTCACGTCGTCCAGCGGGGAGGCGTGCAGCCAGCACTCGGTGGCACCCGCCGCCCTCGCCGCCTGGAGCAGCGCCGTGGCCAGCACCGTGCCCACGCCCTTCCTGCGGTGCTCGGGCCTTACCTCCATGCCAAGGAGGGTAAAGGACTTGGACTTGGCCCCTAGCAGGCTCTTCTCGTCCTGGTACCGGCCCCCGTCGTCCTCCAGGTAGTCGTCCTCGTGGAGGCCGTTCTCCTCCTTCCACTCCGCCAGGCCAGCGGCGTCCACCAGCTCCCCGCCCGCCCTGCCGTAGCGGCTCCTTGCCTCCAGCATGGTGCCCCTGGAGACTATCCTTACGCCTGGGGACAGGGCCCCCACCTTGCCCCCCTGCTCGGGGCGCTCCCCGGACTGCATCCAGCGGAGCGCCTCCTGGGGCTGGAGGTCCTTCATGTAGGTGTGCTCGGGGCGGTGGAACTCTATGTCCACCCTTTGCAGCTCGGGGTTCTCCCTTATCGCCCTGGCTATGTTGCTGCGGGTGCGCACGTTGTCCCACATGGCGTCGAACTCCGTGAAGGGGTAGCCTGACACCCGGACGTTCCCGAGGTCCATGGCCTGCTCCGTCATCTCGGACAGGGCGTCGGAGTCCAGCTCCCCTGCTTCCTCGTCGTACAGGTCCTCGTATGCAGGCCCGGCATCCACGAGGTGGTGCCTGACCGCCGCCTCGCCGTGGTGCTCGCCCTGCATGCAGGGGTAGAACCTGCCGTCCTCGTCAATCCACCCGGCGTCCAGCAGGTAGTCCTTCCTCCTTGCTGTCTTCCCAGGGCTCCCCCGCAGGGCGAACGTGCCCTCGTCCCTCCTCACCCTCCTTGCCTTGTCGTCCCATATCTCCCTGAGGCCGGGGTCCTTCTCGTTGGTGCTGTCTAGCTCCCTGCCGATGTGCTCCCTCGTGTACTCCCGAATCTTCTCCCTTATCTGGCCCCGGAGCTTCTCGTCCGCCAGCCTGGCGGTGAAGACCCGTACCTCCACCCCGTCCTCCAGCGCCTTCTTTACCTTCTCCACCATCTCCGGGACGGGCTTTCCTATGGTCAGCGGGTCGAACGGGTCCTGCTCCTCGGCGAGCGTGCCGTCGAGGTCCACCCCAATCCAGGGCGTCCACTCCTTGTCCCCGGCCTCCCCCGGCTCGGCGGCCGCCTGTGCCATCTTGGGGCGGAGGAGTATCGTACTGACGAACCTCAGGTTCTCGGGCGGTATGGGGTCGTAGCAGACGAAGGCGTCGTAGCCTACCATGTCGGGGTGCTCGTCCGCCTCTAGCCTAGCGCCCTCCGGGAGCCTGACCTCCCAGATGTCCACGGGCTGGTTGACGTACTCGGCATGGTCCTGCCCGTAGCTCTCTGCCATCTCAAGGGTGCTGAACAGGTAGACCCCAGGCTCCCTGTCGATGTCCCTGTACTCCTTTATCTGGGGGGCGAGGCCGTTCTCCCGGATGGACCTGCGGTTCGTCCTGCGGCTGTAGTGGTAGAGGACCTCCTCGGGGACGGCACCTGCCTGGCTGAAGAACCCGCCATGCCCGGGGTTCTCTGGGTCGTATGCCCCGAACCACCCCTGGCGGGCCTTCCGGTAGGCGTCCCCTGCGAACCCCCGCAGCTCCTCTCCCGTTATCGCCCGGATGGGCCTGACGGGCCTGGTGCTGTAGTAGTCCTCCGGCTCGACATGCTTCATGCTCCTCGGCGGGCGCTTCCACCTGCTCTTCGTGAACTGGTCGGCAGGAAGCTCCAGGAGGACGGCGTTGTCGAAGAACTGCCCCGTGGAGGTCTTGGGGAAGTCTTCGCTGAGGGCGGCGAATATGGCCAGCAGGCAGTCGTCGAGGTGCTCCTTGGTGGCCGCAAACGTCACGGGCGTTAGGCTGTTGGGCTTGCCCGTGTCCCTGTGGTCCCTGCCGTGCCAAAGCTCGGCATAGCGGCCGACCACGGGCTTGAGGCCTTCGGACATGATGGACGGCAGGTTCTTCTTCGTGGTGCCGTGGTACAGGACGCCTGGCCCCTCGGCGGCGGTCGCCTCGTTCGGCACGGATGCTCCACGGTAGAACTGCCCCTCCTCCGGGCTTTCCAGACCCCTGAGGTACCCGTGCCTGTCCTCCCTGAACGGTATGACCCTGGTCTTAGGCCAGTCCACCAGCTTGTCATTGAGCCTGTGCTCGGCGGGGGCGTCGGCGGTGATGGCAAGGTGGTTGAACAGCAGGACTTGGTGCGGTACCTGGGTGATGCCGTGCCTGTCGTATACCCCGTCGAACCCCTGGTCCGACAGCTCCCTCTGGCCGGGCATCGCACGGCCCTTGACGGCAAGCCGCAGGGGCCTGGTGAAGTGTATCTCCAGGAAGGCCCCCTCGCCCCTCGCCCACGGGGCCGTCCTGTTCATGGACGGGTGGACGTAGACGCCCCTCCCCATCTCGTCGTAGCCCCCCCTGTCGGTATCGAAGCCCTGTGCCTGCTTTATCTTCCTGGCCCTGTACACCGAGGTCGCATGGTACAGGGGCCTGCTCCATGCCACCTCCTCGGCCTCCGTCATGCTCCTCTTTTCGGCTGTCTTGGGCACTGTTTTGGCATGCTGGCGCACAAAACGGAACGCTTCCTGTTGGGTCAACTCGGACTGGTAGGCCCCGAAACTTCCCAAGGAGTCCAAGTGGAACATGTATCGGCGGTCCAGGCCGCCTCGGATAACGATGTCCTCCAGGCGTCCACGCATGCCGGGCAAGGAGTAGTCGGCATCCACCATGACAACGTCGCCCATTACTTTGACCCTTATCCATCCTAGCCGCTTGGCCTCCTTCAGGAGGTCCAGGCCGTTCTCTACCGTCCCGTTGTCGAGCCACTCCTTTGGCAGCCCCATCTTGTGCAAGGCACGCTCATGGTATTCCGAATCGTCAATGACAATCTCCCTGCCTTTAGGAGAGAACCACAGGTCCTTTTCTGGCAGAGGGCCATACCCAGAGGATTCTTTTGCCGCTGTCACGCCCTTCCTCGTCCAGACATGCTCGATGGCGCTCCATACGACGAAGTAGCAGGGCATCTCCCTGTAGGTGCCCTTGCCGTAGCTCACGCTCCAGTCGTGGCGCAGGGTAAGCCCCTTCCGGCTGCCGTCCGGGGCATAGCCGCTCGCATTCTCCCACTGCCTCAGCCCCTCGCAGTGCCTCTTCACCTCGCCGTAGCCGCAGTCTTTGGCGCTGTCCAGCATCTCCTGGATGTGCCTGCCGGTCCCCTCGGACACGCATGTCGTCCTGAACTCGTAGTCGCCGATGCACTGGGGGTAGTCCTCCGCCCCGTAGCCCCCCTCCTCCTCCCAGGATGCCGTCATCCTGGGCGAGCGGGTGCTCCACGTGCCTACGTTGCCCCAGGCAGACTTGACCTGGCGGGGGTTCCAGACGGTGTAGTGGGTGGTGCCGGAGGGTATGCCCATGTTCTGGAACGTGCTCCCGGCGTCCTCCATGACGATGCCGTCGAAGCCCGCCAGGCGGTAGACGAGGGAGAGGAAGTCGCCCTCGTCCGTCTTCCCCCAGTCCCGTGCCTCTACCATGGAGTCGGAGGTACGCAGGTTCTCCTCGAACTGCTGGGCGGTGAAGTAGTCGCCGTACTCCTCCCCCATCGCCTCCCGCCATACCTGCTGCCCGTCCAGGCCGAGCTGGCCTGCCGCCTTCATCACCGCCCTGTACAGGCGCATGCCCGAGCCTGTCTCCGTGTTGGTCCTCTCGTTGTAGTTTATCTCGAAGTACGTGCCGCCGCCCTTCCTGATGACCACCGGCCGCTCGATGCGCAGGTAGAGCTTGTAGGTCATGGGTGCTGGCCCCGTAAGCTCCTTGGCGGCCTGGGACCTGGCATCCTCCTCAAGCCTGTCCCGGTCGTTCCAGCCTATCCCCTCCCCAAGCTCCTGCTTAAGCTCGTCCACCAGCTTGTCGAGGAGCTGCTCGGTGCGGAAGTCGATGCGGCGCTGGAGGTCCGGGAACTCGGGGGTGGCATAGTTCCTGCCCACGTCCTCGGGGCTGTCGGTGAAGTAGAGCGCCCTCCCGTACCAGCTCTCGGGGTTGCTGGTCCCCAGGCTGAACGCCTCGAAGCTGTGCGTGCTGCCGTGGTAGACAGGCCTGGGCCTGCCGTCCGGGAGCTTCACCACGGAGCCTCGGAACCAGCGCTTGAACTCCGGGGTCTGGGCCTGGTCGGGGACTGGGCCTTCCGCCGTCACGGTCCAGGGGCGTGCCCCTACGGGGTTCCACCCCCTCTTTCCCCTCTCCTTCCACTCGTTCACCACGACCCTCGCTCCTGGCCTGAGGGATACCTCCCGCTCGTCCTCCACCACGGTGTTGAGGTACATCGTCCTCTCCCAGTCTACCTCGTCTGGGGAGCCGATTGTCCCCCGGAAGACGATGATATGCCTTCCCGCAAGCTCCTTCTCCACATAGGCGTTATGCTCGTCGTAGGACCACGAGGTCCCGAACCCCCTCCTCTCTACCTCTTTCCTCCAGTTCCTCCAGCCTGCGGTGGTGAACGCCAGGGAACGGTAGACCACGAGGGGGAACCTCAGGGCCTCAAGCCTCTCCTTCGCTGTTCTCCACTGGGACCGGAGGAGTTCCATACCCTCCCTGTCGAGCCTCTTGTCCTTCTCTGTCCTGGACAGGCTCTCAAATACGTCCACCCCCACCATGTGCTTGGCCTTGTCCAGGACCTTGCCCCAGTCAACCATCTCCAAGGGGCCCGAACCTCCCCACCTTACCACCTCGTCGAGCGTGGGGATTGGTACCGTTGCCGCCGTTACCGTCCTGGGCTGTCCTATCCTTCCCACTGGGCTTATCCAGGAGGCAGGAATGGTCCCTTTATACACTACGTCCCCAATCCTTTCCAGGGAGGCCTCCCAGTCCCCTGCCCCGCCCTCAAAGGAGGCATCCTCCGCCTGCTCCATGTCAGCCCGCAAACTGCCGGTCGCCTCGGCAGGGATGACCACCTTGAGGACGGATATAACCTGCTGCGCCTGCCCGAGGCTGAACTGACGGTCGAACCGGTCAGCTTCTAGCAGCCCCCCCTTGCTCCTCTGGTAAGCCAGCTTGGCCCAGTACAGCGCCCCCTCGGGGCGGCTGCTGAGGAAGACACCAGATGTCCCTGCCCCTCCCCAGCCTTCCCCCGGCTCAAGGCCGTTCTCCAGGATGGACGGGACATTACTGCTGAACGTGCCATGGTACAGCGTGACCGGGCCTGGCCTCTTGGCCTGGGCCTTCCCCACAGCGGTGACTGTCCTGCCGAACGGCCTCCACCCTCCTTCCTCTGCCCTCTTCACGGATACTACCCTGACCTTTGCCCCCTCCTTGAGAGTCACCTCGTCCTCCTGCTCGCCGAGGGAGGGGTAGAAGCGGTGCCACATCGTGTCCATCCAGTCTATGGCCTCGGGGCCGACCTCCGCCTTGAAAATCCACGAGGCCTCCCCCGGCCAAGCCCCCCCCTGCCAGAAGGTCCCCTCCTCTATGGGGGTGGCTGTCCAGGAGATGCCCATATGGGACTTGTCTAGGACCGCCAGCCCCTTCTTCGGGTCGAGGCTTACCTCCCTGTAGAGGACGAGGGGGAACCTGCTGAATCTCCTGGCCATCTGCCGGTACCGGGCCTCTATCGACCGGAGGTAGCCGGACTCGTACCCGTACATCTTAAGTTCTTCATCGTCAATCTCGTAGGAGGATATAAGCCCCTCCAGTCCCCCCTGCTTGGCAAGGAACTCCTGCAAGGACGGGATTGCGGGGTCTGCTGCCGTCTTCCTGTGCTGCATGACATAGCGCACTGCCCTGGCCTCGTCCCTGGCCCCGTGCTGCTCCAAGTCCTGTGCCTCCTCTTCGGAGAAGAAGTTGGGCTCCTTCTGGTCGAAGTAGTCGAGGTTGCGGTAGAGGTACCTCACCCTATGGTGCCACGGCTCATGGAGGGCCACGATGCGGTCGGGGGGGGCATCGCCCCATAGGATGACGTGGTGCTCCCCTTCCTTGGCCCATGCCACAGGGTCCTCGTCCCTCCACGGGTAGTCGGCATAATGGGATATCTCGTCCGGCTTGGCCCAGAACTCCACCTGGCAATGCTGCTCGCTCCATGGCCTGGTCGATGCCCATACGCCTGCGGACGGGCCGGTGCCGCTGAGGTCGTCCCCCCGGGCCTTGGACTTGACAAGCCCCTGCTCCCGGATGGCAGGGAAGTTCTTGGGGTCGGTGTAGTGGAACAGCCGGACCGTTCCTGCCGGTATGGGTGACTCGCCGGGCTGGGGCGGGACTGTCTTCTCCGGTATGTGGGGGCTCTGTGCCATTACCTTCCTTCTGGGCTGGACTTCCTCCTCTTCCTGGTCTCCCTCCTAGGCTCTTCCTCTTGCCCGTGGGAGTAGTGCTCCCTGAGCGCTGCCTCGGCCGCCCAGTACCCCCATCCCGGCCAGCCCTGGGGGGGCACGTCGAACTCCACGGTGGGGGTCCATACGTCCTGGTCCCAGCCCTCGAAGTACTCGTCGAAGGTCTGCCCCTGGTCGGCTATCGCCGCCGCCTCCTCGGTGGGCAGGATATGCTCGATGTCGGAGTTCCATGCCCCGGGGTCAGGGCGGTAGAATATGGTCCCGTCCTCCAGGCGGCGTCCCAGGACGGAGTCCAGGGCGCTGTCAAGCTCCTTGCGCATGCTGGCCATTGCCCCGGCCTTCCTGCCCTCCTTCCACGCCTCGGCGATGGCGTTGGACTCCGCCACGAGCCTGTTCTGGGATATGAACTTGAGGATTCCGTCCACGGGGCCGGCGGAGGAGCGCCGGACCTGGTCATAGGGTACCTCGGCGGCAAGCCCCCTGTAGTATTTCTCCGCCATCATGAGGGTCGTCATCCCCATGGCCGACAGGGTGTCCTCCAGGGGCGATACCCCCTTCTTGCCGCCCCATCCCGCCCAGTATCCCTCGTCCTCCCCGATGCCCGTGGATATGCTGGCCCTGCCCTCCAGGACGTCGGCCGCCCCCTGGCTATCCTCGTCCCCGAACTCCTCCAGGAACTCCTCCAGCGTGTAGGAGTTGATGAGGAACCCGTGGCGCTCGGGCATGTACCAGGAGTCCTTCTCCCCTTCCTGCCCAGCGGCCCTGGCCAGGTCCCTGACGAACGCCTTGGTCTCCCCCTCCTTGCCCAGGCGGTAGGCGAAGGACATCAGGGAGGGCTTCTGCTGCACCAGCCTGTCCTGCTCCTTCTGCGGCAGGTCGGAGAGCTTGAAGTTGTTCTCGGGCAGGTAGCCGCCGCCCTTTACTTTGGAGACCACGTCGCTCTCTAGCAGCTTGACGATGTAGGGGTGGTACCTAGCCGTGGGCTTGGCGTTGCCCTTCCCCTTCATCTCCCCCAGGGAGCTGTCCCTGGTGTCCAGGACGAAGGTAAGGTGAGGCTCGTAGTACTCCTCGCTGCCCCTCTTTACCGACTGGCGGAGGCTGAGGATGCGCTGGTCCTCGTTGTACTGGCCAGCGATGTTCCCGCAGTGGCCCATCGCCCTTGCCTCCTCCTCGCAGTACCCCCGGTCCAGTAGCCACCAGGCCCAGCCGTCGCCGAAGGTCAGGACCGGGCGGTCGCTCCCCTGGGGCCGGAGGACCCCCTTGGTCCGCTCCTTCCACTTCTCTTCCAGGCCCATGAGGGTCGTGAACAGCTCGTAGGGCGGCTGCTTTTCCCACACGAGGTTCTGTATCTCAGGGGCGGGCAGGGACATGTAGTGCTCTATGGTGTGCTTGGTGGAATCGGGGAAGTGCCCCCCCCGGAAGTCCGTCCAGCCCAGCCTCCGCATGTCGTCCGTGAAGGCCCCGTCGTACTTGCCTGCCAGCTCGTAGGGGCGGTAGTTGGGCCACTCGGCCGGGGCATAGACGTCACGGTAGTACTTGACGTTGTGTACGATGCCGTGGTACTCGAAGAGGCGGTACCACCTCAGCCACCAGGTGATGCGGTCACGCTTCTTAAGGGTCTGCTTCGCCCAGGCTATCTCCTTGTCTATCTTGTTCTTGAGGCCCGGGAAGTCCTGGAGCAGCCCACGGAACATCTCCGTGTAGTCGTAGGCCAGCTTCGTGCCGCCGAGCGCTGGCTTTCCTCCGGTGCCGCCGTCCGCCGACTTCTTCCCCCTGGCCTTCGGCCTGGCAGGCTTCTCAGGCTCCTCCTTGAAGGCGAAGGCCTCGGATACCCGCTCGTCGGCCGCCGACTCGTCCCACCCCTGGTAGCCGTAGTAAGGCTCGTCAACCTTCAGCCTGAACTCCTCGCTGCTGTCGTACCTGCCGTTGGCCTCCATGTAGTTGCCAGCGCTCTCCTCGCCGCTGTCCGCTACCTCGATGGCCTTGTCCAGGGGCATGACCTCGTAGATGGGGTCGTCCCAGAAGTACTTGCCCTTCTTCCTCAGCGTGGTGCCCCAGGGGAACGCCGTGCCCAGGATGTCGCTGGCGGCCCGCTCGAAGTCCCTGGCCATCTCCGTCTCGGTCCCGGCCTCCGTGGCGTCCGACCAGGCGGAGAGGAGGTTCCCCCTCTCCTCGTCCAGGTCTGCGAACTCTATGAACTCCGCTATGTCGTCGTTGGTGCCCAGCACCCCCGCCGTATTGAGGTCGAGCTGGGCAAGCCACCTACGGGCAGGGGGGTCGCCGAGGCCCTTCTCCATGAAGCCCTTCCCCATGAACTCGGTGGCCTGCTCGCTGTAGTCGGTGTTGTTGTGCTCCAGCCACTCCACCAGCTTGGTGGGGTGGGTATAGGCAAGGTACCTCACCACGAGGTCACGGGTCCTGTCGGAGCAGGCGTCGAGCGCCTGCTTTACGGCCTCGTTCGGGTCGCCGTAGTCGAAGTCCAGGAAGTCGCCCTTGCCTACCACCTTGGCTATCCACTTCGCCGTGTCGTTGCCTATGTCCTCGGCCAGGGCGGCCATGTCCCCCCACTGGTTGACGACGTAGCCCCGGAGGTCGGGGTCCCATGCCCCGGCCTGTATGGCGCTGCCGACGTCGGCCACCAGGCCCGGGCTTGCCCCCTCCTTCCTGAAGCGGAGGTAGAAGGTGGCCATGGAGGGCTTCTTCTGGGCAAGCTCCTCCCGCTGCTCCTCGCTGAGGTCCCCCAGCTTGAAGTTGTGCTCCGGCAGGTACCCGCCCCCCTTGACCTTGTCCACTATGTCGCTCTCCAGGAGCCTGAGGATATAGGGGTGGTACTGGGGGGCAGGCTTGTCGTTCCCCCTCCCCTTCATCTCGCCCAGCGAGCTGTCACGGGTGTCGAGGATGAACGTCAGGTGAGGCTCGTAGTACTCCCTCTCCCCCCTGCGCACGGACTTGCGCAGGCTCAGGATGCGCTCGTAGGGGCGGCGGATGCCTGCCACGTTCCCGCAGTGCCCCATGGCACGGGCCTCCTCCTCGCAGTAGCCACGGTCGAGCATCCACCACGCCCAGCCGTCGCCGAAGGTGATGACGGGCCTGTCGCCTGGACGGGGCTGGAGGACGCCCTTGGTCTCCTCCTTCCACCTCTCCTCTGCCTCCTTGAAGGACCTGAACAGCTCTATGGGCTTCTGCCTGTCCCAGACCGTGCCTTGGATGGCCGGGACGGGGAGGCTGAGCAGGTGCTCCATCGTGTTCCTGTTGGAGCTGGCGAACATGCCCAGGTAGCTCGCCTCCTCGAAGGTCGCCCCGAGGGGGCGCAGCTCCCTGCTGAGGAGCCGGGAGTACTTTGCGGCCAGCGCCCGGCTTTCGCCGGTGGGGGGCTTGTCCGGCCATCCCCCCCTGCCGTGCTCGGGCAGGTAGCGGACGTTCTTCTCCGGGTCGGAGACCAGCCCGTACATCCATACCCGCACCAGCCTCAGCCACCAGGTTATCCTGTCCCGCTTGTGCAGCGTCCGTTTGCACCAGTCTATGTTGTCCTTTACCGCTGCCGAGAAGTTGGGGAAGTCCGCCAGGAAGCCACGGAACATCTCCATGTAGTCGTAGGCCAGCTTGTAGTCGTAGCCTTCCATCCTAGCCCTTCTTGCCCAGCATCCGCATGAGGGCCGTCCTGGCCTTATCCTCGTCCCATGCTCCCGGCGTCATCTCCTGCTCGAAGATGGCAGGTACCTCCCTGCGCAGCCAGCGCAGGTACTCGTATGGCCTCCCGTTGAGGAAGTCGTCGCTCCATCCCTTGGCCTGGGGGTCGGCCCCCACCTTGAGGTCCAGCGCCCGCTTCAGGTCCTCGGGGAGGGTGAGCCTCTTGTAGGGGATGCTGGCATCGTACATGGTCGTCCCATGGCTGGTCTCCCAGTAGTCGTCGATGGCGATGGCCGTGTCGTCACCCCCGGAGTAGCCCCTGCCCTCGTAGGAGGAGTCGCTGGGGGAGGCAAGATGCACGGCGTCCTCGATGCTCACCTCTACCCGGACAGGCTTCTTCCAGAAGTCCGGGTCGTTGGCCTCCGGGAAGGCCACCCTGGAGATATCGTTGGTGCGCACATGGTTATAGCGGTGGTTGCTGCCCAGGAACCCCCTTACCCTGTCCAGGGCCGCCTGGCGCATCTCCCCGGTGACGCCTGCCTCCCAGGCGGCGGCCAGCGTCCCCCAGAGCCTTCTATATTCCTCCTCGTGCTCGGGGGAGTCGAAGGAGAGCTGCCCAGGGGGGGCGAGTACGCTGGGAAAGCCGTGCCTGAGGAAGAACGGCATCCTGTCCGCAAGGGCCTTCCTCTCGTCGTCCTCCAGGACGGCCAGCAGGTCCCTTACCCCCTCCTCCACTACCTGGTGGCCCGGGTGCTTGCCGAAGCCCCCCCTGGCCAGCATCATCTGCGCCTTGAGCCATCCGCTGCCCGCCGTGGATATGAACCATTCCGGGTTGGCATACTTGTTCACCACGAAGGCCTCGTGCTCCG
>Ga0116108_1001181_pt1 | contig 13812 bp, 14 predicted proteins | sample June2015DPH_6_15_FD_88970 | JGI IMG/M metagenome (GOLD analysis project Ga0116108, IMG submission 88970) | Peatland microbial communities from SPRUCE experiment site at the Marcell Experimental Forest, Minnesota, USA - June2015DPH_6_150 | ecosystem: Environmental > Terrestrial > Soil > Wetlands... | reverse complement strand
TTTCATCGGCATTATGGAGTGAGGCGTGCTGCACTGTCGTACCAGCCACTTGAACCGGATCAAATACCGCCACTGGCGTAGCCGCGCCGGTACGGCCAATACTGATAACAATATCTTTGACAACCGTGGTGGCCTCTTCGGCGGAATACTTGAAGGCGATGGCGCCGCGGGGAGCTTTGCCGACAACGCCAAGTTTGGCAAAAGCTTGGCGGTCGTTAACTTTAATCACCAAACCATCGGTGTTAAAGGGCAGATCTTTACGTTTTTCTTCCCATTTGGCCGCAAAATCCATAATTTCTTTAACCGATTTGAATTTCTGGGCGGCCGAATTGGCAATTAGGCCTAGTTCGCGGATGGTTTGATAGGCGTATTCATTGGCCGGTACATCAGCCGGGTTGTCGCGCAGCAGGTCGTAAGCATGGAAGTGTAACGGCCGGGTAGCTACTAATTTAGGATCTAGTTGGCGGATTGTGCCGGCGGCTAAATTACGGGGGTTGGCAAAAGTCGGCTTGCCAGTCTTGGCTTGAGTTTCATTAAGCTTGGCGAAATCCTTTTTATACATAACGATCTCACCGCGGAGCTCGGTGCGGCCTTTAGTGAACTGTTCGTAACCTTTTGACTGCCGCAGCTTTAGCGGTACTGATTCGATGGTCCGAACGTTGGCCGTAACGTCCTCGCCCACAAAGCCGTCGCCGCGGGTCACGGCTTGCTTAAACACACCGTCTTCGTAAACCAATGCGCAGGCCAGGCCGTCCATTTTAATATCAGCGAAAAATTTAAATTTAGCAGCTGGCAGTAGTTTACTTATCCTGGTGACCCAAGCCGCTACTTCCTCCTTATTAAAGGCATCGTTTAGACTCAGCATACGCGAGCTGTGGCGGATTTGCTGGAAGCCTGGCAGCGGCTCGCCAGCCACACGCTGCGTGGGCGAATCCGGTGTAATCAGTTCTGGATGCTCAGTTTCCAGTTGCGACAGTTCGTGTTTAAGTGAATCGGCTGCCGCTTCGGCCATTATCGATTTATTGAGCACATGGTAGTTGTAGCGATAATTATTGATAAGCTCGCGTAGCTTTTGCGCGCGCTCGGCTTCTGATTTCATGCGATTAGCCCTCGATACAAACTATACAGATAGGTGTGGGCAAATAAAATTGCTAGCATTGCCAAGGCAAAAAAGGCTACTACGACCAAAACTGGTACCAACAGGATTAGCGGAATGATAATTACGGCCATGATGACCAATATGCAGATTGGCAGAAACAGCAGGCGGCGCATAATCTGTAAGCGGCGGAAATGTACCAGCTCTTTGGCTGAGCGAAGGGCTTGGCGAGGCTGCATGTCTGGCAGGGTAACAATATAGAGCGCAAAGATGGAGCTGCAAAGCATATAAAAGGACCACGCAGCCAGCAGGGCAAATAAGGTACTGAAGATCACTGTTAGGAACGAGCTGCTGGTAATTGCAGTGGATAAAACTAGCGCCAATACCGTAGCGCCTAAGGTTATCGGCAAAAGCTGCAAAATAATAACAACGATAACCAGCAGAAAAGGCACTAGCGGAGCCATGGCGCGATAGTAGGCTTGCTTAACCCTAATATGCTCTCCGGCTAGCAATTGTCGCAGCGCCCAGATTATGACCAGGCTCTCCAGTACCAGCAGCAGGCTCTGGGCTGCCGATGAAGATTGGGTGCCCGTCGTGCCGCTGCCCAACAAAGAGCCAAAGCCACTAAACGCGCTAGACAGATGATGAGTATCCTTAAGCGTGCTGGCCGTGCTATTCAAATCGCTTATAAAGCCGGTGGTAAAGATTATATTAAGAATCAAATACACCAATAAGATACCGCCTAGCGGCTTCCAAAATTTGCGAAAGACACTAAATACTTGTTTGGTCAGATGGAAACTACCTGGGATTGGCGTCTGGTTTTGAGCCTGTTTTTTAGCCTTGGCTTTCTGCTGCTTTTTGGTCAGCTTCCGAACCCGCCCGGCATTAGCAGCTACAGCTTTCTTTGGCTGCCCCTTAGCCCCCTTTTTCACCATAGTCATAATTATATCGGAAATCGGGGCTAGAGTTTCATTTCGCGCAGGGCTTTGATGCGGGCTTCTATTGGAGGGTGGGTGCTAAAAAGATTTAGTAGGCTGTGGCCTTTTAGCGGATTGACAAAAAACATGTGCGCGGTTGAGGTGTTTTGCTTCATGGTCGCACTGCCAGTTTGCTCGATTTTTTCCAGCGCGTCGGCCAGGCCTTCCGGATAACGGGTAGTCAAAGCCCCTTGGGCATCAGCTAGATACTCTCGGCGGCGACTAATGGATAATTGCAATAAAGTCGCAGCTATAGGTGCTAAAATCGCTGCAAAAATAGCCAGAAATATAGTTATTTGGTTGTTGTTGTCCCGTTCGTTACGCAGGCCGCCAAAGAAGGCGAAGCGCAGAAAGAAATCGGCTATCAGCGAGATTACGCCCACCAGAGCAAAAGCCAGAGTGTTAACCCTGATATCATAGTCTTTGACGTGGCCAAGCTCGTGGGCTATTACACCCTCCAACTCGGTGTCGTTCATGATCTGCAGTAAACCCGAGGTGGCGCAGACTACCGAGTGGTCAGGGTCACGGCCGGTAGAAAACGCGTTTGGCGCCGGATCATCCATGATATAAACCTTGGGCATCGGCAGGCCATCAGCAATAGATAGGTTCTCGACAATCCGCCACAGGCGCGGGTCATCGCTTTTTTGAATTTCCTGGGCGCCGTTTACCGCAAGGGCCATTTTACTACCGGCAAAATAACTAAAAATCGCGTAGCTTAGCGCAAAAATGCCGATGATAAATAAAAGATCCGGTTGCACCAGAGCCTTACTTATCACGAAAGCTATTCCCCACAGTAGGGCCAAAAATACCACCATCAGCACTACCGTTCGGCGCTTATTTGAAGAAATTTGCTCGTACATAGTTGCGGCTTCGCCTTATGAGGACAAACCTACGGTTTTTCCTCATCGCACCGGACACGGAATGAATCCGATGCTCGGGCTGCTCTTTTTCCCTTCAAGACTCCATAAATTATTTCTTGTTGCCGCCGGAGAAATCTACTTTGACTGGTTCTTCCACAGCCGCGGCCTCGCTCTCATCAACCCCGAAGAATTCGCGGTTTTTAATGCCCATGACGCCGGCAAAAAAGTTAGTCGGGAAAACTTGGATCTTGGTGTTGAGGTCGCGGACGGCGCCATTATAAAAACGGCGGGAGGCTTGGATTTTATCCTCAGTGTCGGTGACTTCGTCTTGCAGCTTCTGGAAGTTTTCACTGGCGCGCAGTTGCGGGTAGTTCTCGGCGACAGCAAACAGGCTTTTTAGCGCGCCCTGGAATTGGTTATCAGCCTTGGAGGCTTCACCGACAGTTGTAGCGCTGAGCGCTTGGGTCCGTACTTCGGCTACCTTCTCAAAAACTTCTTTTTCGTGACTGGCGTAACCTTTTACAGTTTCAACCAGGTTGGGAATCAGGTCATAACGTCGCTTTAGCTGAACGGTTATGTCGCTCCAGGCCTCGTCGGTACGTACCTTAAGCCGGATTAAGCTGTTATACAAATAGACCGCAAACAGAAGAACAATAACTATGATGACGATGGCAATTACCATAATTTAGACTTTACTCCTTTACCCACTTTATAGCCCTTATTATACATCTGGGGAGCTATATTAAATAGCGGAAAGTGTATGATAAAAACATAAGAGGAATTTACGGATTGCGCCAAAAGTTAAGACTCGGGTGGTTGCTGGCGGTGATAGTGCTGGCGGTAATTGGTTTGGTGATTTTTGACTATACCCGACCCCTACCACTAATACGCCCGCAAGCCCAGACACCTAGCCCGATAGCCGCCCAAGCTATTGACTTACCGTGGCCAACTGGCGGACAAGCAGCTATTGGCGCCGTTGGTTTTGGGGTACTGGCTACAAACCACACCGAGCAAGCTATACCAATGGCCAGCGTAGCTAAAATCATTACCGCGCTGGCTGTGCTTAAACAAAAGCCCCTGGAGCTGGGCCAGCAAGGACCGACGATTACTTTCGATAGCACGGATGTATCTTATTACCAAACTTATGCTGCCGAGGGCGGTTCTGTGGCAAAAGTTGTCATCGGCGAAAATATCAGTGAATATCAAGTGCTCCAGACCATGCTGCTACCCTCAGCCAATAACATCGCTGAGAGTTTGGCGCGCTGGGCTTTTGGCTCGCCTAACGCCTACATTGCCTACGTCAACCAGTTCGTAAAAACTCTGGGCATGACCCAGACAAACGTGGCCGATGCCAGCGGTTTTGTATCGCAAACCACCAGCACAGCCAAGGACTTGGTGATCTTGGGCGAGGCGGCAATGAATAATTCTGTTTTAGCGCAAATCGTCGGCCAGAGCCAAGCCACGGTGCCGGTTGCCGGGACGGTTGATAATACAAATTGGTTGCTGGGCAGCGACGGTTTTGTGGGCATTAAAACCGGCAATACCGACCAAGATCCCGGCTGTTATTTGTTTGCTGTTAGCCAGATATTTGGTGGCCAGCCGCTGTATATAGTTGGAGCGGTTATGGGCATGCCCACACTCACAGATGCGATAAGCAATGGGCGCACTTTGGCTGATGCCGCCAAAACAAGTTTTAGCAACCCGACTATTGTAAAAGCTGGCCAAATAATCGGTGCATACAAATTGCCCTGGGGCGGCAGTATACAAGCTGTGGCCCAAAAAGATTTAGCGGTTGTTACTTGGAAAGGCGTACAAATAACACCTATAGTGAGTTTGAATCCACTGCATGCATCAGCCGCGGCTGGAATGCAAATTGGTACTTTGAGCGCAGCTTCTGGCCAAGAAACAGTTAGCGTACCGGTGGTCATTAAGCAGGCTGTTCCTAAACCTCCCCTTCTCTGGCGCCTATTCCGTCTATAATACTTGACTTGTTAAGTATTTTATTCCCTGTAGAAATGTTAGAATGAATCTGGTCTTAATCAATTTTACGAGCCAAGCAGACACTTGCATGTAAAATTGAGAGGAGGAAGCGAGCCGAGGCTGGAAGTAAGCAAGTGTTAACGCGCTTACGGAAGCCGTTGTCTCGATTCCGACGAAGGGGCGAATGGCGGAATTGGTAGACGCGCTAGCTTCAGGAGCTAGTGTTCGCAAGAACGTGGAGGTTCAAGTCCTCTTTCGCCCACCATGCCAGAACAAATTTTTCAAAAAGGGGCCGTGTTATCATGATTAGCGAAAACAATTTTCAGGGGGAATAACAGTTGAGTAAGGTCGCGCATTATTTACAAGAGCATCTGTTGGGGGAAGTGACTGATAGCCCTGAGGTACGTCGGTATTTCTCTCAGGATGCCAGCATTTTGCGCCTAGTGCCGTCTATTGTGGTCTACCCCAGAAACGAGAGTGATGTGCGCAAGACTGCGCGCTTTAGCTGGCAGTTAGCGGAACGCAAGCGTATCTTACCTATAACTGCCCGCGGCGGCGGCAGCGACACCTCCGGTGCGGCTATTGGCAGCGGCATTTTGCTGGTCTTCACCACCCACATGAACAAAATCCTGACACTGGATCCGCGCAAAAATTTTGTAACTCTGGAGCCGGGAGTTACTTACGATAAGCTGGAGCAAACCCTTTATACGCACGGGTTATTTTTGCCTCCCTACCCCAGTTCCAAGCAATACGCTACTATTGGCGGCGGCCTAGCTAACAATGCCATGGGCGAAAAATCAGTTAAGTATGGTTCTATTGGTGACTATGTGGAACGATTAAGAATTGTACTGACTAACGGCGAGGTTGTTGAGACCGGTCCTTTGGGCAAGCGTGAGCTTAACCGCAAGCTCGGCTTATCAACTTTTGAAGGCGAGATTTATCGCGGTTTGGACAAATTGCTGGAAGAGAATGCTGATTTCATCAAGCGTGAGAAAGGCCAGATAAAGACCCGCTGGAATGCCGCTGGATATAACATTTTTGACATCAAAAAGAAGGGTCATTTTAATTTAACACCCTTGATTTTGGGCTCACAAGGTACGCTAGGTATCATTACTGAAGCAACTTTAGGAGTGGTCGCCTACAATCCCAGGACCTACTTACTGTTGGCAAGCTTGGACAACTTGGAAGCTATGGATGGGATTATACCCAAGATACTTGAGCTTAAGCCCAGCAGTTTTGAGATGATAAACCAGGCTGCCATAGGCCACGTCACAATGATCAGCCCGCCTCAGTTATCGGGGCTGCTGGAGAACCCGGCGGCGGTTATACATTTGTTTATCGAGTTTGATAACCTTAAAGATAGCAGCCAGAAACACAGCATAAAGAAAGCTAAGAAAATTATCGAGCAGGCTGGCGGCCACACGCAAATAACAAATAATCCTAACGCCCAGGAAAAACTTTGGAAAGTCCGGCAAAGCGTAGCCACAATTTTAAGCGAACCCCAGAATCAGGCCAAAGCCGTGCCCGTAGCCGAAGATATTAGCGTGCCAACCGATCGTTTGGTGGAGTTTTTGCAGCGAGCCTCGGCAATTTATGAGCAAAATGGACTGACGGCTAGCGCGTGGGGACACGCTGGTGACGGTATCGTCCGTATGCAACCAGTGTTAGATTTATCACAACTGGGCGATAGACAGAGGTTATTTAAGCTAGCCGATTCTATGTACGATTTAGCTATCGAACTGGGGGGATCCATAACCGCGTCTGCGGGCGACGGCCGGGTACGCAGCCCTTATAGCCGTAAGCTCTACAGTAGCGGTCTGCATGACATAATGCTGCAGGTCAAGAAAATTTTTGACCCGCACGGCATCCTCAATCCCGGCGTAAAAACGGCCACCATGGACGATGTCCGGGCTTTAATGCGCAGTGATTACAATTTGGGCCATCGCCACGAGCACCTGCCGGGAAGCTAAAGATGTACACATTTATAGGAATTATTGGGGCAATTTTGGTGCTGTTTGGTTTTTATCGCATCAGCATCGGCAAATGGACTGGCAAATCGCGCTTGTATGAACTGGACAATCTGGTTGGCGCGGTCATGATTACAATTTATCAGCTGCACTTTAGGGTTTACGTAACGGTAATATTGAATATCATTTGGGCTATAGTCGCCCTGCATGGCTTAACATCTTACAGGGAACGCCGCCAAAAACGCAAATAGTGGTGGGCGAGGTGGGATTCGAACCCACAACCCCTTTCGGGGCACGGATTTTAAGTCCGCTCTGTAAACCATTCCAGCACTCGCCCTGGAGGCGCGTACGGGTAATGCTCCCGTCTAATGGGTTTTGCAGACCCATGCCTAACTTCTCGGCCAACGCGCCATCGTCGGAACACCGACAAGGACATAACAATTATATACCAGATATCCACATCTATTAGTTGCGCAAATGCCAAATAAGAGCTATTGTTTAGACACAATCATTAAAAAGTGGTGGGCTAGGAGGGTCTAATGGAAGTCGTCTGGCAATGGAACTCGCCCATCGCGCTCAGTATCTTCTTTGTGGGTATGACATTGAGTCTTGCCTTAGTCAGCTGGGCATTAAAAACATTCAGAGACATCGGTCCGCCCCGCCGCCGCTAAAGTTAAAGCGCTTTAACTTAAAAATCTCGCTCACAGCTTGGGCGAGATTTTTTGGTACAGCAAGTGAGTAAAAGTTTACACCTTATTAGAGACGAGATGGTTCGTTGAAGGAAGACATTAGATATTTTTTTATCAAGAATACCTATACACTAAACCCCATTGAGTAAGAGCAGTGAGTTACGTGCTTAGAGCCATTGTTGAAACGAAGGAACGGGGCGTTGTAAGTACTTGCCAATGGGAATAGAATTTTATTATGAAAAGAAGCTTGGCTCTGTTTTTTGTAGCTGTATCTATAGTTATTTTGTTTACCCCAAACTTAGTTAGGGCGCAGAGTGCTTCGGATGCTTTCAGCCAGTACACTGACCCTCATGCCATATGCGATTACTACAGGAGCGGCCAAGCAGATATCACGACGGCCAACGGTATAGTTCATCCTGTTATCGAAAGAGAATCAAATAACGAATGCTTGGTTAGCATTGGGTCTGGTAAGTCAAAAACCTTCACTCAATACTATTATTCTGGGGATAACTGGTGCTACAAACTTTATTCAGGAAGCGAGGTTGTTTCTAGTTTATGCGTCCAAAGACCGAACAAATCTATAGATCTTACGAAGTATAAATCTTATATCATCGGCGGGGTGATAGTATTCGCCTTCGTTATTACCATGGGCGCTATATCTGGTAACAAACCACCCGTTATCCCCGAACAGCCAGCAACCGAGAATACCCCGACATACAGCCAACCCAAGTCAGTTCGTAGCAAGGTGGCGAGGCCCAAAAAGAGAGGCCGCATCTGGCCTGAGCTCAGTCGCTGGCTCAAGCTCGGCCGCAAAAAATAGCAGGTTTCTACCCCGGGATGAAAAGAACACCTGTACAGGTGTTCTTTTCAAGAAGCTTGCGATAATGGCGCAGTAAGTAGGAAAAAGTTTACACGAACTAACGCAGCACCACGGCCAGAAGGCCGTAAGATCATACGCTGACTAAATCAGATACGGGTCTAGACCTATTATTGAATCAGTGTGGACGTGGCCGGCGCTGTGATTGTGACTGATTCATAGGACACAGTCATGTCAGTGGTGGCACCAGCGCTATCTTCTGAAGTTAGACTCTGAAGCCGGTAGTTCTTGGTGTCAAACCAGAAGAATGTAGTTGTGCCAGTTTGAGTCGGATCAACTTCTTGATACTTGTAACAAGTTAATGTTCCACAGGAAACCTTACTGATGTAGTTATATTTCACCTTTTTGGCAGCTTGGGTTTTGAAGTCAGGCTTAAGACTATCGCCAGGGTTAGTCACAGCTGGCGCGGACGTAGATCCTGCAGCGTATCTGTACCAAGTCGTGGTATTTGGAAGTTCAACATAGGTCGTTCCGGCAGATTTAATGATATCACCTGAAGAGGTGATGTATGAAAGTCCGCCATTACCATCAGATTCAATCGTTATAGTATCGGCACTGCCGGATTTAGGGGTCGTTTTGATGACTAGCTTATATGGCTTGTTAGTTAATGTGAAAAGGGCGCCAAAATCACAGAGCTTGGTATCGTTATACGATTTCAAGCAGCTGCTTTGAACAACTTTTTGAGCGGCATTGAGCTTTGGGCTAGAGTTCTTCTTCCATACTACCCAGCCAACTAGGCCGATGACGACAATCACTGCGATTACTAATAATAATTCTAAGGAATGAAATCCTTGCTGATTTTTACGGAGTTTGCGGTTCATGATTTGCCCACCTCGCTTATGTTTACTTAAGGATAACTGTACTCTGCCTGTGTAGTAAGTCAATAGAGATGGTTATAACCCCTATGGCAGGCTATTAACAATCTAGTATGCGGTTAGGTGGTTTACTATGTTAGCGAAATCTTGGGTGGTCTGTGTTTGGAGTGCAGTATCGTCGCACTCATTTGAAGCATCAAAATATATGTAATAATAGTTCCCCACTTTTGAGTAAGCGGGTGGCAGGGTGTTAGATGCTGCAAAATCTTGGCTGAGATATTCCTGCGCAGCCTCTGGAGTAGGGCTTTCTGGCGCGACATTGTCTGTTGGTAAGTACTTGCCTATATACCCCGCTGCACCGGCTGCAGTCGTACACATTGATGGACCGCCAGCATTGAGTTCAGCCGAACTAACATTCATTCTGTTTGATGAACTACTGTCTGGTTGATATTGAAGTGTCAAGGAACCACTGTATGGTGCCCTAACGCTCCATTGACTTATGGTGAAGTAATTAACGGCGGGTGTCGCAGTCTTTGTAGGCGAAGCAGCGGTTTTTGATGGAGCTGAGCTATTAGCTGCGGTAGTTGAAGTCGTTGCCTTGTGATGGTTCTTGTACACCATCCAACCGACTACACCCAGCAGCACAACAATTATTAAAACTAACAGTATCTCAACTACTCCAAAACCCTGTTTATTTTTTTTCAATTTAGTCATTTTGGTTTAAGCATAAGCTTAGAGATAATTTTTTGCAACAAATAGACCCCTTTTCTACAGAGGCCAAAGTGCTTATGCTTGGTGCAGTTAGTGGGTAAAAACTTACACGCTATTAGGGATGAGATAGTTCGCTGGAGGAAGATTTTGGAAGTGCCGTATCAGGAGTACTTGTTGGGTAAGTAAGAGTTGGAAATTACACCGACTAAAAACCCTTAACACTCCTAAAAGTTCTTTCACCTACCTTATCTCTACCTGTATAGAACAGTTGCTCTTTTTCCTCATTAAGATATGCAGCTATGATAGTGCCAAAGAATACGTAATGGTCAGCTGGCTTAGCATAGCTATGCAGACGACACTCAAAGTTCACACGAGCGTCGGCGAGTAGCGGTGTTTTACCAATAGTACCTGGAAGGGTAGCAATGCCTGATTCTGCAAATTTATCTACATCTGCTCCGCTTACAGAACCAAAGTACTCTAATTGGCGACGTAATTCAGGACTTGGCACAGCAATGACAAACTCCTTGCTTTCTAGAATCAACTTATGGGTGTTATTTGTATCTTGCAATGCTACCGCCAGTGTGGGCGGTTTGTATGAACACTTCATATTCCAGCCAGCAGCCATGCCGTTTGGCTTACCATTAGCGTCAACTGAAAGCACAAAAACAGTTGGTTCAATTAAACTACGTCTCATTGCATATACAATATCGGTCTGGGGTTTCATGGCTATAGCATAGCAAAACTAACAGAAAAAGACCCCTTATCACAGAGGTCATATTGCTTATGCTTGGTGCAGCAAGTAGGAAAATCTTTACACCTTATCAGGAATGAAATGGCTCGCTGGAGGAAGATTTTGGAAGTGCCGTATCAGAAGCATCTACTAGCTAAGTAGGAGTTGGGGGTTACACGAGTAGTAAGTGGTTCGATTCTATTGCTTATAGAAGGACTTAGCTATCAGTAAAGCGGTTTTAGCATCAGTCGAACTAAACCAACTATCTGCCTGAGTTGCCGTAAACTGTGTATTAGTATTGTCGTATGCCGCCAAAGATGCCGAGCTGCTCCCTGATGTGTAATCCAAGTACCCTACATTATCCGTTGTGCTACCGCTAGTTAATGAGTACTGCTGAATAAGTGTAGAATCTATCAGATAGTAAATCGGTGTATTTGTGGCAGTATAGTAGCCGCCAACCACCTTTAAGGCGGAATTGGATTTTGCGAGCGAGTCAATACTTGTTGTATGGAAAGTCTGGGGTCCCCCAAAGTCAGATGAAGGATTAGAATACACTACCTGAACTGATTTTGATGGATTTTCGACTTGTGTATTAATAGAAACACCGCTTGTGAGCGTCCAATCCGACGGATACTGAAAACACTCTTTGGTACTTACATTGCAGTATGTTTTCCAGCCAGTATATGGATTCGCTTCAGTGGCCGCGGTCGCTGCACTTGTGCTGCTTGCAGTATTAAGAGTTTTGTCTGTGACGTTCTTAGTATGATAGACATACCATCCTATGAAACCTATCAAACCAATGATAATTACGATGAGCAATCCTTCGATTGCCCCGAATCCTTTTTGATTGTTTTTCATAAATCAATAGTACCAGAAATATACGAAAACACTTATGCTTGGTGCGGGTGACGGGACTCTAACCCGTGGCCTCTTCCTTGGCAAGGAAGCGCTCTAAACAACTGAGCTACACCCGCGCTTTTGCCATTTGGCAAAAGCAATTATCAATTATCAATTTACATCTTTCAATGAATTATCAATGACTAATGCTCAATGAAAAGTTAATGACAAATGATAACTGCTAAATGTTAAATGCTTTGGCTTAGGCCAAAGCTGGTGGCGCCTCTCGGACTTGAACCGAGGACACAAGGCTCTTCAAGCCTCTGCTCTACCAACTGAGCTAAAGCGCCTCGTCGGAACCGACGTTCGATTTCCATAAGCGCGTAAGAACTTGCTTACTTCCAACCTCAGGTCGTTCCCTCCTCTCAATTTTGCAAAGTATTGCTAAAACGGAACTTCGCAAAATTGTTAAGCTGCAAGAAATATTTTACGGGATTACCTCTGTTTATTCAAGTCATGTGGGCGGCCAGATAAAGTCTACGCAGGTTTTTATGGTCCCCTCGTCAGCAGCAAAATCTAGAGATAAAAATTCATCTCTGGTGACAAACTTGGCTGCTTTCATGTCGCCAAACTTGAAATCAGTGCTCTTAAGTTCAACTGGCATTGCCACGCGAAGTATCATCCAGCCGTGTACGCTTTTCCCGCGGTATATAAAGGCCACTTGGCCGATTTTTTCTACTTCAACCCCTAGCTCTTTCATAATTTCACGCTTGAGACAATCTTCTATGGTTTCATCGTGTTCAAGCCCACCACCAGGTATCTCCCAACCAGTGTTGCTCTCCTCGCCTGCCCCGACTAGCAATTGCTGATGCTCATCTAGGATAATTGCCTTGATTGTGCCCCTGTAGAAGGGGCTAGGTAATTTGCTCAAGTCCATTTTTTATTTCTTTTCGCGTTCCAAGAAGTTTTTTACGCTCTCGAGCGTGTCCATAAACTGGGCCGGAAAGACGATAGTGCTATTTTTTTCGTCGGCAATCTCGGTTAAGACCTGAAGGTTGCGTAGCTGCAAGGCGATTGGGTGTTTGGCGATAATATCGGCGGCATCGCCCAGGGCGCCAGCGCTTAACTTCTCGCCTTCAGCGGTAATAATTTTAGCGCGCTTCTCACGCTCGGCCTCGGCCTGTTTGGCCATAGCTCTCTGCATGGTATCTGGCAATTGGATATCCTTTAGCTCGACAGTGCTGACAAAAATCCCCCATTTGGCGGTTGCCCCGTCTAAGATTTTTTTGATTTTTTCATTGATAGCGATCGTTTGGCTTAAAACTTCGTCTAGCGAACTTTGCCCAACAACATTGCGAATGGTAGTCTGGGCAATCTGGTAGGTAGCACTTAGAACGTTCTCTATCTCGACTATCGATTTTATGGGGTCGCTGACTTTATAGTAGGCTACCGCCGCCACGCCGATAGAGACATTGTCTTTGGTGATGATTTTTTGGCTCTCGATCGGCAGAGTTACAATCCGCAAACTGACTTTGCGCATCTGGTCAACCAAGGGGATTATGAAGCGTAGACCCGGCTGCTTAATGTCTGGGCGCAATTTGCCCAGCCTGAAGATCACGCCTCTTTGATATTGGTTGACGATTCTGACTCCGGCCAAAACTAAAAGAACCACGATAACCGCTAAAACCAAAAGTGCCGCCATAGCTTGTTTCTCCCCTACATCTTGATTGTAAGTCCTGGATGTGAGTCTGGCAATCAGATTGTGTTTTACCTCTGTTTTTTGTAAAATAATCAGGGTATGCTACACGGGTGAGTGGTGAAATTGGTATACACGTAGCCTTGAGGTGGCTATGCCGAAAGGCGTGGAGGTTCAAGTCCTCTCTCACCCACCAGCCATGATTGAACAACTATTCTCACAAAAACTTACTGAGCCAGAAAATGGCTTGGGAGGATTGGAAATGCGGCGCGGGCTAGACTTAGAGCTGGCTCTGCAGTTAATTAATAAGTCGTGGGAGTCCGAAATTTATGCCAGTTGCCCCAATGACGCCGACAAGAGATTTAAAGACTTGGGCTCACTCGAGGAATGGCTAAGCCGGGAGCGGCAGGTTTATCCTCTGGTTGATGAGCAGTCTCAAGATCTAGGCGGCATAATTTGGCACGGCCCGAAGCCTTTTCCCAAAGCTGAATTTGGTCCCCAAGCGGCTCAAGACACATTTGCTATCAGACTCTATAAAGGTTACAGGGGGCGGGGTTTAGCCGAGCCGTTTATGAAA
>Ga0116108_1001120_pt1 | contig 14319 bp, 13 predicted proteins | sample June2015DPH_6_15_FD_88970 | JGI IMG/M metagenome (GOLD analysis project Ga0116108, IMG submission 88970) | Peatland microbial communities from SPRUCE experiment site at the Marcell Experimental Forest, Minnesota, USA - June2015DPH_6_150 | ecosystem: Environmental > Terrestrial > Soil > Wetlands... | reverse complement strand
TACGTGCTACTGGCCACCATCGCTGGCATTTTCTATGGACGCGCGTGGCGAGAGAATCGTCGCGTGCCCGCCTCGACGATCACCCATGCCAGCGTGGATTGGTTGTGGGGGCTGTGGTTTTAGAGGAAGATAGACTGTCATTTCTATGGAGCCGCTTTACAAGCAGGATCTGGCACACATCCAGGCTGCGGCTTTTGGAAATCTTGCCCAAGGTGCTGCGCCTGAAATCATCCGGTTGCTCAAGTGTGCTTCCGTACAGATCCGGAGAGTTGTGGACGTTGGCTGCGGAGCGGGGCCTTTAACCGCAGCGCTCGTCGAGGCTGGTTTTGAGGTCACAGGGATCGACAGTTCCGCTGAGCTGCTTGCGATTGCGCGGACCGCCATCTCAAAAGCTCACTTCATACACGGGTCCGTTTATGAGACGCAGATTCCTGCTTGCCAGGCCATTGTCGCGTTGGGCGAGCCACTAACGTACCACGCGGAAGGTGCGGACGCCGACTTTCTGGTAGAGAGTTTCTTTCGCGCGGCGTCTCACGTTCTCCCAGTGGGCGGGATGCTCATCTTCGATGTCATCGAACTCGGCGGGCCCTCGCTGGCGGGCCGGTATTGGAGTTCAGGCGAAGATTGGGCCGTACTGGCCGAGACCGAGGAGGATCAGGGTTCGCGGACGCTAGTCAGAAACATCGAAACATTCTGGCGGGTTGACCAGCTGTACAGGCGTGGATGCGAAGTTCACAGAATACGGCTCTTCGACACCGCTACACTCAGCAATCAACTCGCTGCGTGCGGGTTCTCAACGGAGACTGCGCAAGCCTACGGCGCGCAGAAGCTTGCTCCTCGTCGTCGCGCGTTTTTTTCCTCTCGCACGCGCTAAATCTGGTTCCTGCACACCTGGCTGGTATTCCGCGTCGCTTGCGTGCCGCCTTAGCCTGCTCACGGAACGGGCTGCGGCCCGTGGTAGCGCAAATATCCCAAGCCAACCCGCAGGTGATGATGAAACGCGTCCGGAACGCAGACGGCGAAGCAGAGGCCGAGCAGTCCCTGCGCCAGGCCGAGCGCCCAGAGATTGCGATAACGCCTGAACAGCGCGCACGAAACGATGCCCCAGACCAGCGTAGCCGCTGTGAGCACGGCATTCGGCAGATGCGCCGCGGCGAAGAGCGTGCCTGCGAAAGTCACAGCGGCGCTTTCACTGTGCAGAAGGCGGAGCAAACGGTCCATGAAGAAATCCTGCAGAAGAAATTGCTGGTAGACGGTCCATAACACGTAGCCGAAGATATGCGTGAGATCGCCTTTGTAAAGCGGATGCAGCGTGCCGATTTTCGCGGCGACAAAAGTGCTCAGGGCCGAGCCCGCGATGGCCGCGGCCAAAATCCAGAGCGACGAGACGAGACCACGCCAGCCGAGGCCCAGTTCATCGCGACCCCGGCGACGCGCCAGTACCACCAGCAAGGTCAGCACAAGAGCAATCGGCGAGAGAATCCGCTGCAGGCGGTCCGGCGTCCAGATGATGCCCACGATCAAGCCGTAGCCAAGAATCAGTTCAATGAGATCGCGGGCACGGCCGGAATCGACGCGTAACATTAGACCTCTACCTCCGGCGTCGCCTCCAAAAGGCTGCGCGTATACGGATGCTGCGGCCTTTCGGTGATCTGTTCCGTTGAGCCCACTTCCACAATCTTGCCCCTATACATCACCGCGATGCGCGTCGAAAGATAGCGCACAACTGGCATCGAGTGCGAAATAAACAAATAGGTCAGGCCGAAATCGCGCTGCAGTTGCGCGAGCAGGTTCACGATTTGCGCTCCCACGCTGACGTCGAGCGCCGATACCGGTTCATCAGCCACAACGAATTTGGGACGCAGCGCCAGGGCTCGAGCGATGCCAATGCGCTGCCGCTGTCCTCCGCTGAATTCATGGGGAAACCGCTGCCGGATGGATTCGTCTAGGCCAACGGCGCGCAGCAGTTCGACGACGCGGTCGCGAATTCCATCCTTTGTGTTTCTGGTTCCCTGGGGGTTTCGCTGTGCGTTCCGGTGAATGACAAGCGGTTCAGCGATGATGTCCTCGACGCGGAAGCGCGGATCGAGCGATGCGAAAGGATCCTGAAAGATAATCTGCATGTCGCGGCGCAGGCGGCGCATTTCGCCGTGGCTGGCCGCGAGCAGATCCCGGTCCTCGAAGCGAATGCTGCCCGATGTTGGCTCGATCAGGCGCAAGATCAAACGTCCGAGCGTGCTTTTGCCGGAACCCGATTCGCCCACCAGGCCAACAGTTTCGCCCGAATGAATGTCGAGCGAGACATCGTCCACGGCGCGAACTTCGTTTCTACCGCTGATCTTTGCGCCCAGCGGAGATTCCCCCTGCGAATAAATCTTGTTCAGGTTTCTGACTTCGACCAGCGCCATGGCTTTATTCCAAATTCTAGAATATGGAAGACTCAAACTCACCCTGCCGCAATCATCGGCACTGCCGCCAGCGCTGCCAACAGTCCGATAAACCTCCACCGGGTGAAGTGTTCTTTGAGGAACATGCGGGCCAAAAGCACCGTAACAGCGGGATACAGTGACGAGATGACTACCGCCTCGTCGAGACGCCCAGCCTGGCTGGCGCGAACGAACAATATCGTGCCGAGAGAATCCACGCAGCCGGTAAGTATGCCCCAGCGCACGCCGGCGCCAGTGATGTCGCTAAATTTCCTTTGCAGCAAAACAATCACTCCGGTGATCAGCAAGCCGCCAGTTCGGGTGAAAGTTGCGATCCAAAAAGCTGAAGCGTCGCCGGCTTGGCGCACGCAAAGATAAAATCCAGCGAATCCAGTGCCTGCTATCAAGGCCAGCCCGATGCCCTCCGGAGTGTTGCCGTCCTCGGCGCGCGTGATCAGCCAAAGGCCGATAGCTGCGAGGAAAAAGCCTGCGATCGAAATTCCGCCCGGCATGCCTTCCGTGAACATAGAAAAAACAGTCGGGATCGCCGCGCCAAGCACAGCGGCCACGGGCGCGGTCAATCCCATTCTTCCCGAGGAAAGCGCGCGATAGAAAATTGCCAGCGCCGCTCCCCCAGTGACGCCGCCAGCCAGCACCCAGGCCACGCTTTGTCCGGAGGGAAATTGAACATGACTGGCTGAAGCCAGCGTCCCGACCAGAAGTAGGCCTCCGATGTTAACCACGGTCGTAAATAGAAAAGCGTTGGCGCGTCGGGTAGCGTAGCCGCCGAGAAAATCGCTGGTGCCCCAGGCCAATACAGCGGCCAGACCGTAGCCGGCACTTATGACTTGGGGCGCAGCAGCCATGTCCGACGAGGTTAACATGCGCTGTTTTTGACTTTGAGGCGCCTGCGGATCGGCCCGGAGCTATCCTTACAGTTCAGCCCACAATCACTGCCTGCCGTGCCCTCTGGGATGGTAAACTTCTAACAAGGTTTCCGACGACGAGAGCCCAGGTTTGATTGAACTTGCACCTTCGATTCTATCGGCGGACTTTGCCCGTCTCGGTGAGCAGGTGCGCGCCGCGAGCGAAGGCGGGGGCAGTGTCATCCATGTGGACATCATGGATGGGCATTTCGTTCCCAACCTTACCATCGGGCCACCGGTCGTTAAGTCATTGCGCCGGGCCACGAAGTTGCCGCTCGATTGTCACTTGATGATCGAGAATCCAGACGAATTCATTCCTGCGTTTGCTGAAGCCGGCGCGGATTGGATTTCAGTGCATCAGGAAGCCTGCCGGCATTTGAATCGCACGCTGCACCTGATCAAGAGTCATGATTGCCTTGCCGGCGTAGTGATTAATCCAGCTACGCCGGTGGATACGCTCATCGAGGTGCTCGATATTGTGGACTACGTCCTGGTGATGTCAGTAAATCCGGGCTTCGGAGGCCAGAAGTTTATCCCGGGTGCGCTGCACAAAATGCGGCGGCTTGTGGAGATTCGCAGCCAACGCGGGCTGAACTACCGCATCGAAGTCGATGGTGGCGTGGCGCTTGATACCGTGGCCGACGTGGTGCGAGCAGGGGCGGAAATTCTGGTGGCGGGCAACGCCGTATTCGGCAACGGAGATCCAAAGAAGAATGCTGAGGTGCTGCTGAAGGCGGCGACGGAAGCGGCGCTGTAGAAAGTCTAGAAATCTTCGATTGCCAACTGCCAATTGGCAATTTTGATCCGAGGTCTTATGTCACGTCGAGTTTCATCGATATCGGTGCTGGCCATGCTGCTGCTGATCATGGCGGCTTGCAGCAACAAGAAGTCTGTCAATCCGCTGGCCAATGTGGGATCGAAGCAGCCGGATAAGGTTCTGTTCGACAAGGCCATGGACGCGATGAAGCACAACCGCTTCGACGTGGCTCGCATGACGCTGCAAACTCTCATCAACACCTACCCGGACTCGGAATTCATCGCCCGCGCCAAGCTGGCAGTGGGCGATTCCTGGTACGCCGAAGGCGGCACAGCTTCGCTGGCCCAGGCTGAACAGGAGTATCGCGATTTCGAAACTTTCTTTCCCAACATGCCCGAAGCGGCCGAAGCGCAATTGAAGATCGCCAACATCCAGTACCAGCAGATGGAGAAGGCAGACCGCGATTATACCCACGCCAAGCGGGCAGAGGATGAATATCGCAATCTGATCATGCAGTATCCCGATAATCCCAAGCTGGTCAAAGAAGGGAAAGAACGTCTGCTCGAAGTGCAGGAAGTATTGGCCGAGCGCGAGTTCGACATTGGAAGATTCTACTTCTATCGCCTGTCGTATCCCGCATCTATCGCGCGGTTGAAGACGTTGGTCGAGAAATACCCGCTCTACAGCCGAGCCGATGAAGCGCTCTATCTGTTGGGCCAGGACTACGAAGGTCAGATCGCGCAGATGCGTGCTCGCCCCACCTGCGTCAAGACCAGCCCTCACCCGGGCTGCGTCGGCGAGCAAATCAAGGCCAACATGATCGAGGAACTCACCAAAGAAGCATCCGCGGCCTATTCGCAGATCATTACAAGATATCCGCTGATGGACCGCGGTGATGACGCCAAGAAAAGGCTGGCGGCGTTGCATCAGCCCATTCCCCGGCCCACGAAGGCCGCGGTGGCGCAGAATCGCAAAGAGGAAGAAAGCCGGCACGAGGCCAGCACCTATGACCGCTTGATGAGTGTGGTGAAGAAAGGCCCCGATGTGGCCCAAGCCGCGAAAGTAGGAGACCCTACGCTGGTGGATCCGACGCCGGTGGCAGCCAATCAAGAGGCGGGAGCAACCGCCATGAGGGCGATGGGAATGTCCGGCGGCGAACATAGTCTGAGCGTGGAGACGGTGACCGCCGGACCTCCCGCCGCGAATGAGCCGGCTCCTCGCTCCGATGCGCCTCCGCCGGCGAATGCTGATCCTTTTGCCCGGTCGAAAACGGCGAATGCGCCAGACCCGAACGAACTCACTCCCACTCCTGCCGCCAAACCTGGCGGGACTCCTGACCCCAACGAATTGACCCCGGCTGCTGACTCCCAGACCGTTGCAGCGGGCAGTCAACCTCTGCCGCCTCCAGTGCAGGTGAATGAGATCCAACAAGGCCAGCCAGCATCAGCATCCAGCAGTTCTGCCACGGCGAGTTCGGATTCCAGCACCAGCCTGGCCAGTGACAAGGATGTTTCGAGCAGCAAGAAGAAGAAAAAGAAGGGTCTAAAGAAAATAATATCCTTCTGAAGCGGCCGTCTACTGCTAACGCTTCGGCCCGGCGTTGTGTTGCCCGGTTCCCGTTGCAGCGATCGAAGCTCCTCACTTTGCGGTCTGTGGCTGAACTACTTCCGAACGGTAGGTCAAGTCCAAATCTCTTTCGATCTGTCCGGCCCGGGTGGGATTCGCCTCCTCCATCTCTTTGAGAATCGGCTCCAAGAAGCGATTGTACTTTTGCAGGCCCATGATGTCGTGAGTGGGGAGTATCTTCTCCACCGCCTGTGTTGTCGCGGGAGTGATTAGCTCCAGCCTGCCCACAAACACGCGCACAGTTTGCGAAGGCGTGGGGTTAATAGTCAACGGCAGAAGCGTGTTTAAGAAACGGTTCGGTACGATGTAGAACAAGCGGCTTCTTCGAACCACGATTGGCGCCAGGTTTCAAGCACGGCATGGGCCTCGTCTGGATACAGACCCTGACCGGTCAGGATGTTCTCGAGATCGCGGCTCATCGAATCAAAAGTCGCAGTCAGTTCGGGGGGATCGAGCGACATTTCGCTCTGCAAGGAGCCCCCGAGACGGTACCCAAGCTTTTCTCCGCGGCGCTCGAAGAGAATCACGCTGGGAATTTATTCCGGAGCAAGATTCGTGAGGTGTAATTGTCCTTGGGGCGCTACGCTTGCCGAGATGGGCACGGAAAACGTGGACACGCCACGATAAAAAAGAAATCTTTCCTGCTGGTCGCCAGCGGCGGTCTTTACGACGAGCGGCGCGGCCGAAGTTTCCCGGGCGGCGTAGTATTGCTTTCCTTGATTGTCGCCGGAAGAATCGATCGGAGAACCCTCGTCCTCTGGATGCTCGTCGCCCGGAAAGCGCGCGCCAAGGTTCGGAGACACCGTAACGGAATCCCACGCGATGCTGCCGCTGGCGTGCCGCCGGAAGAGAGCTTCCCGATCCAGGATCCTTTTGGGATCAGGTTTGACCTGGCCGGCATGAGGATACCACTCCGTAATCATTACTTTGGAGAATCCGACCTTCACCGACACTGTGGTTTCATGTGGAGAGTAGAAGTAGAGCACAGGTGTTTCCATGCGGATTCTTCCCGCCAGGCCGATCTTGAATTGCGTATCGATAAAATGTTCCACAAACCGTGGAAGGTCGGTAGATCCGCGCAACGGCATCCACCTCACCGCTCGACCATTCCTGCCTGCGATGGAAGTAAATGTGCCCCATTCGTGCGCCACGAGATCGGAACTGATCCGCTGGCTTTGAGCGCTAAAAATGCCGGACAGCGCGAGGCAAAGAAGCACGAGTCCAGCGACGCGAAAGCGAACGGCGGCTGACGGCATGGCGAGCCTCCGGATACACGGTACACGCTATAGCTCGTCTTTTGGACGACGAATTCAGCAAAAAGCTTAATGTCGCAGAGGTTTTTCGAGCGCTTTTCCTTTAGGGTCCTTCGCGCCTAGCTCGCGCCGTTCTGAACGCACTAGACCCTGACCCCTAGTAACCAGGTAACCTCCCGTCTGATCATTGACTTACGTCGCCGGGCAGGTTACCTTCGCGATATCTCCCCTCATAAGAGGAAAAATTTCCTTGGCCCGGAAGATACTGCTCGCCGACGACAGCGTGACCGCCCAGAACATGGGGCGCAAGATTCTTACCGACGCGGGTTATGAGGTGGTTACCGTCAATAACGGCTCTGCCGCGCTGAAGAAGATCGCCGAACTCAAACCCGACCTCGTTATCCTCGATGTGTATATGCCCGGCTATAGCGGCCTGGAGGTGTGCCAGCGCCTCAAGGAATCGCACGACTCGGCCCGGATTCCTGTGCTTCTGTCCGTCGGCAAGCTGGAGCCGTTCAAGCCCGAAGAAGCGCAACGTGTGCATGCCGAAGGTTATATCGTCAAGCCGTTTGAAGCGAGCGAATTGCTCAGCGCCTTATCCAAGCTCGAAGATAAAGTCGTACCTCGGGCCGAACCCTCCAAGCCCGGTCGCTTTGCACGCGCGGTTGCCGCGGCGGAGGAAGTCAGCCGCGCGGGCCGAAGCCAGCCCACCGGGGAAGAGAACGGATGGAAAAGCAGGATTGGATTTCCCCACCAGAAGGCCGAGCCGGAAGAGAAGGTCGCGGACGATGCTTCTATCTATAACCCCATAAACCGGGATCTCCGCACGGTGGTGGAAACCCCTGCTGAGATGGCTGCCGAAAAGGCCGCTGAGCAGGAACAGAAGCTTCACCAGGCTGAAAAGGCAGCCGAAGCAAATGTGGATGTCGCAGCCTTGGCGCCCGCCGGATTGCCCAAGGACGTCACACCCGAAGAAGTTGCCGCGATTGCCGCCGCCGCCGCTCAGATACAGATGCTGGGCGCCATCATCAAGGATGGGCCTAAGGCTTCCGAAGAGCCAAGTCACCCCAGTCCAGAGTCAGCTCCGCCCGTGAACGCCGAAGCCATTCACGAAACCAAAGAAGAAAACAAAATCGAGAATGTGGCCAGCCAAGCAGCTGCAGCTACCGGGGACCACTGCGGCAACCAGAACGACAGGTCAGAAGAGCCGCAGGACTTGCCTGTGACCATGGCAGCTACAGCGGAAGTGACGATGTCCGCGAACGAGAGTGCTTCGCGATGGACAGCCGTGGCGGTTGCGTTGGAAGGCGATGAGGCCACAATCTCGCTCGACGAGGAAATGCAGAAGGTGTATGCCGCCTTCAAGGCTGAAGTGGCAGCCTCCCCACTAGCCTTACCGGAGGCAGCGCCGTCCGAAGATTCCGCGGCGCCCGCGGAACCGCATTTGCCCGTTGCGACCATGTCGAATCCGGAACCCCAGCCTGTGCCGCAACCAGAGCACGCCGTAAGCCCCGAGACGTGGCAAACTGAACCAATGCCGGCCGCGCCGTCGCCATCCGAGGCCGCCGCAGTGGCTTCTTTCGTGCCCACCGAGCCCACAAGTCTTCCCGACGTCGCCAGCCCATCCACACAGCAGTCCGAGGCCGAGATTGCTCCCCCCGTGACTGCACCGGTTGCGCCCCTCGAAGCACATAGCGAACCGGCACATACCGAGGAGACACATCCCGAGCCACCGCCGGTGGCTGAGTTCGTGGCGGCAAATCATGAGCCAGTCGCCGAGCTTGTGAACTCTATCGTGGAGACCGCAGTTTCCAATTTTGCAACGCCTGTCCCGCAGGAATCGCAACCCGTGCCGGAACCCGACCCCGCGACGTCGAGCAACGCCTTTGCCCCGATCGTCGAGCCCCAGCACACCGGGACCCAGCACACCGAAGAACACAAAGAAGATTCCGAAACCGTGAAGAGCACTGCGGCCGCATGGGCGAGTTGGCGTCAGATTCGCGATGCCGGTGATGCCAAGACTGTCACGGCGGAATCCAGTCGCCAGGAATTCGATGTGCCCATGCCCGAGAAATCCGCTGCCGCTGCAATGGCCGTTGCGGCGGGTGCCGAGCAGAGCGCGCACGAAGCTGCCGCCAAAACAACCGAGTCTCCCGCCGACATCGCCGGCATCGTGGACAGCGTTCTAGCCGATCTTCGCCCCAAGCTCATGGCAGAGATTTCCCGGAAAATGGGAGAGAAGAAATAAGGCCTCGGCTTCGCATCTTCATTTTCCAGTCCGAACCTTCCCCCTCCACGTAGTCCCGCAATCTAACCCATCGAGGTATTGCAACCCTCCTCCTAAACTGAGTACCATTCGTGCTATCGCCCCCGGAGTATTGCGCGTCATGAACGGCCAGACTGTCTCGCACTACCGCATCCTGGAAAAACTGGGCGCGGGCGGCATGGGAGTGGTCTATAAAGCCGAGGACATTCGCCTGGGACGTCTGGTCGCGCTGAAGTTCCTTCCGGAAAATGCGGCCGTCGAAGCGCACGCACTGGAGCGCTTCAAACGCGAGGCGCGCACCGCCTCGGCGCTCGATCATCCCAACATCTGCACCATCTACGAAATCGACGAAGATCAGGGCCGTCCCTTTATCGCCATGCAACTGCTCGAAGGGCAGACTCTACGCGAGCGCATCGGCGACCAACCAGTTCCGCTAGGCACCTTGTTGGACTGGGGATTGCAGATCACGGACGCGTTGCAGGCGGCGCATGCTAAGGGCATCATGCACCGCGACATCAAGCCGGCAAACATTTTTATTACGACGCGCGATCAGGCGAAGATCATGGACTTCGGCCTCGCCAAACTCACGCTGCCGGATACGGGAAGTTCCGGCGACGTCACCATGTCGGTGAGCGGTCCACTCACGCACACGGGTGCGGCCGTCGGCACCTTGGCTTACATGTCACCGGAGCAGGCCCGCGGCGAGCCGCTCGACGTGCGCACCGATATCTTTTCTTTCGGCGTGTTGCTTTACGAAATGGCCACCGGCAAGCAAGCGTTTACGGGACCGACTTGGGCGGTAACGGTTCATGCCATCCTGGGCCAGGCACCGCTTTCGCTGAACGAATCCATGCCCGGGCTGCCGCACCGCCTGCAGGAAATCATCGACAAGTCGCTGGTGAAGAATCGCGATTTGCGTTATCAGACGGCCGCCGAGGTTCATGCCGACCTGCTGAAGTTGAGGCAGGACGTGGAAGCAGGGAAGAAAATCAAGACGGTTCGCATCGCCGCAGTTTGGTCTACGCGCAGAAAGTTGCAGATAGCGGCCGGGATCGCCTTGCTGATCGTCATCATTGCCGCCGTGCTCTGGGGTCCGCGGCTTATGCGCAAGCTCGAATCTTCAGGCAGACTTGCGGCGTTGCAACCCGCTTCTCTGGTTCCCGAGCACAAAAGCCTCGCCGTTCTGCCCATTGCCGCCGTCGCCGACGATCCCAAGCTCACCGCCTTCGGCAAAGGCCTGCTTGAAGACGTAGCCGCCAAACTTTCGCAATTGAGCGCGAACCACGATATCGAGGTCATTCCGGCGCGCACGCTCGAAGATAAGAAAATCTCCACGCTGGCTGACGCGCAAAAAGAATTCGGCGTCAATCTTGGCCTCGCGGTTTCGCTGAAGCAGGATGGCGACCTTGTCCGCGCTGCCTATAGCCTGATCGACGCCAAAACCGACAAGAACCTCGCCGCCGACTCCGTCACCGCTCCGGTTTCGGACCTGTTCACCATCGAAGACAAACTCACCAGCGGCATCGCCGACGCGCTGAAAATCAACCTGCGCACTGAGGAGCGGCAAGCTCTCGGCGCCCACTCCACAACCTTGCCCGAGGCGTATCAATATTTTGTACAAGGCGTGGGTTATCTCCGGCTCAGAGCTCAGCGCGAAGCGCTTGACAGCGCCGAGACCGTTTTCAAACAAGCTCTCAAGATTGATCCTAATTATGGCCCGGCGGAAGCAGGCCTTGGCGAGACGTATTGGTATCTATACGACATGACCCAACAGAAGCGCTGGATCGAGCAGGCGCAGCAAGCTTGTTCGAATGCCATCAATTTAGGCAATGCCGGCGCCGAAGGTCACATGTGTCTGGGAACGATTGAAAATGGCACAGGCGAATTTGAAAAAGCCGCTGAACAGTTCCAGCAAGCTGTGCAGCTCGATCCGGTAAACGACGACGCATATGTCAAGCTCGCCAAGGCTTACCAGAACCTCAACCAGTTGGATAAAGCCGAAGAGACCTACAAACGGAGAATCAGTCTTCGCCCGGAGTACTGGCGAGGATACAGTTCGCTGGGAGTTTTTTATGTGAGCCAGTCCGAATACGACAAAGCGCAAGAGATGTTCCAGAAGGCACTTTCGCTTAAGCCCAACAATTACCGTGACTACAGCAACCTCGGGGCGGTCCTGCTCTACGAAGGCAAGGACGAGGAGGCGACGCGCGACCTGGAAAAATCGATCGCAATCCGACCCTCGTACTACGCGTATGAAAACCTCGGTGCCGCATATCTTCGGCTGCGAAAATTCGATCAGGCGGCACGGAATACGCAGGAGGCACTCAAGCTTGATGACAGCGATTACCAGACATGGGGAAACCTCGGCGACGCCTATTACTACGGCGGCAATAAGTCTTCGGGAATGGATTCCTACAAGAAGGCAATTTCCATGGCCGAGCAGCGGCTAAAAGTCAATCCTCGCGACACGGACGTTCTAAGCGACCTGGCCAGGTATTGGGCCATGTTGGGAGACCATAGCAAAGCGCTCGATTACCTGGATCGCTCGCTGGTTGGAAAGAACGACAAAGAGTTGCTTTTTGCCGCCGCCCTGGTGTACAACCAGTTGCGCGAAACCGGGCCCGCTTTGGAGTGGTTAAGCAAAGCTCTGGCTGCGGGGTACTCAAAGTCAGTGGTCAGCGGAACGCCGGATTTCGATAATCTGCACGACAACCCCCGTTATCAGGCTTTGATGGAGCAGAAGTAAAGGGCCAAAGATCAAAAAATCAATTATCAATCAGACTTCACAGGAGGTTCACATGCCAACGGTCAATCTAACCACCGCAACCGTCTCAGGAGACATCAAAGATACTGAGACTTTCGAGTTTACAATCTCCTCCGCCCAAGGGAATAACGTTACGATAACTGGGAAAGACGAGGTGGGGAGCACGGATTCATGGTTCACCCCGAACCCCGCCACGATAACCCAGGGGGACACAAGCGTCACGGTGACGGCAGCGCAAATAACCCCATTAGGACAGTATGTCACCTACATCGTTGGCGGCATGAACGTTAGCAGTGCCGCGCACATCGTTGTTGGCGACTCGATGCCAGGACTCGAGAGACGCGAGAGAAAGGCCAGCTAAGCCGGAGCTAAAAGCGCAGGCCTCCTGGCCGGCGCTCCTGGCTCCGCTTTAACCAAAAGGGCGGAGTAATCTCCGCCCTTAACGATTCCGTGAAGTGACCCCAGGGATTTGATACAGCGGAAGTGAAGGATTCAAGAGGCCAATCAGCCAACAGGAGGTTCGCGTGCCAATGCCATCCGTGGATGTAATAACGGGAATTGTGACGAACGGGCCAATCCGGGAGGGTGAAGCCTTTCGGTGGACGTGCATCGAGTTCTCGGGCAACATTACCGTGACCGCACAGCCCATGCCAGATGGGGAGCCATGGTTTAGCCCCAGCCCCACTTCGTTCGCCGCTCCAGAGGGAAGTGGAACGCATTTGCGCCACACTTAACGGTCTGAATCCCTACGACAAAGAGGTCGTAGAGGATATTCTCAAGATCGAAGACTGCAATTACGACCGCAAAGGAAAGCCGCGCCAACTCTACGGGGTGGCTATATCCGCCAAGAGATATGTGGTTTACGCGCGGCAAAAATCAAAAATACAAATCATTAAGCTAAGCGAACACGGCCTGGGCATGTTGTATCTACCCGACAAGCGTAAACGCTACATCCCCACCGACTGTAAGGATCAGAAGACCAGTTATCCACGCTGGATCGTCGAGTCATGGGAACGGCTTCTGGAGAACCATTTCCGTAACCTCAACGATCCTGCAAACGCGCTGGTGACGCGTGAATTGTGGTTCGGAAAGTTTCCGGCGGTCATGCGAATCCGCGTGACAACTCCGAATGTGCTGGCAGCCTTACGAAAACACGATCCCGGAGCAGCCAAGCCATACAATTTCGCCCTCTCACCAATTCTGCTTCAATCGGCTACGAGTTGCACATTGGTCGGATCGTTCAGCAAGCATCCAGAGGAGTGGCTGACGCGGGAATACACTGAGATCCACACCGGAGCTGCGGTCTATTTGGGCGGAGAATACGATGTGCGGAAACTTTTGCCGCAGACTCTTTCAGGAGTTCTGTGGCGTCACTACCTCCACCCGGAGGACAAATCGCTTTCACCTGATGGCAAGCCCTGTGGTCCGTACACAAATGGTCTACTACTCCGACGGCCGATCCACGCAATGATTCCGTTCATCACAATCGGAAAGGAAGTCGAACGGAAGGCCCAAGAAGGAGAAGATATTAGCAGTCTTGAAAACGCAGGACCCATTCGATATCAGTCCGGGCAAACGGCCAACACTCGGGCGGTAGATCCGGCTTTGCAAAAGCGGATCGGCCAATTCTCACTACGCCAACTCAAGCAGTCAGATCTAAGTCGCGACACCATTATCCAGGCCCGCCGTGGTGCTCGCCTCCACCCCGACACGCGTGCTCGCTTGGCGCGAGCCGTGGACGAACTGGAGCTTATCGCCAACCGGCGCATAACTTCTGAGTAGCCGAGAACTCGGGATTATCGCAGACTGATTCAATAACGATGCCATTTGCCAGATCTTGGACTGGCGGACCATTATCTGCGGTAATTGGCTGAGGTGCGCGTAGGGCGGTGCGCAAGGCCCTGCCAGGAGTCGTGAACTTCGTCGTGCGATAATAGTCACCCAAATGGCTTCTGTACTTTCTATTGCTGCCCCAGAAGCTATCCACCGCATTCGGCGAGTTCAAGTACTCACAATCATTTGGATGACTGTCGAGGCTGTAGTGTCTCTGTTTGCAGCGTGGACGGCCCGCAGCCCAGCCCTTCTCGCGTTCGGCGGAGATAGTGCCATCGAACTCTTTTCAGCGATTGTTGTGTTGTGGAGATTCCGCGCCATCGCTCACGAGGACATGGAAAGGAGGATTGCCCGCGTTGCGGGAACGTTACTGTTGGCACTTGCCACCTATGTCGCAATTAATTCAGCTTTGAGTCTGTTGGGCCACAGCGAACCCCGACCCACTCTTGCGGGGATAGCCATTCTAGT
>Ga0116108_1001079_pt1 | contig 14677 bp, 18 predicted proteins | sample June2015DPH_6_15_FD_88970 | JGI IMG/M metagenome (GOLD analysis project Ga0116108, IMG submission 88970) | Peatland microbial communities from SPRUCE experiment site at the Marcell Experimental Forest, Minnesota, USA - June2015DPH_6_150 | ecosystem: Environmental > Terrestrial > Soil > Wetlands... | reverse complement strand
TCATAAACCCGTTCCAGCACTGCAGCCGTCTCCGGCGAAGCGTAGAGCGGTATCGGGCCGCCCTCGCGAAACGCGGCAAAGCTCAGCGGCCGCAGATCGTCCAGCCCCAGAATGTGGTCCGCGTGGGAGTGCGTATAAAAAACCGCGTCCACCCGCTTCAGCCCGGCGCGCAGGGCCTGTTCGCGAAAGTCCGGCCCCGTATCGATCACCACCACGCGCTCCCGGCCGCCGCCCTGCCCAGTCTCGCTCCACCGCACCAGCACTGAGGGCCGCAGCCGCCGGTCGTGCGTATCCTCCGAGGTGCACACCGCGCAGTCGCACCCCAGCGTCGGAACCCCCATCGAGGTTCCCGTCCCCAGGAATGTGAGCCGCCCTTCCATAGCCTCTCGTCGAACCGGGTTCCTGTTTCATATTTCCAGGGAATCTCTGAGCAAGTCTTGTGGTAAAGCAAAAAATCCCTCGGGGGCTAAAGCCCTCGAGCATTTTGGTCCGTTTGCGGCACGGCACCCAGAGGGTACCCGGCCGTGCCCTTTCAAAACTTCGACTTATTCAGAGGTTCCCGAGTTTCTACTTCCTGGCTCTACTGCTTGCCCGGCGGCGGAGGCGGAGGAGGCTGCATCGCCTGCAGGCTGATCATGCTGGTCAGTTCCAGGAAAGCCATTCGCGCCTCGAAAAGAACTGTCTGCAGCATCTGGTCCTCGGCTGCCGTCAGGTTCCCTTTGGTCTTTTCGGCCAGCACGCCCAGCAGGTCGATGGTGGTGCGCGCGCCCAGAATATCCACCCGCGGCCGCTGGCCCTCCTGCGTCCCCGCTCCCAGCTGGATCATCGCGGAAACGTAGAACTGCTGCACCAGGTGCTCAAACCCGATCGCCGGCTGTTCCCCCACAGCCGGATTCTGCGCCCTGATCAAGTCTTCCAGCCGCTGTGCGGAGGCATCGTAGGCGGTCTTCTGCTCCAGGCTCTCCTCGGCTGTCGGCGCGGGCGGCAACTCCGGTTGCTGCTCATGCTTCGATGCGCCCACAGGCGCTTCGACCGCAGCGGTCGCAGACTCGACCGCAGGTCCAGACCCGGCCGCATGCCGGCCCTCGTTTACCACCAGCCGCGGACCGCCGCTCGGCGCCGCAGTCTCCGGCACGCGCGCAGCAGCCCGCTCGCTCTCATGCTCTTCTTCCGCTTTGATTTTGCGGCGGTCAATTACGGTGAATTTGGGGGTTTCGCTCATAGTTTCAGGTTTCCCGTCCGTCTCGCTGACTTGCTGACTCGCTGACTTGCTAATCCCGTTCCAGGCCAGGCGGTCCGGATAGAATGCGGGCCGTGCCCATGGCCGTTCCCGCAGCGTAGGCCAAGGGTTGGTTGCCCTGTTCGGCTTCGCCGCGAATCATGCCCAGCGCAAAAAAACGGCTGCCCGAGGGTAGCGGCAGCCCGGCAGAACTAGTAATCTGTCCGGCCGCAGCGTACTTTCCTGCTGCATCCTCGAAGGTCAGCTCAGCACCGGCAGCGGGCAGCGGCCCGCTCAGTTCCAGCGCCCGCAGATGCCTGTGAACGCTCCCGCGCGACCGGATTCGCTCCACAATCTCCTGCCCCAGGTAGCAGCCTTTGTTGAAGTGCAGCGCCCGCAACTGCGAGGTCTCCTGCGGCAGGTCGCGCTCCGCAATATCGATTCCGTATGCCGGAATCCCTTCGGCAATGCGAAACGCCTCCACCGACGCCGCTCCCACCGGGGTCGCCCCAGCCGTGCGCAGGGCATTCCACAGCTTCCTGAGCCGCGCCGCCGGCGCCCAAAGCTGATAATGCGCCGCCAGCGCGCCATACCCGCGCTCTATTCTCAGGTCGATCCCGTTCCACTCCACGCGCGTGCCCGTCATGGGCAGCACAATCACCGGCAGGCCCAGACGCTCCAATACCTCATCGGCCAGCGGGCCCGTAAGCCCTAAGGCCGTGGCCGAACCCGCCTCGCCGGCCTGCTCCTCGCCCATCGGAATCAGCTCCACATCGTCCATGATGATGAAGTGGTTCAGGTGGGCCATCAGCTTCTCGTACTGATCGGCCGCAATTTCCAGTTCCAGCCCGGATTCCCCGGCGAAAGGGGTCCCCAATAGACGATCTCCTGTCGCTGGGGTTGCGACGGCAGGATTTCGCAGGTGGGGCGAAAGCTCCTCGCCTTCCCTCCAGACCGTCAGATCGCCCTGAATCCGCCCCTGTGCGTTCAATACCAGGTTCCAAGCCCCGGTGTTCGGAAACAGATCGTTCACCGTGTTGGTAACCATCCCGCTCAGCCAGCGGAAGCGGTCTTCGCCGCGCACGGCCACGCGCTTCAGCCAGCCCAGGTCGTGCACCGCGGCTCCTCGCGCCAGCGCCGCTGTTTCCCTCTCCGGCGCGTCCAACTCTCGCGGGGTCAGCACTCCCCGATAGGCGCAAAGTCGATACGTTTCAAGTTCATGCGGCCTGGACGCGGATTCCAGCATCGCGGCCAGCGGAGTGGCCTGTATTGTTGCGGCAAGATCGGTTTCAGTCATAGGGGAGCATTTCCGCCGTCACGCGCCAGATTTCCACTCGAAACCTCGCGCCAGACCGCATCCTGATTATAGCCTTGGAAGTAGATGCCGACGCTCCGGCTCAAAACCCCGGAGCATCATATCGGGGTCCCCAGCGATGCCCAGAGGGCGCCCACTTCGTCGCTGGGGTGATCATGGAGATTTGATGAGCAAACAGCGAAAAGCGGTGCAATGGGCCGGTCGCGGATGGGGATGGGTGCTAGCGTTGTGCCTCGCGGCGGCAACGGCAGCCCCGGCGCAGCAGCAGCCGCCAGCCCAGCCAACCACGGCAACCGCCCAGACCCAGACTTCATCCCAGCCCTCCGCCAACGCCTCAACCCACATCACCCCCGATCAGGCCAAACAGCTCTTCGCCCTGGTCGATGAACTGCTCAAATTCTCCTCCCAGGAGACCGGCCTGCCGATCCAAAACACCGTCAAGCGCCAAATCACCACCCGCCCCGCCGTGGAAAGTTATCTGAAAGAAAAATTCGACGAAGACCAGAGCGCCAAGCGCCTGCAGCGCGGCGAAATCGTGCTCAAGAAATTCGGCCTTCTGGACCGCGACTTCGCCCTCAAGCCTTTTCTTCTGGCGCTGCTCAAAGAGCAGATCGAAGCCTACTACGACTCCAAAACCAAGACCGTCTACATGCTCGACTGGGTGGACATCGAAGAGCAAAAGCCGGTCCTGGCCCACGAACTCACCCACGCCCTCCAGGACCAGCACTCGGACCTGGAAAAGTGGAGCGACCAGACCCCCGACGACGTCTCGATCGATTCCTCCGGCGACACCGACCACCTGGCCAAAGACGAGATGGACACCGCCCGCGAAGCCGTCACCGAGGGCCAGGCTACCGCCGTCATGATGGACTACATCCTCAAGCCCATGGGCAAAAGCCTGGTCAAAGACCCCGAGGTCATGGATTTAGTCAAGCAGCAAATGGCCGCCTCGGAAGACTCCCCAATCCTGGCCCGCGCCCCGCTTCTGCTCACTGAGTCGCTGCTCTTCCCCTATCGCGAGGGCCTCAGCTTCGAGCAGGACGTGTGGATGGACCAGGGCCAGGCAGCCGCCTTTGCCGGAGCGCTGGACCACCCGCCCACCTCCAGTTGGGAGATCCTCAACCCCCGCGAGTACGAGAAGCGGCACATTCCCGCCGTGCCCCTGCTCCCCGACATTCATCCCCTGGTCGACAAACTCTACAAGCCCTACGACATCGGCCAGATCGGCCAGCTTGACCTGCACATTCTCACCGAGATTTACGCCGGCGACAACGCCGCCCGCGACCTGACCCCCGCCTGGGACGGCGGCCTCTACTGGGCCGGCCAGCGCCTCAGCGCCAAAACACCGGCAGAGCAGGCCAGTACAAATTCTCTCGCTCTCTTCTATCTATCGGTCTGGAAGAACGCCGACTCAGCGCAGACCTTTGCCCGGATCTACTCCAACAACCTGGGCCGCAAATACTCCGGCCTCAAAACCGACCTCACCGCCCAGCATTCCGCCCCGGCAGGCGCGGAAGAGCAGGACTTCACCACCAGCGAAGGCCCGGTCGTCATCACCACCCGCGGCAATCTGGTCTTCGTCTCCGAAAGCTTCCCCCTCGACCTGGCGCGCAAACTAACCGCCCTCATCCTCGACGCCCAGGGCACCGGCGAACTGAAAATGGCCCAAGCCTCACAGCCGGGTGCCCCAGGTCTCGCTTCCGAGACCTGGGAACCGCTCACCGCCAACCTGATTCACTTCTTCTCTAATTGCGGCGTGATGAAAGCCGCGGTCGAGGCTGAAATCAAAGCCGCGGTGAGATAATACAATCCCATCTAGGCCACCGGGAGACCCGGCAGGCCGAAGGAGCGGGCCTACCCATGGGTTACCAGGTTCTGGCCAGAAAATACCGTCCGCAGCGCTTTGCCGACGTGGCCGGCCAGGACCACGTCACCCGGACCCTGCTGAACGCGCTGAGCCAGAACCGGATCGCCCACGGCTACATCTTTTCGGGGCACAGAGGCATCGGCAAAACCACCATCGCGCGCATCGTGGCCATGGCGCTCAACTGCCGCACTGAAGTCGGCAGCGCGCAGCGCCCCACCCCTGAACCCTGCGGCGTGTGCGACTCCTGCATCGAGGTGCGCCAGGGCAATGCCGTGGACGTGATCGAGATCGACGCGGCCACCAACCGCGGCATCGACGAGATTCGCGAACTGCGCGACGCCGCCCGCTACTCCCCGGCCCGCGACCGCTACAAAATCTACATTCTCGACGAGGCCCACCAGATCACCGAGGCGGCCTTCAATGCGCTGCTCAAGACCCTCGAAGAACCTCCGCCGCACATCATCTTCATGATGGCCACCACGCAGCCCGAGGACATTCCCCAGACCATCCGCTCCCGCTGCCAGCATTTCAGCTTTCATGCCGTCAAATTCGACGACATTCTGGCCCAGTTGAAGATGATCGCCGCCCAGGAGCAGGTGGGGGCCGAGGAGTCCGCTCTGGCGCTGCTGGCCGAGGCCGGCGACGGCTCCATGCGCGACGCGCTCTCCATCATGGATCAGGCCATTGCCTCCGCGCCCATCGTGAATGGCCGGCCCGTGCTCTCGACGGCGCAGATTCGCGAGCTGATGGGCGCGGTGCCCAACGCGGTCTTCGAGCGGCTGCTCGAAGCCGTCGCCGCCGGCCAGAGCGCCGAGCTGATGGAGCAGTTGAACCTGCTGGTCAATGCAGGCCACAACCCCTCGTCGCTGGCCCGCCAGATAGTCCGCTACCTGCGCAATGCCCTCATGGCCAAACTGGGCGGCGAACAAACCGAGCTGCTTCAGATCTCCGGCGATGAGCGCGCCCGCGCCGTCCGCACCGCGATTTTATTCACGGAAGAAGAGCTGACCCGCAATCTGCAAATCGTCCTGCGCACCTTCGACGATCTGAACTACCGCCAGGAGCAGCGCTTCCATCTCGAACTGGGCCTGCTCAAGCTGATCCATGCGCAACGGCTCCTGCCCATCGAAGAGCTGCTGAGCGGCGTCGCCGGCGGCGCGGCAGTCCGCGGCTCTGCTCCGCCTTCCGCTTCCCGTCCAACGGCCAGCCCCTCGCGTTCGGCCCCAGCCACTGCTGCGCCGGCCGCTCCATCCATCTCCCCCTTTGGCCCATCCGGCGGCGGCTGGAGTGCGGGGCCGGCTCTCAAGCATAGTTCCGGCTCCAGCCCGGTCGCCGAACTGGAACGCACCGCGCCTTCCCCCGTTTCCGCAATCACCGCCGAAGCCGCCGACAGCAAGTTTGTCGGCGCCACGCCCTTCCCTGCCGCTCCAACCCCGGCCACCGGCTACGCTTCAACCCTTACAGAAGGCGCTCTGGCCAAGGCGCCTCAGACCGCAGCGCAGGAAGCAAGCGCTCCCAGCATGGAATCCCTGCGCCACGCCATCGGCTCCGCTCTGGTCGCGGCCGGGCATAGCACAGCCGCGGAATTGCTGGGCTCCGGCGCATGGACTCTCGACGGCGCCAGCCTGCGCATTGAGGTGCCCGGCGTGGGCAAAAAAATGCTCAGCTTGACGGTGAATGCCGCGGCGGAGAAAATCATTCGCCAGCAACTGCAACGGCTGGGCGCACCCACGCGATTCCAGGTGGTTCCCGGCGATGCAGCCTCAGCAACAGCTCCGGCTCCCACCGCAACCGCCGCCCCTCTGGCCGGCAGCATTCAGGAGGCCGCGCTTGCCAATCCGTTAGTCCAGCGCGCAAGGGAGATCTTCAAGGCCGAGGTCCGCAGCGTACTCGATCTCCGTCAAAAGTGACTTCGGCCAATAGCAGCCTCACGCCCATCGAGGAAACAAACCATGATCAACCCGCTCAAAATCTCCGAAATGCTCTCCCAGGCCAATCAAATGCAGGAGGAGGTCCAGCGCAAGCTGGGCCAGACAGTTGTCGAGGGAACGAGCGGCGGCGGCGCCGTCACCGCAACCATGAACGGCAAGAAACAACTGCTCAAAATTCGCATCGATCCAGCGGCGGTGGTCAGCCTCAGCGGTCCCCAGCCCGACGTGGAGATGCTCGAGGACCTGGTCGTCGCCGCCGTCAACGAAGCCGGGCGCAAGGCGGATGAAGCCATGCAATCCAGCATGCAGGGCTTGCTCGGCGGCATCAAGCTGCCCGGCATGGGAGCCTGATCGCAAAATATTGAACGCGCATCCACGGAGGCAGCACATTGTCACGCTATGCCGAGCCGATGGCCCGGCTCATTGAAGAGTTGAAGAAGCTCCCCGGCGTGGGCGCAAAGAGCGCCCAGCGGTTCGCCTTCCACATCCTGCGCTCCAGCGACGACGATGCCGCGGCGCTGGCCGAGGCGGTGCGCGGCCTCAAGGCCAGCCTGCGCCTGTGCTCCATCTGCAACAACGTCACCGATATCGATCCCTGCGCCTACTGCGCCAGTCCCACCCGCAACCGGCGCCTAGTGTGCGTGGTTGAGGAACCCACCAGCATCGAAGCCGTGGAGCGGGCGCGAGGCTTTCAGGGCGGCTACCAGGGCGTCTACCACGTGCTGCACGGAACTCTCTCGCCGCTGCACGGCGTGGGCCCCGACCAGTTGCGCACTGCTACCCTGGTGGCCCGCGTCGAGCGCGGCGAAGTGGACGAAGTCATCGTGGCCACCAGCCCCACGCTCGAGGGCGAAGCCACCGCCAACTGGCTGGCAACTGCGTTGCGCAGCCCTTCGGTCAAGATCACGCGCATCGCAACGGGCGTTCCCGCCGGCAGCGACATCGAATACGCCGACGAAGTGACCATGGCGCGCGCGCTGGAGGGACGGCGGGAACTCTAATAGGGATCAGGGAATAGGGAATAGGGAATAGGGAATAGGGGAATAGGGAATAGGGAATAGAAAGACGGCGGGTCGGATGGGACGGCGCCCTGTCAAATCGACAAAGAGCAAACGCAGGTTCTTCGACTCGCTTCGCTCGCTCAGAATGACAAATCTGGAATCAGGCGAGGATCGGCAGGGTAGGCATTTCGCCCAGCTTTTTGGCCTAGGCGACTACGGCATCGAGGTGCTCCAGCACTTCGGGAACGGTCATGGTGTAGATTTCGCGGCGGGAGTCGTAGCCTTCCTGGATGAGCTGCTTGAGGTAGCGGCCGGCGATCTGGGCGGCTAACTGGTCGGTGATGACTTTGCCGGAGCGCTGCTTCTGGCTGGCCCAGGCGTCCAGGGGCAGGGCGATCCACATGGGGCGGCCGTTGACGTCGAAGCGCAGATCGACGGCATCGGCGTGGCGGGTGGCGATGGCCACCAGGGTGCCCTTCCAGCGGCAGTGGAGGTCTTCGCCGCTCCAGCGGTCGGTTACGTGGAAGTCTTCGTACATGATTCCAGCCTACCGTTCCGGGTGGGGAAGGGCAAGGGCGGGGCGATTGCTCCATTTTGGACTGGCCTGTTCCGCCGGTTCCGAGTGCCGATGAACCGGGGGAGAGGAATCGCCGATTATGCAGGTTACTGTCACTATCTTCGACGCAATCGTCCGCGAAGCCGGGGTTCGCGGTCTTCCAATTATCGATTATGTTGAATCGCTGATCGACAGGGGGGTGGCCGCGGGGTCGGCGCCCCCGGTCCTCACCAGCGCAATCGAGTGCATTCGCGCCCTGCGCTCGGAGGCATCCGACGCAAAGAGCTGAGGCGAGTTCCCAGGTTGTGGAGCCGTCCCCAGGTGGACGCTCTAGTTGGCGCGCTGATAGACTGATAGGGTTGCAGTCGCAGCGCCCGCACCGGTAGGGACCCGTCTGCACGACCGATCAAGAAGGATAAGAAGAGACCCTGTGGATACTCGAACCCGTCACGCTCTCAAGCAAGACAGATTTGCCGCAGCCGCTGCAAGCAGCGTCAGTTGGCTCAGCGGTCACCGATCCGCCGTTATGCCTATGGTCATCAGTGCGGCTGTTGTGCTGGTTTTATGCATCGGCGGGCTGATTTACTGGAATGTGTCTTCGACCAAGGCCGACAGCGCCCTGGGCGCTGCCCTGGACACCTACGACGCGCCTCTGGCTCAGCCGGGCGCGCCGGCGGAGATCGGTATTTACCCGACCGCCAGCGAGCGTTCGAAGGCCGCCAACCAGCAGTTTGCCGCGGTGGCCAAGGAGTACGGCTGGCTGCCCCAGGGCGCCAAAGCCCACTACTTTGCCGGCATTACCGACCAGGAGCTGGGGCAAACCGCTCAAGCCGAGACGGAGCTGAAGACCGCGGCCGGTTCATGGGACCGCAATCTCTCCAACCTGGCCAATCTGGCGCTGGCCAGGCTCTATCACCAGACGGGGCGCGACGGCCAGGCCATCGATCTTTACAATGCACTGGCCGCCAAGCCGTCAGAGACGGTTTCAGCCAGCGTGGCGCAGCTTGACCTAGCCGCCCTGTATGAGGCGACGGGCAAGCAGGACCAGGCGCGCGCGCTGTGGGCCAAGGTGAAGGACTCCGACAAGGATGGCGCGGCCGGCCAGATCGCCACGCAGAAGCTGGCCGGCAAGTAGTAGGGCGGCCGCGCCCGATCAACGATCTTAGCCAAGGCGCGCAGGGGAAGGTTCCTTGCGCCGTGAACCCGCGCGGGACAGCAGCGAGCCCGGCGCATGAGCATATTCCCCTCCGCCTGCGTCTGGTGATCTATGAGCGCCAGCCAGGCAGTATTCGCAGGTTGGATGGAAATTCCAAACAGCGCGGTGACCGATGAAGCCCGCACCCGGGCGGAAGAAGAGACGCTCGCGGCTCTGGTGAGCCAGTACTCCGGCACGCTGTACCGCGTAGCCTTCTCCGTCCTGCGCAATCCCGCCGATGCCGAAGACGCGGTGCAAGAGGCGTTTCTGCGCGTGCTGCGCCATCGCGACACGCTGGACCAGGTGCGCGACCGGCGGGTATGGCTGATCCGCATTGTGTGGAACATCGTGCTGGACCGCAAGCGCCGCGCCAAGACCAGGCCGGAGACCGACGATGTGGCCGAACTGGCGCGCGTGCTGCCGTCGGATGGATTGACCGCCGAGCAGATCGCCTCCGCCGCCCAGCACCACGCCCATGTGCTGGCCTGCATCGACCAACTGCCGGCCAAGGAGCGCCAGGTGCTCATGCTTTCGGCCTTCGAGGAGCTGAGCAGCGTGGAGATCGCCTCGGTGCTGGGCATTACCGAGTCCAGCGTCCGTTCCCGGCTGTTTCGCGCGCGGAACCTGGTTGCCGGCCTGCTGAATCACTCGAGAAGTACGCACCCAAGGAGTTTGCGATGAATGATCCAACTCAGAATCCGATCGCGCATGGCGCCGCTGAAGAAACATTGCGGCTGATCGCCCGTCTTTCCGCTCCCCAGGGCCTGGAAGATCGCGTCTACGCCGGACTGCACAGCCGGCCGCGCAGGGGCCGCATTCTTTCCTGGCCTGCCGCGCCGCGGCTGGACAGCAGTTGGATGCGTTCGGCGGCCGCGGCTGCCATTGTGTTTGTGGTCGCCGGCGGCGGATGGGGAATTTACTCACGGGTGCAGCAGCCCCAGGCCAAGGTGATCGCCCTGCCGACGCACGTTGCAGCGCCGGGCGGCTTTTCCAGCGCCGGAGCCATGCGCACGCCGAATACCCTCAACGGACCGGTGCTCGCACACACAGTGACGGCTCAAAAGAAACAGGTCAAACCTGCCGCCAAGACTCCCGCACCGGCCGCGCAAAAGCCGCATCGCAGCGTGGCTCCGAGCGCAGCCGGCAAGGCCGCAACTCAAGCCGCAACTCAGGCCACCGCGCCTGCGGCGAAGTAGAGATTTGTTCTTCAGGCCGCAAACGGTCGCTTACACCCTCTTCGAGCCCGCATGGACCGCGATGCCCACCAGGGCCAGCGCCACCGCACCCCACAATGCCGGAATCCATCCGTTCACATGGAAACCGGTAACGATGTGCGACGCCAACAGGATCATCATCGCGTTAATCACCAGCAGAAACAGGCCCAGTGTGAGGATGGTGATGGGGAAGGTGATGATCTTCAGCAAGAAGCCCAGCGTCGCATTCAGCAGGCCGATTACCAGCGCCGCCACCAGCGCCGGCTCCAAGCCCCGCACCACGAAGCCCGGCAGAAAATGGGCAATAACCAGCAAAGCAAGCGCACTCAACAGCCAGTGAATCAAGAGCTTGAACATTCCGTATTTCTCCTTCTTTCGGCCGGTCGAGCCGCATGATTCCGAGCAGCCGCCACTGATCGCCGCCTGTGTAATTAGATGCGCCCACCCTGCCTCCGGTTGTAGGACGTTTACGATATCTATGCCATGCCGATCTTTTCAAGTTGGCGCGACCTTTCGTGGCAGGCCGGGTCCAACTTGAGGAATCCTGCGCGTCAGCCCCCGCGCAGGTCGCCACATTTCCGGGGAAATGCCCTCATGCACCCTCTACGCATCCTATGCCTCGCCGGCTTCATGCCATCTCTGCTGCTGGTTCCGTTCGCTCAAGCCCAGCCCGCGGCCATTCCAGCCGGTCCGGCCCTGCCGGAGATTCGCCAGCTTATTCTCGAGGTCCTGGACCACCAGAAGCAGCTTGATAAGGTGCGCGAGAACTACACCTACAGCTCCTTGCTGACTATCCAGGAGATGGACGCCAACGGCCAGGTGAAGAAGACTGAAACCGAGGAGATTGAGGATTTCTTCGTCAACGGCCACCTGATCGGGCGCACGGTGAAGAAAGACGGCCAGCCGCTGAATGAGCACGAACAAAAGAAGGAGACCGAGCGGGTAACCAAACTGGCGGAGAAGGCGGAGAAGACGCCGCGCGATCAGCCGCTGGAAGGGCAGCGCATCAGTGTGAGCCGCCTGCTGGAGATCATGGACGTGCGCAACCCGAGGCGCGAGACCTTTCACGGCCGATCGAGCATCGTTTTCGATTTCATCGGCCGCAAGGACGCAACCACCCACGGCATTGCCGAGGACGCCTCAAAAAAGCTGCAGGGCACCGTATGGATCGATGAGGCCGACCGCCAGGTGGTCCATCTCGAGGTTATTTTCAACGACAATTTCCACGTTGCCGGCGGCCTTCTGAGCACTATCGAGAAGGGTTCCAACTTCCATTTCGACCAGGCCCTGGTGAATGGCGAGATATGGCTTCCCACCGGCGGCGAGGGGACCGTGCAGGCCCGCGTCCTGCTGGTGAAGGGGATTCGCCAGCACTATACCGAACGCGATTTTGACTACCAGCGCTTCCGCGTGGAGACCCGGCAGTCGAAGGACGCGAAGGTTGTGCCGGAGAAAAAGCAGTAGCGCGCTGAAGGCAAGAATGGGAAGTTGCCCACTCTTCTCAGAGTAGGTTTGCGAAGCTATCAAACCAATACGGACCGCCTGCGGATGCAAGCGGCCCGTTTTCCTTGAACTTCCCGGAAAAACATTGTGCTGCAGGGAGCAGCGTGGCATCAGGAGCCGGGTGGTTGCATAGCTGGAGCTTCTCCGCCTCCCTGACCGCGCCGCCGCTCCATGCGCTGCTGTTGCCAGGCGGCGAATTTAGCCTTCTGGTCGTCATTCAGAAGCGCTCTGATCTTTCCATTCGCGTCTTGACGGATCGCCTCCATCTGCTCACGGTTCGGTTGTGACCCGCCCGAGCGCAAGGCCTCCATCTTTTCCCGCCGCTCAATCAGAAGAGCCTTTACCTGCGCCTGCTGATCCCCGGTCAGCGCCAGCACCTGCGTGAGTTCGCTCAGCTCCCGCTCTATGCCTCCGCCACGCTGGTGCATTCCACCCCGTGCCTGCCCATCGGCCTGCACGCAAAACGCGCCGCAACTGGCGGCCAGAATGCCTGCCAGCAGCAGCGAGCGCCGCGCAAGCAAATTTCCGTTTCCAAACTTAATCATGATGCGATGCTCCTCCCACTCAGGGGAAAATCTAAACGGAAACCCCTTGGCTCTAAGAGAATTGCGCCGGGCCAATGCCTGAGCTCCCGTCGATTTTCGTTGCCACCGAAGTGGGTTTTCCGCTTGTGAGAACCCTCGCCGGCGAAGGTGCTCATACAGCTAGACGCACCGCTGACCGGTTTCGTTGACGTTGCATGGGATTTGTTTGCGGGGCTATATCAGAAACTTGATCAGAAACTTGAGCAGGGGCTTGATCAGGGACTTGAGCAGGGGCTTGCAAGCAGGCCCGTCTATGGCCGGAAGACGATTGACGGTTGGATGAAGATCATCGCCGGCAAGTGCGCATCCGTTACAGTGGAAGCATGTTCCTGCGCCGCCTCTCCATCCAGCGAATCGATCCGTCCGGCAAGGCGCACCCATGCCCCATCCGCTGGATCGATACCTTCGCCATGCGCAACTTTACCAACGATGCGGTCTTTGACGACACGCTGCCCGCCGCCGACGGAGTGCTCGAAGCCGGCAGCCGCGTCCCTCTCGATCGCCTTCAGCCGGCCATGGAAGACTGGTTTCGCCGCAAGGGCTACCTCAAGCCCGGGGAACGCCTTGCCGTGCTGGAACTCGACCGGCCGGCGTCCTGAAACTTCGCATCCAGGCTGCCGCTCGCTGCTAGGCGCCGGCGCCGTGCCAAAGGTGAAACTCGGCTTCGCGGCGGGCCTTCAGGCCGGCGTTCTCCTGGGCTCCTGCGTGGTCCCAGCGCAGCAACTGCTCGGCGGCTGCATCATACCGGCCGATGTTCAGATCCTGCAGCAGCGCGGAGGCCGCCAGCCTGCCCTGTCCGAGGTTGAAACAGAAGTCCACCAGCGCGTCGAACTGGCCCTGCGTCAGGGCAACCCTTACCAGGCGCTGGACGGCCTGCTCGGCATTGCGCACGTCGCGGGCCAGCATGGCAGCCCCTTGCGGCTCCGCGATGCCGTCGGGAAAGGACTCGGAGGCAAGGATCCGGTGGCCATAGCCAATGGACGGAATCCCCGCCACATCCATATACGTACGATTGCGAAAACCCTCCGACCTCTTCAGTAGCTCCAGCCCTGCCGCGCTCAGTTGCATCGCTCCCCCGCCTATAGCCATGGATGGCCTAAGCCAGACGCTAGCAGGATGAGGGAAATAATCTGCAAAAACCGGATCGGACCGTCCCCGCCAGGCATCAATGGTGTGGGGTCGCAGAGCTTGTTTCCTCGCTCCCAGGAGTGTTCTTCCCCGGTTGAGGTTTCATGGGCTGGATCGTCCTTGTATTCGCTTTATGTTCGCCAGAGATTGAGGCTTGGGCATTCAGAAGGCGGAATCGGCCCCGCACCGGCCTGAAACGCCGATTTTGCACCAGTTTTATCAACAATCTGCAAGTTGAAGAGGATGAATGGATTATCGGGAAAAGCCCCGAAAATGGCCCATTTTCGTGGCAAAAAATGCCCGTGAATTCCGGCTAATGGATGAGTAAAATGGCGCCGATTTAGTAAAATGGACAGATGGGCAAAACAAGGAAAAAACGCAACATGAACATCAAAACACCACTCCTGATTTGGCTGCTGGCGGGGGCTATCTCCGTGGCGCTGGCCGCAGTGGCAGTGATGCTCTACACGCCTGCCGTGCAGGCGGATGCGCTGCTTCCCAGGCCAATTGCCACTGCGCCTCCCGGGCCTCCGATCCTGAGCGCGACGCCGGCTTTTCTTGCGCCGAAAATAACCGCCCACTCAAAACCGGCCGATATCCTCCACGGTGTTGCCTCCTGGTATGGTGGGGTGTTCAATGGACGGCGCACCGCAAGCGGCGAAAAGTTCGATATGGACGCGATGACGGCTTGCCATCCCTCATTGCCGTTCGGCAGCGTGGTGCGCGTAGTCAACCGCGACAACAACCGGTCGGTCGTTGTCCGCATTACCGATCGCGGCTACCTTTTCAAGGGGCGGATACTCGATCTCTCCTACGGAGCCGCCCAGAAGCTGGCTATGATCAAGGCAGGGACTGCCCGGGTTGATTTGGAAGTCATCTCCCTGGGAGAGTCGCGCCCTCATCACCGCAAAAAAGTAAGCAGCAGCAACCGTTGAGAACGCTGACGGCCGGCCCTCGGGCTGGCCGTCGCACGTTGTGGCGGAGAACCACGCGCAATGGTGCATTTCTGGCATCGTCCTGACCGGCGGCCTCTAGTCCCTGGTCCCTAGGCCGTATCGACATATAGCTGGAGTACGATCCAGGAGCAGGCGAGGGCGACCATGGCTTGAAAGCATGTTTTTGATTTCTCATAGCGTGTGGCAAAGCGGCGGAATTGCTTGAGTT
>Ga0116108_1001076_pt1 | contig 14696 bp, 17 predicted proteins | sample June2015DPH_6_15_FD_88970 | JGI IMG/M metagenome (GOLD analysis project Ga0116108, IMG submission 88970) | Peatland microbial communities from SPRUCE experiment site at the Marcell Experimental Forest, Minnesota, USA - June2015DPH_6_150 | ecosystem: Environmental > Terrestrial > Soil > Wetlands... | reverse complement strand
TGTGTAGCCCTCTGCGCCTCGGGACAGTTCATTACCGACCTGAAAGCCGGCTACTGGCTCGGTTCCACGCCTTCGGCGCAGGAAAAGGTGAAGTTTATCGGGGTCGTCGCCTCGGCCATCACCGCGGGCTTAACCATCATCCTGCTGGCCAAGGCCTTCCAATTTGGAGAGGCCGTGCCCGGCGACCTGCGGCAGGTCCTGGTCGCGCCCCAGGCCGCCGCACTGAAAGCCGTGGTGTCGGGATTCATGAGCGGCCAGCCGGTCGCCTATATGTTGTTCGGCATCGGCGCCATGATCACCGTGGTGTTGGAGATGCTCGGCCTTTCTTCCATGGTCTTCGCGCTGGGAGTCTATTTGCCGCTGCAACTGACCACGCCGATCTTGGCCGGCGGATTTCTCTCGCACCTGGTGAACAAGCGCGGGGAGAAGGTCGGCGGCCAGCACGGCAAGACCATCCGCGACCGCGGCATCATCATTGCGGGCGGCTTGATGGCGGGCGGCGCACTCGGCGGAGTGATTGGGGCGGCGCTACGCGTGCTGCCGCACTTCAAGGAAGAGTGGATCGAGACGCCTTTCTACGCGAACGATGCGGTGTCGCAAAGCGGTTCCGCCCTGCTGTTTGTTGGTCTGTGTCTGTATGTATGGTTCGGCTCGCTGAGGAAAACATCCGCAGGAGAAAAGTGAGGAGCGATCCATGGACGCGATAGGACGATTTGTTGCAGATGCAGTTCTCGGTATCGACACGCTTTGGGGTGGCGATGTCATGTGTCCCTCTGGCACGGGACGATTCATTGCTGACTCGTGGTTCTCGGATGAGCCACTGCCTGCGGCCTACAAGGCTCCTGCGGCAGCGCGGGTGCGGGCGAGCGGTGGGGTTGCAGGGAAGAAGGTGGACCAGCAGGCGGTGGAGGAGTATCTCGGTGAGGTGGATCTCCCGCAAGCCATCGCTGGGATTCGAGATGAGGCAGGGAAGATTGGCGGCATGCGCGGTGAGTATCTGCTTAGCCAGTCGCTTTGCCTGGAGATCATGTGGGACCTTGCCATGGAAGTGCTGGGGAAAGGCCAACCGGTTCCATACGCCCGATGTGTTGAGGCCTCGACCGGCCGTCCGCCGGAAGCCTCCAACCCGGAAGCAAAGCGGGAGCGTGTGGCGGAGTTGTTGGGCCGGGCGGGATACGCGACCTCTGGTTCCGCCGGCGTTCTGGAGGCGGTCGATGCGTGGCGACGGGACCGGTTGGTTCCGATGGCTTCTGTCCGCGCCCTCGGCGCTGCCATGATCGCCCACTTGGACCGCCTTTGTGCGATCAACATGCTTCCCTATCTTCCCAAGGATCTCGTGCCGGTACCTCGGGCCAATATTGAATTCCTGCCCATAAAGGACGCATGGTTTTCGGGCTCGATGAACTACCTGGGGCGAGCGCGGACGGCGGATGGCAGGCCGCAGTACGAAGCCACCTATGAGATTAACGCTTCGCTTAAGATGTCGGTGCCGGAGTTCGAGCACCTGGTAAGCCATGAAGTGGTGCCCGGGCACGTTACCACGTTTGCCTACTTGCAGGATCTCTATGTCCGCGGGAAGGTCAACTTCGAAGCCACGGTATTGACCATGAACACCCGCTCCGGCACCCTGTTCGAGGGAATCGCCAACAATGCGATCCTCATCGCCCATGGCGTAACCGAAGTCGAGCAACTACCCGACGAGGATTTGCAGATCGGCGTGTTGCTGGCGTTACTGCAGGACGATGCCAAGAATCAATCTTCCTACCTGACGTGGGGAGAAGGAGTGCCGCGCGAGAAAGTGGCTGCCACTCTTCGCAGCGATTTCCTGGTCACCGAAGAGCGCGCGGACAAGCTCTCCGGTGCATGGGGTCAACATCCGTTACTAGGCCGAATGTATCTTCCGGCCTATCGGGCGGGAACGGAGAGAGTGGCGCAATTGCGACGCATTCACCCAGCGGATCACATTCTACCGGCAATCTATGGCTGTTCTGGGCTAGCTGATATCGTGACCATCGACGAGATGCTAAAGCAAGAGTAGCTCAGTCCGGTTTCGTCGGTGGAGTCAGAGATCTCCACGCATTGTATCCTGATGACGGGGCACTCGGAAACAATTCCGGTCCAGCGATTTTCAAGTGGTCGATAACGCCGCGAGTGGATTCGACCTGGGAAGTCGGCTTTACCTCCGGTGAGGTGATAACCCCTTCTGGCTCGCCACGCACCATTCCATCTTGTGTCGCTGGCTGGCGCGGAGGGCAGCTCTGCGCCACCTCGCGTGACTCGGGAATTAAAAGCCGCAGTCCGTCAATTGACGGGCTGCGCTCCCGTTCTCAGATGGAGACAAGCTTCGCTGACAGGTTCACATAGCCCGCCATGCTTTGCGCCTTCGGCGCGCAGACCTGAAGGTCTGCGCCAGCCGCGATCTACGGAGCGATCACGTTTGGCATGGCTCCCCTCAACCACCAACGAAAAAGGCCAAAGCGTGGAACGAGGTCTTCAAGTGCTGGACGCCGCGCACGCTTGCTGCGCCTTATTCTGGCAGAGTGCGCCGTCACTGGGGAGAAATCAGGTTGCAGCTTTCCGATTACCAGGCCGTCGTCACGTCCGGTTTCAGGGAAGGGCGTTTATCGGGCCGAATCCGACGAGGCACCCGTCCGGCATGGTTCCCGGGCAAGCGAAGCGCTTTTCCGCCGGCTGCCAATGATGCTATCTTAAAGACATTACTTGAAAATCTAGGTCGGGGGGTGCATACTCCCCACGACGGGACGGCGAATGTTTCACGAGATCAAAGCTTCTCTCGAGCAACTCTATCGGGAAGACAAGCGGCCCTGGCTGGTCGGTTTTAGCGGCGGCAAGGACAGCACAATGCTGGCGTCGCTGATTTTTGACGTTATCTTCTCCATCCCCGCCGAGCAAAGAAAAAAGCCCGTGTCGGTTGTTTGCACTGACACGCGCGTCGAGATTCCCGCCATCGTGGAAACGGTTGAAGGCATGCTGGACCGCATGCGGAAGTGCTCCCAGCAGAACGGCCTCAATATCGAAGCCAACTTGCTCAAGCCAACAATCGAAGAATCCTTTTGGGTCAACATCATCGGTCGTGGTTACCCGCCGCCCAACCGTACCTTCCGCTGGTGCACCCAGCGGATGAAGATTGATCCGGTCAACGTTTTTGTAAAGCAGCGTCTCGGGCATTGGGGAGAGGCCATACTTCACCTCGGAGCGCGCCGCGCCGAAAGCTCCACCCGCGCTCAGACGATGGCGGGCCGAGAAACGCGCAATGGGTTGCACCGGCACCCTGACTTGCCCCGCGTGTGGGTGTCCAATCCGATTGAATTCCTGACCACGGAGGACGTTTGGGCCTACCTACTCCAGAAACCCAACCCGTGGGGCGGTGACAACCGCCCCCTTTACAAGCTGTACGCCAGCGCCAGCAACGGCGAATGTCCAATCCAAATCGACACCAGCACGCCCAGTTGCGGCAGCAGCCGCTTCGGCTGCTGGACCTGCACGGTGGTTGACCGCGACAGGGCCAGTGAAGGACTCCTAGCCAGCGGCGACGAGCGCATGGAAAAACTGATGGAGTTTCGTGAAACGCTCCTGTTCTTCCGCGATCCCGCCAACGGCAAACGCGATACCCGCCGCATGAACGGTAATCAGGGCCCCGGGCCACTCCTGATCTCCGCCCGACGCGAACTCCTAACCAAGCTGCTCGATTTGCAGGAAGAAGTCGGCCTCAAGCTTATCAGCCCCGAGGAATTGCTGTTGATTCAGCAAATGTGGAAGGCCGCCCGCGACCCCGACGACGGGCGCGGCGTGGCGCGTATCGTCAACAAGCAGAAGGGTGTCATCATGAACACCGACTTGAGCGAACTCAACCGCTTACGTGAAATGGAAGATAAAATCGCCGCTGAGAAGGGCATTAACGTTGAAACGCTGCGGCGGATGGTCGCCAAGGTTGAAGAGTACAGCGAAAGCCACCGCGCCCGCGGCCTCCCCGATGATTTGCTGAATATTCTTAAGGATGATTTGAATCGCGAAAAATCTATGACCGTGGACAACTAAATGATGACTGGCCCTCTCACCTCAGCGTCCCCAGAGTGGACGCGGTGGCTTGAGCGGATAACATCACTTCGGCCCGACAAAGCCCATCCGGCGCTCGGGGATGCCCCGCAAAAACCAATCTTGCTTCTTGTGCTCTGCGACTTAGTGGAAGAAGGTAAGCTCGATGGCGGGCTTCTAAAACGCGATGGCGATCTTGCTTTTCGATACAGTTCCTACTGGCGAGTCGTTGCGCCGCGACGCCAGACAAAAGCTGATCTGACTTTTCCGTTTTACCACCTTAAATCAGAGGGCTTCTGGCAGCCGCTCGATGCAGGGGGACGCCCTGCCACAGATCGGCATATCTCAGAAATCGCACAGTTAGATGTTTCATTTCTTGTTTGCCTCGCCCAAGCGGAGTTTCGTTTGCTGGCTCGGCGCACGCTGATAGCAAAATACTTTCAGCCGGAGGAAAGGGCGGAGCTTTACAGCCTTGTCGAACTTCCGGTTCCTCCAGAAGACGTAGTTGGCGCAGATGCCAGCCGCTTTATGCCGGACCGGGAGTCCGAGAGCCAGCGAGACGCCAAGTTCGCGGTGCGCGTGCTGCCCGCCTACGACTACACCTGTGCCTTAACACGTTACCGGATGATCGCGTTGAACGGTAAGACTGTGCTCGACGCCGCCCACATCCATCAATTCAAGCAAGGCGGCAGCAACCACCCCACGAATGGCATCGCGCTATCAAAAACCGCCCACTGGCTGTTCGATCAGGGTTTTTGGTCAATCAGCAACGATTACAATATTCTAGTAGCAGAGGACCGCTTTGATGAACGTGGTGATGCCGCGCATCTTCTGAAGCCCCGCGTGGGCAACTCCATACTTCGCCCCCAAAACCAGCACTACTTGCCCGACCGCGAGTCTCTCAGGTGGCACCGCCAACGCCACGGTTTTGAACACCAGTAGCCTTTTCTTCCCGAATCGCCCCCTCTTCAGCTCGTAGATGACCTCAGCACGCTCGGTGCCGTTGACCCGGACGACCTTCAGCGGGCACAGGAGCGGCGGAACGATCTGACCAAGACTAAGTCCGAGCTTGAGACGAAGCTCGGCGGTGCGTGGGAACTGGCGATTCCGATTTTCTTGTTGGGAAATTACCGCGGACAACTGCACGACTACCTATCTTCAGAAGAACGCCGGCGGGACTGGGAGAGCGCAAAATCCGCAGTTGAGCCCAAAATTCCCCAAGTCAAGGACGACGTCTTCGGCAGCGTGCCGCCGGAATTCGCGTTGCAGCCGGACGTTGAGTCGTTCTATATGAAGCGGCTCGAGGATGCGTTGCACCGGCTATTTCACCCGCCCCCGGACGGGATGTCGGACAGGGTATTCGTCGCCGAGCGCAGCGACACGAGCGCCCAAGTCCGCGCACATCTCACCACAGTCCCAGGTTCGCTCGGGGACTTGGCCCAGCTCTGCGTCAGCATCGAACGAATGGACGCGGAGCTGCGTGAACTGGACCAAAAGCTCAAGCAAATCCAGCAAAACACGGCTGCTTTCAAGCACGGGGCGGAATTGCATCAGAAGCGTGGAGAGCTTAGGACCAGGCAAGACCAAATCACGAAACGCATGGGTGAGATTACCGCAGAACTCTCGCGGCTGGATGTAGAGCTGGCTGATCTGAAGCGGCAGGAAACCAAGCAGGGGGAGCTTGTTGAGCTTGACGAAAGGCGTGAGAAACTCGCGTCGCTCGCCGCTCGTTATCGCGAGGCCGCGGGCGAGATTAGGAGCCAGGCCGCCATCCGAATGCGGAAGAGAATCTCCGAGCATGTGGGCGAGCTCTGGTCGGAGATCGCAGAGCGTACGCGCGAGTTCAAGGGAATGGAGTTCGACAGCCATTGGCAATGCTTTCTGCTCCGCCAGGACGGCAAGAGCGTGACGTGGGAGGAAACCAACACCTCAGCAGGCGAGCGGCAGGTGCGTATGCTTGCGTTTTACGAGGCGCTGCGGCGCTTGGCCAAGCTCGTCCCCCCACTTGTAGTGGACACGCCATTGGCGCGGCTCGACAAAGAGGTTCGCACGAACGTGCTCGACCAGCTTTACCTGAGCGGCCACCAATCCATCATTCTCGCCACGAATTCGGAGGTCGACCCCGAAGGTCAGTTGTTTGAACGCATCCGCGACCGGCTGGCCCGGGTTTACACCCTGCACCCGTACGGTGAGCCCGAGAGTACCGACTACCGGGTGCGCATAACGAACGACTACTTCGGTCACGATCTCTGACCAGCAGGGAGGCAATATGAAGGCTTACGAAGCCCTGATCATTGAAGACACGGGTTGCAGGCCCGATGATGTGGCGTTGATTGACGACATCATGCGCAATGAGGTCTTTCACAGCACGCTCGACTGGCAAACGCGGGCGCGGTTTCGCCAAGGGGCTCGAAAGGCGGCAAAGATTCTCGAGGGTAATCGCGAGCTGTTTGAGGAATACCGTGCCCAGACCTTGGCTGTGTTCAATCGAATGAGGCAAGCGTAGAAACAAGAGACGGTCGGACCCAATGAAATTTGACACGAGCGAAGAAGCGCACGCCTTCATCGAATCCGTATTCTCGCGAGTTGGTGCGCGGAACCAGGCTATTCTAGGGCGCGCCGCCCTCTTCCTCGCGCTAGGAGAGGGTGTGCCACCCGAGTTTAAGCCCAAGGACGCGAAGGGAGTCACCCTCAACGACGAGCAAGTGGTCGGCGACGAGTTGAAGGATGTCATCCGGGCATCCTTAAATCACCGCAGCGGGCGCGCGCTTGACGAGGCGGGATACCGCCAGGAGTTCCGTAAGTACTTTGAGTTCGGCTGCCAACGGCTCAGGCAGATATGGGAGGACGCTGGCAACGATCAGGCCAAATTCGTGGGCGAACTACTCAAACTGGGCTCAGGTGCCCAGGTCGGGGCGGGCTTGGCGCGGCCAGTAGCAACCTTGCCCGTGGTCGAGGCCGAAGTGAAGCTGAAGCTCCTAGTTGACGCGCCTGAATGGTCCTTGAACGGCCCCGGCACTAACAACGGGCTACTGGTGATCTCGGGCCAGCCCGGGACCGGCAAGAGCCAGCTTGCCCTTGACCTGTTGGCCCAACTCAGTAACCTCGGCGTCCGGTTCGTGTTCTTCGACATGAAGGGCGAACTGGAGGACGACCCGAACAACCCCCAACAGCGGCAGAACCGCACCCGATTTCTTGAGCAGACGGGGGCGGAGCACGTGCGTCTCATCCAGGAGGGCCTGCCTATCAATCCTCTGCTTCGGCATCCGAACCCAACTCAGAATACCCAAGTTGCATACGAGACGGCCAGCTTAATCAGGTGCTTCGCACCCCAACTGGGCGCGAAACAGGAGCGCAACATCGCTGACGCCTACGAGCACCTCGCGGCACCGGATTTTCAGTCATTGGAACAGGAGTTGGTAAACACCGGCGCGAACGGCGTAGATCTCGCGATTATCCAGAAAATCGCGAGATTACATCTGTTCGCCAATGCCGACCGGGCGATCAACCCGGAGGAATGGTTGACCAACTCCCTTGTCATTGATTTTAAGGAGTTCGGTAACGATACTGATACCAAGGCGCTTGCTGTGGCTTTGATCCTGAACTTCTTAATCAAAAAGCTGAACCAGAACCTAGCAGTGAAAAATGACGTTCAGCCGATCAAGATGGTGCTATTCGTCGACGAAGCGCATCTATTGCTGCCGAAAGAAAGTAAGGCAGGCCTGCTTAGTCTGCTCGCCCGGCAAGGGCGGTCGTGGGGCTTCCCTGTCTGGCTCGCATCGCAGGACGCTGACAGGTTCCTGACCACCGGCACTAACGAAACCAACTTCGCCGAACTGGCCGAATGTGGTGTCCATTTCTCCCCCCAGACGCTGAGCGACTCCGACCAGAAGATGATTTTGGGCGGTATCATTCGCCAGAAATTCGACAAGGGGGAGGCCGCCCTGCGATTGCAGGGCAAGCTCATCCCTGGTTCCGCAAGACAGTATTGGAGAGATCTAGGGAGATAGGATCTGGGTTGATGGACGACATCTTTTCCAAGCCACCAAGTACCTATAAACTGCCTGATTTTAGGCTGACCCGCATGATTCTATCGCCCACCCAGTGGCAAACTTGCAAGCTCCCAGTCAAGTTGGCTTGGCACGCCGTCAAATTTCATGGTGACAATGCGGCCCGCGTCCCCGAAAACAGAAGAGGCGTGTACACGTTCGTCGTGAAGCCCGGGATTGCACGTCATCCCAGCTGCTCATATCTGCTTTATGTCGGCAAAGTGGAAAACCAGGCGTTTCGCGCAAGGTTTCGTCAATATCTTACCGAGAAAGCTAAAGGGGAAAACTCACGCCGACCTCACGTTACGGAAATGCTCTTGAAGTGGGAGGGATTCCTCTGGTTTTACTACGCAGAGATATCTAAAAAGACTAAAATCAAGATTGTTGAGAATCGGCTTTTGGCGGCATACCTGCCACCATCAAACAGAGCATTTCCAAGCACGATTCGCCGTGCAGTCGCAAAAGTACTTATATGAGTGATGTCCCCTCCAATTTGTTCCCCGCTCTCCGCGCCAAAATGGGCGACCGCTGGTATTACGTAACGACCATGACCTTCGCTCAAGTGCGTCAATGGATTAAGCCGGTTGACAAAATACATGAAAGAAAAGAACTGAAGACGTGGATTCAGAGATTGTTGCGGCCTGAGCGTAAAGAGGAAATTGCCACTTACCTGGTCAATCAAAAGCAACGCTTCTTCAATGCCGTTGTGGCTGGCATTTACGGCGGTGAGCCCGAGTGGTTTCCTGTCGAAGTTGGTGATAGCGTTACGGTCAAGGACGTTCATTTGGATGAGCGACAAGCCACAGCCTTCGGGGTGCTTCGCATTTCCGGTACAGAAGATCTTTTTGCAGTCGACGGTCAGCACAGAGTGGAGGGCATTCGGGAAGCATTGCGTCGGGACAAAGCGCTGAAGGATGAGGAGTTGACAGTCATATTCGTTGCCCACAAAAGGACAGCGAAGGGCAGAGAGCGTACAAGGCGTCTGTTTACGACACTTAACAAGTATGCGAAGCCAGTCTCACAAGCGGAGCTCATCGCTCTGAATGACGACGACGCATTTGCCATTGTCACACGCCGTCTAATTGATTCGTATCGGGGCTTGGGTAGCGAGTTCGTAGCCTTCGCTCCGACAGCAAATATTCCGTCTGGGAACCAGTCCTGCATTACCACCGTCATCGCGCTCTACGAGTTGGTCAAGGCCATTTCGGTTAAAGCTGGAAGCCGGGAGCGAAAGGATCTCGAAGCTGGCCCTCCGGATTGGGCGCGAATCGACAAACTCTACAGGGTCGCCGTGTCTTTTTGGGACGCTCTAAAAGCCAATGTTCCCGCAATCCGGAAAGTTATGACGTCTGCCCCAGACAAATACCTAGCTGCGAAGTACCGAACTAGTAGCGGCGGGCATGTGCTCTTTCGTCCTGCGGGGCTGTACGCGTTCGCCCGGGCAGCCCGCGTCACGGTTGACCGCGGTGAACGGCTTGATGCTGCTGTGGCCAAGCTTGCTGCAGTTCCACTCCGGCTCACCGACAGACCCTGGGCTGGCGCTCTTTGGAACACCTCTACGAAGACCATGATAGTAAAGCACAAGAAACTCGCAATGAATCTCTTCCTTCATCTGGCGCACACTAAGCCCTCTCCTAGGGATTTCGATACCCTGGAGCGTTATCGTGAAGTGCTTGGAGACCCGCGCGCCAGGCTCCCGAAAACCTAATCTCGTAGCGAAGCGGTTGCGCGCGCCACGGCCGCCGCGGTAAACGCAACGTCCATTTTGCTGCCCTCTGCATCAAGCGAAAACCGGATCATCTGCCGCGAAGCTGCTGATTCTGGCTTCATGGCCTTGACCACGTGCGATGGCTCGTCAGAGTCAGCGAGGCAAGCTGAACCGGACGATGCGCAAATACCTTCCTTGTCGAGCAGGACGAGTAGCGCTTCGGATTCAATCCCTCGGAAAGTGATATTAGCGGTGTTCGCTAAGCGGTGGTTTTTGTGGCCGTTCAACTCCGTGCCGGGAATCGTACTCAAGATCCCCTCCTCCAATTCGTCCCTCAGCGGGCGCACTTTCTTTTCGAAATCCGGTAGGTATTTGCGGGCCAGTTCAGCCGCTTTCCCCATGCCCACGATCAGCGGCACGCTCTCCGTGCCACCACGCTGGTTACGCTCCTGGTGGCCGCCGTAGACCAATGGGGAGAATGGGGCCTTGCGCCGGACGTACAGCGCCCCAATGCCTTTCGGGGCATGAAACTTGTGGCCGGTTAGCGAAAAGTAGTCCGCCGGAACCTTCCCCACGTCGATCTCCAATTTGCCCGCCGCTTGCACTGCGTCGCAGTGGTACAGCACGCCTCGCGACCGGCAAATTTCCGCGATCCGTTCGACTGGGAACAGCACACCCGTTTCGTTATTAGCCCACATCAGCGACACCACGGCAGTCTGGTCCGTGATGGCTGCTTCGAGGTCAGCCAACTTCATCAGGCCTTCCCGGTCAACCGGCAAGTACGTGACGCGGTAGCCCGGTTCATGTAGCGGCGGCTTTACGCCGCCACGTGGCGAGGTAAACTCGCCGCTACTGAGTGCCATGCAACAATTCAGCACCGAGGAATGTTCCACCTGCGACGTGACAATGTGGCGCTTGGCCGGGTTGGCCTTCAGCGCCGCCGCGATGGCGGCATTATTGCTCTCCGTCGCGCACGAGGTGAAAATGACATCCAGCGGGTGCGCCCCAATCAACTCCGCCACCTGCTCGCGCGCCGTCTCGATAAACGACTTCAGCTTCGCGCCGAACTTGTATGCGCTGGACGGATTACCCCATTCTGTTGTGAGGTACGGCATCATCGCCTCCAGCACCTCCGGCAGTATGGGCGTCGTCGCGTTGTGGTCGAGGTAGATCACACGAACAGTTTACAGTTCAGAGTTTACAGTTCACAGCAAAAAAAATCAGGATGCCCTGGCTGTTAACTGTCAACTGGCGACTTCCTGAGGAGCTCACAGTCCATAGTTTACAGTTCACAATAGAAATCAAGAACGTAAGCTCAACTGCTTGCGGCTCAGACACTTGCGGCGCTTGTTGGGATTCGGCCTGAGAAGTCGGCTTTGCGTCCGGTGAGGTCATAACCCCTTCTGGCCCGCCACGCACCATTCCATCTTGTGTCGCTGGCTGGCGCAGAGCGCAGCTTTGCGCTTCAACGTGCTGTATTAGCGCTGGTCATGCCCACCCACAAACGCCATTTTGCGCGCGGACTGCAACTCCTGGGCAGCAGCACCGATCGCCGCGCCAAGCTTTTTGAGAGTGATCGGCCGGCACGATTTCACCCTTGCCTGCGGACCGCAGAGCTGCGCTCTGCGCCACCCCGCGCAATCCGGCGTAGCATCGGCCTCCGGCCATCACCCCATGCCAAGCCGGTCAAATAACCCACCTAAAGATCGCGACTGGCGGCCATGACTGGTGTAATGGGTGCGTCGGCAACGCCATGGCTCCCAAAATTGTGCCCAGTCTTGAAACGGTCGAGGGCTTGATCGCGGAAGTCGAGGAATGGTATGAGCGGCTCCGCAAGATTCGCCAACAGATGACCCGCGTGGGGCGCGGAAGCGACCAGGACCTCCTCTCTGAACTCTGGGTCGAACTTGACTGGCTGAAGATGAAAGCCGAAGCCGCCGCCGACGCCATTGACGAGTATCAAGATTCCCGGCCCGAGGACGATTAGCCTCGGGCCAAGCATCTCCGCCGTTGTCTTTTGCGCTCTCTTTTCCAAACGCCTGTCATGCTGAGCCTCACTCGTCGGGGCGAAGAAGTTGTCTTTTCCACGTTAGGAGGCTATGTATGTAGCGTACTATAAAGCCGGCAGGCCGCGAATGTGTCAAACTGCCACATTCATGTTCTTTCTAACATGTCCATAGAACACCTTGAAAACAAAGGAATAAGCTACGTCGCGAGTGCCGAATATTTTAGAAATGTGAGAAGGGTGGAAAAAGTGGGAATCCCCGACGCCATCTGGCGCAGTGCCTTGATCTGCTCGGCCGCGGAACGTGAAACCGGCACGATGTAGCGCGCGGCCTGCATGAGAGTGATTCCCAGGCGGTGCGCTTTCCGGCAGCACTCTTTGATTTCCGCGCCTGTCCAGCCTTCGTCATTCGGCAGCTGGCCGGACACTCCATACTTCTTAAGATAGATTCCCCAGATCGTCTCGCGCTCCTCGTCCGAGGGCAGGTCGAAGAAGAAGGTCCCCAGCGTGAAGCGCCTGCGCAGTTCGGGTGGCAAGCTCGCAATCGAGTTGCAAGTTGCAATGAACAGCATCCTCCCTTGCGAGACTGCGTCGATGATCTGGAGCGCCGTGCAAAGCCGTTCGGTCGAAGCGCCCACCAGAGAACTCTCCATGGCCGGCAGGTCGAAAGCAATCGTGGGAATTCCCGCCGTACCTCCCGTGGCCTTCGCTGCCGCACTCTTGGCGGCGCCGGGTAGCAGTGACGCTGTCACCCCAGCACTTCCGCTCAGTGGCCGTCCACCAGGCATAGGAGTTGGGGAAGACGCTCTCGATGTCATCGTCGATCAACATGATGTGAAGTTCGCGGCACTGCTCGCCATAATGCCGGGTCAGCTCCGGACCGGCTTCCCACTCAACCCGGTTGGCTGACGTCTTCTTGCGCAGGAAAACGAAGTGATCGAGCTTGGTAGGATGGTTGCGATCTCCGGTAGGCCGATGGAGACTTTGGTGGATACGGACAGCCGCTGGACGACACGGCCGTCTTGGTCGTGCGTGACACCAATGATCATAGGGATTCCTCCTTCTACGTGGGGCTCGGGCAGCAAGCGGAGTCGGACATGTAAAACTGATCTCTGCTGTCGTCCGTGGAAGCACCCAGTACTGAGAACTCGACTGGACATTCCATTCAGTGGCGGTCAGGTGTATGTTATGGGTCGGTCGAGAATTGAAAACGGAAATTCCGATTACAATCAAAGGAGGGCGTATGCCTCAGTATCCGTTCATGCAGTCTAAGGATCCGAAGCGCAAACTCGTCATCGGATCGTCGGCCATGACGCTTGTTATCATGCTGTGGCTCTGGTACCCGGCAACACGGGGTGCAAACATCGCTCCGGTCGCTTCAAGCGGGACGCACGGGACCTACGCCACCACCTTCCCCCTCAATGAGAATCCCATTTCCGAAGGTGGCAACTGGATTAACGGCCAGACCGCCGGTCTCGATTGGGCCAACGTCCGGACAACTCCAGGGTTTGCCTTTGGGGTCCAATCAGGCGGGGTAAAGACCGTGCCTGAAAAGTATGATGACTCGACAGCTCTACTCGCGGGCACCTGGGGGCCGAACCAGACGGCCCAAGCCACGGTCCGCACCGCGAACCAGAACGACAAGATCTGGGAGGAGGTGGAGTTGCGCCTGCGGAGCACGCTGTCCGCCCACAGAGCCACGGGGTACGAGATCTTTTTCCGCTGCTCCAAAACCGGGAAAGCCTACACCACTATCGTCAGGTGGAACGGACCCTTAGGAAACTTTACCTACCTAAATACGGCTGAAGGGTCGCATTACGGCGTTGCGAATGGGGATGTGGTCAAGGCAACCATCGTTGGAGACGTGATCACAGCCTACATCAACGGTGTGCAGGTGCTCCAAGCCACCGACAATACCTACAAAGGCGGCAGCCCTGGCATGGGGTTTTACATCGAAGGAACCACAGGCGTAAATAGCGATTATGGTTTTACAAGTTTTGAGGCTACGGACGAATTGACTACCCAAGCTGACGCCGCTCCGAACCGTTCCGCCGCGTTGCATTAACTCCAAGCCGTCGCCTGCGCATCGCACTCAAAGAAATTCGGGGCCTGGGAATAGCTTGCGGGCCAGCCACGCGGGAGAACGATTGCGGAGGTCTTCGATGGCCGGGAGCTTGTCGTAGTCGAAGTCATCCACGGAGTGAGGCTCACTTTCAACCGCCAAGGTTCTGGGCCGCTGATCGGTGGGCAGAAATTCCTTCAGTATGAACTTCGTGTATTCCTTCCCACTCCGTGGATCTGCTAGTGTCCTGAGTCAGAAGAAGTCAGCCCGCGGAGCGGGCGGAAGAAGGTAGCCCACGGCGTGAGCCGTGGGTGAGCGTAACCCTCCCTCACCCCCGTCCCCTCTCCCGCTCGGGCGGGAAAGGGGTGTCCCGCTCTGCGGGACGGGGTGAGGGCTCTCTCCCCCAGGGCTGGCGCCCTGGGCTACGATCTTGCGCCCCTACCGGGGCTGTGCAACGGGCATCCGAAAGGGGAAGACTCTGTCAGCGAACTTTTAACTCAGGACACCAGCAGAGCGCCATCCACTGCTTTCTTCTGCAGGGCACGACCGAGGACCAGTTGCCGGGTTCCAAGCGGCTGGGGCATACCCAGAAATTCCTTCGCCCTGCCGAGAGCAAATCCGAACAGCAGCCTTCCAGCTTCATGAACGAGTGTTTCTCCCACGCTGAGAGCCAGATTCACCGGACGATTCATCTTCAACCTCGATGGGGGTAGGGAGTGGACATCTGCGCCGCTTGAGTAGGCGTACCATTACAGGGAAGAATCGATTGGAAAGAGAAGAGCGATCCCGCAACGGGGGACGACACATCGCTGGAAT
>Ga0116108_1001059_pt1 | contig 14801 bp, 19 predicted proteins | sample June2015DPH_6_15_FD_88970 | JGI IMG/M metagenome (GOLD analysis project Ga0116108, IMG submission 88970) | Peatland microbial communities from SPRUCE experiment site at the Marcell Experimental Forest, Minnesota, USA - June2015DPH_6_150 | ecosystem: Environmental > Terrestrial > Soil > Wetlands... | reverse complement strand
TAGGAGGAGGCGCCGACTGCGGAGGATCGCGTCACGTCGGGACGCAACGCCGTTCGGAGGGTCTCGATGAAGCACACTCATCTCAGCAGCCGGAAATGAGTTGTGGATAAGAACCTCGCGAAAGGCTGCAACCAGGTTGCGTCCCGCAACCTGGTTGCAGGTGTAAACCGCGGCCTGCCGCTTCGGCTCGGGCCAGAGGCTAACGCCGCAGGCGTTAGCAGGAGGCCGACCACACGCGGGCGGGGATGCGCAGCACCACCGCCCGCGCCATCGGGCCAGCCGCCCTGCGTCAGATCAAGAGGACGCCGGCTCGGCCGGCGTCCGCTCCGCGAAGCCGAAACTCAACCGGGCGGCGGGCGTCAGCCCGACGCACGTAGCAACCGGGCGGCGGGCGTCAGCCCGACGCACGAAGCCGAAGGCGAAGCAGCGCTCCGCCGCCCGGCGCCTCCTCGGCGGAGACGGTGCCGCCGTGCGCCTCCGCGACCTCGCGCACGATCGAGAGGCCGAGGCCCGAGCCCGGCAGCGCGCGCGCGGCAGTGGACCGGTAGAAACGCTCGAAGACGTGCGGTCTGTCCTCCGGCGCGATTCCGGGGCCGTGGTCGCGCACGCTCAGGTCACCGTCCTTCAGCGTCACTTCGACCGTTGCCTTCGGCTCGCTCCACTTGCCTGCGTTCTCGAGCAGGTTCCAGACGGCGCGCTCGAGCCGCTCGGGAACGCCCTCGACGGCCGTGGGCTCGAGGCTCGTCTCGAAGGTCAGCTGCGGGAAGCGGGAGCGGGCGCGCTCGACGGAGCTCTCGACGAGCTCGTCGAGCTGCACCGTCGTCCGCTCGAGGCGCGGATCGTCGCCGCGCGCGAGCTCGATCAGGCCGCCGATCAGGTCGCGCATCTCGTGCGACTCGCGCTGGAGGTCGTCGAACAGCCGCTGGCGCGCCTCCGGGTCGAGCCGGTCCTGCTCCTTCAAGACGTCGATGTTCGTCTGCATGCTCGTCAGCGGCGTGCGCAGCTCGTGCGAGGCGTCGGCGACAAAGCGCCGCTGCGTCTCGATCGCCTCCTGGAGTGCGGCGAGCATCGTGTTGAACGAAGCGCCGAGCCGCGCCAGCTCGCCGCGCCCTCCTTCGGGGACGCGCTCGCTCGGGTCGCCCGTCTGCGCGATCCGCTCCGCGGCGCCGGTGAGGCGGCGCACCGGCGCGAGGGTTGCGCGCGAGACGAGTGCGCCGGCGAGGGCCGCCGCGAGGACGCCGCCTACCGAGACGAGAATCAGGATCAGGCGGAGGCGGTTCAGCTCGTGGGTGACGTCCTGGATGGCCTGGAACACGACGACCGCTCCGCCGCCGGTGATCGGAACGACGATCGCGCGCACGGGCTGGCCCTGCACCGTCGTGTCCGCGAAGAAGTACCGGTTGCGCGATCCACTGGCGGCGGCCTTGATGTCGGACGTGACGGGGAACCGATAGTTCGGAGCCTGCGTGCCGCTCGGCGTGATGAACGCGACGTAGTCGTTCGCGTACGGCCCGAAGCCGTGAAACTCGAGGCGTGGGTGATCCACCTGTTGCTCGGCATCCTGCGTGAGCGTCCTGTCGACCTGCTTGTACAGCTCGTGCCGCATGACGAAGTACGTCGTCAGCGACGCAGCCGCGACGACGACCGCAACGACGCCGGCGGCGGCGAGCGTGAGGCGGAGGCGAAGCGTCATGGCTCGCGCAGCACGTAACCGGTGCCGCGCACGGTGTGGATGAGGCGGGGTTCGCCCTCGCCCTCGGTCTTGCGCCGGAGGTAGCCGACGTAGACGTCGAGTGCGTTCGACGAGTGGCTGAAGTCGTAGCCCCAGACGCGCTCGTAGATGAGCGGCCGGGGCAGTACCTGGCGCGGGTTGCGCATGAACAGCTCGAGCAGGTGCGCCTCGGTCGTCGTCAGCTCGAAGCGCCGGCCGCCGCGGCGGGCGTCCATCGAGCCGATGTCGAAGGCGAGGTCGGCGAAGCGCAGTACGTCCGCGGGCTACTGCTCGAGCGCGCGGCGAAGCAGGGCGCGCAGCCTGGCGAGCAGCTCCTCGAGCGCGAACGGCTTGGGGAGGTAGTCGTCGGCGCCGGCGTCCAGCCCCTCGACCCGGTCGCCGACGGCGTCCCGCGCCGTGAGGAGGAGAATCGGGAGGCGGTTGCCCTCGCGCCGCAGCCGGCGCGTCACGTCCAGCCCGTCGAGGCCGGGCATCATCACGTCGAGCACGACCGCGTCGGGTGTCCGCGCCTCGATCGCGGCCAGTGCGGAGTCGCCGTCGGAGGCGAGCACGACCTCGTACCCCGCGAGCTGGAGGGCCCGTTCGAGCGCCTCCCTCACGGCGCGGTCGTCGTCTACCACGAGCACGAGCATTCCATCTCAAAGTCTGCCCTTCGAGGTGAGACCACGCTAAGAGGTCGGGCGGTAAGGCCTGCGTAAAGCCGCCTCGACTCTCACGGGAAACTCAGATTCCGCTGCTTCGATGCGCGGTACCGATGACCGAGCTCGGGTTATCCCTCCCCACCCGGATGGCGGCGCGACACCGCGCGCGCCGCCGTGCCCACACGCTCGCCTTCGGGATCACGGTCTGGGCCGTCGTCGCCGCGAACGCCGGGGTCATCACCTGGCTCTGGCTGCGCGGCGGCGGCGTCTCGGCCGTCCACACCTGGGGAGACCTGGCGACGAGCACCGGCCGGCTGACCGGCCTGCTCGGTGCGTACTTCGCGCTCGTCCAGGTGCTGCTGCTCGCCCGGCTGCCGTGGCTCGAGCGGCTCACCGGCTTCGACCGGCTCACGGTCTGGCACCGCCGCAACGGGAAGCTGACGCTCTACCTCGTCCTCGCCCACGTCGTCCTGATCACGATCGGGTACGCGGCGATGGACCGGATCGGCGTTCCGAGCGAGATCTCGCGGCTGCTCAGCAGCTACCCGGGCATGATCACGGCCACGGTGGGCACGGCGCTGATGATCGTCGTCGTCATCTCGTCACTCGTGATCGTGCGGCGCCGGCTCCCGTACGAGTGGTGGTACGCCGTCCACTTCACGGCCTATGCGGCGATTGCGCTGAGCTGGTTCCACGAGATCCCGACGGGGAACGAGCTCACGATCCATCCGGTCGCCGCGGACTACTGGCGCTCGCTCTTCCTGGCGACGCTTGCGCTGCTCGTGCTCTTCCGGATCGTCCAGCCGCTGGCACGCTCGCTCGTGCACGGGCTGCGCGTCGAGGAGGTCGCGGTCGAAGGACCCGGCGTCGTCTCGCTGCGGATCGGCGGCCGAGGCCTCGAGCGCCTGCGCGTGCAGGCGGGGCAGTTCTTCCTCTGGCGCTTCCTCTCCGTGCGCGGACGCTGGTGGGAGGCGCACCCGTTCTCGCTCTCGGCCCTGCCGGACGACAGCGGCTCGCTCCGGATCACGGTGAAGGGCGTCGGCGCCTACTCGCGCCGGCTGGCGGAGTTGATGCCGGGAACGCGCGTCCTCGCGGAGGGACCTTTCGGCACGTTCACCGACGCGGTGCGGCGCCGCGACAAGGTGCTGCTGATCGCCGGCGGCATCGGGATCACGCCGGTGCGCACCCTGCTCGAGGAGATCGACGGCGACGTCGCAGTGCTCTACCGCGTCGTCCGCGAGGAGGACGTCGTCTTCCGCGACGAGCTCGACGCGCTGGCGCGCGAGCGCGGAGCGAGGCTCGAGTACGTCGTCGGCGACCACGCTGCGCCCGGCGGCGAGCGCCTGCTCTCGGCCGAGCACCTGCAGGAGTTCGTGCCCGACGTCGCCGAGCGCGAAGTGTTTCTCTGCGGCCCGCCGGCCATGACGCACGTCATCGAGAAGAGCGTGCGCGGCGCGGGCGTGCCGCGTGCGTATGTCCACGTCGAACGGTTCGCACTCTGACCAGAGGAGCTATATGAACAAGGCAGTCCCAGCAGTTCTCACCGCCGTCGCGCTGGCCGCGCCCGGCGCCGCGCTCGCGAAGATCAAGCCGAAGAAGTCGACTGTCCTTCGCACTGTTCAGGGCCCGTCGGTCAACATGCAGTGGGGGCCGATCCAGGTGACCGTCAAGGTCAAGGGCAAGAAGATCGTCGACATCAGCGCGACGTATCCCACCGAGCGGCCGCGCTCCCAGTTCATCAACTCGCAGGCGATCCCGTGGCTGCGCTCGGAGGTGCTTCAGGCCCAGAGCGCGAGCATCCAGCTGATCGGCGGCGCGACGATGACGAGCGAGGCGTACGCGATGTCGCTCCAGGCGGCGCTGAACCAGGCCAAGCTGTAGCTCCGTATGCACCGGCTCGAGCACGTGATGGGGATGCCGGTGGGCATCGACGTGCGAGACGGCGAGGTGTCGGGGGCGGCGGTCGCCGAGGCGTTCGGCTGGCTGCGCTTCGTCGACGCGACCTTCAGCACGTACAAGGAGGAGAGCGAGATCAGCCGCCTCAACAGCGGCGAGCTCGCGCTCCTGGACGCGCACCCGGACGTACAGTCGGTGCTCGAGGCGTGCGAGCGGCTGCGAGAGCGCACCGGCGGCTACTTCAACGTGCGGGCCGGCGGCGAGGCGCTCGACCCGTCCGGCCTCGTCAAGGGCTGGTCGGTCGACCGTGCCGGCGCGATCCTCTCCGCCTACGGCGCGCGCAACTGGTCGATCTACGCCGGCGGCGACGTGCTCGTACGCGGCTGCCCCGACGGCGAGGAGTACTGGAGCATCGGCATCCAGCACCCGCAGCAGCGCGACGCGATCGCCGCGGTCGTTCGCGGCACCGATCTCGCGGTGGCGACCTCGGGCGAGTACGAGCGGGGACAGCACGTCGTCGACCCGCACACGGGGCTGCCGCCGGCGGGCGTCCTCTCGGTGACGATCACCGGTCCGGAGCTCGGCACCGCCGACGCCTTCGCCACGGCGGCCTTCGCGATGGGAACGGACGGCCCCGCGTGGACCGCGGAGCTCGAGGGCTACGAGGCCCTGACGATCCTCGCGGACGGACGCGTGCTCTCGACCGCCGGCTTTCCGCGCGGCTAACCCCCGGCGAGGTCATCGCGACATAGGCTTGCGGCGTGCTCGCCCTGCTCGCCCAGCTCGAGTCGGTGCGGAAGAACCCGCGCGCGAACGCGGAGCGGGCGGCAGAGGCGACTGGGGCTGGTGGCGCACCGTGACGATGAACCTCGAGAAGATCCGCGCCCTCGACGCCGGCGGGCGGGAGGCGACCGCCGGCGGCCGGCTCGACGCGGAGGCCCAGCTGGCGGCGCTGGCGCAGGCGGCCCAGGAGGCGCCGAAGACGCGCCGCTGGAGGATCCGGGCGCGCGTCGGCGACCGGGTCCGCTGGTACGAGGAGCCGGAGGAGACGGCGCACCACCCGGAGTAGCTCAGAGCAGCGAGCTGACCGCGCGGATCAGGCGCAGCGTGGGCCAGGCCGGATTGAGGGCGACGTAGCGGGCGCTCCAGCCGGTGGGGACGAACTTCTCGACGTACGTCGTGAGCGAGCGGAAGTGGTAGCGTGAGTCGAAGAGGGAGATCGCCGGCTGTGCCGCGCGGAAGAGCAGTTGCGCCCGGCCGTCGAGCTGGCGGACCGAGCCGCGGAACGGGGCGATGTCCATCCAGGCGAGCTGCGCGCCGCCGGCGGCAAGCGCGCCGAGCGCCTCGACCACGAGCGCCTCCGTCGCGCCCGTCGGCGCGGTCGGGCGGCGCACGAGGTCCTCGAGGAACCAGCCGTCGCCCGCCACCGGCGTGCACGCGAGCAGCGCCTCGATCTCGTCACCGCGGCAGGCGACGAAGAGCCGCTTCTCCTCCGCGAGCGTCAGCGGCGACGCCCGTAGGAACGAGCGCGCCGCCCGGCGGCCGAGCCGCCGCTCCCACGCCAGCAGCACGTCGGCGGCGCGCGGCTCGTCCCGGGGCTCGTACGGCCGTACTGCGATGCCGGCGCGGGAGGCTCTGTTCAGGCACCAGCGCAGGTGCTTGCCGCGGTCGCCGCGGGGCCGCCGCCACTCAGAGAGCGAGAAGAACGGCTGCTCGCCGATCTTGAGCACGCCGTAGCCGCGCGCGAGCGCGTGCGTCGCCGTCTCCTCGCCGACGAGCACGAGACAGGTACGCAGTCCCCGGCCGCGCAGCGCGGTCGTCGCCTCGTCGAGCAGGAGCTGCGCGTCCTCGCGCGCGGCCAGCGGATCGCCCCAGACGAGCGCGACACGTTCGCGTTCGAGATACGCGACCGCACCCTCCGCCCCGGCACCGAAGAGGTAGCTCCAGGGCGCGTTGTAGCGAAGGCAGAACGAGAACGGGTTCTCGCCCAGGCGCGCGGCAAGCTCGAGCGCGCGTGCGCGCTCGTCGAACGCGGCCGCCGCGGCGGAGGTCACTTGGTGGTGCAGTTCTTCTGCGCCCAGGCGCTGATGTTCGCGTACGCCTTGGTCAGCGCCTTCTGGTCGAGCTGGCTCGAGAGCTTCGTCAGCTTCGCGAGCACCTCGGCGCTCGGTGTGGCGCCCGAGGTGAGGTCGACGCCCTTGAGCGCGCCTGCGATCTTCGCGTAGGCGGCGGCGACGACCTGGAAGTCGGGGCGAATGTCCTTGGGCGTGCGGTCGGCGAACTGCTTCAGGAGCGCCGCGGTCTTCTCGAGGTGCTTGCCGCCGGTGCCGGCGAGCGCCTGCGAGAAGCTCGCCGACAGGTCCGCGAGCTGTGTGCAGTTCGCCGCGGATGCGAGACCGGAGAGGCCCGGTTTCGCCGAGGTCGTGCTCGTGCTCGCCTTCGCCGCCGTGGTGGTCTCCGTGGAGGCCGCCTTCTTGCCGCCGCCGCAGCCCGCGAGCCCGACGACCAGCCCGCTGAGGATTACGACGGCCAGGATCGAGATTGGCTGCCGACGCATGTCTGGGCTCCTTCCCTTCGTCTGCCGGACGAGGACCCTATAGACCGCTGCCGGGCCGCGCCCATCGGGGCGAACTACGCGGTTCGGCCGGAGCTCCGCCTACGCGCCGGCGGCGACGGCTGTGGGTCAGCCCGGCTCGGCGAGGGTAGGCTGCTGGGCACTCGGCGTTCCTTGGGAAAGGGGAAGAGCGGATGGCTGGGTTGATGGCGCGGGCATCGTTGATCACCAAGGCGAAGGTGTCGAAGGCGCTCGATCGGGCCGAGGATCCGACCGAGACGCTCGACTACTCCTACGAGCAGCAGCTCGAGCTGCTCCAGAAGGTGAAGGGCGGTGTGGCGGACGTCGCCACCGCGAAGAAGCGGCTGGAGCTGCAGACGGCGCAGCTCGACCAGGCCGCGACCAGGCTCGACGGCGAGGCCCGCCAGGCGCTTGCCGCCGGCCGCGAGGATCTCGCCCGCCAGGCGCTCGAGCGCAAGTCGGGTCTCCAGCAGCAGATCCAGGGCCTCCAGCAGCAGCAACAGCAGCTCGAGGATCAGCAGCAGAAGCTCGTCGCGAACGAGCAGGCGCTTCAGGCGAAGATCGAGGCCTTCCGTTCGCAGAAGGAAGTGATCAAGGCGCAGTACACGGCCGCCGAGGCGGAGGTGCGGATCAACGAGGCCGCCACCGGGCTCGGCGAGCACATGGCCGACACCGGCCTCGCGATCCAGCGCGCCCAGGAGAAGACCGAGCAGATGCAGGCGCGGGCCGCCGCGGTCGACGAGCTCGTCTCGTCGGGCGCGCTCGAGGACGTCACTGCCGGCGGCGAGACCGATCTCGACCGGCAGCTCGCCCAGATCTCCTCGCAGTCCGAGGTCGACAGCGAGCTCGCGCAGCTGAAGGCCGAGGTGGGTGCTCCCGCCGGGGCGAAGGCGATCGGCGACGGCGGCAGCACGGCGGCCGCCGACGACACCGCGGCCGAGGGCGGTGCCCAGTGATCGTCCGGCTGATGGGGGAGGGCCAGTACAGCCTCGACGACGCCCTCACCGGCACGCTCGTCGAGATCGACGAGGCGGCCGCCGAGGCCGTCGAGGCCGGCGACCAGCACGGCCTGACCGAGCGGCTGAGCGAGCTGTGCCGGATCGTGCGGACACAGGGGGAACAGCTCGAGCACGCGCAGCTCGTGCCGTCCGACCTGATCGTCCCTCCGGCCGACCTCACGCTCGACGAGGCCCGCGCGCTCTTCGTCGAGGAGGGCCTCATCCCGGACCTCCCCGGGCGCTCCTCGTAACGGGCGATGGCGAGCGGGAGGGCGAGTCGCCTGCCGGCGGCCGATGAGGCCGTTCCGATCCGCACGGTCGGGCTCTCGAAGCTCTACCGGAGCGGCCGGGACACACATGCCGGTCTGGGGATTCACGCTCGCCCTGGTCGGCGGCAGCGCCGGCCTCGGCCTCCTCGCCCTCCGCACGTTTCATCGCCGCGTCGTCACCTGAGGGAGGCGGTGATTTGAGCCTGCCTGGGCTCCTGCCGATATCTGGCCTCAGTGCAGGCCTCGGAAAAGGAGTGCAAACACATGCGGAAGAAGATCTACGCGCTCGCTGCGGTGGTGCTCGCCGCCGGCGTGGGCGCAGCGGTTGCGCGGGCCGACGACCCGGTCGTCACGGCGAAGGCGGACCTCCAGAAGCTCGTCACCGACGCGACGACGCTGCACAGCACGGTGCTCGCCGATGCGCAGAAGATCTCCGCGGACGTACAGTCGCTGCAAGGGTCGACGGATCGTCAGACCGTCAGGCAGACGCTGCAGGCCGACCTGCAGAAGGTGCAGTCGGACCGCGGGCAGCTGCTGCCGGCGGTGCAGGCCGACTGGACACAGCTCAAGGCCGATCTCCAGGCGGTTCAGCAGTCGAAGAGCGGCAAGGGTCAGCTCAAGCCGCTCGTCCAGCAGGCGAACCAGCAGCTCGCCCAGGAGCGAGACGCGGTGAAGACCGCGCTCCAGGCGGCACATCAGGCCGCACAGGCGCTCCGGCAGAGCCTGAAGGGCTCGGGCCAGGGCTCGCGTACGAAGACGACGCCGACGCCCTGACCGGGACGGGGAGCCCCGGCGATGCCCGGGGCTCCCGGTGACTCGCTGCCTCGCTGCGCCGCGCGCGGCGGAGCTTCGGCGCGAAGGCGCGTGACGCCGCCCTACCCGTCGGCTGGGAGCGTTTGGAGCGGCTCATACCAGCGCAGAGTCTTAAGGGCTTTGTCACCCTTCCGGACGCCGGCGTTCTACCGGTGCTCGAGCGTTGCGAACCGGGTTAGCGGCGTGCTGCCCGGAGGAGCTCGGTTGGGCTGATGCCCCGGATCGACGCGTCGACGAGCTCGACAGGGTGGACGGTAGGGAGCGCGCGGCCGGCGCGCCGGAGGGCGGCGCTGACCTGGACGAGGCAGCCCGGGTTGGCACTCGCGTAGGCGTCCGGTTCGGTGGCGAGGACGTTCTGCGCCTTGCGGTCGCCGAGCGTCGCCGCGGTCTCGGGCTGGACGATGTTGTAGATGCCGGCGCTGCCGCAGCAGAGCTCCTGCTCGGCCGGCTCGAGCAGTGTCAGCCCCGGGATCTGCGCGAGCGCCTCGCGCGGCTCCGAGACGATGCGCTGCGCGTGGCGCAGGTGGCAGGCGTCCTGGTAGGCGACGCGCAACCGGAGCGGCTTGCGCACGGCGTGCTCGGCCGGCGGGTTTGCAAGCAGCTCGGACACGTCGCGCACCTTCGCCGAGAACGCCGCGGCGCGCTCGGCCCACTGCGGGTCGTCGGCCAGCAGGTGTGTGTAGTCCTTCAGGGTTGATCCGCAGCCGGCGGCGTTCGTGGCCACGAGCTCGTAGCTCTCCAGCGCCTTGATCGTCTCTCTCGCACGCGCGAGCCCGCCGTCGAGTCGGCCCGCGTGGACGTGCAGCGCGCCGCAGCAGCCCTGCGCCCTCGGGACGTGGACGTCGTACCCGTCGGCCGCGAGCACCCGCGCGGTCGCGGCGTTGACGTCCCCGAAGACGATGCTCTGGACGCAGCCGGCGAGCAGCGCCACCGAGGGGCCCGTCCCCGGAGTGTGCTCCGGAGGCCACTCCGGCGCGGCCCACGGCGGCGCGATCTGCTTCAGCGCCCTGAACGGCCCTGGCGCCGGCAGCTTCCGCAACAGGAGCGCCGCGCGCAGGCGTCTCCGGTGCGGGAAGACCTCGAAGATCAGGCTGCGAAGGAGGCGATCCAGCGGCCCGCGGGAGTGGCGCTTCTCGATCTCCGCGCGCGTCGTCTCGATCAGCCGGTCGTACTTCACGCCGGACGGGCACGCAGTCACGCAGGCCATGCAGCCGAGGCAGCGGTCGAAGTGCTCGACGACCGTGTCCGTGAGCTCGATCGAGCCGTCGACGAGCCCGCCCATCAGGTAGATCCGGCCGCGCGGCGAGTCCATCTCCTCGTGCCAGAGCGAATACGTCGGGCACGTCGGCAGGCAGAAGCCGCAGTGGACGCAGTCGGAGATCAGCTCGGGCTGCACATCGCCTCGCGGACGCGCTCGGCCAGCGGGCTCCACGCCTGCGCGAGGACCTCCTCGATGTAGGCGACGCACGGGCCCGGCCGGACGAGCGGAGCCTCCTGCCCGTCCCAGCGCACGCGCCCGGGCAGTCGCGCCTGCAGCGCCCGGAGCTCGTCCCACGGGTCAGCCTCCTCTCCTCCGAGCGCGCGCATCTGCGCCTCGACCGCGCACTGCGAGCCCTCGAAGAGCACGTGCATCTGGCCGGCGGCGATGTCAACCGCGCTCGGGACGAGCTGCGAGCGGTGGAGCGCTGCCCAGTCCGGCTCGGTCACGACCGTGCGCGCCGCCGCGGGCCGCGGGTGCAGCCGCAGCGCGAGCCGGTCGACGCCGCCGAGCCGGCCGCGCGAGCCGCAGAAGAGCTTGCCGAGGTCGTAGCCGGCCACGTTCTTGACCACCTTGCCGCCGGAGCTCGCCCGCGTCCCGTCCGCCAGCACGACGGTGACGCCGATCACGAGGTCGCGCATGCCGCCGAAGCGGTGCCGGAGCGGCCCCGAGAGGTCGTCGAGCAGGCATTCGCCGAGCGTCGGATCGCCGGGCGGGTCGAGCGAGAGGCGTTGCCCGTGCTCGCGGAGCGCGGCCTGCAGCGCCGAGAGGCGGATCCCCGCCTCGACGATGCAGGTGAGGTCGCCGGGTTCGTGCTCGAGGAGCTCAGAACCGGTGGGCAAGCCCGGCCTTCTCCAGTGGATTGGCCCTGTAAGGGCCGGGCACCTCGCCGCAGAGGCGCGGTGTCGGGAAGACCTTGCCCGGATTCGCGAGCCCGCGCGGGTCGAACGCGCAGCGCAGGCGCTGCATCGTCGCGAGATCGGCCTCGCTGAACATCAACGGCATCACGCACGCCTTGTCCGCCCCCACGCCGTGCTCGCCCGTGATCGACCCGCCGGCGTCGATGCAGGCCTCGAGGATCTGCCCCGCAAGCGTCTCGGCGCGCTTCGCCTGTCCGTCGACTCGCCCGTCGTAGAGAACGAGCGGGTGGAGGTTGCCGTCGCCCGCGTGGAAGACGTTGCCGACGCGGAGCCCGTGCTCCGCGGAGAGCGCTGCGATGCGGCGCAGCACCTCAGGCAGCTTCGTCCGCGGCACGACGCCGTCCTGGACGTAGTAGTCGGGGCTGATCCGGCCCATTGCGGCGAATGCGGCCTTGCGACCGCGCCAGATCGTCGCGCGATCGTCCGCGTCGGCCGCGACCCGGATCTCCACCGCGCCGTGCTCGCGGCAGATCGCCTCGACGTGAGCCGAATCCTCCTCCACCTGCGCGGCGGCCCCGTCGAGCTCGACGATCAGCACGGCGCCGCACCCGTCCGGGTAGTTCGCGTTCACCGCGGCCTCGGCGGCCTCGATCGTGATCGCGTCCATCATCTCGATCGCCGCAGGCAGGATTCCCTGCGCGATCACGCCGGAAACCGCGCTGCCCGCCTCGTCGGTGTGCGCGAAGCCGGCGAGCAGCGTGCGCACCGCCTCAGGCGCCCGCAGGACGCGGAGCGTCAACTTCGTCGCGATCCCGAGCGTGCCCTCGGAGCCGATGAACGCGCCCAGCAGATCGGGCCCGTTGTCCCATACAGACAGCTCGACCAGCTCGCCGTCCGGGAGCACGACTTCGGCCGCCAGCACGTGGTTGGCGGTGAAACCGTATTTGAGGCAGTGCGCGCCACCCGCGTTCTCGGCGACGTTGCCGCCGATCGTGCAGACCTGCTGCGACGACGGATCGGGCGCGTAGTAGAAGCCCTCCGCCGCGACCGCCTTGGTCACGTCCAGATTGGTCACGCCCGGCTCGACGACGACCCACCCGTGCTCGAGGTCGATCTCGAGGATCCGCGTCAGCCGCGCGAGCGAGATCACGATCCCCTCGGCCACCGGCAGCGCGCCGCCGGAGAGTCCGGTGCCCGCGCCGCGGGCGACGAACGGGATCCCCTCCTCGTTGCAGAGCCGAACGACCGCCTGTACCTCCTCCGCGCTCGCCGGGAGCGCGACGAGCGCGGGCACCACGCGGTGGCGCGTGAGGCCGTCGCACTCGTACGTGCGCAGCTGCTCGGGCTCCGTGATCACGTCGCAGAGCGCGGCGAAGAGGTCTGGCCTCAAGGGATCGCTCGCTATGGCGCCCACGCCCCGATTAACAATAGAACGTTTCCTGCGCTCGTCCGGTCCCGCTCGCGCGTCATGTTCGAGGCTTTCCGTGCCGATGCAGCCGGAGATGCTCCTGCGGCTGATGCTCGTCCTCGCACCCGCACTCGCTCTCGCGGCGGTCGATCTCGCGGTGAAGGCGGCGTTCCCGACGAAGGGATGGGACTTCCACCAGCGGTCGCACGCGTGGTCGGTGCTCACCATTTCCGTGCTTGTCGTCTTGCTGCTCCTCGCTGTGCTGCCGTCCCGGCTCGTCGCGACAGCGGCGGGCGTCGTCGCGGGCGGTGTGCTCGGAAACGTCGTCTCGGCGCATCAGCACGGCGGCCGCGTGCCGAACCCACTCGTCGTGGGCGCGTTTGCGTTGAATCTTGCAGACGTCTTCGTCCTCGTCGGCGTGCCGGTCCTCGTGTTCGCGCTCGCGCGCGCCTCGATCCGCCACCGCGAGCTGATCGACCGCCTGATCCCGCCGCGGCGCTGGGAGCTCGCGCTCCGCCGGCGACTTGGACTCTAGGTCTTTCAGACGCTCGCGCCGTCGGCGGAGTTCGGAGATTCGGGATGATTGCGGCGTGGGCTTGCTCGAGCGAGATGACGCGGTTCTCGTGGTGGTGGACGTCCAACCCGGGTTTCTCGTCCGCGCGTGGTTCTCGGAGCAGGACGCCGCGGCCGCGCGCACCGCGCTGGATCGCATGGTCTGGCTTGTCGCGCTGGCGGCCCGGCTCGGGATTCCGATCGTCGTGACCGAGGAGGAGCCCGAGCGGAACGGCCCGACCGACCCCCGCGTGGCCGAGCGCCTCACCGCGGCGACGCCCGCGCTCTGTAAGCCGACGTTCGGGCTCGCAGGAACTCCCGAGATCCTCGCTGCCGTACGCGCGACCGGGCGAGGAACCGCGGTCGTCGTCGGCTGCGAGACCGACGTCTGCGTTGCTCAGTCGGCAGTCGGCCTGTGCGAGCAGGGCTTCGACGTGGTAGTCGTCGTCGATGCGACGTTCTCTCCCGGCGAGATGCACGTGCGCGGCCTCGACCGGCTGGCAGCGGCCGGAATCGCCTGCAACCACGCGAAGGGCGTCACCTACGAGTGGCTCCGCTCGGTGCAGCACACGCACGCCGTGCTGGGCGAGCCCGGCCTGCCGACACCACCCTTCCGCCTCTGATTTGGAGGTGGACCTAGTGGACGCGGCCACAAGTACGGTTGTGCGTCTGGCGGCCCGCAAACGCGGCGCATGCCGTTGTCCTCGGTCGGCCGCATACCTACGGGTATGCGGCCTCCCTGCGTCCTGGGCCTGCTTGGTTTGCGAACCGCCAGACACGAACGAACTTATGGCCGCGTCCACTAGTTCCGCTTCGGCGGTGCGGGCGGCCACTCGGTCTGCTTGAAGGGCGGTCCGAACGTCGGGTACGGAGAGCGGGCGTACTGGCTCGCCACTGCCACCTTGTCGAGGTCGACGCCGAGGTCGGAGAGCGCGTGCGCCGCCACACCCTCGCCGTGCGCGATCAGCGCCAGGAGCAACTCCTCCGTTCGCACCTCACTACGGGGATTGGCGCGTAGGCGCGGCGCGTGTCGCGAAACCGGCGGCGTCGGCTCGCACGATGGGCCGACGGTCGTCTTCACGAGCAAGGGCAGCCAGATCGAACCGCTGAACGCGTCTTCGATGATCTCGCGCACGCGGGGCGTGAACGAGATCGGCCCCTCCACGCGTTCGGCCCCGACATCGACCAGCCGGACGACGTGGCGGCGCGCCTTGCGATGCGTCACGCCCAGCAGCCGCAAGCTCGTGCCGCGACCGACTCCTCGACCCTGAGCAGGCCGAGCAGCACGTGCTCGGTCGCGATCTGGCCGTGCTTCAGGGAGCGCGCCTCCTGCTCGGCGGCAACGAGAGCCTGACGGCAGTGCAGACTGAAGCGCTCGATCACTTCCGCACGATCTTACTGGGTGCAGCCCAGCTCAGTCTCGAGGCGACTGGCGCCAAGTGGTTCGCGCGCACGCGCGGCAAGCGGCCGGTCCGCGCGGCCGGGCCGGCGCACTCGCGGAGGCGGCCGCATCGGCGCCCGTGCTCCGGCCATGCGTAGATTCCGCAACCCGGATTCGTGCCCGCGCGGATGCAGGTCTACAGGCCCGGTGGCAGAGCATGTGACCTAAGTGGATCTTCGCTGAGCTTCTGCCCATACGGAGAGGAGAGGGCAATGGCGGTTCAGGAGATCACCGCCGTGACGGGCGACGTCACAGGCCTCCGCTGCGCCCAGTGCGACCGCCCTGCGCCGACCGATCCGGACCTGCTGCACGCCTGGCGCCACAGTGAGCTGATCACCTCTCCCGTAGACGAGTTGAT
>Ga0116108_1001057_pt1 | contig 14815 bp, 9 predicted proteins | sample June2015DPH_6_15_FD_88970 | JGI IMG/M metagenome (GOLD analysis project Ga0116108, IMG submission 88970) | Peatland microbial communities from SPRUCE experiment site at the Marcell Experimental Forest, Minnesota, USA - June2015DPH_6_150 | ecosystem: Environmental > Terrestrial > Soil > Wetlands >... | reverse complement strand
GCACTGCGAGGCAAAAGCCATCGGACGATAGACCCCTATGCCTTGAAAATCCCCGCCCCGAAGGGGCGGAATCTACACTAACGGAGAACGCCGCTTCTCCATTTCACGCTGAGCCAAAACATTCCACTTGAGATGCGCGGCATTATAAACGAGTGTGCGCGAAAGATCAGTGTCTAACTTCACAAGAGGAAGTTCGTGGAAGAGGATCAGCACGGGAATCTGCGTCGCCCGGAAGCGACTGAGGGGCAGCGGAAAAAGTGGACGGTCAGCGCTGGGAGCAATCGTCGGAAGTGTTCGGAAATCTACGGAGGAAATCTACGAAATAACAGATTGCGAATCTACAGATTCTAGAAGCTGAAGGCCACGCCGCCGCGCGAAAACGTTCCAGCGCCTGCGGATCTCGCGCCAGACCATCGGGCAGGAATTTCAGGGCGACGAAGCGGCCCAACTCGGTGTCTTCGGCCTTATAAACCACGCTCATACCGCCGCCGCCGAGTTTCTCGACGATGCGGTAGCGGGAGATCGTTTGTCAGGAATGGCCACATCCGCGCGGAGGATGCCTCAGGCGACAGCGCTGCGGACCGGCTGGTCTCCAGACGGCACTTGCACCGGAAGATAGGGCAGTCGCGCCGAGGAGGCCCATCGCGAGCGTACCGGGCCCAGTAATACGCTGGAAATATCTTTTTGGGCTCTTCTCATGGAGAGGAACTTTTTCGTCGTCCGCACAAGCCAGTCGTTTCCATAGCAGGAGTGGAAGCCCTGTTCGAGCAGAGATTCCAGCACGCCGGACGCGCAATGTGGGTGGTTCCAGACGAGATGCTTGGTGTCGAACTTAGACCAGTCCTTTTCAAAAATGCCGTAACCGGAATCGAGTTCATGCCACATTTCCGTCTGTGGATGCGGCGTGACGATGGTGATTTGCGTGGCGTCGAGCTTTAAAGAAGCCAATGTCCTAAGATCTTCGGCGATCGATCCCGGCGTCTCCGGCGGTAGCCCGAAGATATAGTAGCCTTGGGCGTAGAGGCCGGCGCGGTTGAGTCGCTCGGCGAGTTCAAATGCAGCCTGTACGTTTTCGCTCTTGTGCATCTGCTTGAGGATGTCCTGGTGAAAACTCTCGATGCCGAATAGCGCCCCTTCCATACCGCAGCTCTGCCAGTCATTGAAGTTCCGAAGAAGCAGGTCCACACGCGACTGCACGAGCCAGCGGACTCGGTGGCGCGCCAATAGCTCGATGACAGCGTCGGCATGCGAGGGAAGGTTGCCGAAATTCTCGTCGAGTAGCAGGACAAAATGAATGCCGTGTTGGACATAGACACGCAGCACTCGATCCAAAGACGCAAGAGAGATTTCCTTTGGTTTCGGCGCAAACGCAGTGGTCTGGCAGAAGGTGCAGCGAAAACTGCATCCGCGTGAGGAAAACAAAACACCTAGCGGGAACGACCACCCTCCGGGCAGGCGGAAGCGGGTGACTAGCGGTGGATGTTGGATTTCGTCGAGATGCGTCCCCAGCTTCTGTCCCAGGGCGTCTTCACTGTAGCTAGTGAACACATGATCGAAGTGCGATTGGATGGGGGGAGTCAGAGCGCCGTAATTCCCCGCCCACAGTTCGCGGATGCCTGCCTGCCGCGCTTCGGCGGCCATCGCCAGGATGTCGTTGGTCTCTTCGAGGTAAAAGGAAAAACCGACGGCGTCCCAGCCCTTCTTGAGCTGAGCGGAAAACTCGGCGCGCGTCGGATATTCGAGGATGTTCAGGTCCGGAATATTCTGCCGCAGGAATCGCAGGCCAAACGAGATCGTCCGTGGCATACCGAAACGCCAGCGAAAATTCCGCGGCGCGTTTTCGCGAAAATAATCGTAGAGACCGGAGTCACGGCAACGCGTTGTCAGCAAAATTCGAGGCAATCTTTCCTCCCCTGTGCAACCCACCACAGAAGCGGACTTGGGCGCGGCCAAGACTCTAGCACATCCCTAGCCCCAAGTGCGAGAAGGGAGCCATAGGCTAGGCGAGACAACGGCACGATTCGGGCGCTCTTGCCATTTCCTCGAAAACTTCACCGAAGCTGGATCCCCTGTGAAACCGCAACAATCGACCGATGATGCCAACTCGCGAGTCGTCGACCGCTCGGCAGTGATTGCCAAGGTGACGAAGCGGCGCACACCTTGAGGCTAGTGGGGCTTCGGCTGAGGACGCGCGTAAGAGTGCCCGCGCCGCACAGGAACTATGGGGGACATTCCTCCGCTGGTTCCACTATCATGCTTTGCGGAGGAGAAACGGATGCTCTCGGCGACGACAAAAACTCTTGCCATTCTCTTGTTCCTAGCCTGCTCTGGTATGGTGTTCGCGCAAACAACCAGCAACGCACCTAGTACCAGCGGCGACGCGCAAATTTTCATGGTGATTCCTGGACTTGATAAGAGCCTGATGGATACGACCGCCGACCCTTGCATCGATTTCTACCAATACTCGTGCGGCAATTGGAGCAAGCTGCATCCGATTCCGAGCGACTCGCCGTACTCCGGCCAGTTTTACAATCTGGAGCAGTACAACCGGCAGGTGCTGCACGGGATTCTGGAGAAAGCGGCGGCGAACGATCCGTCGCGCGACGCGAATACGCAAAAGATTGGGGATTACTACGCTAGCTGCATGGATGAAGGGGCGGTGCAACAAAAAGGGCTGGCGCCGTTGCAGCCGGAGCTGGAGCGCATCAATGGACTCACCAGCAAGGAGCAGCTTCCCGAGTTGCTGGCACACTATCAACTGATCAACGTGAATGCGTTTTTGGGATTTGGATCCCAACAGGACTTCAAGGATGCGACCAGAACGATTGCGGTTGCGTCCCAGAACGGACTGGGGCTTCCAGAGAAAGATTATTACTTCCGCACGGGCGCGAAGGATGAAGAGATTCGGAGGCAATATGTGCGGCACATTACCAACATTCTGAAGCTGCTCGGGGCGAGCGAAACGCAGGCGGCAAGCGACGCCGCGGCGATCATGAAGTTGGAAACGGCGCTGGCGAAAGTTTCGCTTGATGTCACCGCGCAGCGCGATCCGCACAACATCTATCACGTGATGCCGGTCAAGGAGCTGCAGGCGCTTACGCCAACGTTCAACTGGCATCACCTTTATTCCGCCACGGAGTCTCTGGCGTTCACGGAGATCAACGTCGCCGAGCCGGAGTTCTTCCAAGGCATGAACCAGGTCATCGCCGAGACGGATCTGCCGACGATCAAGGCATACCTGCGCTGGCAGTTGGTCAGCTCGATTGCGGGATCGATTTTGTCCAAGGCGCTGGATGAAGAAAAATTCGATTTCTACGACCGCAAGCTGGTGGGCACTCCGGAGCAGGAGGCACGCTGGAAACGCTGTGTCCGCAGCACTGATGGAGCGCTGCCCGAAGCGCTGGGCAAAGCTTACGTCGACCAGCAATTCCGGCTGCCAGCAAAGACAAGGCACTGCAGATGATTCACGATATCGAAGCGGCGATGGATCGCGACATCGACTTGCTGGATTGGATGAGCGCGGCTACCAAAACGCGCGCGAAAGAGAAGCTGCACCTGATCGCCAACAAGGTGGGATATCCCGACAAGTGGCGCGACTACTCAAAGCTCGAAATTGTACGCGGCGACGCCTTCGGGAACAATCTGCGCGCGGCGGAATTTGAGTCGCGGCGGCAGCTGGCGAAAATCGGAAAGCCAGTTGACCGCGACGAGTGGATCACGTCCACGCCGACGGTGAATGCTTTCTATAACCCCAGCATGAATGACATCAACTTCCCGGCGGGCGTAATGCAGCCGGCATTCTTCGATGCGACGCAGCCGGATGCGCTGACCTACGGACACATCGGGTTATTCATGGGGCACGAGATCACGCACGGTTTCGACGATCAAGGGCGGCAGTTCGACGGGCACGGCAATCTGGAGGACTGGTGGACGAAAGAAGATGGCGACAAGTTCAACCAGAAGGCGCAGTGCCTTGTGGACGAGTACGCGCAATTCAGCGTGGGAGACACCAAGCTGAACGGCAAGCTCACGCTCGGCGAAAATACGGCGGACAACGGCGGTATGCGGCTGGCGTACATGGCGTTCCTGGCGCGGGCTGCGCAAGATGGCATTGATTTGAACAAGAAGTCGGCCAATGGTTACACGCCGATTCAGCAGCTTTTCCTGGGATTCGGGCAGGACTGGTGTTCGCAATGGCGTCCGGAGCTGGAACGGCTGGTAGCGACGACTGATCCGCATGCACCGGACCGCTTCCGGGCGAAATGGAATTCTAGTGAACATGCCGGAGTTCGGGAAGGCGTTTGGTTGCAAGGTGGGGCAGCCGATGACGTCGGCGAAGGCTTGCAGGGTGTGGTGAGGCGGTGATGGCTTCCGAGCCATCCAGACGGCACGCGATCATTCGCGCAGCGGTTCTGCGTGGATGGTCGGCAATCCGGAAAGTGGGACAGTTCGCTAAGTTCTGAGTGCGCCATCATCCGCGCTTCCGAATTCGCTGGTGCTTGCCGCGGATTTTTGGGTGGCTGACAGCCTGCCTTTCTGCATCCGTATACCTGGGATGCACTGCAGTCGTATAATCCGGCTTCCGACTGCTACTGTGGGAGCTGCGTTTTGAATCGCCGAGAATTTCAAGTCTCTGTTCTAAAGCTTTCTGTCGCAGCGTTCTTTGCCCCCCGTCTGTTCGCGGGCCCGCGCGCGAGTGCTCCGCCCGACATCGCTGAACTTTACAAAGGCGCTATCGTGATGGATTCGCTCTGTTGTCCGTTTCTTGATCAAGAGACGTCGCCCAGCCCTCAGGCCGTGGCAGTGGTTCGGCAATCGGGGATTACAGCTGTTAATTGCACAGTCTCGGACCGGAATTTTGAGGGCACGGTCAAGAACCTCGCCTGGCTGGAAGCGCTGGTTGAGAAGTATCCTGACGCGTTCGGAATCATTCGCAAACACTCGGATATCGCCCGTGCCAAGCGAGAGAACAAGGTCGGCATAATTCCAGGTTTCCAGTACACCGCGTTTCTGGAGGATGATCCCGAGCGCATCGAGATGTTCCGCAATCTTGGTGTGCGCATCATGCAGATCACCTACAACAACCGCAATGCCTTTGGCGACGGCTGTCTCGAGCCGGGTAATGCTGGCTTGAGCAACTCAGGTGTGGCGGCAGTTAAGAAGATGAACGAAAACGGAGTTGCCGTCGACCTGAGTCACAGCGGATATCGCACTACGACGGAAGCGGTCGCCGCCTCTTCGAAGCCGGTGCTGATCTCACATTCGGGATGCGCCGCGGTTTATTCGCATCCCCGCAACAAACCCGACGAGATTCTCAAATCCTTGGCAGATCGCGGGGGCTACTTCGGCGTGTATCTCATGCCCTACCTGGTTGCCTCCCCCACGGTGCCGACCCGGCAGCATGTGCTCGATCACCTGGTGCATGCCATCAATGTATGCGGCGCGGATCACGTTGGGATCGGTTCCGATGGCTCAATTCAGGAAGTCGTGCTCAGTCCCGCCCAGAAAGCCGAGTTCGACGCCGACATCGCACGCCGTAAGAAGCTCGGTATTGGCGCGCCGGGCGAGGACCGTTATCCCTTTGTGCCCGATCTGAATGGGCCGGATCACATGCAGATCATCACGGAGGAACTTGCCCGGCGTGGCCAGCCCTCGTCAGTGATCGACAAGGTGCTGGGTGCGAATTTCCAGCGCGTGTTGGGTGAAATTTGGGGAACGAATTAGAACCGGAGAACTTTCATGCGGAGCGATAAATCCTTCGCGCGAAGTCTGACGCACGTTGCGGTTGTGAACCTGCTGATAATTGTCAGTTGCTGGGCGCAGAAGCCCCAGAAAACACAAAGTGCCGTACCCCCGTTGCCGGTGGACATTCCGGGCACTGCCGATCGCTATTCCGTCCTGATTATGGGAAATCTCGCGGGACAGCAGGCAATTTGGACCGCGCCGGACGGCAGCCTCCACATTTTTTATCAATACAACGACCGCGGCCGAGGACCCAAAACCACCAGCACTCTCAAACTGGATGCAAAAGGTGTTCCGGTCGCAGAAAGCGTCAACGGCAACGATTTACCTGAAATCGCCAGTTCACGAAAGCTACATGCTCGAATCCGGTACCGCTCGTTGGAAGAACGACTCCGAAGAGGGCGAGAAGAAACTGACTAGGCCCGCGGTTTATATCCCGATCAACGGCGCGCCCGCGGAGCTAGGTCTTCTCGCACAAGTGGCGCTTGGCAATGGAGGCCATCTCGCTTTGCTGCCGGAAGGTGAGGCAAAGATAGACCTCCTCGCCGAACTGGACCTCGAAGCCTCGGGTCAGAAAAAGCACGTCGCCATGTATGCCATCACCGGCCTGGACTTTTCGCCGACGTACGTCTGGCTCGATGATCGCAACAAATTCTTTGCGTTCGTGAGCCCCTGGAGCACCGTGATCCCGGAAGGTTGGGAAGCAACCGCGAAGTCGTTGCAGGCCGAACAGAATAAGGCCTCGCAGTCCCGCAACGCTGCGCTAGCTGGCAGGCTGGCTCACCCGGCACCGAACGGCATCGTGTTTGCACATATCAATCTTTTCGATGCCCAGTCAGCGGAGATTTTAGAGAATCGAAGCGTGGTCGTTGTCGGCAATCGCATTCGCGTTGTCGGCCCCTCCGATCGAGTCATTGCGCCCGCTGGAGCGGAGCTTATAGACGCGACCGGAAAAACGCTGCTGCCCGGACTCTGGGACATGCACGCCCACGTCGGTGACAACGATGGTTTGCTGAATCTGGCCGCCGGCGTCACGACGGTCCGCGACTTGGCGAACGATATCGATTCCCTGCTCGCCCGCCGCAAGCGCATCGAGGAAGGGAAAGAAATCGGCACTCGCATTATCCTCGCTGGAGTCATTGATGGACGCGGGCCGTACCAAGGGCCCACTAAGGTCCTGGTTTCCACTCAAGACGAGGCCCGCGCCGCCGTCGACAACTACGCGCGCCTGGGCTACGTCCAGATCAAGATCTACAGCTCAGTGACACCTGAGCTGGTGCCGGTCATCATTCATGAAGCGCACAAGCTAGGTCTGCGCGTCAGCGGACATATTCCGGCGGAGATGACCGCGGCACAATGTGTCGAGCTCGGCTATGACGAGATCCAGCACGCCAACTTTCTCATGCTGAACTTTATGCCCGACGTGAAGAACACTAACACGCCCACCCGCTTCACCGAAGTCGCCAAACGCGGCGCCGATCTCGACCTCGATTCGCCGCAAGTTCTGTCCTTTATCAAGCTCCTTCAGGACCATCACACTGTGATTGATCCTACTCTCAGCATTTTCGAGAATATGTTTGACGATCGCGCGGGAAAAATTCCTCGTGGATTCCAGCCCATCGTCGGGCGGCTGCCGACGCAGGTACGGCGTGGGCTGATGTCGGGAGGCTTGGTGCCTCCTTCGGGCATGGAGGGGCGCTACCAGCAGTCGTTTACAAAGATGATGGAGCTGGTCGGGGCAATGTATCGCGCTGGAATTCCCATTGAAGACGGCACCGACTCAATGGCCGGCTTCGCCCTCCACCGCGAACTCGAACTCGACGTTCAGGCTGGCATCCCCGCCAACAAAGTGCTGCAGGATGCCACGCTCAACGCCGCCCGCATTATGAAGTTGGACGGTGATGTCGGTTCGATTGCTCCCGGTAAGCTCGCTGACCTCACGCTCGTGAATGGCGATCCGGTGACGAACATCGGCGACATAAGAAGGACGGCATTGGTCGTGAAGGACGGTATCCTCTATAAGCCGGACGAGTTGTACTCCGCGCTTGGGGTGGCACCATAGCCCAATCCCGCGTACTGGGCAACTCTAACCGTAGAAGTGGCCGTCCTCGGCTTTCGATTCGAGCCACCATGCGATAACTCCCGGATAGTCGGCAAACCGGAGAGCTAGCGTTTATTGCTACTTGGTCGTGAGGCCGGCTTGCTGGACCCGCTACCGTACCCTGTGTGGTCGAGGTTCGAACTGCGCCCCCATCCCGTACAATAGATTCCTACCTGACTACCGCATGAAACGCATCGCCATCCTGGGTTCGACGGGCTCGATCGGCCGCAGCACTTTGAGTGTAGTCGAGAGCTATCCTGACCGCTTTCAGGTCGCCACACTGGCGGCTGGCAATAATGCCGAACTCGCCTTTGAGCAAGCGGTGCGATGGAAGCCGCGAGTTATGTCGCTGGCGGACGAAGCCGCCGCGCAAGCACTCCAGGCCAAACTGCGGCAAGCAGGCTTAGGAGAGATTGAGGTCGTTGACGGCGCGGCGGGCACGGTTCGGGTGGTGACCCATCCCGAGGTGGATTTCGTGGTCAGCGCGATTGTGGGCGTCTCCGGCCTGGAAGCGACCTACGAAGCGGTGCGCGCGGGGAAGACCGTTGGTCTGGCCAACAAAGAATGTCTGGTGGTGGCGGGCGAGCTGATCACCGCCGAGGCGCGGAAGCAGGGCAAGCCGCTGCTGCCGATCGACAGTGAACATAACGCCGTCCACCAGTGTCTGCGCGGCGGCCGGATGGACGAGGTTGAGCGCATCTGGCTGACGGCTTCGGGCGGGCCGTTTCTGAAGACGCCCAAGTCGGAATTTGCCTCAATTACGGTGCAGCAGGCGCTCAATCATCCCACTTGGAAAATGGGAAAGAGGATCACCATCGATTCTGCAACATTGATGAACAAGGGGTTCGAGGTGATCGAGGCCTGCCGGTTGTTCCAAGTCCCGCCCGACCGCGTGCAAGTCATTGTGCATCCGCAGTCTACGATCCATTCCATGGTCGAATTCGTGGATGGCAGCATACTTGCTCAGTTTTCTGTGACTGACATGCGTCTGCCCATTTTGTATGCGCTGACGTATCCGGATCGCATCCCTTCGGAGTTGCGATTCTCGATCATGGACTTGCGGCATCTGGATTTCTGCCGACCGGATATGGCTAAATTCCCTTGTCTCGGTTTGGCTTACGAAGCGGTGGCGACCGGAGGCGCGAAGACCATCGCCCTGAACGCCGCCGACGAGGTCGCGGTGGCTGCGTTTCTGGAGGAGCAGATCGGATTCGAGGAGATTCCGCGGATCATCGAAGAAGTAATGTTTGCAACGCCAGCCGGACATTTGGAATCTATACCAGAGGTACTGACTTTGGACACCGAGGCCCGCCTTCTGGCAAGAGAAATGGTGAAGCAGCGCCGCCGAAAGGGATCGCCCATCAGGGCCATTTCCTAATAGGAGTTATGAAGTAATCTGGGAAACTATGCCGCAGCTTTTGTCCATCCTTCACACCATTTTCGTCATGGGGATCGTGCTCGGATTCATGATCCTGATTCACGAGTTCGGCCACTTCGCCGCGGCCAAGTATTTCGGTGTCCGGGTGGAAGTGTTTTCCATCGGCTTTGGCAAGCGCCTGCTGGGCTTCACGAAAGGGGAGACCGACTATCGCATCAGCGCCATTCCGCTGGGCGGTTACGTGAAGATGTCGGGCGAGAACCCCATGGACGACCGCACCGGCGATCCGGGGGAGTTTCTGTCGCATCCGCGCTGGCAGCGCTTCATCGTAGCCCTGGCCGGACCGGCAATGAACATCATGCTGGCCGTCGCCCTGCTCACCGGCGTGTACATGGTGCATTACGAATATCCCGCCGTGCTCGATGAGCCGGCCGTTGTGGGATGGGTGAATCCCGACACTCCCGCCGAAAAGGCAGGCATCCAGAAGGGTGACAAGATTGTCCGGGTCGAGGACATCGAGAATCCGAATTGGGAGCAAGTGGACGTCAAGGATGCGCTCAGCCCGAATCAGCCTTTGAAGTTTGGCATCGAGCGTGACGGCAAAGTCACAGAGAAGGTCCTCGTTCCGGAACCGCTGGGGCCCAATCAATACGGAGTCATGGGTTGGGTGCCCAAAGAATCCAGCGTGACTTTGACTATCGTCGAAGCTGGGATGCCCGCCGAAAAGGCCGGGCTCAAAGTCGGAGACCGGATCCTCACCGCGAACGGGCAGGACATTCCCGCCCTGGAAGCGCTAGTCCAGATGTTGAATCGCACCCAGGATCAGCCTCTGGAAATTGTGGTTCTCCGCAACGGCCAGAAACAGGCCTTCACGGTGAAACCGACCCTCGCCGCCGCAGGGCCCTCGCAAGAACTTCGCTACCGGATCGGCATCGCCAGCGTTCCCACCAAAGTTGTGAAGCTCGCTTTCGCGGACGCGCTGAAACGCTCTCTGTCGGACAATAAGAAAAGCTCTTTCCTGATCCTGGAGTTGCTGCAAAAGATGGTGGAGCGCAAGGTATCCATGCGTCAGGTCGATGGTCCGATCGGAATCGGCAGCGCCGTTGGCCAGGCCGCCCGTGAGGAGGGCTGGACGCCGCTGCTCTTAATCACCGCCGCCATCAGCTTGAACCTGGGCATCATGAACCTGCTGCCGATTCCCATCCTGGATGGCGGCGTGATCCTTCTCCTGTTCATCGAGAGCCTCATGCAGAAGGAAATCAGCCTGCCCATCAAAGAACGCATCTACCAGGCGGCTTTCGTCTTTCTGGTGCTCTTTGCCGTGATGGTGATCTATAACGACCTCGTCAAGACGCTGCCGGGGCTCACACGGATGCCGTAAGCAGATTGCGGAAAAACTCGTTGAAAAACTTCAAGAATTGTCATCCCGAACGAAGTGAGGGATCTGCAGTTTGTCAGAAATCGGCAGATTCTTCATCTCTTCCCAATGCCGCGACGGCTGCGGCGATGCAGGAGGCGCGCCATGGCGGACTGCCTGCGTTCCGCAATGTCTCCGACTTGATGGCCGACTTGAATGCTAAAATAGACCTCAAGCATGGCCGAAATTCAGCGTAGAAAAACCTTCACTGCCACCATCGGCGGCGTCCGCGTGGGCAGCAATGCACCGCTAATGGTGCAGTCCATGACCAACACCGACACCGCGGACGTTCCCGGCACCGTAAAGCAAGTTGCCGCGCTGGCGCGTGCCGGCAGCGAAGTCGTCCGCGTCACCGTCAACAATGACGATGCCGCCAAAGCCATCCCCCACATAGTCGAAGGGCTACAAAAGCAAGGCCTGCGCGTGCCCATCGTCGGCGATTTTCATTACAACGGGCATCTCCTGCTAACGAAATACCCCGGCTGCGCCGAGGGCCTGGCCAAATACCGCATCAATCCTGGCAATGCCAGCATCGGACGTAAGAACGACGACAACTTCCGCACCATGATTGAGGTGGCCGCGAAGTACCAGAAGCCGGTGCGCATCGGCGTGAATTGGGGATCGCTCGACCAGGCGCTGCTCACCCGCATGATGGACGAGAACTCGCTTCTGCCGGAGCCGAAAGACGCCCGCGAAGTCACCATGGAAGCGATTGTCGTAAGCGCGCTCAGTTCGGCGAAGCTGGCGGAGCAGCACGGACTGCGCTCCGACCAGATCATCCTCAGCGCGAAAGTCAGCGGCGTGCAGGATCTGATTGATGTGTATCGCATCCTCGCCGCGCGCTGCGAATACCCGCTGCATCTAGGACTAACCGAGGCCGGCATGGGAGCCAAAGGCATCGTGGCGTCAAGCGCGGCGATGGCCGTGCTGCTGCAGGAAGGCATCGGCGACACAATCCGCGTTTCGCTCACCCCTGCTCCCGGCGGCGATCGCACCGAAGAAGTCCGTGTGGCGCAGCAAATCCTGCAATCCCTGGGCATTCGCAGCTTCACACCGCAGGTCACCGCCTGCCCCGGCTGCGGTCGCACTACCAGCACTTTCTTCCAGGAAATGGCCGAGCAGATACAGACTTACCTGCGCGACCAGATGCCCGTCTGGAAGGAAAGCCACACCGGCGTGGAAGAAATGAAAGTCGCCGTGATGGGTTGTGTCGTCAATGGTCCCGGCGAATCGAAACACGCGAGCCTCGGAATTTCTCTGCCGGGAACGGCCGAGGAACCGAAGGCCCCCGTCTACGTGGACGGCCGCTTGTTCACTACGCTCAAAGGCGACAAGATCGTCGCCGAGTTCATCAAGATTCTCGACGATTACGTCGAGTCGCACTACGCGGCCAGAGAAAAAGAAAAAGAAGAAGTCGGCGCACGCGGCTGACCCGGCCACACGCTCGTCCAGACCAGCAAGAAAACGTCTTGCATCGAAATCCCCCTTGTTTCTGCACTCTTGTACAGTCTCAGGACATCCTTTACCGCTGAAGCCGCGCCCCTTCAAAGCATTTCTATTTACGCCGCGAATTTGTGGGACATAACGCTCAGTGCCGCCAGATTTTCTGAGCGCGGTGGGCGCCGTCGCTGGGGGCGCTTTCGGGCTGTCCGGGCGGAACGCTTGCATTGGCGTTGCCGGGAACGGGAGCGGGCGCAGCGGTTGAGGCAATCGGAGTGGCCGTGGCGGGTTCGGGCTTGGAGCCTACTTCGTCGCCGCGGAAGTAGCGGCCTTTGGCAGCCCGCATTTCTGGCATGGCGGTGTAGGGCTTCGAGTAGTCGTTATTGGCGTTCCAGAAAAGAAAGCCGATGCCGCCTTTTTGTTTCGCTACCTCGATCTGAACTTCCACATACTTGGGCGAGTAAGTTTTGGTGCGCCAGGCAAAGGCTTGCAGCCAAGGGCGAATCACCACGCCGCTGTCTTCGGTGATGAGTTTGAAGCGGTCCATGGACTCGCCGATGAAATGCTCGGGCGCGTCGCCGGGGTGCGCGATGCCGTCCATGCCGAAGAAGTGCGAGGGATAGATCATGGGCGAGAGCACGTCACAGTGTTTGACCATAGCTACGATGTCCTGCCCGGTGTGCGAAAGATCGACGGGACGCTGCCACGCCATGACTCCGAAAACGTCGAGCGAGAACAGGGCGCCGGTCGGATGGATCTGGGCATAGGCGCGGCTGAGGAAATCGGCGATCACTTCCGAGCGCTGCTCTTTGGGATGATCGGTCTGGAAAGTGAAAGCGGTATCTTTCTGGTCGCCTTCGGCGGGAAAGCGCACGTAGTCGAACTGCACCTCATCGACTCCGGCCTGAGCTACGAACTTGGCGAGGGCGATGTCGTAATCCTGCACCTTGGGGTTCGAGGGATCGGTCCAGACGAGCTTGCCGTTCTCGCGCCAGGGCTGCCCGGTACTATGGGACTTTACGGCCAGTTCGGGATGGCTGGTGACCAGGTGCTCGTCGCGGAAGATGGCGATGCGAGCGATGGCGTGCATGTTTTCGGAATGCAGAAAGCGAATGAACTTGGGCAGGTCGGAAATATAGTGGCGCTGTCCGCTGGCGAGCGGGTGGTCGAAGGCGATGTTGACGATGCCGTCGCTATCCTTGATGTCGAAGACGACCGCGTTGCCGCCGACTTCGCGCCAATGGCGGATGATGCGCAGTCCGTGATCGCTGCCCGCCATCACCCCGGTCAGGTAAACGGCACGGACTTCGAAATCTCTTGCAACTGGGACAGTCTTCTCTACAATAGGCGCTTCGAGAATTCCGGGGATGATAATCTGCTCTCCGGATTTGAGGAAGACCCCCTGCCGGTTATGGTTGGCGGCGCGGATGGCTTCGGCCAGTTCGGTTGAGGTGAGGTATTTGCTCCGCTTCAGATATTTGCGGGCGACCGACGGGATGCTGTCTCCGCGCTGGGCAAGGTAAAGATCGGAGCCGGGGGGCGCAATGACCGAGACAGTCGCCGGGGCCTCCAGCTTCCTGGTAGCATCGGCTTTCACCTGGACCACTTGCACGCCGTGTGGGTTTTGCACACCGGCGGCGGGGGGAGAAAAGAGGCCTAAGCCGACCAGGGCCAGCCGCAACAGGAAGGCAGGAACGCTCGCGATCAAGAGTCTGGCCGTCGAGAGTCTAGCCATCGAGAATTGGGACAAGGATCTTCTCCAGAGAGGCAATCTGTTTCTATTGTGCACCAGCGGTAACCTAGGCTGCCAGTTACGTCCGGCCAAGCGGGTTACTGCTTGGCGGACATGGGCGCAGGGTGGTTGGAGCGCTGAGGGAAAGTTCCAGCAGACTGCAAACTATTGCTCTTGCGGGCTCTGTGGGTGACGTGACCGGCCTGGCATGAGGTGGGCTAGCCGCATCTAAAACGATGAGAAGCGGGGGAATACGGCGCCTCCGAGGATGGCTAGCGGCTTGCACAAGGAGGGAGTGGGCGAGGAAATAGAACCTTCCTCCCAATGGATAGGCAAGTGACAAAAATGAGCAGTTTCGCAGAAAACTTGAAGTTCCCGGAGAGGAAGCAAGGGTCCGAAACGATGAGAACGAACCTTGCAACCGTGCTGGATCCGAGCCGCCGCAGCAACGACGCCCGTGACTTTGAGACTGCCCTGCGCCGTAAGATTGTTGGCCAGGATCAAGCGATCGAAAAGGTCGCGGAAATCTATCAGATGTTTCTGGCCGGGCTGAATGCGCCGGGCCGTCCCGTGGGCAATCTGCTGTTCCTGGGGCCGACCGGCTCCGGCAAGACGAGGGTGGTGGAAGCGGTGGCCGAGTCGCTGTTCGGTGACGCGCGGGCCTGCATCAAGATCGATTGCGCCGAGTTCCAGCACTCGCACGAGATCGCCAAGTTGATCGGCTCGCCTCCGGGATACCTGGGACACCGCGAAACGCATCCGCTGCTGACGCAGGAAGCGCTCAACCAGTGGCACACGGAAAAGCTGAAACTGTCGATCCTGCTGTTCGACGAAATCGAGAAGGCTTCCGATTCGCTGTGGCAACTGCTGCTCGGAATTCTGGACAAGGCGACGCTGACGCTGGGCGATAACCGGCGCGTGGATCTTTCGAGTTGCATCATCATCATGACCTCGAACCTGGGCTCCGCCGAGATGAACGGGTTGGTGGATGGCGGCTTGGGCTTC
>Ga0116108_1001017_pt1 | contig 15100 bp, 11 predicted proteins | sample June2015DPH_6_15_FD_88970 | JGI IMG/M metagenome (GOLD analysis project Ga0116108, IMG submission 88970) | Peatland microbial communities from SPRUCE experiment site at the Marcell Experimental Forest, Minnesota, USA - June2015DPH_6_150 | ecosystem: Environmental > Terrestrial > Soil > Wetlands... | reverse complement strand
GTGCTCGTCTTCCTGGTTGCTCGCGTCAGTTTTGGAGATCGCGTCGCGAAATGGTCCAGCTGGGCGTGGGCATTCTGTCCCTATGCGATTTATTTTCCTGTTGAACGCATCTGGGAAACCTGGCTGGCGACGCTGGTTCTTTGCCTGCTTTTCCTGATGACTCTGAATCTTGAGAATCCGGCTGGCCCTGACGATGACCGCCCGCGAAAATGGATCGTCTTCGGCTTACTCTGGGGAGTGGCTGCGCTGACCAGCCCCGCTCTACTTTCCGTGCTTCCATTTCTTGCCGGATGGATCATCTATCGCCGCCATCGCCGCGGCCAGCGCTGGTTTGCGGTCAATGTTGTGGCCGCCATCGCATTCATTGCGGTCATCTCGCCCTGGTTCATCCGCAACTACGAAGTCTTCCATCGCATCATTCCTTTCCGCGACAACATGGGGATGGTTCTGCGGCTGGGAACCAAAGGCACCACTTCGCACTGGGCGCCCTACGAGTTGGGACCGTGGCACAACGACGCGGAATGGAATGAATTCAAGCAACTGGGCGAACTCGGTTACATGGACAAGGAAAAGCGGCAGGCGCTGGAGTTCATTCGCGCTAATCCCGGGTGGTATGCGTGGGCCACGGTGCGGCGTGCCGTCTATTTGTGGACCGGCTACTGGAGCCTGGATCGGGACTATCTGAAAGAGGAGCCGCTGGATCCGCCAAACATTTTTTTCTGCACTACGCTCAGCGTGCTCGCGCTTCTCGGCTTGCGGCGCGCGCTGCGAGCGGACTGGGCCGGCTCGCTGCCCTATGCGCTCGCGCTCTTCTCGTTTCCGCTCATCTACTACATTACGAGTCCGGAAGTTTATTATCGGCGGCCGATTGACCCGTTCTTTGTGATTTTGGCGGTGGTGGCGGTGGTGAAAAACAGTGGTCGGTGGCCGGTGGTCAGTGGCCAGCGAAAACCGGAAGATCTTAAGGACAGCGAGAACGCCTAACGCAAAAAAGAAGGGCGGCCAATTCGGCCGCCCGCTGGACGGGCGAGGCGCCCGTCCCTCCACCGAATAGTTCTACGCCGTAGCTGGACGCTCGCCGCTTTTGGCAGGAACCCGGTCCGGCTTGATCACCTGCTGCACACCATCGTCGGTCTTAGCGGGCAGAGGCTTGATCGGCGGCAGTTCCTGCCCTTCGACCAGCATCTTGATCTCGGAGGCGTCCAGCACTTCGCGCTCGATCAGCGCCTTTGCGATCCGGACCAGCGTTTCGCGATTCTCCGAGAGTATTCCCTTCGCCGTCGCATACCCCGCGCTCACCATCTTCCTGACCTCTTCGTCAATTTGGATGGCCGTGGCTTCACTGTAGTCGCGGTGTTGCGCGATCTCGCGCCCCAGGAAAATCTGCTCTTCTTTCTTGCCGAAGGTCAGCGGCCCCAGGTCGCTCATGCCCCACTCGCAAACCAACTTGCGCGCCAGTTCCGTGGCACGCTCGATGTCGTTGCCCGCGCCCGTTGACATCTGGCCCAGGAAAAGCTCTTCCGCGATACGCCCGCCCATCAGGATGGCGATCTGCGTGTCGAGATAATTTTTGTAGTAGTTGTGACGATCGTCGGTCGGTAACTGCATGGTTAAACCGAGCGCCATGCCGCGCGGAATAATCGTGACTTTGTGCACGGGATCGGAGTGCGGCAGCATGGCCGCCACTAGCGCGTGTCCGGCCTCGTGGTAGGCGGTGTTCTTCTTCTCCTCATCGGAGAGCAGAAGCGACTTGCGTTCCACGCCCATCAGCACTTTATCTTTCGCCACTTCAAAGTCGTACATCAGCACGGCCTTGCGGTTTTGCCGCGCCGCCGCCAACGCCGCTTCATTCACCATGTTCGCGAGGTCCGCGCCGGAGAATCCCGGTGTGCCGCGGGCGAGCACGGAAAGATCCACATCGTCCGCCAGAGGAATCTTGCGGGTATGCACGCGCAGAATTTCTTCGCGTCCGCGAACATCGGGACGATTCACTACCACGCGCCGGTCGAAACGTCCTGGCCGCAGCAGGGCCGGATCGAGCACATCCGGACGATTCGTCGCCGCCATCAGGATCACGCCTTCGTTCGATTCAAAGCCGTCCATTTCGACGAGCAGTTGGTTCAAGGTTTGCTCACGCTCATCGTGTCCACCGCCGAGGCCAGCGCCGCGGTGGCGTCCAACGGCGTCAATTTCGTCGATGAAGATGATGCAGGGAGCGTTTTTCTTGCCTTGTTCAAACAGATCGCGCACGCGGCTTGCACCTACGCCTACGAACATCTCCACGAAATCCGAGCCGGAGATGGAGAAAAACGGAACATTCGCTTCGCCCGCGACCGCGCGGGCCAGCAAAGTCTTGCCCGTTCCCGGAGGACCAACCAGAAGCACGCCCTTCGGAATGCGTCCGCCAAGTTTCTGGAACTTCTGCGCCTCGCGCAGAAATTCGATAATCTCGCGAAGTTCTTCCTTCGCCTCATCCACGCCGGCCACGTCCTTAAACGTGATCTTTTTCTGTTGCATGGAGAGCAGCCGCGCCCGGCTCTTGCCGAACGACAGCGCTTTGTTTCCACCCGTCTGCATCTGCCGGATCATGAAGAACCAGAGCGCGCCGAGCAGAACCAGCGGCGCAAGATTCAAAAGCCAGCTTGGCCAGGTGCCATTGCTGATGTCTTTGAAGCTGTAGGGCACGTTCTTGTCCGTCAGCTTCTTGTACATCTCGGGGTAGCTCCCGGGTGGCACGGTGGTATGAAACGGGGAGTCGTTTTTGAATTTCCCGCGCGCTTCCTGGCCGATAAAGAGCACGTCGTGGACATTGCCCTGGTCGACATCCGACAGGAATTCAGAAAAGCCGATTTCTTTTTCTTTCTGGGCATTGCTCCCGGTTTTCACCACCTGCCAGAGCAAGAAGGCCGAGACCACGATGACCGCCCAAAACAGTACCGTTTTGATTGTCGAATTCACTCAAAACTCCTCATTTAACGCAACCCAGTGCGGACCCTCCCTACCAAAGAAAGACACCGCCCTTTAACCCATATTAGATGCCGGAGGCGGAAATTCGACTGGGAAAAGCCTGCGCATTTATTCTAGACCTTTTACAACGAAAACGGGGGACCAGAAGGAAGTAACAGAAGTCACGGGATGCATCCCGCGTTATCACCATTTGAAATCGGCTATGCCCCGGCTTGGACGGGGTCCTTCGGCTCCGCCCCGTCGCCACACAAGTCGCGGCGGGTTTCAGGTAGTCGCGGCCAGATATGGCAGGTTTCGTCCCGTCTGCTCGGGACTCCCCAAGCCATAGCCGCAAAGAAACGCGTCATCCACCAGAAATCCGAAATAGTCTGGCTGCAGCGGCACGCGGCGCGCCGATTGGCGATCCAGCAGCGTTGCCAGCTTCACTGAAGCCGCGCCCCGCCCGCGCAGGTCGCTCATCAGGAATTCGCTGGTCACTCCAGAGTGCACCAACCCCTCGACCAGCAACACATGCTTGCCTGCAATCGCCAGTTCGTGGCTGAAAAATATCTCCAACACAGCAGATTCACCATGCTGACTCTGCTTGTAACTCGGCTTGATAAAGGAGCAGATGACGGGTACATCGATCGCGCGCACCAGGTCGGCCATGAAAAGGAAGCTATTTTCCAGAATACCCAGCGCGATCAGGGTCTGGCCGCGATAGTCGTCGGAAATCTGCCGACCCAGTTCGCGGATTCTTTTCTGAATCTGGTCGGCCGAGATCACCTGGCGCAACCTGGCATTTGGCGAAGCATTCATAGCGGAAGTGGCGCCTCCGGCGTGCTAACTCGAAGCAGTAACTCTAACCATGGCATGTTACATCATGCGGGCGATCTCACGAATCCAAATCGCTTGCGAAGCCCCGGCCGCCGCACGAAAAGCGGCTGGAACCGCAAACCCGCGCATCCAGACTAGCCCGCAACCTTCGGCGACCGCAACCGGCCAGAGTTTCTTCTCCGATCCGGTCGCATGCCGGTCACTCAACAACTCCTTCACCTTTTTCGCTGCCGCGGTATGCGCCGGCCAGTAACGATCTCCCGCCCGCCAGTTGCGGATCAAAAATTCCCTTGGCATGTGCGCCAGATCAAGCAACTGCCCGCGCTCATCCTCGGGAACGCGGCCTGCATCCACCACTCGGGCTTCGATGCAAGCGTCCAGTTCGGCTACCTCCACCGCGCCCGGCACCGCTAAAGCATACTCATAATTCGCGACTTCGCCTTGGCGACCGACCGAAGACTTCAGTTCAAGGAGAAGTTCCTCCGCGCTGGCTCGCGCTGCGGGTCGAAGCCTCCAACCACCAGGCAGCTCCAGTTGTTGGCGCTGCGAAGTTCGCGCCAGTTCCAGAATCTCTTCAATCAGCCGGAACGAAATACTCAAATCTGGCGCGTTCGTTTCCAGCCATCCGCGCACTAGCCGGCGCTGCGCCGCTAGCGGAAGCGCAAGCAGCGGTCGAATCTGCAGAGACGCGGCTGGACGCGGCTCAGGCGGCACTGGAGCCCCTGAAGGGGCAGCTGATTTCGAGGAGCTTGCGGTATCGCTAAAGCGATACCCTGATATGAAGCCGACTTTTTCCTCGACCTGTTTAGCTGCCGAGGGCAAATTCGCCACGATCTCTGGGTGCCCGACCTCCCAATGCTCCTCCTCGGCTCGCGCGATTTCCGCCAGTTCACCCATGTGTTCGATCGCGGCCTCGCCAAATTCTTCCGCGATCATCGGCAGCAGCCGATGCCGCACGCGATTGCGCAGGAAGACGACATCGCGATTCGACGAATCTTCCCGCCAGCTCTGGCCTCGCTCGCGCAGAAAGTTCTGCAAGGCAGCGCGGCGGAAGCCCAGCAACGGCCGAACCACCTCGCCAAATGAGTGTCCGTGATGTTCGAAAATAATCCGCGGATGAATTCCCGATAGTCCTCGAATACCGGCACCACGAAAGATGCGCAGCAGCACCGTCTCGGCCTGATCGTCGAGAGTATGCGCCGTCGCAATTTTCGCCACGCGACCTGCGCGCGCCAACTCGCGAAAAAAACTGTAACGAAGTTTACGCGCGGCTGCTTCGATGCCGGAACCGGCTATCGAGCTATGGATCGGGCTTTTTCTCGAAATACGAAGGCCGCGAATCGGCGCCTCGCAGACATGCAGTTCGAGCCCGTGCTGCTGTGCCAACTGTGCGACAAATTGTTCGTCCTCATCCGACTCTTTGCCGCGCAGCTTGTGGTTGACATGCGCAACCGAGAGCACAATCCCCAACTCGGCCCGCAACTCCAGCAGCAGGCAAAGCAAAGCCACGGAATCCGCGCCGCCTGAAACCGCCGCCGCCACGCGGTCGCCTGCCCGCATCGACTGCCGCTTCCGAATTGTCTTCAACAGCTGCTCCGCCAGCCGGTGCACGGAGAAATGGTATAGGAAACCAGTTCTCCGTTCCCAGTTCTCAGTGCGGAGTTTTTCTGAGAAGAGAACTGATTTCTGATATGCTGTTCCGCAAATGTGGGGAGCTTACCGCTGGGCCGCCAGAGTTCTGCTGCTGGTCATGCTGGTCCCGGCCTTCGGGCCGATGGCCATGGCCTGCGCTGCGCGGCCGGAAACCATGCATTGTACGCGGCAGCCTACCTCTGGTCAGGCTGGGTCTGGGCAGGCTAGGTCTGGGCAGACGGCGCAGCCTGCAATGCAATGCCATCACGCGATGGCACAGTCGAAGCCGCCCCAGTCCGAAGAATCCTCAGCGTTTCGAGCGACCAACGATGGCAACTGCTGTCAGAACCATTGCTGCTGCGGCGCGTCCACATCCGAGTGGGCGCGGCCCGCATCCAGTCTGCCATCTTTCATAAGCCTTGCGATCGAACCCTCGCGACCATCGCAGGACGCGTTACTGCCCTCAAGTGACATCCGCCGGCAAGATTCCGCTCGCGCTCCACCCCGCAGCTAGGCCCTCGTTCCGAAACCCTTAAAGATAGCGACTCTGCTACGAGCGACCGACCTCGGGCTGCGAGCGAAAGCGTTTGCTCGAAGCTGGCGGCTCGAGTTCCCAGCCCAACACACCGACAAATACATTAAGGGCACATAAATTTATGACTCCCCTCAGACTTTCAGCATTCATCGTCTTGCTGTTCGCCGCTCCCGCGTTTGCCACCATCTTCGGCTCCGTGCGCGGAGTGGTTCATGACCCTCAGCACCGTCCCATTCCGGGCGCGCACGTCACGTTGAAGGCGCAAAACTCGGACTGGACGCAGTCTCAAGACTCGCGCGACAGCGGAGGATTTGATTTCACTTCCGTGGCGCTCGGAAATTACACGGTGACAGTCTCATCGAAAGGCTTCCGGGAAATGCATCAGGATGTCATCGTGCAATCGGACACCAACCCGGTTTTGCATTTCGAGCTGACCATCGCAGGCGCAAAGGAAACTCTCATTGTGCCGGAAACTGCCGTAGAGGCAACGACGGAGAGCGTCACGCCCACCGTCATGGTGAACCGCATCGACATCCAGGAAACCCCCGGCGCGGACCGCACCAACGGCATGGAGATGATCACAGATTACGTTCCGGCAGCCTACGTGACGCACGATATGCTGCATATGCGCGGCGGCCATCAGGTGGAGTGGCTGGTGGACGGCGTCCCCATTCCTAACACAAACATTGCCAATAATCTGGGGCCACAAATTGATCCCAAGGACATCGATTACCTCGAAGTGCAGCGAGGCAGCTACGACGCCGACTATGGCGACCGCACCTACGGAGTCTTCAATGTAGTGCCTCGAACCGGCTTTGAACGCTATCGCGAATGCGATCTCGTCATCACGGCTGGAAATTTCTATCAGACGAACGACCAGATCAGTTGCGGAGGACACACCCAGCGCTTCGCTTACTACGCCAGCTTGAACGGAGATCGAAGTCAATACGGACTGCAGACTCCAATCGGGCAGGTTGTCAACGATGCAGCGAATGGTTTCGGAGGATTTGCGTCGTTCATCTTCAATCCCGATCCCAAGAACCAGTTCCGCCTGGTGGCACAGTTGCGGAGGGACTACTACCAGATCCCGATTGATCCCGACCCGAATTCGATCGGAAATCAGACTTTGCTCGGCTCAGGGGCGCCGCCGAGTTTCGGACTTCATGACGCCGAGCGAGAGCCGGACGGCTACGTGACGTTCTCGTGGGTGCACACCTTCAATCCGAATACACTGGTTACCGTTTCTCCGTTCTATCACTACAACGGAGCGGACTACATTGGCGGAGCGAACGACATTCCCGTGACCTCCAACGTTACGCAGACTGCCAATTATGTCGGTGGGCAGGTGGCCCTAAGTTCGAACATCTGGAAGAACGACATCCAAGCCGGCGTCTATGGTTTTTATCAGCACCAATACAACTATTTCTCTCAGGTCGGGAGCACATACGACGGCGTTTTGTTTCCCACCATCCAACCCTCATCGATCGGCGTGAATGGAGGTGTTGCCGCCGAATTCATCAACGACAAATTCAAAGTGACTTCGTGGCTGACTTTATTGGCCGGAGTACGAGTAACAGAGTTCAGCTCCGGGGCACCCGCGTCGGCAGTAACTGAGTCGGTTTCAGAAACCAACGCCGATCCTCGCTTTGGAGTTGCCATTCGCGTTCCACGGCTGAACTGGGTCTTTCGCGGCTTTTACGGCTACTACTATCAGGCGCCCCCCCTTTCGACGGCTACCAGCGCACTGCAGGACTTACAGTTCGGCTCCTTCGCCCCCTTGCACGGTGAACGGGATCGGGAATGGCAGTACGGGGTCACGATTCCGGTGCATGGTTGGGTCTTCGACGCCGACACCTACCAGACATTTGCCCACAATTGGCTCGATCACAACAATATCGGCGCGTCGAACATCTTTTGGCCCATCACCTGGGATTACGCGCTGATTCAAGGGTGGGAGACGACTTTACGCTCGCCGCGCCTCTGGCATGGCGGCCAGTTGCACCTAGCCTATGCCAATCAGATCGCGCAGGCCACCTCGCCGATCACGGGCGGCTTGGTCTTCCCTGTTCCGCCCGGCCTTGCGCCTGTAGACCACGATCAGAGAAACACATTCAATGTCGGATACAACACCGGACTTCCCTGGCACAGCTACGCCTCAACGAACGTTTACTACGGATCGGGATTTACCAACGGGTTGCCGGGCGTGCAGTATCCGGGGGATTATCTGCCTGGCCACACTACGTTTGATTTTGCTCTCGGCAAAGAATTCGCCGAGAAATACACCATTTCGTTGACGGGACTGAATGTGGCCAACCGGCGCGTGCAACTCGATAACAGTCTGACGTTTGGAGGATTTCACTGGAACGATCCGCGGCAAATTTATGGGGAGTTTCGCTACCGGTTCCACTATTGACGGCCAAGGGTACAGCGCCAGTGAGGTAGGGTGACAGTGCTATGAAATTACACACATTTCCCCCGTTCCGGAAAAGGCCGACCGGCACCCGATTTCACATCGAGAAGGGAAACGTTGGGCACCATGGTCTTATAACGGACGTAACTGCTCACGCTCGTGCAGAATAGGTATCATGAAAGTGCGGAAATCGTGGTCTCCCCCCACAACTTCTTACCGTAACGAGGACTGGTATGCGTTGCAATTGGCTATTGACAGCGATTCTTATTCTTCCATTCGCAGGGCAGGGGTTGGCACAGAATAGCGATGAGGGCGCCCCGGCGTCGCTTGGCGACGTAGCCAAGAAGAATAAGGACACCTCAAGCTCCACCCCGAAGAGCAAACCCAAGCGAGTATTCACGGATGACGATATGTCCATGCGCAAGAGTCCCATTCCGGCGATTGCGCTGGAAGGCCCGGATAATAGCCAGGCGGTGCTGGACGTGATCCACGAGTTCAAAAGGACGCACGATGCGGCCGAAACCGAGCGCGTGCTCCATGAATGGTTCGACGAGCAGTCGGAGATTCTTTCGGCGGCTATCGATGCCAATAACAGAATTGCCCAGCACAATCAGACCAAGATGGAAGCGGCGCAGGACGGATACGGTTATGGGAGCCCCTACGGAAACGCGTCCGATGTCGACTACAATAAGTTGCGACAGCGCCAGCTGAGCGAGATGTGGGCGCAACGCAGCGACGCGCGCAGCAACCGGGACAACTGGCAAGTCGTGATGCGGATTCAGCAGGCGTTCCTGCGGGTGCGCTGCGATGCGATTTTGAACCGGGGCAAGGCGCCTTACGATTGGTTTAGAATCCGCAACGCGAACGGCGTGGGGACGTACTAAGGGAAACGGCCGCTGAGCTGGCAAAAAGAAAGGGCGCGACTGGCTTGCGCCCTGAATGCGTCAATCCGATTTTCCGGATGATCGATTGAGGCGATTCCCCACACCCGCGGAAACTCTCACTCATCTATTGAACGAATAGGTAGTGGTGCAGTTTGAAAATTGCCGTCCCTCAGCGGCTAAAGCCGCAATGAAGATACGATGCTTACGGTACGGCTGAAGCCGTGCCCTTTCAAGACGAATTCAAACTGCACCACTACCAACGAATCCATGGGTTTGACGCTGTTCCCGTACGCTCCGTATAATGCAGAGCGTCCACACCTTGATCACCACGCTTGCAGTTTTTGCGTGAAGAGAGCCGGTCGTTGTTCGCGCTGGGTGTACGTGGTTGGTACGCGCTTGCGCGCTCGTTGCGCCGGTTCCGGTCTCAGGTTTGATGACTGATAGGCTCGGGCTGCGATCAATTTCGCGTTAAGCCCAGCGAGCTGGATGCTTCCAGCGTTTCCGAAAAATCCGAAGGAGTTCAAAGGATCCAATGATCAAGAAGTTTGCGTACGTCACCGTCGCCGTAGTGTTCGGCCTTTCCGTTTTCGCTCTGGCCCAAGCTGCCCCGGCAACCGGCTCTCCCGCTGGCGCCGCCCCACCCAATGCTCCCTCCGCAGCTGCGGCTGCTGCGGCCAAGGTTACTGGCACGAAAATCGGCACGCTCGCCGTCGAACAGGCCATCGCCGCCTCCAATGAAGGACAGCGCGATCTCGAAGCGCTCAGCAAGAAGTTTGAACCAAAGCAGAGCGAATTGAAGGGTTTGAACGACGAAATTGACAGCATGAAGAAGCAGCTCAATGCGCAGCAGGACAAGCTGAATGACGAATCGCGCGACAAGCTGGTGCACCAGATCGAGGCAAAGCAGAAGAGTTTTGATCGCGCTGCAGAGGAAGCGAAGGAAGACTTCCAGAGCCAAGCGGGCGAGATCGAAAGCAGAATCCTGACCAAAATGGTACCGATAATCCAGAAATACGTTACCGACAACGGTTACGGGCTTCTCCTCGATAACGACCAAGCTCAGACTTGGCCACGGGGCACTGTGATTTTGTCTGGACCGTCGATGGACATTACGCAGCAGATCGTGGAAGCCTATAACGCTGCATCCGGTGTGGCGGCGCCGCCTGCGAGTAGTACGGCTCCCAAGCCCGCTAAGCCGGCAACCCCTAAACCTGCCGCGCCCGCGAAACAGTAGCGACACCGCTCGCGTAGTTTCGGTTCCAGACTTATTTCCCCAGAAGTTACTTTCAAGACCGCTTGCAGACGCGGTCTTTTTTATTTTTATTTCTGTCTTGTTTATTTTCATCGCAGGTTAGTTTTCGCGTCTTAACTCACTTTTTATCCTCAGCTTCTCTCTGGCCGGGATCCAATCGCACGCCGCAGGTGTCTGTACGGTCAACGAGCCCGTTCCCGGAGGAAACAGGATGTCTGGAAATATGTTCAGGATACTTGAGAGCACTTGGGACCAGTCTGGCCATCGCGGCTGGTCTGCACTCGCATCGTTCACCATGCAAGTTTTTGGAATGGGCTTGCTGCTGCTGATTCCCTTATTGACGATTCAGGGACCGCCCAAGCTGCAATGGCTCGAGGCGCCGATTCTCATGCCCCCGCCAGCACCTGCGCCGCCAACCAGCGGACAGCGGACGATCCACCGGTCGAACTTCAACGGAGGACAATTGCAGCAGCCCCCAGCGATTCAATCCACCATCGCAACCGCGAACGAACAACAGGTGGCATCGGCGCCTGATTTCGACGACGTCGGCGTGATCGGACGAAACAACAGGAGAGGAGGCGGAATCCCGGGCTCGGTCGGCCCTTCGGTCGATGTTTTTGTTGTAGCACCACCGCCGACTCCCGCGCCCACGCATCCGCTCAAGATCTCGCATTGGGCAGAGGGCAACTTGATCTATCGTGCGCAGCCCAGCTATCCGCCACTCGCGCGCCAGGCGCGGGTTCAGGGTGCGGTTGAGTTGCGAGCGATTATCAGCACGGCGGGGAGGATCGAGAATCTGGTGGTGGTCCGCGGGCACCCGATGCTGTCCGCAGCTGCGATTGAGGCGGTTCGGCAATGGCGCTATCGGCCGTACCTGCTGAACAACGAGCCCATCGAAGTGGAAACCGAAATCACGGTGAACTTTGTGTTATCGGGCGGTTAACGTCTGAAGTTAACTTCATGCAGTTAAGCTCATGCAGTTAACCTCAGAAGTTACCATCGGCAGCTCTCGGCGCGGTGCGGGCTCTCGCTATAATCGCTAAATGAACGCGCCGCGTACCCATCTGTCGAAAATGCCCGAAAGTCGCTCGTTGATTCTTGACGGACGCACTTGGGCGGAGGTTTCCCTCTCTGCGCTGGGAGAGAATTTTCACGCGGTGCAGAAGCACGTCGGCGCCGACGTTACCATTTGCGCGGTGGTCAAAGCCGATGGTTACGGCCACGGTGCGGTGGAATGCGCGCGCGCGCTTGAAGGCGAGGGCGCGGAGTGGCTGGGAGTGACCGATGCCGCGGAAGGCTTGGCGTTGCGTGGCGCCGGCACCAAGGTCCGCATCCTGCTGATGACCGGAATCTGGAAGGGCGAGGAAGATGGGATCGTCGCCCAGAATCTCACCCCCACCATCTGGGAACCATGGCACATTGAAACGCTCGAACGCGCGGCGCGGAAACGGCAAAGCGTTTTGCCGGTTCATTTGAAGCTCGACACGGGCATGAACCGTCTCGGGGCATCGAAGGAAGCGATCCCACGTTTGTGCGAGATGCTGTCCGCGTGCAAGCACCTGAGTCTCGAAGGAGTGAGCACGCACTTCGCGTCAGCGGAAGTGCTTGACGCCGAAGACGCAGTGCGCCAGACGAAGCGATTCGAAGAGGGACTCGCGGTATTGCAGAGTTATGGACTGCGGCCTCCGCTCGTACACATGGGAAATTCCGCCGCCATGAGCGCGCGGCCCGAAACGTGGAAGACCATGGTGCGTCCGGGGATCGCGCTTTATGGATATTCGCTGGCCTTCACCCGAAGCGGCGCGCCCGCGGCCGTCGCTCCACTGGCGCTGCGTCCCGTGCTCTCTTGGAAGACACGAGTGCTGACGGTGAAAGAAACTGCTGCGGGAGAAGCTGTCGGCTACATGGGAACGTTCGTGACCCGAGCGCGGAGCCGCATCGCGGTCCTGCCCGTCGGTTACGCGGACGGTTATCCACGGCTGCTTTCGAATCGCGCACGGGTGATCATAGGCGGCGAATACGCGCCGGTTGTGGGGCGCGTCTCCATGGACCTGACGATCGTGGACGTTAGCCACATTCGCGGTGTCGGAGTGGGAGATGAAGTTATTTTGATTGGCAAGAGCGGCGTCAAGACCGTAGACGCTGTCGAACTGGCGCACTTGTGCGAAAGCGTGCCCTACGAAATTCTGTGTGGCTTGTCGCAGCGAGTGCCGAGGGTGTATAGCAACTTCTAGCTCCTGACGGTTGGCTTTCCGCTAACGGCTGAATGTCGCCGGCAGACGGTTGGGTGCTCAATCCTGCCGTTGAACTGACCTTGTTCGCTAATCTGCGCCTGCTTGTTGTATTTCTAGAGTTGAGATGCCCTCACGCTACGCTCAATGGATGTACGAATGGGAAAGCCGGCTCACGTCGGTGGACAATAACCGCGTGGTGCGTCCGCTGGAGTGGGGGCTGGATTGGACGCACAACTGGCCCGGGCGCAACGGCGGCCCCGCTGGAGCGGCCTCGCGCGATCTTCTGGAATATTTCTCGCGTTTCAACGATCGCATCATTCGAGCGAGTGACGACTTTTACTCTTATCGGACTCCAACCGATTTCCGGTTGGAGCGTCGCGAGGTGCAAGTTTTCAGCACGCGCGAAGTGCCCGACCCGCGCCTCGAAGAAAAAGTTCGCGGCACTCATGCTGAGTTTCTGCGTTTCACCTCGCCGGTAGTCGCACCTTATCCCGAAAATAATCTGGTGAATGCGCGCTGGTTCCCGGCGCGCGGACGACGCGCTGTGGTTCTCTTGCCGCACTGGAATTCCGATGCGATTTCCTACAGCAGCCTCTGCCGCGTGCTGAACTGGATGGGAATCGCGGTGCTGCGGCTGTCCATGCCGTATCACGACATTCGCCGTCCGGCGGAGATCGACCGCGCCGACTATGCCGTTTCCGCCAACATTGGACGCACGCTCGATTCGGTGCGCCAAGGCGTGATCGATGTGCGCTGCTGCCTCGACTGGCTGGAAGCGCAGGGTTACAACCGGCTCGGCATCGTCGGGACGAGCCTGGGATCGTGCTATGCGTTTATTGCCACCGCGCACGATCCGCGAATTCAGGTGGCTGCGTTCAACCACGCCTCGACTTACTTTGCCGACGTGGTGTGGCACGGGCAGTCCACGCGCCACATCCGCGAGGGACTGGAAACGGCCATCGATCTGGAAAATCTGCGGCAGGTGTGGCGCGCAGTAAGTCCTATGGTGTACTTCGACAAATTTTCGCGCTGGCCGCGCCGCTCGCTCATTATTTATGCCAAGTACGATATGACGTTCCTGCCGGAATTTTCGGAGCAGGTGGTCAAGCAGTTCGAAAAGCACGAACTGGATCACAAAGTCGTTGTCCTGCCCTGCGGGCATTACACCATGGGAGAGACTCCTTACAAATACATGGATGGCTGGCAGCTGGTGAGTTTTCTGCGGACGGCTTTTGACTGAAGAGCGCGTAGGTACGCGGAGCGATCAGAAAAGGTTCTCCAAATCGCGCGCCCCATGCAGCACCCGCAGGATAAGTACCTCGCCGTCCACAACCTTATAAAACACCAAGTGTTTCGGGAACCCTGAGATCGACATGCGCCGGATGTTGCTGAGTTCCGCGACGCCAAATCGGCAGGGCGTGCCGGAGCGCGGATTCCTCATGATTCGTAGTACGGCTGACGTGACCGACTCGCTCCATCGCCGCGCCAGTTTCCTGTCCGATTTTTCTTCATACCAGTCGGCTTGCTCGACGATATCGGCAGAGGCCGCCTCGCTAAGGCGCGCCTGTGCCAGGCTCAGTTGCGTCGCGCCCTTTCGCGCAGAACAGCGACCAACCCCTTCTTGCGAAGCTGGGCCACCGGAATCTCGATCTTCTCGCCTTTCAAGCCTGCAAGAAGATCCTGCTCGAGGCGCCGCAACCGGCGCTCTTTGTCCTGACGGATGAGTTCTCGGATGTATTCGCTCGGCGTGCTCCAGTCGCCGGAGTTGACTTGGCCCTCAATGTACTCCTTGAGAGCTTCGGGAAGAGAGATGTTCAAGGAACTCATGGCCATACCTTCATTATATGACAGTTTATGAAGGATGGCCATCACATGTCTCGGCAGCGGACCAACCGTGAGAGCCTCGCACGCTGCCAGGGCGATGAGCGGCGCTTCATCCGAACCTATGAGGTTGCGCGCAATTTCACCTGAGACTCCTTGGCCGCGAGCGCCTGTAAGACGTTGAACAAGAACCAACCGATATTCGGATCTTGCTGAGGAGCAAAAAGTTTCTCTTTTGCGCCGTCCTTGCAGATGCCCACTGCATCTGAATACGGCTGGAAACGCACGACTTGGTTGTGCGGCAATCGGAAGTTGACACCTTTCTCGGTTCCGCCGAAATATATGGCACGCGTGGTCATCAGGAGATATCCGTAATCTACTTCTTGCAGGGATGTCGACTGTTCCCTGTGCCCACGCATCCCGCCAAAATGATAATAGAGTCCGCTGGCGACTCTGATACTTACTCCGCTGTATCCCCCAACGTAAGTGCTTCTTGTCTGCTCCTCGCTAAGTAAAACGTTCGCGATCCCGATGACCGGCACTTCTCCG
>Ga0116108_1001016_pt1 | contig 15101 bp, 21 predicted proteins | sample June2015DPH_6_15_FD_88970 | JGI IMG/M metagenome (GOLD analysis project Ga0116108, IMG submission 88970) | Peatland microbial communities from SPRUCE experiment site at the Marcell Experimental Forest, Minnesota, USA - June2015DPH_6_150 | ecosystem: Environmental > Terrestrial > Soil > Wetlands... | reverse complement strand
TGGGCGAGCTATATAAAGGGCAGAGTTTATATATGAGCCGCATATATAAAGCGGTAGAGCTATAAGTACGCAGACTATTTAAAGCGTTAGAGCTCTAATAAACATGGCGGTTCGGCGACGTCGGCGATCCAACACGAAAGCGGGAAAGTAAGACAAAAGCGGCGAAGAAAAAAAAGAGACGGGCGACTCTATTGTGGTTTCTGAGCCGACAAAGAGACGCCCATGTTACCCGTTTCGGTCTTAAGCAAGAATTCTTGCTCTCTCGAGAAACGGATCAGATCCGTAACGGTCTTGAAATCGCTTTGAAGATCGCTCTTAGCGGCGGCAACGAGAGCTTGAGCCGACGCAACTTTCCTTTGATCTACGGCATCCGAAACGACGTTGTAGCCCCAATAGATCGCAAGGAAAGCAACGGCCAGAATTACGGCGGCTATGACAAGCACCAAGACTTGAGACGGTAGTACGGCGAGATCGACCGTTTGCAGTACGATTGATGGATCCATTTTAGATCGAGGGATTACTGAGAGGATAGCGGTATAAAACCCTTTTGATAACGTCCGGGGATCCCGAAATCTCGCTTGCTTCCGCAAGAATCAGCTCTTCCGCCGGATCCGGCGGTAACGGGGCCGGCGGCGCAATATCCGTAAACACCGTCGCCGTACCCATGCCGTTACTCAAAAACTGATCCACGTACTCACCCGGCAAGATCCCGAAACCCGGCCGCATAGGCGACTGAGGCGCCCAACTCTCACCCCAACTATTCTCAAAATAGATCTCATCTCGAGTCTCGTCGTAACCGCAAGCGGCGATACCGTGCCCGTCGATCGGATCCCCGACCGGCATAGGGATCTCGCCGGTAAGATCCACGTTCTGATCTTCCCAATTCTGAAAAACCGGCATAGCCAACAAGACCGGGATCCGTTTCGCTAAAACTTGCTCGACGTCGCCGAGACTCGTACACGCCGCATAAGAAGAGATCTCATACTTCATAGCGTTAGCGAAATCCATCGCCGACTCACAAGGCGACTCAGCCGCCGATCCGTCGCCATAAGGGCAATAACCTTCTTCGCAAACACCGAGATTAAGCAACGTGTTAGCGGCGTCCCGGGGCATGATCCCGTCGGATCCGACTCGATTCTCGGCCTTAAGAGTCTCGTAATAGATGAACCGAGGCGACAGTACGACGGGTACACCTAAGAGTTGAGATTTAAGAAACGATTGAATGTACGCAGAGGCGAAAGCAACACACGAGCCGATTTTACCTTGAGATCTTACCGTCGGCATGTCGGCAACGAAATTGAACGCCGGCGGGATCTCAACGGCGGCGAAGTAATGTCGAATATGAAAGTCTCGGATATCTTGCGAGTTTCTAATGGCGCCGTAAAAATGCTTCAATGCGAGAAGAGCCGCCCGATCGTAAGTAAAATATCGACGATCACGCTCGAAGCGATCAAGATCAAAAGCTGAAAGTTCGAATTCCCTCTAGTCTTAACCTTACCGAGTTCGATCTTGATTTCGCCGAACTCTTCGGCGATCGACGTTTTGAGATCTCCATGTTCTTTCTGCGTTACGAAGATCTCCTTAAGCTGATCGAGATCGGCTTTCGGGATCTCGCCCTTATCGCCATCCGGCAACACTACCGGCCCCGGGCCGCCTTGTTGATCGACACGGTTACGTTAGCGGAAAGATCCTTGATCGCCTTAACCACGATCGCAATAACGACCGGCAACCACGCCGGAAAACCCGGGATCAAGGGCGCTATTTGCTGCACGACCGACAAGACCGCCCCGAGGATAACTAAGATATCTTCCCATGAAAGAGCGAAGATCTCCGCCGTGATCGCTGAGCCCTTATTCATGGCGACGCCGATAAAACAGTAAACAAGGACGAGCCCGATCGCATAGTAAAGAGTTTCGTACATTCAAGATCACGCCTGATACTTGAGGGATCCGACGCCTTATAAGCGTATCCAAAAAGGCGCAAACTCTTATCTTGCCCCGATCCATAATGAGGCGACGTCTTTCAATTTGGGCTATATTTCCGCAAGTAAACTTCGGGGATCCCGCAAACAGGAATTCGAGTTCAGCTTACATAACGAGGCCGGTAAACAGATCTTCAAGAGTACCGGCGAAGTCGAGACGTTAGGTTTCGACAAACGGCGACGCCGCAAATCTCATGACTATGTGAGTTTAACGGCGCTCTCGCAAAAGCCGAGACTCGACCTAACTTTCAACCTTTCAAGCCACGACTTCTTTTTGGTGCATCATGGCGGCGTACATTTCTTCTACATGCCCTTAAACGGTGAGATCCTAACGAAGCTACTTACTATATGTCATATGTCTAAGACATATGATCTACTTTCTCTCCAAAAAATTGGAGCCCTACCCGTCGGCGTTTCCTATTTCCTTGAGGAATTCAGCAAAAAAATAAAGGCGGCAAGAAAGCGCCGCTTTAAGGCTTGGAACATGAGGCGACGTCGCCGGTATGGGCCGCAAGCGCCGCCGAGGCGTGATCTTTCTCACGATGTCGGATCAAGCAAGCGGCGCAATAAAAACCGCCGCAACATTCGATCCGATCTTCCCACGCATGACCGCAAGCGATCAATTACGGTTCGAACCTAACCGAGTTAAGATCGACTCCGCCGTGATCGACTTTCTTGTGGCAACGCTTACAGAGGTAAGCGTGTTTGACGGCGCACCATTCGGCGAACCCGCCGGCAAGCGCATATTCTCGGATCCCGAGATCCTTGCCGCAACTTTCGCAGATCAAAAATGATCTCCGCCTATTCTACGATAAGGATCGACGGCCCCTTTTTACAGATCTGATCGTGATCGGCCTTTTCGATAAGAACGTCGGCCAGATCGTCCTTTCGCAGATAGATCCTTTTCAATCCGCAAGGACAGACGAGCATTTTCATGTTTAAGCGGCCCCTTTCCGTCGGATCCTACACTTACAGCCGGGTACTTTACAGCCGTGAGGGCCGTGACTTGTAACATAATGCTTGCAACAATTCGCCCGGGGTGGATGGAGAATAGTACCGAACTCAATGGTCGGCAAAGAAAATCTCCTTTCGCCAATTTCTGATCGCCCGACGGTACTTCTGAGTTCGGGGCGTCGCTATCGAGATCTCGCCGTTATCGCTAACGCAGATCCCGATAAAGCTCATCTTGCCGTTTACAAAGAGATCATAGAACTCGTTGCAAACGTGTTTCTTCGGATCCTTTCTAAGTTCTAACGTCGGAAAGTCGGTTTTATCGGTCGTCATATATCTCACGGTACTACTACTGTCGCTCGAGTGACTTAAGGATAGCGTACAAGTCACGCCGGTACTACACTGTATATAAAGGCCGGCAAGGCTAATAATGAACGGCTCCGTACGTGTACCTTGCGGAGACCTTGAAAATGGATCTACCAACAACTCTAAGCTCAGGAAAAGGGCTCTTTCTGACCGGCGACGACGTACCCGTTAAAGGATCCGTCGCCACTATCATGGAAGAGCCGCATATCGTACCGAGCAACTTTCCAAACGCCGACGGATCACCCGGCACCCGTTGCCGGGTAACATTGAAACTAAGCGACGGCAAAAAGAAGATCTGGACAATGAACAACACGAGCTTTAAGTCGTGTGTTACGGCTTTCGGTAAAGACGGCGAGAAATGGATCGGGCGCAAGATAGCTCTATCGAAGAACAAACAGCCCGTACAAGGTACGATGAGAGATGTCGTTTACGGGGCGCCGGCTTAAGGCGCTCCGCCCCTCTTTTTTTGGATATGGTGAGTTTGGGGAAATCAGGACACGGAAGAATGACCGCCGGCACGAGCCGACGAGGACACGGAAACAGCAAGCACCCTAAGCGGAGTTGTAAATTCTAATCATGCCGAAACCTAAAACGATCACCTTACCGAAACGAGACGAAACTCGAGATCACAAGATCAAGACCGTACCGGGCGGTTTCCTATGGATCTGCGAATGTCCAAAATGCAAGCATGACACGCTCGCAGAATGTATCTTATCAAAATGCGATTGTTGCCGGAAGAATTAGCATGACCATGTTTGATGAAAGAAACGAGGAGTATTGGCGGCTCTGGCGAGAACAAACGCTCGACCGACTCCGAAAGTTTGAGGATCTCTTAATCAATCCGAGCGACAGTCTCAAGGATAACATTCGACGAATCAAAACGGAATTAGGTGATTAGGTCATGGGATCCAAAAAGCTCGAGTTCTTTTGTGTTCATCAATGGGGCGATAATTGGATCTGTGAAACATGCGGAAAGGCGCTCTCGCCCGTTCTGGTGAATAAGATTATATCGCTCAACAATAGGATACCCATGTTAGGTGATAGAAAGTAATGACGACCACTATAACGGTCGGCCCGATCACGATCATAGCCGACTTTCCGACAAACGCCGATCAGGTCGCTAACCTAATCGACGTCGTAATGCAACGGCTCGATAAGCTCGTCGGTTATGCGACTCAGATCTCGGGCGGATCCGCCGCAACTCCGACGGCAACGGCAACGGCAACGCCGGCGGCAACGGCTCAGCCCGTAACAGTAACGGCGGTCTAAACTGGTGAGGGGATGCACCTTAAACGAAGAGCTTAAGATATGTGGCGCCCGAAAGGGATAGATGCATGGTGCATCATGCATTAAAATTATCCGGCTCTTTACCCCCGGTTTCGAGGCTATGAATTTGGGCCGATGGTATCCGCAAGGTAAACCGGCCGCCGCCCATTACTACCGTTGCCACGCTTGTGGATCCGTTGACTTCGTGCTTGCGGATCTGAATTGTCCAAAATGCGGATACCCTTTCATAAAGTACGATCGGAAAATGCGGCGCATGTATAATCAATCGAGTCTTGAAGAGGTCGGAGTGATCCCCATGCCGACAAGGAAGGCGGCGTCGTAATGGTAACGATAGATCAAGCGACTGAGAAGTACCGAGAGGCTATGCGTAATTTCTATCATGGGAGATCGGTTATTGGTTCTTAGATTCAAGGTTTACCGGCTACAACACGAGAAACGGGCCCGGTATCGAAAGGTACACGGCCGACGAAAGAAGTTCTATATTCGCCGGCTCGTTCTACGTGACAAGTTAGGGCGGATCCACAAAGAGGCGAAAGGAAAACTCGAAGAGTACGAGCTTCGACAATGGTACGTGAGATATAACCGCAAAAAGGCTCTCGAGCAACTACTAGCCGTAAGGAAACTGAAAGAGCATATTCGCCGGATCAAGGCCGACGTTCGACGCCGAGGATTCGTTAAACAGCTTTCGATCTACGGGATCACGAGAAACTCTAAGACCAAAAAGAGAGTTTATCGTCGCTATGAGATCTTCAAGGCGTACCCTTGGACACGTACCGAGGTCGCCGCAATTCACGACTTCTTTAAGAAATCGCCGCCAACAAGTCACGCCGGAGTTTTCATCTATCATAACGATAAGCTCTTGATCGTCGGATCCGATAAGGTAACGGTGAAAGGTACGGGATCTGTCGGGTACACCGGCGAAAGACGAGACGGCCAACTAGCGTGATCCCGCTATGGATCTTGATCTGTACGGCCTAATAGAAGTCGCAAGCGATATTTTAGCCGGCGTGAGTACGCCGGAGAGTATGGTTTTCGGGCCGTCAACGAGCGAAATTTGGGATTATTACGACGGAATAACTCCGGCGTGAATTCGAGATGATGAGAGCTTTAGCTTTACGGAAACAAGCTCTCGCCCCGCATAGGCGAGAATCAAAAGCCGAAGGAATAGAGAGAACGATCGTCGGTTACACGACTCGGGAGCATCTAATTCTCGATCTCGATAAGACTCATAACCTATTCGCAACGGAGAAGCTAATCAGAATGATTCAAGCGGAGTATCGAGACGTCGGAGATTGTTTGATCTCGGAGTCGAGTAATGACGGTTTCCATTGTATTTTCGATGATCGCCTTTCGTGGAGTCGGATCATGCAGATCTCAAGAACGCTTACGGGGCTCGGCGTCGTGAATCGCAACTTCACGAAAGTAAGATCTTTCCGTGAGGATCTAACCTTGCGGATCACTTCAATAGATCGAGGGCTGGAAAGATCCGAAGCACCACGCCCGACCGTGATTCTTTGTAAGTGGCCGTTGATCGAACCGTACAAATGGATCTTTCGAACTCCGACGTTTGTTAATCCGTTAAAGGTCTATGCGGAGAAAGCCGACGTTTCTTTCTCGGGGATCTACGAGTATCTAACATGCCTTTCCGCTTTCCGTCAGATCTGCGAGATCCCGTTACGGTAGCCCCGACCGTACAGGGGATAACCCGAATACGGATCCGTATCCGGGCGAATACGAAAGCGTATCCAAAAACACTATATAAGGTTTAAATAGGGCTCTTACTTTTAAATGCTCTCGAGGTGTAAAGAATGGTAAGCTCAGCCGACAAACGAATGGCAAAATACGCCGCAAAGTTCGATTCTACCGTGATCGGTACACGTTACACGGCCACTAAAGGGATCGCTACCGACGCTTTCAACTTGACGGCCCCGGTTATGGCCGGGTTCGAAACTCAAGTTAAGGCCGACATTTTGCCGACCGGATCCCCTACGATCCCGTCGTTTCTGATCCCCGCATATCTCGCATACATGCGTCAATGCTACTCAATGAGCCGCAAATATGGCGGCGCTACACTAGCTCTTGAAGCTCAGGCCCAACACGACGTTTGGGTAGCTCGAGGACTACAAACCGCCGTCCTAATCAAGATCGCCGCGCTCTTCGGCGCTACCGTATCTTGATAAGCCATGCCAAGCTCAGCAGATAAACGAATGGCGAAGTACGCCGCTAAGTTCGACTCGACCGTTATCGGTACACGATACACGGCGACGAAAGGGATCGCTACCGACGCTTTCAACTTGACGGCCCCGGTACTTGCCGGGTACGAGGCTCAAGTAAAGGCCGACATACTAACCGCCGTCTCCGGCGGAGTACCGTCGATCTTTATCCCCGCCTATCTCGCTTTCATGCGACAATGCTATGCGAAAGCTCGGAAATACTCCGGCGCTACTCTCGCCTTGCAACTGCAAGACGATTGTAACCGTTGGGGCCATCAAGGGCTCGACCGTACCGCCCTTAAGGCGATCGGCGCTCTCTTCGGCGTAACACTATCAAATCCACACTGGTAGATCCCCGCAAGGCTAGTTTTTTAACTAGCCTTTCCCTATTTTCTCCGAGAGCGTACAATTATGATCCTACTCATAGCGGGACTATCCTTTGTCGCCGGCGTACTCACACAAAGGATCTATATCGCACGAGCTAAGCCGATATGGCGGATCGGCGCAAGTTGGAAACTCACCAAAAACAGATACTACCGGATCTTACACCGCTTGTATTGCGAGCTATGCCCGAGACGGCTAACTTGCGAACCGTACCGAAAAGAGGCGGCTCGATAACCTTGTATCAGATCTTGGTCATAGCGTCGCCTTTCTTCGGGCCGTACAAAGATCTCTATTTGGATCCCGACGCCGGCAAGTATTACATTCGGATCCAACTACCCGAGAACGAGCGAAAGATCGAGATCCGTTCATGTTACCGCAAGGATCCGCCGTGTAAACGGGGATCCGGCCGATCACTACGGCGGCCCCATAGTCAGTGTTTAACGTGTTGGTACTTGAAACGGCAACGGGGCGAGATCCCCGAGTACGTCGAGGTTAAGCTGATCTTTTCGCCTATTCGAGTTTGGCGGCCGCATAGAGATCTCTTTAACATGATCGGGAAAAAACTTCATAGCGCCCTTACGTTCTTTTGGAGTTGAACGAGCTTGAGCTATTCGGATTATGAACGGCGACTAGCCCATCAGGTTAAGAAGTATATTGCGAAGTCGGGCGTTAATGCCGTCGCCGGCATGTCGAGCCGATACGACTCGAGCATCAATCTCTCAATGCTAAACTTCGCATGGAACATTGATCTAAACCTGAAAATATACATTGACATTAAGATCACATGGCCCGGGTGGAGTAAAGCTCAGTACGGAACGGCGATCTACGGGAAAGACGTTTACGATCCGGCGACCGTACTCGGCGTACTCACGGCCGATTCCCTAACGAAATGGCTTACCATTAAAATGGTTCGATGCTTTCTTCCGGCGAACGAAAGAGGATACAAGTACACGTTACCGCAGAGTTTCTATTTTCTCTTCGCTGAGTTACCCATGCTTGAGACGGTCGCTTTCGATCCCGTTTGGTACGTGAGATCCCGAAAGATAGATGCGACTCGAAACTGGACGGCTTTCTTCGACATGGGTTTCTTCGACGTCAACGCTTACCCGACCGAGGCGTACACGGATCCCGTAACCGGCGACGTACCGAGCGAAGTCTTAATTCGAGTAAGCGACATGCTCGAAAGCGTTTTCGATTGGGCCACTTTCGAGTCGGGCGAGTACGTCGGCGTTTTCGATTACCCGCCGTACTCATTACTCGATCTCGATAACTTGTACGGGCATACTCACCGGATCAACAATATTTCGGCTAACTTCTTCGACACGGCCCTATTTGATCGGGCGCCTTTCGCCGGGATCCCTATGCCGTACCCGGAGCTATATTTACTCTCGCCGAATTTGGTCGCTTACATGCCGGTTTTTGACGTCGCAAACTTCGACTTCGACGTTTACTTTACGACCGTCGAGTTCGACGAGGATCTCGTGAACTCGCTCATAGAGAACGCCAAACAAACGCAACAAATAGCCTATACAGATTTCACGCAGTTAAGCGGATCCGAACGGATGCACACGCTATACACCGTTCACGCCGCCTATCAAGTCAATAAACAGTATCAGATCAACCAGATCTTAGAGAAATACGGCGTACCGAGAATCAACGTCGGATTATATCACGCTTTCAGCATGGAGTATGTTTACAAGCATATGGCCGAGCAATTAGTCGATCCCGAGACGGTCATAACGAAATACATTAGATTAGGGCTAAACGAAACAGTTTTAAGGGCTCTTGCGGCTATGACTTCCCGTTAGGGGTAAGTCTCTTTGAGCAAAAAACCCGACACATTACGACCGAGCATAAGCGCCACTCAGAAAGCGACGCTCGACCACGTAAACGCCTTGATTCAAGGAACGATCGCCGCAACTCTCGACGCCGCAACTTCAAAATGTAATTGCTCCACATGCCAAACGATCCGCAAGGGCGTAATCCACGTTAGAGCCCTAATGGATTTCGGGCCGAAGATCAAACATATCGAGGCCGCCTAAGTGAGTAAACAGCCGGCGCCCGTTAAGAACGTGTACCTGAGAGACGTCAAGAACGGCCAAGAGTTCGCTTTCGGCGGAGTCGCCCTTAAGCTTGTCGAAGTCAACCGGCTCAAACACGTTTACGGCCCCGACACTTTTATCGTCGCTTACCAACTGATCGACGCTCGAGCAACGCCGCCTTATACTAGCCCCGTCGCTCACTTGTTTCTAAATCAGGAAAGTAACCTACTCGCCGAGATGAAGAAAGTCGTCGATCTGTACGAGCAAATACGGGAAAGTGTACTAAAGGTTATCATTCCGAAGCCGCCGGAGAAACCTTGAAACCTGACTTCTCGATCACGCTCGACGACCTTCTAATCCTTGAGGCCGATTGGCATATAGGCGGTATTACGGATCCGGTCGGCCAAACGGCGAGTTGGATCGTCTCGCAGATCGAAGGCGCCTTACAAGGTGCCATGAGTACGATCGGCGGCATAGTTTCGCCGATCATTAACGGCGCTCTCAGCTATGTAAACGGGATCATAGGATCCATTCCCGGCCAAATAAGCTCGGTCTTATCTTCCGTTCAAAATATACCCGGCATGATCTCGTCGAGTATAAGCGGGATCGCTTCGCAGATCGGATCAATGATTAGCGGGATCTCTTCGACGATCTCGGGCGCTCTCTCGTCGGTTTCAAGCGTCGTATCAAGCGGTTTCTCTTCAATCATAGGATCCTTAAGCGGTATGCTCTCAGGCATAGCCGGCACGATAAGCACTTCTATTGGACAAATAGGTTCGCAGATCTCAAGCGGTTTCTCGTCTCTTGTTGGATCCATATCAAGCACGATCGGCTCGATCTCGACGGCTATCGGCGGGATCGCAAGCACGATTAGCGGCGCCCTTAACACGGCTTTCTCTCAGATCGGTAGCACTATCGGCCAATTAGGGGCGGCGATCGGGCAAGTCGGCCAACAGATCATAACAGGTATTACGGGTACGCTTACGCAAATCGGAACGGCGCTCAGTGGAATAGGTGCGACTCTCTCGACGGCTCTCAATTCCGCCTTTCAATCCCTAAACACGGTCTTATCTCCATTCACGACTCAGATAGCGAACCTATGGAATTGGGCGACTAATCTTAAGTTTCCTAATTTTGCGCCGTTGATCTCTTTTCTTGAGGCTTTCGGTTCGGATCCGTTAGGGGCGATCAAGGGTGCTATTAACGACGTACTGACCAATTTCGGTTTACCAACGATCGATCAGATAGAGGCGAAGCTAAAACAGTACGTGCCCGATCTCGGCCCCGTACTCGACTTCGTGAACGCTTTCGAGAAAGATCCGATAGGCACGATCAAGAACGCAATTAACGAGGCTCTAAAGGCGGTTGGTTTTCCTACTCTCGATCAGATCTCGGCCTTGATACCGACTTATGACGGGATCAAAAAAGCGATCTTCGACGACATAGACCTAACACAAATCGGCAAGTTTGTTTCGTCGGCGTTTAGTTTCTTGAGCGCCGGTGAGGCTCACCATAGCCCGACGGGTTTCGACGATTTTTGGAACTTCTTTGGTTACGTTGCGGAGTTATTCAGCTCGACCGGCGCTTTAGGTACTTTCTTCGAGTCGGCGGCATGGAAAGCTCTCGTTTCCGGTAAACCGTTTCCTATGATACTCTCGCAAACAGCCGAGCAAGCGTCGAACTTCTTCAAGCCGCTAACCGATTATTTGACGAATATTTGGACGACGATCGAGGCCGACGCAACGGCCCTTAAAGATGCCGTGTCGAAGTTTCTCGGCGTACTTGTCACGGATACGATAGCCGCTTACAAGCTACCGAAACCGGATCCAACTATTACGGATCCATTCGCCATGATCGGCTCGACGGTAACGCAGGAATTCGACGAAATAGCCGGATCCCTCATAACGAAGAACTTCGTTACCGATAAGCAAGCGGCGGCCACGATCGAGACGATCCTTGCCGTGATCGGTATCACTGAGGCGCTAGAATTCGGGGCTCTCGCCGTCGAAGCCTTGCACCCAACTAAGAAACTTCAGTTTATGGATAAGCTGAAGAGATCCTTTAGCAAGATCGGACTCGGGCAAGTAACGGGCGTCGTCGGCGGCGCCTTAGTTGGAGTTAGTCTTTCACCGTTCTTCAAACGCTACTTTAACAAGATCGCTCAAATCCAATTAGTTAGCCCGGGCGAACTTATCGAGATGGAACACCGAGATCTCATAGCGCCGAAAGATCTCGACACGTATCTTCAAGAACATGGATTAAACCAACAATTCCGAGACGGCGTAACCGAACTAGGACACCCGTTAATCGCTTACATGACGGCGGCGCAAGCATACTTTAGGGCGATCGCTTTCGACGGGTTCGAACCTAAGACGGCGATCAAGGAACTTACGAAGTTAATGACGTTTGAGGGCGTAAGCGACTCGAAGAGATCCGGTTTCACTTTCGCCGACACGGATCTATTAGGAAAGATCCTTTACTCGTTGCCGAGTCGGTTCATTTTGAGATCCCTATGGATGACGGGCCAAATTAACGCCGACGATTTGGCGGAGATCTTCACGGCCGACGGCATGATGCCCGATTACGTTAAGCAAGCGGCGAACGCTACCGTACTGCAAGGGCTCTTACCGTTCATCAAGGCGCAAGCGTCGGCTTTCGAGACTATGGTACAACATGGTTTCGAGACGGGCGCAACTTTCACGGATCTACTAAAAAAGATCGCTTACCCGACGACTTTCATAACGCCGACGGTTGCCGCCGCCCAACTGAAAGCGAGCGAAGAGATCAACGTGCTTCAAGTCTCGGAGTACGATAAGCAATATACCGACGGCTACATGACGAAAGACGACTACAAAGCGAAGATAACCGGCCTAATCAAGAACGCCGACATACTCAAGGCGCATTTAGCGATCGCAGATCTCGCCGTTGAACGAGCGACCGACAATAGAATACGGGCGGCGTCGGATCGTGCCGTATCTCAGGAATTGATAGCTTTCGCAGACGGGGCCGTTAGTGAGGAAGAGTTTGCCGCCGTCTGCAAGGCGTCCAACAAGACCGACGAGGAAATAGCGGCTCTCGAAAGAGCCCGGCAAGTCATTTATCAAGGGATCGTTCGGGCCGCTAAATTCAAGAACTACCAAAACGCATTAGGTCGAGAGGTCATTACGCCGGATCAATTCGTTACGGCATGTAAGAAACTTCCGATCGACGACGCCATACTTCAAGCGGCTAAACAAAGGATCCTTATCGCCATGCTACCGAAACCCAAATTAACAGCCGCCCAAGACAAGGATATTATAACTGAGGCTCAAGCGGAGTTGACGCAGTAACCATGTCGAGTTTAATCCCGCCGACTAAATCACCGGGCGACGTCATTCGATCGTCGGAATGGAACTTCGTTCTCGAGGTCTTGCGATCCCTATTCGCTAAGGTCGCTAAGACCGCCGACTATACGGCGACGCTCGACGACTTTCTGATTCTCGTGGACGACTCGGGCGGATCCGTCGTTATCACGTTGCCGGCGGCAACTAACACCGGGAAAGAGTTTCTCGTCGTAAAATCGGTTTCGTCGGCTAACACGGTTACGGTTCAATGCACCGGGGCCGACAAGATCGAGGGATCCGCAAGCGTAACGCTTTCGGCTCAGTACGATAAGATCCATGTCATAGCCGACGGTACGGCTACTTACGATAAGTTGGGCGGCGGGGCCGGGGGATCCGGTGTTTTAGCCGTTGATCTGGACGGTACGGGTAAAGGTTCTTTCGGTGAAATCAATTTCAAGCACGGCGGTATGCTCGACTTGTCGAGTACCACTAACGAATTGAGCCGAGGCGAGTTGGATCTAACGATTCATGCTCGGCCCGATTATTACGCCGAGGCGACGGTCGATAATACGGTCGATGCGACGTCGATTATCTTCGGTCTTGATGGTTCGCTATGGTTCGGGTACTTAGCGATAAGCGACGGATCTTACGACGGTACGACCTTGATCCAACTTCTAGCACAAGACGGTACGACATGGATAACGATCGCAACTCTTACGGGTACAACTCTATTTTGGCGGGGCGGAGTACCGGCCGACAGTACCGGATCCGCAAGCGATCTCTCGACTTTCCCTCAATTCCCGTATGTCATTCAAGTCATAGTCTCAGTTAAGGCGACCGTCGGATCCTTAGCTGTTAAATTCGGATGGTCGGACGCCGGGGTAAGCTAAATTTGCCGATCGTGCTTTCAAGTACGAGGCCGACAATCGCCCTTTACATGCTGAGCCCGTTTTTGTACGGCTATATCGTTCTATCGGAGTCGTTTAGCTAGTGGTAACGCATAGCGTAACGCTCGCCGTTAAGGCGGGATCCGGCCAAATATGCGGCGCCGTCGGATCGTCGTCGTACTGTACGGGATCCGTTGAGGTTATCACGGTGAACGACGGCGCAACGCTCGGCGTGAACGCTCAGCCGGCGGCCGGCTACTCTTTCGACCATTACGACGGGGCCGGTTTAGGTCAGCCGCAAACTTTCTCGACGGCCGTTACGTCGGATATCACGATCGGCGTTTTCTTCATAGTCACGCCGCCGCCGACGGTCGCCCATTTAGGCGACACGATCACGATCGGAGTCATACTTACCGACTCCGGCGGGGCGCCGTTGACGCCCGACTCGCAACTCGTCGAGTTTTACGACGCTAACGGGCGACAAGTCGGATCCTACACGAGCCCGACGCTTGTTGGTGGATCTCCGGGCCTTTATACGCAAGATCACCAAACGTACGGGTTCGACGTTCCGAGTCATTACGAGTCGATTAACGGCGTGCCGACCTTGATTAATTGGCGTGTTCGGTGGACGATCACGGTCGGCTCGGTCGTGACAAGCGCAGATCTCTATTTTGAAGTGGACGAGTAGCCTTGCCGGATACAACAATCCTTTCGCTTGATCTTGCTATGGTGCGAGTTGTGGCCGGCGGAGATTACATATTTCCGGCGGATCATAACGCCTTGAGAACGTGCCTTGTGGATATCTACAATATTCTGCTTTCGATGTGATCGGGTACGGTAACGCTCACTGACATAGCCGACGACATATCGAAAGTTAGGATCGTGAAAGATGGCGACGTCGTGCTTCCCGCCGACATGGATCTTATACGAGCGACGATCGCCGACATAACGACTTATCTCGGCTCTTGGGGTTTAGTTTTACATACAGTTATCGACGTTAATCAGTCGGCGTACCAATACTTTCGTGATAGCATTACGGGCGACGGGATTCAGTACTACACGATGAGTAAGATCTTGTGGCGTAAGGATCTCGGTAAATGCCCGAGTAATCCGGCCTTAAAGTTCGATTGTAACGGGGATATGTCCGGGGATCTTGCGGCGATCAGTTGGCCGTTAGGATCACCTACTAAGGCGGTCGGCGGATTTCTCTGTATATCTGATGCTAACTTGCCGCTTAACGATGTTTTTTGGTCTAGTAACATCACTATCCCGGATCCGCTTATGGGCGGTCCCGATAACTTCGTACTAGAATTAGGCGGTTTCAGTAATGAGTTTACGGCCTTGGACGTTTGGGTTCATGGCGACAGTAATTTGGGTTCACCGATCTCGTGGAATAATGAGATCTTAGGCTATGATGATTCTCACGAGTTGTATCTTTACGTCGTCGCATGGATCGGCGGCCCGTTGCCATTAGGGCCGTTGTTAGGTATTGTTGCGGTCGAGAATCTTTTGGTTTCGGCGGATCTACTCTTTCACTATTGAGCCGTTACTTTCCCGCTTTCGTGTTGGATCGCCGACGTCGCCGAACCGCCATGTTTATTAGAGCTCTAACGCTTTAAATAGTCTGCGTACTTATAGCTCTACCGCTTTATATATGCGGCTCATAT
>Ga0116108_1001008_pt1 | contig 15139 bp, 14 predicted proteins | sample June2015DPH_6_15_FD_88970 | JGI IMG/M metagenome (GOLD analysis project Ga0116108, IMG submission 88970) | Peatland microbial communities from SPRUCE experiment site at the Marcell Experimental Forest, Minnesota, USA - June2015DPH_6_150 | ecosystem: Environmental > Terrestrial > Soil > Wetlands... | reverse complement strand
TTCAAAGCGCTCTGGGATCCGGACAACCGCATGAATCCGGGCAAGCTTTCAGATGCCGCGCGTGTCTATGACCCCACGGAAAACCTGCGCCACGCACCGACTGCCCCATCCGACCAGCCGGGTGCCCCAGGTCCGGGGTCCCCACGGACAGGTCTTGGTCCGTGGGGTGGAGGTCTCGATTCCGAGACCTGGGAGCCCAACTTCGCATTCGCCAAAGACGATGGCTCATTGGAACGCGCCACGGAGCGGTGCGTGGGCGTGGGCGCGTGCCGCAACACGGAAGGCGGCGTTATGTGTCCCAGCTACCGCGCCACCGGAGAGGAGCAGCACTCCACTCGCGGCCGCGCTCATCTTTTGTGGGAGATGCTCGCCGGCTCTCTGCGCCAAGAAGGCTTCCAAAGCCGCGCCGTCGACGAGGCCCTCGACCTCTGCTTGAGTTGCAAGGCCTGCAAATCCGAGTGCCCGGTGCAGGTGGACATGGCTGCTTACAAGTCGGAGTTTCTCGCGCAGCGCTACAAAGGCCGCCTGCACCCGCTCCACCACTACATCTTCGGCTTTGCCGACCGCCTCGCCCGCTACGGCTCGCTCGCCCCGTCCCTCACCAATGCGATCTTGACCGGCCCGCTCTTGAGCCCGCTCGTCAAGCGCATCGCCGGTGTAGCCCGCGAACGCCAGTTGCCGCGCCTCGCGGCGAAAAGCTATCAAAGGATGCGGGGTGCTGGCTCTTCGAACGGGACCGCTTCGCGCGAAGCGCGATTGCCTGGACGGCCAGTCCTGGTGCTGTGGCCTGACACATGGAACAACTACTACCACCCACAGTCGCTTTCCGCCGCCGAAACCATCCTCACTCAGGCCGGATTTCAGGTCGAAGCTCTGCAAGGCCACATCTGCTGCGGGCGTCCGCTTTACGACTTCGGTCTTCTCGGCGCGGCCCGCTCCTATCTCTCTCGCGTCCTCGACCGCATGGCCCCGCAAATTGAGGCTGGTCTGCCCTTCATCTTCCTCGAGCCAAGCTGTGCCAGCGTCTTCAAAGATGAACTGCCGGAGCTCTTCCCCGACGACCCGCGCGCCCGGCTCCTGAGCCGGCAAGTCTGGCTGCTCGCTGACTGGCTCGCCGATCGCGCGCCGGAATTTGCCGCCGGCCGCCTTCAAGGCGCACACATCCTGGTTCACGGCCACTGCCACCACAAAGCTGTCTTCGGCGGCCCGGCCAGCGAGGTCGCCATGCTCCGCAAAGCCGGCGCCACAGTCGAGTCCATCCAGGCCGGCTGCTGTGGAATGGCAGGCCCCTTCGGCTTCGAAGCCGGCAAATTCGAGATCTCCAAGGCCATCGCCAACCAGGGCCTGCTCCCCGCCGTTCAATCCGCCGGCCCAACCACCATCATCCTTGCCGACGGTTTCAGTTGCCGCGAGCAGATCGCGCAGTTGTCTAATCGCCAGGCCCTCCATTTCGCTCAACTCCTGGCCCACACCTGCGCCTGCGGCGAATGATCCCATCCCGGCGCGGCGCATCCAATCCGGTGGTGGGTTAGTTTGGGGTCCGGTTTCAAGTCAACGGTACGAACTTCAGTCGTACATGAATTCAACGGAACGTTTGTGGGCTTCAGTCCGGGCGGCGAACGGTTTCTCAAACTGACCCGCTACCCCAATCTGCGGTCCCGGGCCGGTTTGCGGTAAACTGGACAGGTTTGGTAGTCTCAGGCATTCATCGAACAAAGTGGAAAGAGGAGGTTTCGCCATGGCAGAGGATAGCAAGTCTTACGGTTTGGCTTGGTTTTTGGCCGGATTAGGTGTCGGAGCTCTTGTCGGCATTCTTTATGCGCCGAAAAGCGGCAAGGAAACGCGCGAGGACATCGCCACCGGAGCCCGCGAGAGCGCCGAGTACCTCCGCGCTCGCACGCGCGAGGCTGCGGAGAACGTCGGCGCCATCGTCGATCGCGGTAAGGAGCAGGTCAATGCATTTGTCGATCGCGGCAAGGAACAGGTTGGCGACTACGTCGATCGCGGACGGGCACAGTGGGAGGAGTTTGTCGAGCGCGGCAAGAATCTGGTAGCCGATCAGACGACTCGTGTCAGTGCGGCCGTGGACGCTGGCCGCACGGCGTACAAGTCCGCAAGCGGCGAGCCCGAAACGCACGAGTATTGAGATCCGGCCGTTTTCACCCTGCCCCTGCCGGCCTCAATTCTTATCACCCCTTCCGGCGCTGAACGCGAGTGTGATCGAACCGGCCGCCCGCGCTGGCTCCGGCAAAAAGGCCGTTCCCTTCACGAAGGGAGCGTGCCTCAGCCGAATGCTGCAAGCCCGCAGAGTTCCTGCGCGAGATCGTCATCATGTCAAAGCTAGATAATCAAACCATTCAGCTCGCCCTTTTCGCACTAGTCGCATTGGCCATGCTGGTCCAGGCGATCGTCCTGTTCGCCGCTTTTATTGTCATGCGCAAGGCGGCACGTGCCGCCGACGAGAAGTTCGAGGCGTTCCAATCCTCGGTAACGCCGCTCATTGACAATACACGCGCCCTGGTCACGCGCCTGACCCCGAAGATAGAACAAACCGCCGACGATCTGGCCGCCCTCACTCATTCCCTGCGCGTGCAGACCGCCGATGTGCAATGCGCGGCTAACGAAATCATTGCGCGCGCACGCAACCAGGCCACCCGCCTTGACGCGATGCTGTCTCACGTTCTTGACACTCTCGACCGCACTGGCCACTTCATGACCGATGCCGTCAATAAGCCCATCCGCCAATTCTCGGCGATATTGGCCTCCGTGAAAGCGGTTGTCGAATCCTTGCGCAGCGGAGTGCCCGAGCCCGGTTCGCATTCCAACGCGCAGTCGCGCGATCACGACATGTTTGTCTAGGGCTCGCCCGCGTTCCTCAAGAAACGCGAGGCCGATCGATATAGGTTTGACGAATGCGCGCTCTGGATCCTGCCGGAATCGCGGCCAATGACATTTACAAGCTCATGATCGGCATGATTGTGCCGCGGCCCATCGCTTTCGTCTCCACCGTCGATGCGGCCGGCGTCAGGAATCTGGCTCCCTTCAGTTACTTCACCGCCTGCGGCTCCAATCCGCCCGTCGTCTGCTTCTCGACAGCCGTTCGTTCCGGCCCGCGTCCGTATAAGGACACGCTCGAAAACGTCAAGGCCACCGGTGAGTTCGTCGTCAACATCGTCTCTGAGGAGTTCGCCGCGCAGATGAATATGTGCTCGGCTGAGGTTGCGCCCGAAGTGGACGAGTTTGAGCTATCTGGCCTTACGCCGATCGCCAGCGATCTCGTCGAGCCGCCGCGCGTAGCCGAGAGCAAGGCGCAGATGGAATGCCGCCTGTACCAGATCGTGCCCGTCAGCGACAGGCCCGGAGGCGGCATCCTCGTGCTCGGCCAGGTCTTGCGATTCCATGTGCTTGAGTCGTTGCTCGACGGCTACAAAATCGATCCCGATAAGTTGAATGCAATCGGTCGCATGGGCGGTCCAACCTACGTCCGCACCCGCGACCGCTTTAACATGCAGAGGCCGAAGTAGCAGAGTCGCGCCCCGCTAAGTGATGTTTGCGTGCTGCTTGATCCGCTGAAGTCATGCGGTCCGAGCCGGCGTCAGACGATCCAGCCGCCGCCCACCACTTCGTCGCCGTCGTAGAAGACCGCTGCCTGTCCTGGCGTCACCGCGCGCTGCGGCTCATCAAATGTCGCAACCGCCTCGTCGATTCCTGCCGGCTCCAGCGTGGCCCACGCAGGCTCGTGCCGGTGCCGGATCTTCGCGCGCACGCGTATCGGCTCCGTCAGCCCGGCAATGCTGATCCAGTTCAGTTGCCGCGCGCGTAGTGTGCGCGTCGCCAGCTCGGCGTCTGCGCCCACCGTCACGCGATGACTCGCCGGATCGATGTTGAGCACGTACAGCGGCGCTGCACTTGCCACGCCCAACCCCTTGCGCTGCCCCACGGTAAAGTTGTGGATGCCCGCGTGCCGGCCAATCACCTCGCCGTTCGCAGCCACCAGCGCGCCCGCCGTCTCTGACGTTTCCTCGCCCTGCTCCTCGAGATACGCCGCGATGAACTGCTTGTAGTCGCCGCCCGGGACGAAGCAGATCTCCTGCGAATCCGGCTTTTCGGCCAGCGCCAATCCGTGTCGCCGCGCCGCCTCGCGCACTTCCGGCTTGGTCATGTGCCCAAGCGGAAACAGCGTGCGCGCAAGCTGCTCCTGCGTCAGTCCGAACAAAAAATATGTCTGGTCCTTGGCCAGATCCGCGGGCCGCTTCAAAATCCATCGCCCGCGCTTGTCGTCGAACTCATTCACCGCGTAGTGTCCCGTCGCGATTCGCTCCGCGCCAATGCTGCGCGCCGTCTTGAGCAGTTGATCGAACTTGATGTGGTTGTTGCAGAGAGAGCAGGGAATCGGCGTGCGTCCGGCCAGATACTCATCGACAAACGGCCGCACCACGTCGCGCTCGAACCGCTCCTCCTGGTTCACCACGTAATACGGAATCCCCAAGTGCTCGGCCACGCGCCGCGCATCGTACACATCCTCCAGCGAGCAGCAGCGCCCCGCCTTCGGCGTATCGGGAATGCCGTGCTTTCCCGCCAGTCGCGTCTGATCCCAAAGTTGCAGCGTCAGCCCAACCACTGTGTTCCGCGAAACAGCGGAGCCGTCGTCCTCACGAGCGAGAATCGCCGCCGCCGTCGAGGAGTCCACCCCTCCGGACATGGCTACCGCAATGGTTGTGCGCTCAGTCATAGGCGAGACCTGTCGGCTTCTGACGAATGGACTCCGGCTTAGGTTCGACGTCTGCCACCCGCGTTTCAACGACTCTGAGAAGCTGCGTCGTTCGGCCTGTATTTCTCTGGAATGTTATACCAGGTGAAATCAGCCACACTATAAGGCTCGTAATTGCCTGAAGGTTGGTAATTTCTTGACTTGGGGGCCGGAAATACAAAATCGAACCGGACCTGGATGTACCACTGTGCTGTGACGCTTTCCGCTGGGACGCTAAACAGCAAGCTCCCCCCTGGAGAGATTGTTACCAGCGTTCCAATATCAGCCTCCAATCCAAATGGCATTTTCTTTCTTTGCTCCGAATCTGGGACGTTCCAGCCCGGCACCGGGACAACTTCGTAGTTCACAATCACACCCGGGTCACCCGTCCCTGGGTCAAGCACGCTTATTGAGATCGGAAGCCTACAATTATTCACCAGCCGTAGCCACAATCCTTTCGAACTCTCCGAATCATTGACGGGTTTCCGGCTCCCGAGGTGATCGAATTTTAGGTATACGAACGGCTTTGTATCGTCGATTTCGAAGTTGCTCGATGATATTTGAGCCACAGCCGGCGGAATCGCCGCCCACGACATCACCACAAAAAAAACTGCGAATCGCCTTATTCCCGTCATTGCCTTTCCCGCCCACCTCAGCCTACTTGTTCTATCCAACTCTTCCCGCAACCTCCGGCGCGAGCGCCCGCAAGTGCTCCACGGCCTCCGGAACCACGCGCAACACGTGGTCCACATCTTCATGCGTCGCCGTCTTCAGCAAACTGAACCGCAAGCTCGCCCGCGCCGCGTTCTTGTCCATTCCCATCGCCATCAGCACGTGGCTCGGTTCTGTCGAACCAGAATGGCACGCCGACCCTCCGCTCACGGCAACGCCCTTCAAATCCAGCGCGATCACCAGCGCCTCTCCCTCCGCCTGCTCGAAGTGAATGTTCGTCGTGTTCCTTACGCGCGTCGCGCCCGCGCCATTCACTTGGGTGCCGGGAATTGCGAGAATCCCCGCCTCCAGCCGGTCGCGCAGCCGGGCAACGCGCTCCATCGTCCTATCCTCAAGGCTCTCCATCGCCAGTTCTACGGCCTTACCGAGTCCCACAATGCCTGGCACATTCTGCGTCCCGGCGCGCTGGCGACGTTCGTGGCTGCCGCCCACAATCAGCGGCTCCAATGGCGTTCCGCGCCGCACGTACATTGCTCCCACGCCCTTCGGCCCGTGTATCTTGTGCGCGCTGATCGAGCACAGATGGCAGCTGAAGCGCCGCACGTCGAACGCAACCTTTCCCGCGCCCTGTACCGCGTCGATGTGGAAGAAGGCCTTGGCCTCCGTGGCGATTCTGCCGATCTCCTCCACCGGCTGCAGCACGCCCGTCTCATTATTTGCCAGCATCACACTGACCAGGGTCCTGCGGGAATCGCCCAGCCGCGTCGCAGGCCGCATTGCGCGCCGAATCTCTTCGGGATCGATCAGTCCATCCCTCCTTGGCGCCACAAACGTCACTTCCACGCCGCGCTCCGCCACTCGATCGGCAGCACGCAACACAGCCGAGTGCTCAATCGACGTCGTGATGAAGTGATCGCCCGGACGCAGCAGCCCGAAAATCGCCGTGTTGTCTCCCTCCGTGCCGCCGGAGTTGAACACCACCTCCGCCTCGCGGCAATGGAAAAATCGCGCCAGCGTCTCCCGCGCATGGTCCACGGCCGTGCGCGCCTTCTGGCCCTGCAAATGAATCGACGAAGCGTTCCCAAACTCCTCCATCCAGTACGGGCGCATTGCCTCCACCACCTCAGGCAGCAGGGGCGTGGTGGCATTGGCATCGCAATAAACCTGTCGCATCGCGGAAGAACTCCTGCCTTAAATTGTACGGGAATCGCGTTGCAGCGCGAACCAGGGCGGCCCAACCGCGCCAATCGATTCGCGCTCCGGACGATTCCTTTCCAGCTAGGCCAATTACAGCACTTCTACTTCTGCTGTATCCCGAAACCTGCAAGTCGAGGTGGCGGTTCCCTCAAGGAAGCGCCACCTTACACAGAAGCTAAAAGGGCTACATGTGAAGGAGAAGTGCTCTAGAATGCGGGAAGTGCACTCCCTCGCTTTTTGGAGCTCTCTCGCGTGACGGATACGCCAACCCAAACTCCCTTCGCAAGTCCATCGGGCAAGCCCCGCGTTCTCATCGTTGGCAACGCTGGTCAGCTCGGCCGCGAGCTCGAACATGTCTTTGCCTCCGTCGGTCCCATCGTCGCTGTCGATCGCGAATCCGTCGATCTCGCCGATCCCGATCAGACGCGCGACCTTGTCCGCCGCTCCGCGCCCGACGTGATTCTCAACGCTGCCGCCTACACCGCCGTCGATCGCGCTGAGTCGGAGATGCCCCTCGCTCACGCCATCAACGCCCTCGCCCCTCGCGTCCTTGCGGAGGAAGCAGCCGAACGCAACGCCCTCCTCGTCCATTACTCCACGGATTACGTCTTCGACGGCCGCAAGCAAGAGCCGTGGACGGAAAACGATCCTCCCGCGCCGCTCAGTGTCTACGGCGCCAGTAAGCTGGCCGGCGAGCAGGCCGTCCAGAACTCCCGCGCCTGCTACCTCATCTTTCGCACCAGTTGGGTCTACGGGCCGCACGGCAGCAATTTCTTGCTCACGATGCTCCGCTTGGCACGCGAGCGCGACCGGCTCTCCATTGTTGACGATCAGGTCGGCGCACCAACAACCTCGATCGAACTGGCCCGCGCGACGCATGCGATCGTCACGGGTGTGTTGGCTGGCCGCTTTGGCTCGCCACAACACTGGAGCGGCCTTTACCACATGACTTGCGCCGGCTCCGTCTCCTGGTTCGGTTTTGCGCAGGCCATCTTCGCCCGCGCGTCCGCGCGTCTCGGCGTGAAAGCGCCGGAGCTGGTTCCGATTGGCACGAAAGACTATCCCACCCCCGCCGCGCGCCCTCGCAACTCCGTCCTGTCCAACGCCAAACTCCACGCCCGCTTCGGTTTACAGCTTCCCCCGTGGCAGTCCGCGCTGGATGAAGTGATCGCTTGTCTTCAGGGGCGCTCGGGATCGCAATAAGCTGCAAGCAGCGTCCGCGCCGCGCGAAACGACGTCGTTCGACCCTCCACCACATCGCATTCCAGTGCCTCCATCCGGCCGCGCACCGCCGGATGCGCCAAGAATCGCTGCCGCAGGGACTGATCGATCATCTCGTGCATCCATCGCCGCTGTTGCTCACGCCGGCTTGCGGCAAACCAGCCGTTGCCCCGCGTCATCGCCGCATACTCATGCACGCACTCCCACAATTCGCGAATCCCCGCGCCTGTTAGTGCAGAGCAGGTCATCGCGCGCGGCGTCCATTCCGACCCCGATGCCGGAAAGAAGTGCAGAGCGTTCTGCGCCTCAGCGCGTGCGCGCTCCGCCGCAGCCACGTTCGCTCCATCGGCCTTGTTAACCGCCACCAGGTCGGCCAGCTCCATCACCCCGCGCTTGATTCCCTGCAACTCATCGCCCGCGCCGGCCAGCGTGATCAGCAGAAAGAAGTCCACCATCTCATGCACTGCCGTCTCTGACTGCCCTACGCCGATCGTCTCCACCAGGATGTTCCGGTATCCCGCCGCCTCGCACAGCAGCATCGCCTCGCGCGTTCGCTGCGCCACGCCGCCGGCCATGCCGCGTGAGGGCGACGGCCGGATAAACGCCATCTCGCTCGCGGCCAGCGTGGGCATCCGCGTCTTGTCGCCTAGAATGCTTCCGCCTGAAATCTGGCTGCTGGGGTCGATCGCCAGTACCGCGACTTTCTCTTTTTTTTCCGCGATCAGAAATCCGCCCAGTGTCTCAATCAAGCTGCTCTTGCCGGCGCCGGGCACGCCCGTAATCCCCACGCGAATCGAATCTTTGCAATGCGGCAGGCAATCTTCCACAATCTGCTCGGCCACCTCGCGATCCGCCTCGCGAGTACTCTCGATCAGCGTCACGGCGCGCGCCAGCACAGTGCGGTCGCCGAGTAGAATTCCCTCGCGGTACTCTTCGCGCGACAGCGAGCGAGGCCTTCTTCCCGGCTTCGGCGCCTCCGGCGTTCCGCATCCCGGCAATTCGCGCAGCGCGCTTCTCATCGCATTCACCTAACCGATCACGGCGGCGCACAGCATCTCCACAATCTTTTGTGCCGCCATCGGAATCACCGTACCCGGCCCGTAGATTCCCGCCACACCCGCGTCATACAGGAACCGGTAGTCCTGCGGCGGAATCACGCCGCCCACAACCACCAGAATGTCGTCCCGGCTCAGCGCGCGCAGCTCATCGATCAGTTGCGGCACCAGCGTCTTGTGGCCCGCGGCCAGGCTTGACACGCCCACCACGTGCACGTCGCTGTCCATGGCAAATCGCGCCACCTCGCGCGGCGTTTGGAAAAGCGGTCCGACGTCCACGTCGAATCCGATGTCCGCAAAAGCCGTCGCAATCACTTTCGCTCCGCGATCGTGCCCATCCTGGCCCATCTTCGCCACCAGAATGCGTGGCCGCCTTCCTTCTTCGCGCTCGAACTCTTCCACCATTCGCCGCGCTTTCTTGAATTCCTCTCCATTGGCGCTTTCCGCTAGGTACACGCCTGCGATGGTGCGCGTCGTTGCCTCGTAGCGTCCCCACACGTTTTCCAGAGCCATCGAAATCTCGCCCAGCGTTGCTCGTTTGCGCGTTGCTTCCACCGCGCACTCCAGTAGATTTCCGTCACCGGTTTTCGCCGAGCGCTCAAGCTTCTCCAGCGCCTCGCGCACTGCGCTCGCATTGCGCTTGCGCTTCAACTGCTCAAGGCGCTTTATCTGCGCGGTGCGCACCGCGTCGTTGTCGATATCGAGCACGGGAATCTCCGGCTCCTCGGGCGCAGGGTAGGCGTTCACGCCGACAATCACGTCGCGCCCCGCATCGATGCCCGCCTGCCTGCGCGCGGCCGCCTCTTCGATGCGCATCTTTGGCACCCCCGTCTCAATCGCCTTTGCCATTCCACCCAGCCGCTCAATCTCCTCGATAAGGCCCCAGGCCTTGTGCATGAGTTCGTGCGTCAGCCGCTCCACGTAATACGATCCCGCCCACGGATCCACCACATGCGTGATCCCCGTCTCCAGTTGTAGATAGAGCTGTGTGTTGCGCGCGATCCGCGCCGAGAAATCCGTGGGCAACGCCAACGCCTCGTCGAGCCCGTTCGTGTGCAGCGATTGCGTGCCCCCGAATGCCGCGGCCAGCGCCTCGACGCACGTCCGCACCACGTTGTTATACGGATCCTGCGCCGTCAGGCTCCATCCCGATGTCTGCGAGTGCGCGCGCAGCGCCAGCGATTTCGGATTCTTTGCGCCGAAGCTCTTTACCAGCTTCGCCCAAATCATGCGCGCCGCCCTCATCTTGGCAATCTCCATAAAATGGTTCATGCCCACGCCCCAGAAAAACGAAATCCGCGGCGCAAACTCATCCACATCCAGCCCTGCGCCAACGCCCGCGCGCAGATATTCGAGTCCATCGGCCAGTGTGTAGGCCAGCTCCAGGTCGGCCGTCGCCCCCGCTTCCTGCATGTGGTATCCGCTTACGCTGATGCAGTTGAACTTCGGCATCTTCGCCGCGCAGTAGCGGAAAATATCGCCGATGATGCGCATCGATCCCGCCGGCGGATAGATGTACGTGTTGCGGACCATGAACTCCTTCAGAATGTCGTTCTGAATGGTTCCGCTCAGCGCCTCCGGCGTCACGCCCTGTTCTTCCGCTGCAACAATATAGAACGCCATAATCGGCAAAACCGCGCCGTTCATAGTCATTGAAACCGACATCTGGTCCAGCGGAATGCGGTGGAACAATATCTTCATGTCAAGAATAGAGTCGACGGCCACGCCCGCCTTGCCCACATCGCCCGCTACGCGCTCATGATCGGAGTCGTAGCCGCGGTGCGTCGCCAAATCGAAGGCCACCGAAAGCCCGCGCTGCCCCGCCGCCAGGTTGCGGCGATAGAACGCGTTCGACTCCTCCGCGGTTGAAAACCCTGCATACTGCCGGATCGTCCACGGGCGCATTGCATACATCGTCGCGTATGGCCCGCGCAAGTAAGGCGGAATGCCGGCCGCGTATTCCAGGTGCTCGAGTCCCGCCAGGTCCGCCCGTGTGTAAAAGCTTTTCAGCTCGATGTGCTCTGGCGAAAGCCACGCCTCAGCCTCGTGCGGCGCGAGTGTTCCTGCCGCCGGCTGCCAATCGATCTTTGTAAAGTCAGGTCGCATCGTCAGCTTTTGATCCCCATCTGTTCCTGCCACTTCGTCAACACTTCCACCGGATTGCTGCGCACGTGCACAAAAGCCGCCACCCCCGCCGCCGCAAGCTTTTCGGCGTCCTCGGGAGTTCCCGCCACAATCACCGGCGTCGTTCGGCCCAGCTCCTTCAGTTTCGCCATCAGCTCCGCGGTAATCGCGGCGTATTCCGCATTGGCGCTGCACAGCACGATCAGGTCGCCTTCCGCCGCGGCGATCTCCCCTGCCTTTCTGAACCGCCGCGTCACGGTTTCGAATCCGGCGCAGGCAAAAAAGTTCGCCGCGAAATTCGAACGCGTCGTGCGCATCTTCACGTCGCCGATTTCAGCCAGCAATACCCGCGGCGTCGAGCCCGTCAAGGCCGCGTGCCGCTCGGTACGCATGCGCAGTTCCTCATACGGTTGCGCTCCGCGCTTCGTCTCGCTCACTCGAGAAACCTCGATCCGGTCCAGCGCCCGTTCGGCCGGATTCGCGAATTGATTCGTTCCCACCAGCACCCGCTTGCGCAACGCAACCGCCTTTTCCCTCCCAGCCATCGAGGGTCCCAACATCTGCGCGATCAGCCCTTCTGCTTGCGCCTTCCGGTAGCCGCCGTGTGCCTCGATCTCTTGCATGCGCTTCCAGCCCTCGCGCGCCAGAAAGTCTGTCAGCGCCTCGATGAAATACGACCCGCCTCCCGCATCGGCCACGCGACCCAGCCACGCCTCATGCTTCAGCAGGAGCTGCGTATTGCGCGCCAGCCTTTGGCTCGCCTCATCGGGCTGTTTGTAGCACGCGTCAAAGGGCGCAACCGTCACTGAGTCCGCGCCGCCCAGCACCGCGGCGATCGCTTCGGTGGTGGCGCGCAGAATATTCACATGCGGACCGTAGACCGTCTTGTTCCAACGCGAAGTGTGCGCCGCAATGCGTGCCCGAGCCGCTGAACGTGTTCCGCCAAAGCTCTCGATCGCTCGCGCCCACACCATGCGGAATGCGCGCAGCTTGGCAATCTGGAAAAAGGTTTTCGAGCCCATGGCAAAGTTGAACTCAAGCGCCGCTGCCGCGCGCTCCGCTTCCACGCCGCGCTCACGCATTGCAGCTAGAAAATCAACCCCTGCCGCCAGAGTGAATCCAACTTCTTCCACTCCCGTCGCTCCGGCTTCATCGAATGCCTCGCCATGAATCGTGAACGGCACAAACCCTTTTGGCGCGTCGCCGATCACTTCCGCCGCAAACTCGACGCTCGCCGTCGCTTCGCATCCGGTTGAGATTCGCGCTGCTCTGCTCCTCTCGCCGAGCCACTCGATCAGCAGCCGTAACAATCGCTTGTCAGCGAGCTCGAAATGAACGGGAGTTTCATCGAGATTCGTGAGCAGCACAGCCAATTCATCCGCGCGCTCAACCAAAAGCCCGCTGAATGCAATTCCCTCGGCGCCGGCGCCAACGGCGGCGCATGCCGTGCGATTGGCGCTTTCCACATCCGCCGCGTCAATCTCCTCGCGAATCTGCCAATCGCCTGTCGTGCGCGTCCCGCGCCGGTAAGGAAACGCTCCCGGCGCCGAATCCATCGACGCCAGACCCTTCAAATCCTCGGCGCGATAATACGGCTTCACCGCGAGTCCCTCTTCGCTGCGCCAGATCAGCCGTTTCTCGTAGTCGACGCCCTTCAGGTCCCGCGCAATCGCCGACTCCCATTCCGCTGTGCTGACCGGGGGAAACTCCTCAAGCAAATGATCCATCGCCGCCTTCTCTCACCTGCCCTCGGGGTCTTCCACCATCTCGATGAGAAACCCAAATGCTCCCTCAGCCCGCGACTTGGGATGCACAAAGAACACCGTCGTGCCCCGCGAGCCCTTGCGCGGAGCCTTGTCAATCAGTTGAAAACCGTCAGCCTGCATCGCGTCGAAGGCGCGCTCTGCGCTCTCCACGCGAAAGGCAACGTGTGCCAGCCCCCCACGTCCGCCGTTTCTATCGATGAGCTTCTGCACCGGTGAGTCCGGAGATAGCGGCTCAAGAAGCTGAATCAGATTCGGTCCCTCGCCAATCTGCAGAAGCGCCTCGCGCACCTGATCCCCGCCCCGCACTTCCTCGCGGTGAATCTCCCTGAAGCCGAGCCTCTCGTACGCTCTCACTTGGGTCTCAAGCTCGCCCTGCTTCACCGCGATCGCCACGTGATCCACGAATCTGATCCCGGGAACCCGCTTCAGATCCTCCTGCATATCGCCCATCACGACCCCTTGCTCTGTTGCCGGCGAACCCGCCTCGCGCTCTCTCATTCCAACTCGAGCAACACCTGGTTCAGTTTCACTGGATCACCCGCTGCGACGTGAACGCTCTTTACAGTTGCGGCGCGCGGCGCGGTCACGTTCGTCTCCATCTTCATCGCTTCCAGAACCAGAACCAGCTCGCCGGCTTCCACTGCCTGTCCCGGCCTCACATTCACCTTGATCACCAAACCCATCACCGGGCTGTGGCAAATCTTACCCTCGCTGTCCCACGCGGCCGAGTGGTCCTGTGCATGCGGGCCGGCTCCATGTGAGCCGGCCGCATTTGCCGCGTGCGTCACGTGGTGCGAAGAGTAACTCGCCGCCGGTGCGCTCTCCTCGTCTTCCAGAACCTCTACGTCAACCTCGTACGCCTTTCCGTCGATCGTGATCTGAAGCTTCAACGTGCCGCTTCCTTTCCTTCAAAAAGTGCTGCCGCGCTCAGCCTCTCGAACGCGGGTTATGCGAGGTCTGCACAAACGCGCGTCCCTGCTGCGCCCAGGCGCCCGCGCTGCTCTGCTCCGTCGGCGCCGGTTGCGCCGAGCGAATGTGCGCTTTCTTGCCCAGGAACGTGCTCGCCGCCGCGGTCAGCACCGCGACAATCTCCGGCTCGGGCGTTTCTTGTTTCTGTCCGCCTTCGCTTTCCGCTGTAATGGAGGTTGCTGCGCTCTCACCCTGCGGTGCGGGCATCGCGTTCCGTCCGCCAAGCTCCACCACGCGTGCCTGCAGTGCCTTCACGGTCGTGGCCATCGCGCTTAACTGCCGTTCGGTCTCCCGTTGCTTCTCGGCCACGGCGCGCCGCATCACGCGCGTCATTGCGGCATAAACTGCCAAGCAAGCCGCACCTGCTAGCGCCGTCACGACCAACCATTCCGTCCAATGAAGCTTCAAGCTCCGCCTCCTTACTGCGCTCCGGCGATGGGTGGCTCGAAGAGCCGGGGTCGCCGGGGTGGTGTCTTACAGCGGAATCAATCCATGTTTTTTCTGCGGCCGCAGCTCGCGCTTTCCGTGCAGCGATTCCAACGCCCGCGCCACGTATCGACGCGTTTCCGCGGGGTCAATAATGTCGTCCACCAGCCGCCGGCCCGCCGCCACATATGGATTCGAAAACGTCTCCCGGTACTCGTCCACCAGTTCCTTGCGCCGGGCCGCCTTGTCCTCAGCCGCATCAATCTCCCTGCGGAAGACGATCTCCGCCGCGCCCTCGGCCCCCATCACCGCAATCTCCGCTGTAGGCCAGGCCACCACACGGTCCGCCCCCAGCCCCTTCGAGCACATGGCAATGTATGCGCCGCCATACGCCTTGCGCAGAACCACGGTGATCTTCGGAACTGTTGCCGCCGAGTAGGCGAACAGCAGCTTTGCCCCATGCCGGATGATTCCCCCTCGCTCCTGCTCCACGCCCGGCAAAAATCCCGGCACGTCCACAAACGTCAGCAGCGGAATGTTGAATGCGTTGCAGAATCGTACGAACCGCGCAGACTTGTCCGACGCATCGATGTCCAGCGCGCCGGCCTGCACGCACGGCTGATTGGCTACAATTCCCACCGGCCGCCCCTGCAAGCGCCCGAACCCAATCACCATGTTCGCGGCAAATTCCGGTTGAATCTCGAAGAAATCCTGGTTGTCCACCACGCGCACAATCACGTCGCGAACGTCGTAGGCCACCTTCGGATCGACAGGAACAGTCCCGCTCATCTCCGCGTCGGCGCGCATCCGCCCGCTGAAGGGCAGCCGCGGCGGGTCCTCGACATTGTTTGCCGGCAGAAAGCTCAGCAGCCGCCGGCAAAGCTCGATCGCCTCCTCGTCGTCGCGCGCGATCAGGTGCACCACCCCGGAGTAGTGCATCTGCGATTGCGCTCCGCCCA
>Ga0116108_1000996_pt1 | contig 15283 bp, 11 predicted proteins | sample June2015DPH_6_15_FD_88970 | JGI IMG/M metagenome (GOLD analysis project Ga0116108, IMG submission 88970) | Peatland microbial communities from SPRUCE experiment site at the Marcell Experimental Forest, Minnesota, USA - June2015DPH_6_150 | ecosystem: Environmental > Terrestrial > Soil > Wetlands... | reverse complement strand
GTGCACCAGGCGGCGGAAGGTCGGCTCGCCGCCGACCGCATCGAACAGGCTGACCTGATTCTCGTTCATGACGTGCTCCAGGGTACGGTCCGGCCGCCGGGCACCGCGCACCCGCCAGGCGGATTGCTAGCCCGGTGGCGGCTCGGGGCGGCCGGGCCGGATGCGCCGGGCGCGCCGGCTATCCGGCTTCCCGGTCCCGCTGCCTGGCTCCCCGGACCGGGCCGCCGGCTCCGCTCGCTGGCCCTCTGCCGCAGTCTGGCCGCCCGGCTCGCCGGGCCGCCCGGTTGGCTGCCGCGGCACGGCGCCCGCCCCGGCCCGTCCGCCTGGGCCGCCGGCGCTGCCCCCGCCGGCGCTGCCCCCGCCGGCGCTGCCCCCGCCGGAGTTGCCCCCGCCGGAGTCGCCGCTGCCCGAGTCGCCGCCGGGCGGGGATGTCATCGACTCCTTGAGCCGCTGCCGCAGCTCGCGCGCGACCTCCCACTGGCGCAGCGGCGCGGTCCTGGCGGTGACGCGCATCAGCATGGAGTCGGCCGTCAGCTCCTGGATGCCCCAGACCTCGGGCCGCTCCAGGATGACCTCGTGCCAGGCAGGCTCGCGCCACATGGCCGTGGCAGCGCTGGCCATCAGCTCGCGGATCCGTCCCGCCTCGCGGCTGGCCGGGACCGGAACGTCGACGACAGCCCGGGCCCAGCCGTGCGATTCATTCCCGGATTTCTTGATCGTGCCATTGCGGATGTGCCAGATCACGCCACTGATGTCACGCAGCCGGGTAATGCGCAGGCTGACTGCCTCGACCGTTCCGGAGATGCCGGCCACATCAATCACGTCCCCCACCCCGTACTGATCCTCGAGCAGGATGAAGATGCCGGCCAGGAAGTCCTGCACCAGGTTCTGCGCGCCAAAGCCCAGGGCAATCCCGAGCACGCCGGCGCTGGCCAGGATCGGCGCGAGGTTGAGCCCGAGGTAGCCGAGCACGGTCATCACCGCGATGGTGAAGATGGTCACCGACGCCGCGTTGCCGAGCAGCGAGGCCATGGCGCTGGCGCGCTGCTGGCGGCGCTCATGCCCGGCCCTGGGGAGGCCCTCGGATGCCCCGGTGGCCCTGGCGGTAATCCGCCGGATCAGCCGCAGCGCGGCGGTGCGCAGCACCAGCGCGATCAGCAGCACCAGCGCGACACGCAGCGCCATATAAACGGGGCCCACGAGGTAAATGCTGGTAACGTCGGCCGCCCGACCGCTGTGTGAGATGTCCCAGACCAGCCGGCACAAGATGGCGGGGTTCGTGCCGCAGTGGCGGGCCAGCGGCTCAGCGGCTGCGGCGATCGCAGCGTTCCGGGACACGGCAGTGATCCTTCCGGGGGCGGGCAGCGGGGGGCTCCCCTCATGATCGCAGTCCAGACGGTGGCTGGCGGCGGCATTTCGATCGCGGTCACGTCCGCACCGGAAACGCGCGCGGATTCAGAACGAGGATGGCCGGCCGGACGATTGGCCCGAACCCGGCTGATAATAATCGACGGAAAGCAATGGCCAAGTTACACTGCGTTAGTACGTGAACCGCTCGGGGGGTGACCGGCGGATCGCGCACCTGGGGGAGGAGAGCAATGTCGGCCGAGCGGAATGCGCTGATCGCAGCCTTTGACGGAGGGCGTGATGGCCATTGCGCCACCGAGCCGGAGCTGGTCCTGCTGGGAACCGCACGCCAGGAACTCGCCCGCGCCCGCGAGATCAGGGCGCGCGAGCTGGTGGCAGGTACGGCGGCCGCGGGAATCGCCGCCGTGATAGCGGCCGAGTGCGGGCCCGCCTTCGGCACGACCCGCATCCGGGCGTACCGGCTCGCGCTGGGCATCGCCCTCGCGGACGTGGTCGCGCAGGTCCGGGCCTGGTACCTGGCGGAGGGGCGGAAGGCGCCCCGGTTCAGCGAGACGCTGCTCTCGGCCTACGAGGGCGGCCAGAAGCGGCCCGGCCCGGAGTACCTGCACTATCTCTGCGCCGCCTACCGTGCTGACCCGGATGACCTGGGCTACGCGGGCCCGTGCCTGTGCGGGCGCTCGCACCGCGCTCTGTCCGTGCAGCGGTGGGAGCTGGCCATGGCCGAGGCGCCAGCCGCGCCGCCGCTCGAGGCGGCGCCGCCCAGCCTGCCGCCGGCGCCGGCGCCGGCGGAGGACGCCGGCGACGAGGATGACGATGAGCTGCGCTGCACGCTGCTGCGGCTGATGACCGAGGCGGGCACGGGCGTCGACAGCCGTTTCCTCGGCGCGGTGGACCGGATCCGCCGCCGGATGGACGACGCGCTGCTCGGCGGGACGGTCTCGGCGACGATGATCGACCGCTGGGAGCAGACCACGGCCGGGTACGGCCGGCAGTACATGACGGTGCCGCCGCTGCGGCTGCTCTGCGACGCGCTGCTGGATTTCGGCGACGTCCGGCGGATGTGCGAGGAGCGGCAGCCGCTGGAGTTTTCCGAGCGGCTCTGCCGCCTCGCCGGGAAGCTGGCCGGCCTGGCCGGCATCGCCATGATTGACCTGGGTGACCAGCGGCTGGCCCGGTCGTTCTTCCGCACCGCCAGGACAGCGGCCGACGAGACGGGGGACCGGCGGCTGCGGGCCTGGGTGGCCGTCCGGGAGGCCCTCGTGCCGCTGTATTACGGCGACCCGCGGGAGGCCGCCTCGCTGGCCGGGGCCGCGATGGACCTGGCCGGCCGGCATGCCTGCGTGGCCGGCGTGATGGCCCCGGTGGTGGAGGCCCGCGCGCTCGCGCGGCTGGCGCGGCAGTCGGGGCGCGGGCGGCGCGAGGTGCTCGACCGGGCCAGGGCGGCCCTGGACCGCGCGCAGGACAGCCTCGCCGACCTGCCGGCCGGGGACACCTGCGATACCGCCTTCGGCTACACCGAGCGGCAGCTGCTCTTCTATGCCGGTGACACGCTGGTGATGGTGGGGGACTGCCAGGGCGCTGAGCGCGCGTTCGCGCAGGCGCTGCGCCAGTACTCGCCGGCCGAGTTCCTCGACTCCACGCTGGTCGTGCTCGGCCAGGCCCGCTGCCTGCTGGAGTGCGACGAGCCGGAGCAGGCGCTGCGGCTCGGCCGCGACACGGTGCTCGGGCTGCCGGCCGAGCACCGGACCGAGATCATCCTGGAGGTCGGCCGGGCGCTGGGCCGGGATGCGGCAGCCCGGTACGCGGGCCTGCCCGCCGTGCGTGACTTCCGCGATGCCATCCGGTGCGCCTGAGGCGGCAGGCTACAGCCGCAGCCCGGTCTGAGCGGCGGCGAAGGCCAGCGTCTCGGCCGACAGCGCGACCGACCGGCTCACGGCCCGCGCGCCATGCCCCACGTCGGACTCCCGGCGCAGCAGCACCGGGCGCTCGGCGAAGGGCGCGGAGGTGGCGTGCTGCAGCGCCGCGCACATCTTCCTGGCGTGCAGCGGGTCCACCCGGGTGTCGCTGTCGAAGATCGTGAACAGCACGGCCGGGTACCTGACCCCGTCCCGGACGTGATGGTAGGGCGAGTAGGAGAGCAGCCAGCCCAGCTCCCCCGGGTCCGCGGCCGTGCCGTACTCGTCGCTCCACAGCTCGCCGAGGCCGAACCGCTCGTAGCGCACCATGTCCAGCAGCGGCGCCGAGCACACCGCCGCCGCGTACAGGTCGGGGCGCTGGGTGATCGCCGCACCGACCAGCAGCCCGCCGTTGGAGCCGCCGGCGACCGACAGCTGCCCCGGCGTCGTCCAGCCGCCGGCGATCAGTGCCCCGGCGGCGGCGTGAAAGTCGTCGAACACGTTCTGCTTGCGATCCCGCATGCCCGCGCGGTGCCACTCCTCGCCTTCCTCGCTGCCGCCGCGCAGCCCGGCAATCGCGTACCGGCCGCCTGCCTCGACCCAGGCCAGTATCTGGGCCGAGTAGGCAGGGGTCAGGCTGATGTTGAAGCCGCCGTAGCCGTACAGGATCGCCGGCCTCGGCGTCCGGTCGGCGGCCTCGTCCGGGCCGGAACGGCCCGTGCCGCTGCCGGTCGTGCCGCTGCCGGTCGTGCCGCTGCCGGTCGTGCCCCTGCCGGTCGTGCCGCTGCCGGCCGCGTGACCGGCGCTGCCCGGCCGGGCGCCGGAAACGATCAGCATCCGGACGGTGGTGCCGTCCTTGGACCGGTACTCGACCTGCTCGGCGGTGATGCCGGACACCTCGGCGGTGCCGGGCGGCCGCTCCCACACGCTGGCGGACTGCTCAGCGGCGTCGTAGCGGTAGATGGTCACCGGCGTGACATTGTCGGTATAGGCGAACCAGGCCTCGTGCCCGCCCTCGGGGTGCTCGGTGAAGCCGCTCACTGAGCCCAGGCCCGGCATCGGGACGGCGGCCAGCCGCCGGCCTGTCGCCAGGTCATGCACGGTGACCTCGCTGATCGCATGCCGGGACCAGGCGGCCAGCAGGACCGGCCTGGCCAGCTCGGCGCCGTCGAGGATCGCGTAGCTGGTCAGCACCGCCTCGCTGTCCGGCCCGATCAGGTCAGTCCAGTCCGCGGGGCGTGCCGGGTCGGCGACCGCCAGCCGGCCCCGCGGTGCGTCGCGGTCGGTGAGGATGTACAGCCGTCCGTCCCGCCCCACCCGCGCATCAGCCTGCGCGTCCACGTCCTCCTGCACCACGCGCAGCTGCGGCCGCGCCGGGCCGGTGCCGGACAGGTCAGCCAGCCACAGGTCGTTGCGCGGCGCGGTGCCCTTGCTCGCCCCGATGGCCAGCCAGCGCCCGTCGATGCTGACGGCCACCGAGTAGAACTCGGTCTTATCCCGGCCCGCGCCGAAGATCAGCACGTCCTGGCCGGCTGGCTGGCCGATCTCATGCAGGTAGACGCGCCGGTGGTACTGGTCCTCGCCCGGCGGCACGTCGCCGGGCGCCAGCCTGCGCACGTAGTAGAAGGACGTCCCGCCGGGCAGCCAGGCCACCGGGCTGTACCGGGTCCGGCTGATCGGCTCATCGACATCGGCACCAGTCTCGACGTCCATGACCCGCAGCGACGATTCCTCCGACCCGCCCTCCGACAGCTGGTAGGCGAGCAGCCGGCCCTCCCGGTCCGGCCGCCAGGCGTCGAGGGTGGTGATTCCGGCCGGGTCGAGCGCGGCCGGGTCGATCAGCGCCCGCTCGCCGCCGCCCGGCGTCGCCGTGTACAGCACGGCGTGCTCCTGCCCGGCCTCGCGGCGGGTGCAGAACCGGCGGTTGCCGCGCCAGACCGGCGGGCTGACCGCGCCGGTGTCCAGCAGCTCGGTGAGCCGGGCGGCGAGCCTGTCCCGGCCGGGCAGCCGGTCGCGCTGCCCGGCGTAGAGGGCGTCCTGCGCTGCCAGCCACTCCTTGGCCGCGGCGCTGCCGGGATCCTCGAGCCAGCGATACGGGTCAGCCACGATGCGGCCGTGGATGGTGTCGGCGACGTCGCTGCGCTCCGCGTCCGGGTAAGGGGCGCCTCCGTTGCGGGAATCTGGCCCGCGGGAATCGGTCATGACACGCACCCTATGACCGCTCTGACCGGCTGCGGGACCCGGCAGGCCGGCGCCGGCCCGGCCTCTGGTCACGTACCGCCGCCGCGCGGATACGCTATTGGTGTTGGCGGACGAGCCGTCCGGCAGTCACACTGGTCACGGGTGCCCCGGCGGCACGACCGGCGCTACCCGGCTGGAGGTGCGGTGCGTCGGGTATTGCTGCTCAATATCACTTATGAGCCGCTGACAACTGTCGGCCTGCACCGAGCCGTCTGCCTGGTCCTCGGCGAGAAGGCCGACGTCGTGCACGATGACGCCGACGGGACGACCCTGCATTCCTCATCCCTCCATCTGGTCGCTCCCTAGGTGATCAGGCTGCGCCGCTACATCCGCGTCCCGCACCGCAGCCGGGTCCCGCTGACCCGGGCGGCGCTCATGCGCCGGGACAACTACCTGTGCGCCTACTGCGGGGTCAAGGCTGACACGATCGACCATGTCATCCCGCGCAGCCGGGGCGGCCAGCACGTCTGGGAGAACTGCGTGGCCTCCTGCAACCGGTGCAACCACCGGAAGGCCGACCGGCTGATCGAGGAACTGGGCTGGAGCCTGCGCTGTGCCCCGGCCGTGCCGCGGGGCGCGCACTGGCGGCTGATCGGCGCCGCGCACGACGGCGATCCGCGCTGGGCTGCCTACCTGGCCGAGACGGCGGCCTGAGCGGCCCTGGCCGGGACCGCGGCCTGACCAGCCGTTGCGCGAACAGGGACGACTGCGGCGACGGCAGGCGCCAGGCACTCAGCGGGCCTGGCTGGCCCGGCCGCTGACCGGACTGGCCTGGCCCCGTGCCGCTCCGGGCCGGCGGCGAGCGAGGCGGCGCGAGATCACCGCGAGCTCGCCGTCCTCGCCTGTCAGCACCTGAACGCCGGTCCCGAAGTACTGGGCGAGCAGGTCCTCGCGCAGCACGCCGGCCGGCGGCCCGGTGGCCGTCACCCGGCCGCCTGCCAGCAGCACCAGCCGGTCGGCGAACTGGCCGGCCAGGGTCAGGTCATGGATGGCGGACAGCACCGTCAGCGACCGCTCCCGCCGCAGCTCGTCGATCAGCTCGAGCGCGTCGACGCGGCGGCCGAGGTCCAGCGCGCTGGTCGGCTCGTCCAGCAGCAGCACGGGTGCTTCCTGCGCCAGCGCGCGGGCGAGCACCAGTCGCTGCAGTTCGCCGCCGGACATCGAACGCAGCGCCCGGCCCGCCATCGGGGCGAGGTCCAGCCGGTCGATGACGCTGGCGCAGGCCCGCCGGTCCGCCGCAGTCTCCATCCGCAGGTAGCCGATATGCGCGGTGCGGCCGAGCAGGACGTAGTCGCTGACCGTCATGTCGGGCGGCAGCTGCGGGCGCTGCGGCACGTAGGCGATCAGCCTGGCCAGCTCGCGGCGGCTCAGGCTGGCCGCCGGCCTGCCGGCCACGGTGATGCTGCCCTCGAAGCGCAGCAGCCGGGCGATGGCGTTCAGCAGGGTGGTCTTCCCGGCGCCGTTGGGGCCGATGACGGCCAGCCATTCGCCGTCGGCGGCCCGCCCGCTGATCCCGTCCAGCGCGATCGCGCTGCCGTAGCGGACCGTGAGGTCCTGGTAGCTGATCACGACAGGTCCTGGCTGGCCCGGCGGGAGCGGAGCACGAGCAGGAAGAAGGGGGCGCCGATGATCGCGGTGATCACCCCGATCGGCACCTCGTTGGGTGCCTGCACGGTGCGGGCGAGGATGTCCGCCAGCACCAGGAAGGCCGCTCCGCCGATCATCGAGACAGGCAGCAGGATCCGGTAGCTCGGTCCTGCGGTCAGCCTGACCGTGTGCGGGACGATGATGCCGACGAAGCCGATCAGGCCGCTGACCGACACGGCCGCGGCCACGCCGAGGGTGGCGGCGATCACGACGCTGAGCCGCAGCCTGGCCACGTTGACGCCGAGGCTGGTGGCCTCGGTCTCGCCGACCCGCAGCACGTCGAGCAGCCGCCGGTGGGCGAGCAGCGCGATCGCCGACACCGCGACGTAGGGAAGGATCAGCCACACATCCGACCAGGTCGCTCCCGACAGGCCGCCCAGGATCCAGGAGTAGACCGTCGCCAGCTGCTGGGTGTGCTGCTGCTGCAGGTAGGTCTGGAAGGCGGTGAGCAGCGCCGCCACGGCGATGCCGGCCAGCAGGATCGAGCCGGTGCCGCCGCCGATCGCGGCCGGCTTCCCGGACCGCTCGGCACTGGCGCCGAGCAGGTAGGTCACCGCGACGGCCACGGCGGCGCCGGCGAACGCGGCCGGCGGGAGCAGGCTCTGGCTGGCGCCGGTGACCACCACGACGGTGGCGCCCAGGCCCCCGCCTGCTGCCACCCCGAGCAGGTAGGGGTCGGCCAGCGGGTTGCGGAATATGCCCTGGTAGGAAGCGCCGCCGCCGGCCAGCATCGAGCCGACCAGAACGCCGAGCAGCACCCTCGGCAGGCGGATCTGCCAGACGATCGCGGCGTTCAGGGCCGGCACCGACAGGGCCGGGTGCCAGGGCAGCCTGATCAGGATGGCATCGGCCACTGCGGCCGGCGAGAGCCCGGCCGGCCCGATGCACACGCCGGCGACCACGGCGGCCAGCAGCGCCGCGCTGGCTACGGCCAGGGCCAGGGCCGGCCGGCCGGCTGTGCTGACGGCGGCAAGCCCGCCCCGCTGTCCCGGCTCAGCCAGGCCGGCGGCGCGGGCCGCGTCCGGCCCGGCTGGCCCGGCGGGGCTGGCGGGGCTGGCGGGGCTGGCGGGGCTGGCGGGGCCGGCGGGCCGCGCGGCGTGCGGCTGCCTGGCGGCCCCGGCGGGTGCAGCCGCGGGCGTCGCGCCTGGCCCGCCGCGGCGCATCAGTCCGGTCACCGCGATCCGGACGCGACGTCGGCCTCGACCGCCTGCAGCAGGTCAGCGATGCGCGGCCCCCAGCGCGAGGCGATATCGGCGTTCAGCAGGATGATGTGCTTGTCCTTCACCGCGGTGAGGACGGACCAGCCTGGCCGGCTGTCGACGGTGGCCGCGTCCTGCCCGCCGCCGGTGCTTCCCGTGTCGGCCAGGATGATGTAGTCCGGATTGGCCCTGAGGATGTACTCGGCCGACAGGCTCGGATAGCCGCCAGCCGCGGCGGCGCCATGAGCGGCGTCAGCGATGCTCTTCATGCCCAGCAGCGAGAGCAGGCTGCCGATGAAGGTCGATGAGGTGACCGAGTAGTACGGGTCGACACCGACCTCGTAGTAGTAAGTGAGCGGCCGGGAGTGCCTGGGCTCGGCTGCCACGATCCTGCTGATCTGCGAGCGCAGCGCGGCGACCTCGCGCTGCGCCTGAGTGAGGTGCCCGGTGGCGCTGCCGAGCTGATCGATCTCGGCATACACATTGGCCACGGTGACGGCCGCCGGCAGGTAGAGCACGGGGATGGACAGGGCCGTCAGCTGCTTCTGGATCCCGTCCATGTTGTTGGAGATGACGACCAGGTCCGGCTTGTAGCCGGCGATCGCCTCCGCGTTCGGGGCGTAGGCCGACAGCTTGGTCTTCGGCGCCCGGCTGGGGTAGTCGGAGTCGCTGTCGACGGCCTTGACCTGGCTGCCGGCGCCGATGGCGTAGAGCATCTCGGTCGCCGTGGGGGACAGCGACACGATCGCGTCCGGCCGGGCCGGGATGCGCACGGCGCCGCTGGCCGTGCTGATGGTGACCGGGAAGCCGGCGGCAGCGGAGCTAGCCGCGGCCGGTCCGGCTCCGGCAGAGCCGGATCCGGAACTGCCGCATGCTGCACAGGCGACGGCTAGCGCGGCAGCGGCGGCCAGTGCTGGCAGCCGCCGGGCAGGAACTCGCATGATCATCCTCCGTTGGATCGTGGAGGACGAAGTGCGTCCGCTGCGATACCAACGGGGCATCGGAACGAGCCGCCCTTCCTCCGAGGACAGGTCGCGGACGCTGGCCAGGCGTCCGGGCTCGTCCTCAGGAGGAGGCATGACCGTTGCGGGACAGCGCCGGGATCTCACCGGCTTCGCTGGGCACAGCGCCGCCCCGGACTGCGCCCGGGACACCGGTACCATACCGCACCCGGCAGCTGAGCAGGGCCCGGGCGCTCGCGACACTCATGCCTGCCGCCGGATACCTGCCGCACGTGCCCCTGCCCGGGTACTCGCGGGCGGCTCGCCGGCGCCGCAGCGCGCCTGCCGGGGCGCACGCGAAGCCCGCCGAGGGCTCGCTAGCGCCCCCGGCGCGGATCCGGTGGGAGCGTGAGGAGTCGAACCTCGCCGGGCGCTGGGCCTGGTCCGCGCTGCGAGCCCGAGTCAACCGGCTCGCTTGCGCTCCCTCGGCTGTGCTGTACCTCCAGGCTGGCCCATCGGCGGGCGCGGCGCGAGAGGCCAAGGGCCCGGCTCGGCAGGGCACTAGGTCAGGGCCTCGGCCCTGGTCCGGAAGAATGCCGGGGCCCTTCCATCCCATACCTGGAAGGGCCGAGCTCAATCTGGCGTATGGCGCGGCGTGAATCCAGGACCGACACGCGCGGTGCTGCTGCCCGGATGGCGGCTGCCGCACAGCGTCAAGGGCGTGAGAATAACTAATTGCGTTCAACGGGTAACGCCACGTGCAATGGCAGCCGATAATGAGACAGACGCTGGCGGCGTGGGTACCCCCGAGCTCACGCCGCCGCGTCTTCCTGGCCTCCCCGGCCAGCCCCTGGCTCCGGGTCCCGGCGCCGCTTCCGGCCGGCCGGAAGCTCGGTAGGCCCGCGCCGGCGGTACACCTGCGGGGCCCGGGCCGGTAGCGTTCGGTATATGAGAGCTACCGGATTGCCAGCGGGCGACGGCGGAGCCCGCAGCCCTGATGCCCCGTTCGGGCGCATGCTCACGGCCATGATCACGCCGATGACCGGCGACGGGACAGTCGATGACGAGGGAGCTGCCCGGCTGGCCGATTACCTGGTCACCGACATGCGAAACGACGGCCTGGTGATCAGCGGGACCACAGGCGAGTCACCGACGACCTCGGACGCGGAGAAGGACCGGCTGCTGCGCTCGGTGATCGAGTCGGTCGGCGACCGGGCCGTGGTCGTGGCCGGGGTCGGGACCAACGACACCGCTCACACCTGCGAGCTCGCCCGCCAGGCCGAGCGCGCGGGCGCGCACGCCCTGCTCGTCGTCACGCCGTATTACAGCAAGCCGCCGCAGGCGGGCCTGGTGGCCCACTTCACGGCGGTGGCGGACGCCACCGGGCTGCCGGTGATGCTGTACGACATCCCGGGCCGGACCGGCACGCCGATCGCGACCGAGACGCTGATCCGGCTGGCCCGGCATCCGCGGATCGTGGCCGTCAAGGACGCCAAGGGCGACCTCGGCGCCAGCTCGGTCGTCATGGCCACCACTGACCTGGTCTACTACTGCGGCGATGATCCGCTGAACCTGCCGTTCCTGGCGATCGGCGCGGCCGGTTTCGTCAGCGTGCACGGTCACGTGGCCGGCGACCGGCTGCACGAGATGATCGACGCCTACCGGGCCGGTGACGTGGCGACGGCGCTGGCCATCCACCGTGAGCTGCAGCCGGTCTACACCGGCATGACCCGCACCCAGGGCGTGATCACGACGAAGGCCGCCCTGGGGCTGCTGGGCCTGCCCGGCGGACCGGTGCGGCCGCCGCTGGTCGACGCGACCCCGGCCCAGATCGAGCAGCTACGCGCCGACCTGGTGGCAGGCGGTGTGAAGCTCCGGTGAGTCACCCGCATCCGGGGCTGGGCCTGCCGCCGCCCCTGCCCGCAGACGGCCTGCGCATCGTCGCCCTCGGCGGCCTCGGCGAGATCGGCCGGAACATGACCGTGTTCGAGCACGCCGGCCGGCTGCTCATCGTGGACTGCGGCGTGCTGTTCCCCGAGGACGACCAGCCGGGCGTGGACCTGATCCTGCCGGATTTCTCCAGCCTGGAGGGCAGGCTCGGCGACGTCGAGGCACTGGTGCTCACGCACGCGCACGAGGATCACATCGGCGGGGTGCCCTACCTGCTCCGGCAGCGCCGCGACATGCCCCTGGTCGGCTCCCGGCTCACGCTCGCGCTGGTGCAGAGCAAGCTGACCGAGCACCGCATCACGCCCGAGGTTGTCGAGGTCAGCGAGGGCCAGCGGCTCACGTTCGGTCCCTTCGGCCTGGAGTTCCTCTCCGTCAACCACTCCATTCCGGACGCGCTGGCCGTGGCGATCCGGACGAACGCGGGCGTGGTCCTGCACACCGGCGACTTCAAGATGGATCAGCTGCCGCTGGACGGGCGGCTGACCGACCTCGGCGGGTTTGCCCGGCTCGGTGCCGACGGCGTCGACCTGCTCATGGCGGATTCCACGAATGCCGAGGTCCCCGGCATCGTCACCAGCGAGCGCGTGATCGGCCCGGTGCTCTCCGAGGTCTTCGCCGCGGCCGGGCAGCGGATCATCGTGTCCTGCTTTGCCAGCCACGTTCACCGGGTGCAGCAGGTGATGGACGCGGCTGCCGAGCACGGCCGGAAGGTGGCCCTGGTCGGGCGCTCGATGGTGCGCAACATGGGCGTGGCCCGCGAGCTCGGCTACCTGCGGGTGCCGTCGGTTCCCGGCGGGCTGCTGGTGGATCTGCGCGAGGCTGAGGAGATGGCGCCGGATGAGATCGTGCTGATCTCGACCGGATCGCAGGGCGAGCCGATGTCCGCGCTGTCACGGATGGCCGGCCGGGATCACCCGATCCGGATCGCCGAGGGCGACACGGTCATCCTGGCCTCCTCGCTGGTGCCCGGCAACGAGACCGCGGTATCGCGCATCATCAACGACCTGACCAGGCTCGGCGCGCGCGTCGTGCACAAGGGCAACGCCATGGTGCACGTGTCCGGGCATGCCCCGGCCGGCGAGCTGCTCTACGTGCTGAACCTGGTCCGGCCGAGCAACTTCATCCCGGTGCACGGCGAGTGGCGGCACCTGCAGGCGCACGCCGATCTCGCGGAGCTGACCGGGGTGCCGCCGGGCAACATCGTGATCGCCGAGGACGGCGTCGTCGTGGATCTCGTCGGCGGCAAGATCGCGGTCACCGGGACGGTGCCCTGCGGCTACGTCTACGTGGACGGCCTGTCCGTCGGCGAGGTCACCGAGTCCTCGCTGAAGGACCGGCTGATCCTCGGCGAGGAAGGCTTCGTCTCGGTGGTCGTGGTCGTGGACTCCACCTCCGGCAAGGTCGTGGCCGGCCCGGAGATCCATGCCCGCGGCTCCGGCATCGACGACGCCGCCTTCGGCGAGGTGCGGCCGCGGCTTGAGGAGGCCCTGGCCAGGGCCGCTGCCGAGGGGATCAACGACGTGCACCAGCTGCGCCAGCTGGTCCGGCGGACCGTCGGCAAGTGGGTCAGCGATAACTACCGGCGCCGGCCGATGATCATCCCGGTGCTGGTGGAGGTCTGAGCGGGCTCAGCCCGGCGGGCTGCCGCGCAGCAGGAACCGCTGCAGCTTGCCGGTGCTGGTCCGCGGCAGGGCGGTGCGGAACTCGATGGCCCGCGGGTACTTGTAGGGCGCGATCCGCTGCTTGACGAAGCCCTGCAGCTCGCTGACCTTGGCGTCGCCTCCGGCGGCCGGGTCCCGCAGGACCACGAAGGCCTTGACGATCTGGCCGCGTGCCTCGTCCGGCACGCCGACGACGCCGCACTCGGTCACGTCGGGATGGCTGAGCAGGACCTCCTCGATCTCCGGGCCGGCGATGTTGTAGCCGGAGGAGACGATGATGTCGTCCGAGCGCGCCTGGTACCAGAAGTAGCCGCCGGCGTCCCTGACGTAGGTGTCGCCGGTGAGGTTCCAGCCATCCCGGACATAGCTCAGCTGCCGGCTGTCGGCCAGGTAGCGGCAGCCGGTCGGGCCCCGGACGGCCAGGCTGCCCGGCTCCCCGTCCGGCACCGGCTTGCCCTCGCCGTCGAGGACCACGGCGCGGTAGCCGGGCACCGCCCGGCCGGTCGCGCCGGGCCGGATCTCGCCGTCGGCCGCGGAGATGAAGATGTGCAGCAGCTCGGTGCTGCCGATCCCGTCGATGATGGCCGCGCCGGTCGCGTCGCGGAACGCCTGCCAGGTCGAAGCAGGCAGGTGCTCGCCGGCCGAGACCGGCCGGCGCAGGCCGCGCAGCTGCTCGGCCCGCCCGGCCGCGATCATCGCGCGGTAGGCGGTCGGCGCGGTGAAGCACACGGTCACGCCGCGGTCCGCGATCTGGTCGGCCAGCTCGGCGGGCGTCGCCTTCTCCAGCAGCAGGGTGGCCGCGCCGGCCCGCATCGGGAAGATCACCAGGCCGCCCAGGCCGAAGGTGAAGGCCAGCGGCGGCGTACCGGTGAACAGGTCATCGGCCGATGGCCTGAGCACGTGCCCGGAGAAGGTGTCGGCGACGGCCAGGACGTCCCGGTGAAAGTGCATCGTGGCCTTGGGGCGGCCGGTCGTGCCGGAGGTAAACGCGATCATCGCCACGTCGTCGGCGGCCGTGCGAACGCTGGCGAAGCTGTCCGGCTGCCGGCCGGCCAGCACCGTCAGGTCGGAGGGGCCGGTGCCGCCGTAGCTGATGATCCGCAGGCCCTCCGCCCCGGCCGCGGCGAGCTCATCGGTCAGCCGGTGGTCGCAGAGGGCCAGGCTGACCCGGGCGATGTCACAGATCTTGGCGAGTTCGGCGGCGCGCAGCAGCGGCATGGTCGTGACCGGCACGCCGCCCGCCTTGAGCACCCCGAACCAGCAGGCCACCAGCCACGGGTTGTTCGGCCCGCGCAGCAGCACCCGGTTGCCCGGCAGCAATCCGAGCTGGTCCGCCAGCACCCGCGCTACCTGCGCGGAGCGGCGGGCCAGGTCGCCGTAGCTCCAGGCCTCGTCCGGGGACAGCAGGCACGGCCGGGCGGGTCCGCGGGCCGCGATCGTGGCGTCCAGCAGCTCGTCAGCGCAGTTGAGGCGGCTCGGGTAGCGCAGTCCCGGCAGGGTGAATTCCAGCTCCGGCCAGTGCGCGGCTGGCGGCAGGCTGTCCCGGCAGAACGAGTCGGCGTGAGCGGATGGCGACAGCTGCATGGCCGGACCTTCCTCGGGTCTCACCAGGACGCACCCAAGTATTCCGTTCCGGTGACGATAGTCAATGAACCGGAGCAACACCGCTCTGACCGGCGGTTAGCTAGGGTTCGCAGGGTGACAGGCAATCCGGCGGAGGCCGCGCCCGACGGCCGCAGCGCGCAGCCCCGCGCGCTGATCGTGACGATCTGCGGCCTGTATGCCCGTGAGGCCGGCGGATGGCTGAGCGTCGCGGCGCTGATCAGGATGATGGCCGAGCTTGGCGTCGACGAGGCCGCCGTCCGGTCGGCGATCTCCCGGCTCAAGCGGCGCGGGGTGCTCGAGCCGCGCCGCCGCGGCGGCGCGGCCGGTTACGCCCTCTCCGAGCGCGGCCGGGAGATCCTGGCCGAGGGAGACCGGCGGATCTTCGGCCGGCCGCGCGCCCGGCTGGCCGACGGCTGGCTGGTCGCCGTCTTCAGCGTGCCGGAATCGGAGCGCGGCCGGCGGCACGCGCTGCGCTCGCGGCTGGCCTGGCTCGGGTTCGGCATCGTGTCGGCCGGCGTCTGGATCGCCCCGGCGCACCTGGCCGCCGAGACCACGGACGTGCTGGCACGGTACGGGCTGTCCGGCTATGTCGACCTGTTCCGCGCTGATTACCTGGCGTTCGGGGAGGTGCGCGAGCAGCTGCGGCGCTGGTGGGACCTGGACCGGCTGGAGCAGCTGTACCAGGCCTTCCTGGATGACGCTGCCCCGGTGCGGGAACGCTGGCTCGCCCGGCCCGCCCCCGAGCCCGCCGCCCCCGAGCCCGCCGCCCCCGAGCC
>Ga0116108_1000978_pt1 | contig 15454 bp, 10 predicted proteins | sample June2015DPH_6_15_FD_88970 | JGI IMG/M metagenome (GOLD analysis project Ga0116108, IMG submission 88970) | Peatland microbial communities from SPRUCE experiment site at the Marcell Experimental Forest, Minnesota, USA - June2015DPH_6_150 | ecosystem: Environmental > Terrestrial > Soil > Wetlands... | reverse complement strand
CGAAAATCCGTTCGCCGAGCAAACGCGCCAATACAATGCCCACCGCGTATCCGATTCCGCCTCCCACAAACGCCAGCAGCAACTGTTCCGCGGCCAGCAACACACCCACAAGTCCCGAGCTTGCACCCAGCGCCTTCATCAGGCCAATCTCCGTGCGCCGTTCGATCACCGATGCGGCGGCCGATGCTCCCACCGCCAACGCCGAGGCCAGCAGCGCCGCGAACGTCACCAGCCACAGGAGCGTGCGCACGCGCGTCAGAATGTTGCCTTCGCCTTCGGCCACGCGGCGGATCACGCGCACGTCCGTTCCCTTCAGCTCTTCGCTGATTTGCAGCGCAATCGCGCTGATATACGGCGTGCAGTACCACGTGTCGAACTCCGCCGGCGTCATGGTCTTGGGATCTTTTCGCGCGAACGCATCTTCCGGCTTCGTCAGCGCGCTCACATATAGCCGCCGGTATTGTCCCGGTTTGTTGGCCAGTTGTTGTGCCGTGGCAAGCGAAGCGACGATGGCATCGTCCTCCGGCCCGCCTGTCGTCAAGATGCCAACCACGTCCATCACCATCCCGATCGCCTTGTCGGTCGAGGTCACATGCAGGGCGTCGCCCGCCTTCACGCCAAATTTCTTTGCAAATCCCGCCCCAACGACACACTCCGTGGAGTTGTCCTTGAACCACTTCCCTTCCACATGCCACCAGGGGTTCGTCTTTTCGATCCCTGTTTCGTAAGTCGTGCCGTCGGGTATGGGAACGGCGCGATCAAACCACGTCCCAATGAGCGTAGCTTTGTCCGCCACTCCAGGACTCGACCAATTCTTTGACGCAGGGGACCACGCCTCCACGGGCACGTCCAGGATTGGCGCGAACGACATGATGTTGAATCGCCAGAAAATCGTTTTGAGTTTGCCGAGGTCGGCTTCCGGCAGGTACGCCCCCGCGTTTGCTGGGCGGTAATCCACGCCGCCAATCTCGAGCGGCAACGAATCCGCCTGCGGTGTCACCAGCAGATTCGCTCCCAGGCTGCGGAATTCCTGGGCCAGACGGTCGCCCACGTCCAGGGACACGCTCAGCGCCGCCGTGGCCACGGCCATGCCCAGCGCGAGCGCGGCCATGGTCAGCAACTTACGGCGTGGCCGGCGTGTAAAAGAATCCGCTACAAGTCGAAGGAACATTTCACCTGGTCAGAAATTCTGTGTCCGTTCAGAACCAACAATCGCTTCTCATTCCCTGGAGCGTCGAGAGGAGAAACCTTCTCTTGCAGCTTTGCAACGGCAGGCGTTTTTCTCTGCTGCAGAAGACTTCCGGAGCCGCATCTGCGCAACAAGGTGCTGTAAGACGCCGGAACAGCTTTCTTCAGGGGCTAAAGCCCATTGGTTGTAAGGGCTTTACGCCGGGGCTGAAGCCCCGGCCTCCTAAAGAAACGACCTTTTCCGCAAGCTGCGAGGTCGTGCCCTCCCGAAAAACGCGGGTAATCACACAGACTCTGAAGCCCCGGCCTCCTAGAGAAAAAGAGTTTTTCAGCAACCTGCCAAAAACGACTGCTGCTTGCCTACCGCGGAATCTCCTCCGCGGCTTTGCTCAGCGCCGAAACATCAATCACGATTGTGTCGCCATCAACATGTGATGCGAAACCGATGGGATTGCACCCGCCTTTTTGCCCGATCGAAGGAATGTAGATGGCCGACGCGCAATGCCGGCAAATGACGTTCTGCCCCTCTTGCCGGTAGCCGTCCGCGCCGCAGATCAGGCAGGCATCCAGCGCCGTGCCGTAGCCCCCCGGCTTCTTGATCACCAGGAAACGGATGGCCTGCCCATTCACGTTGATCGAAAACAGGTGCAGATTGCCATCCTGCACTCCCGCCATCGGAATGCGCACAAGATTGTTCACCGCTTCCACGGGCTGTGCCTGCACCGGAGCCGCATTCACGCGCGCGTAAATAAAATCGGCCGTCAACGCCAGGATCACGCTCAGGCTCATCGCGGCAGCCGCAATCATCCAGCGGCGCTGCCGCCGATTCTGCGCTTCCAGGAGGCGCCGCTCCGCGTCATTCATTGGCGCGATCGCCGCCTTAGCATGCGAGGCCGATTGCCACTCGCGGAAAATCATCAACGCCGCAGCGCCAAAGACAAAAACAAAGAAAAACAACTCATTGGCCACGATCGGCCCCAGCACCGCCATCTCCGCCTTGCTCGAAGGCAGCCAGCGCGCTTCGCTCAATTCGTGCAAACCCGTTACCGCCAGTTGAATCGCCACGAGCACCAGGATCGCGCTGGTCACCGCGAAAAACCGGTGCAGCGGCACCTTCAGCGTCCCCTTGAAAAAGAACACTCCCAACGCTACCGCCGCGCCAATTCCCACGGCGGTGCCAATCCACGTTTGCAGCCCTTCGGTGGACATCTCCACCGCGCGCAGGATCAGCGCGAGTTCCGCTCCTTCGCGCAACACCATCAGGAAAACGAATAGCGCGATACCCCACCCCGCAGCCTTGCCCGCCCGCTCGGCGTAACTCTCCACCTTTTGCTCAATTTCCTTCTTCAGGTGCCGCGCCACGCGATTCATCCAGAAGATCATGGTGACCACAAAGACAGCAGCCACCAGCAAGAGCAACCCTTCAAAGCCGTCTTCGCTGATCTGGAATCGCTCCAAAGCAATTGCAGCCGCAAGACTTAGCGCCACAGCACTGGCCACCCCGCCCCAAACATAGCGCGCCAGGTGGGCGCGCCCGGTGCGCGACAGATAGACCAGGATGATGCCGACGACCAGAGCCGCTTCGACGCCTTCACGAAGGGCGATGAGAAAAGCGGAGAGCACGGGTTCTCCAGTTGAAAATCACTTGCAACAACATTTTAGTTTACCCCTCCCCCTTTCCCTCGTCAAGCTCACCCTTCCTTCCCTTTCCTCACGGTAGAATGGTTGTTTACGTCTAACCATGAGAATGCTCGCTGCCACCTTGCGCCCTGCTCTTTCGCTTTTGCTCTCCGGGCTGCTCCTGTGTGCGCAACTGCCCGCGCAAACCGGCGCCTCTGGCGGCAAACTCGCGCAAGATCCGTTCGCCATTGTGAAACCCGACCCAAAACTCGCAAAAAAACTCGCCGAGCTCGCTGCCAAAGCCGAAGCCGCCGGCAATGACGAAGGGGCCCTGCGGGCGTACGAAGAGGCGGCACGCTACGCCCCGTTTGATGTCACCATCGTGAGTAAGGCCGCGGCCTTGCGCTCCAAGCTGGTTCGCGCCCACGTGGACAACGCTGAACGCCTGGGCCTCGACGGAAACTTCCAGGCCGCCACACTGGAACTCGGTGCGGCTTTGAGCATTGATCCGAGCAATACCATTGTTGAAGAACGCTTGCGGCAACTTCAGGCGCGTGGCGACGAAAAAGAGGAACTTCAGCGCGAAGAACCTCCCGCGGGTTTGCCCGTCCTCCAGCCGCAAAAAGTCACCCGCAGCTTCAACCTGCGCGGCGATCTCCGCAGCGCCTACGAGCAGATCGCCTCCGCCTACGGCATCAAGGCCAGCTTCGACACCGAGCTACCCGCGCGCAATGCGCGCCTGCACCTTGAAAACGTCGATTTCGATACCGCGATGAAGGTGCTCACACTGGAATCGGGCACCTCCTGGCGCACAGTCAATCCGAAGCTCATGTTCGTGTTCGCCGATACCGCCGAAAAGCGCAAGCAGTACGAACCCGAAATCGAAGAGACCTTCCGCTTCCCCGTCTCGCTGGAAGCCTCCGAAATGACCGAGCTCTACCGCATCGTTCGCGAAATTACCGGCTCGCAACACATCCAGCAGTCCGTTGAATCCCGCTCCTTGACCATCCGTGACACGGTGCCACGCGTGCGCCTGGCCGGAGAGATCATCCGGCAGTTGGAGCACGCTCATGGCGAAGTTCTTCTGGAAATCGATCTTCTTGAAGTGGACCGCACCCTCGGTTCAAACCTCGGGATCACGCCGCCTTCCAGTGTCACCATGACTGCAATTCCGCCAACCCTCATTCAGCAGGTAAGGAGCGCGCCCAGTCTCACCGCTTTGCTGACCCTGCTGGCAACCATCTTCGGCGGCCCAGCCGGCGCCGCCTCCGCGACTGGCATTACCAGTTTGGCCTCGGCTATTCCGGCTCTGGTCGCACTTGGCGGTGGAAAATCCACTTTCCTGCTGACGCTGCCCACGGCTTCCGCCCAGTTCTCTCAAGCCCTTTCGCTGGTACACAGCGGGCGGCAGGTTCTGCTCCGCGCGCAAGACGGCAAGCCGGCCACCTTCTTCGTGGGTGACCGCTACCCCATCACACTCTCCTTACTCTCCGGCAGCCTGGGCAGCACCGGTTTCACTGGCAATCCCGGCGGAACGGGCGTCACAATCCCAACGCAGCAGTTCACTGTCGGCCAATCTCCCGTCGCTCTCGTCACCGCCGATTTTCGCGACGCCGGCACACAGGATCTCGCGGTCCTCAACCAAGCGGACAATTCCATCACCATTCTTCTGAATCAGGGACCCAACTCCGTTTCCCAATTTGCCCAGGCAACTGGCTCACCCTTTCTCTTGGCAGGAGGAGCCCCGGGTTCCTCCCTGGGCATTACGAGTCCTGCCGCGAATCTCACCGTGACCGCGGCCACTTTGGCCTCTATTACCGTCACACCCGCCAACTCTTCCATTGCCAAGGGAGCCACCCTGCAACTCACGGCCACAGGCACTTTCAGCGACGGCACCACTGAGGACATCACGCACGCTGTCTCCTGGTCTTCCTCCAACACTTCGATCACGGCGATCAACCCGGTCACGGGAATCGCTCTTGGGCAACAGGCGGGTACGGCAAACATCACGGCTTCGCTAGGGAGTATCAGCAGCCCAGCCGTGCCGCTGAACATAACGTCTGCCACTTTGCAATCCATCAGCGTGTCCCCGGCAACGCCTTCGATTGCCCTGGGCACCACGCAGCAATTTACGGCCATAGGAACCTATAGCGACCTCAGCGCGGAAAATATCACCACTAGCGTGACCTGGGCTTCTTCCGTGCCCGCCACGGCTTCGATCAGCGCAGGCACCGGGTTGGCCAGCGGCCTCACGGCCGGCACCACGCAAATCACGGCGAAGCTTGGCACCGTCTCCAGCGCCTTGATACCGCTCAAGGTCACGACGGCAACCCTCAAATCCATTGCCGTCGCTCCCGCAGCCCCAACCATCGGGCTGAGCGCGACGCAACAGTTTTCCGCCACCGGCACCTACAGCGACGGCACCACCCAGGACATCTCCGGCATTGTCCTCTGGGCTTCTTCCAACACTTCCGCCGCAACTATCAATGCAAGCAGCGGCGTCGCCACCGGCGTCAGCGCCGGCACCGCGCAGATCACCGCCACGCAAGGGGGCGCAGGGATCCCTGCGGCCCTGGCGGTTGGTAGCTTCAACACAACAACCGATTCGTATCCCGATTTGCTCGTCGCGTCGCAGATCACCAATGCGGTCACCGTTCTCCTCGGCCATGGGGATGGCACGTTCACCAACCCCGCTAGTTCCACCTCCTACATCGTCGGCAGAAAGCCCACGGCTATTGCCGTTGGCCAGATCAACACGAATACCGACACCAACCTCGGCTTTGTGGTCACCAATTCTGCCGACAACTCCTACTCCGTGTTTACCGGCAACGGGGACGGCACATTCACCCAAGTGAAGGGTTCGCCGTTCGCACTTCCCAATGTTGTGGCTAATTCCGAACAAGGCCCCGTAGCAGTTACCATCACTGATTTCAATGGCGACGGCATTCAGGACCTCGCCATCGTCAACCAGGCCAGCAATACGGTGACCGTACTCAAAGGCAATGGCAACGGCACATTCACCGAATTTCCGAAATCGCCCATCACCGTTGGCACTACTCCCGTGGCCATTGCTTCGGGAACTTTGAGCGCCAGCACCGGCCCGGCCCTGGTCGTCGCGAATCAGGCCGATGGCACCATCTCCGTCCTACTCGGCAATGGCGACGGCACCTTCAGTTTTTCGACACAAACGCCCATCACTGTGGGCACTACACCCAACGCGGTCGCGATCGGCAGCTTCCTGGAAGGTTCCAGCGGAGTTGCCATCGCCGATTCCGGCGCGGACGCCGTCTCCATTTTTGTGGATGCGGGCAGCGGGCTTCTGGTCAGCGCTCTCGAGCCCGCTGCAGGTACAAATCCCGTCGCACTCCTCGCGGGCGATTTCACCAGCAGCACTTTTCCGGACATCGTGGTGGCCAACGATATCCCGCTGGTCTCCGGGCAAGTCACGGATGGCCTGGTAACCTTGCTCACCAGCCCCACCAGCCTGATCTCCAATCCGGCCCTCACCCAACAACCCTACCCGGGTTCGGAATACCAGGACATCGGATTGAAAGTGAAGGCCACTCCCACGCTTCATCCCAACAAGGAAGTCACCCTGCAACTCGATTTCGACATCAAGGCCCTTGCGGGGTCGAGCGTCAACGGCATTCCGGTCATCTCCAGCCGCACGCTCACGCAGGTGGTCCGCCTCAAGGAAGACGAAACTTCCATCCTTACCGGCTTGCTGGACCTGGAAGAGACCCGCACCATCACCGGGCTTCCCGGCTTTGCTCAAATCCCCGGCGCCGGCTACGCCTTTGGTGTGCACACCAACTCCTTCACGAATTCTGAACTGCTTATCCTGATTACTCCCCGCCGCGTGCGTTTGCCCTTCCGCGAAAGTCACGATATTTACGCGGGTCGCGGCGATACCAGTGGCCGCGGTTCCAGCGGCGCCAACGTGCCCCTGGCGCCTCCTCGGGAGCCGCCTCAACCCACGCCGGAGCCCGCCCAACCAACGGGCGAGTTACCCGCTCCTCCGCCGGGCCAGCCTCCGGTGCCCGTACCGAATCCTCAAGAGGCGCCGGATCAATCCAATCCGCGCGAGCGGCCCGATATCCCTCAGCCGCCGCCCACGCGTCCGGAGATGTAAGCCTGGTCCAGCGGCAACGGCGAGAACGGGTGTTGCAGGAGAAGTTGGGGATCAGAGGCGCACGCGGCCTTAGGGCGCGAGGCAATGCTAGGGGAGCGGGTCGAACACCACGATCAGCTGGTACGTCCGGGGCACCACTGCTTCCGCGATCGCGATCAACTTATTCTCCTGGCTCAACACCCGCAGCCTCGGCGCGCCCAGCCCAGCGGCATCGAGTTCCGACGTCGCTCCGGGCGGAAGCTCCGTCCGGCCTGGCTGGAGCTGTGACAGCAGCACGTTGAACTTCCCACCGTGGCGCACGCGTTTTTCGAGCACCGGCAGGACATGCGTACTCGGAAAATTCGGCAACAGCCCTTCCAGCGGAATCAGCCTGCTCTCCAGTCTCCCTGCGCGGGCGTCCTCCGCAAGCTCCTCAAGGGGAATGGCCTGTTCCAGCGAAAACTCGCCCACCGCCGTGCGCGTAATCTCCGCGAGATGGGCGCCGCAGCCCAGTTTTTGCCCCATGTCGTGGGCCAGCGAGCGGATATACGTCCCCGACGAGCACTCCATCGAGAAGCGCGCGATGCTGCCTTCGATTCCCGTCAAGCGGTACTCAAACAACTCCACGGAAGCAGGCTTGAGTACCACCACCTGATTTTTTCGCGCAAGTTCATACGCCGGCCGCCCATGGACTTTTTTGGCGGAAAATATCGGGGGCATCTGCTCAAAGCGTCCCAGCGATTCCGTTGCCAGGCGTTCCAGAACTTCGCGCTCGAGCACTGGCGCGCAATCGGGGCTTTGCGCCACTCCCTCCGAATCATAGGTGTTCGTGGCAAAGCCAAAGCGGAATCCCGCTTCATATCGTTTGCGGCGGCCCGCATAAAACCGCACCAGCCGGGTCGCTTTGCCCAGCAGGAGAACAAGCACACCTGTCGCCAAAGGATCCAGCGTCCCCAGATGCCCGATTTGCCGGAACCCCGCCATGTGCCGCACCGCATCGACAATGTCGTGCGAAGTCTTGCCCTGGGGCTTGTTGATGACGAGCGCTCCATCGAAAGGAGCCGGTTTGGGTTGGCGTGGCATGACGGAATCGGAGTTGGCTTTAGATTTCGGTGTTTCGTTTCCAGGCGATTTGGATTGATTCTAGTGCGATCTTCCGCGGCTCTCTCGCTCTTCCATTGTGGAAGTCAGGCTCCTGCCCCGGCTGCCCTCACGCATCTACAAGTTGGTTTCAGGCTTGTTGGGCGGCTTTTCGCTCTTCGCTTCTTTCAGCAGCCGCTCGATGCGCTCCACATGCTCCTGCGAAAGATCCAGCGTGAAGTGGAGCTCCGGAACGCGCCGCAACTGCAGCCGCTCCACCAGCTCATGCCGGATGTATCCCATCGCATCCTCCAGCGCCTTGATGGCGTATGTCTGCTCCCTGGCGTTCTCGCTCCCCACGCTCACGAACACCCGCGCGTGTTTCATGTCCGGCTGCACGCGCACATAGCTGACGGACACGCTCCCCTCCAGCCGCGGGTCCTTCAACTCGCCGGCGAGCATAGCATTGACCTCGTGCGTGATTTCCTCGCCCACGCGTTCGTGACGATGATGGTCAGGGCTCATCTTTGTAACTTGCCTGGTTCAGAGTTTCCCGCTTCGGAGTTCCTGTTATCTAATCAGCATTCCCCGACAACGCATTCCCGAGGCGCGCATTTCGATGCACCGAGTCACAATATCTCCACCGCATGCCCGACCACCAGCGGCCCCAACAGCCGGTCCGCCTCCGCCAAAACCTTCTGCAGCGCTTCTTCGACGTGCTGCTCTTCATTCGATACCGTGACCACTCCTACCACCGAGCGCTGCCAGGTATCCATGAAATCCAGCTCCGCCACCGCCACATTAAACTGCGCCCGCAAGCGATCCTTCAAACTGCGCAGCACCTGCCGCTTGTCTTTCAAGGATTGAGCTTCGGCGATGTGCAGTTCCAACGTCAGCAATCCAACCGGCATACGCGGCTCCGAGTCTGCTTCTTTCAGAATCTCTTTTGTATTTGGAGGGGCGGCTTCCCCTCTTGCGCGCTCATCCTTGTCAGGTAATTCTCTGGGTGCGGGGTGTGCCCCAGGAATCCCTGTTTCCCGATCTGCCAGCCCTACTTGCGGCCGGAGGGCCCGCTGCCCTGGCCTGCGGCTTCGGCAGCACTGATCTTTTGGACGTTGAAACACTCCAGAACGTCGCCCACCTTCACGTCGTTGAAATTGGCGATACCCAGGCCGCACTCGAACCCGGCGCGCACTTCGCTGGCGTCATCCTTGAAGCGCTTCAAGGAGCTCAGTTTCGACGTATAGATCACCGTTCCATCTCTCACCACGCGCACCTGCGCGTCCCGCTTCATAATCCCATCGAGCACGTAGCAGCCCGCCACCGTTCCCGATCCCTTGATCCGGAAGGTATTGCGCACATCCGCCCGGCCCAGGTAGGACTCCTGAATGACCGGTTCCAGCAACCCTTCCATGGCCTTTTTAATCTCGTCAGAAACCTCGTAGATGATGTTGTGCGTGCGGATATCGACTTTCTCTTGCTGCGCCAGATCCGCTGCCTTGCGGTCTGGACGCACACCGAAGGCAATGATGATGGCGCCTGACGCGGAAGCCAGAAGCACATCGTTTTCCGTTACGGCTCCCACGCCCTCGCTGATGATCTTCAGCTTCACGCGATCATCGGAGAGCTTCGGCAGCATCTCGCCCAGCACTTCCGCGGAACCTTGCACGTCCGCCTTGATGACGATGGGGAGTTCCTTGACCTCGCCGGCTTTCAACTGCTCGTGCAACTGGTCCAGCGTGATTCTTCCGCCGGCACTTGCGCGCAGCGCCGCATCGCGCTGCTTGGACTGGCGGTATTCGACAACGTGGCGCGCCTTGGCCTCCTCCGTCACCTGGAAGTGGTCTCCGGCCTCCGGAACACCCTGCAAGCCCAGCACCTCCACCGGCGTCGAAGGTGGCGCCGTCTTGACGGGTCTGCCTCGTTCATCAAACATCGCGCGCACTTTGCCGAACACGGAACCCGCGATAAAGAAGTCGCTGGTGTTCAGCGTGCCGTTCTGCACGAGGACCGTGGCCACCGGGCCGCGGCCCTTGTCCATACGCGATTCCAACACCGTACCGCTCGCCGGCGCGTCCGGATTCGCCTTCAACTCGCGCAGGTCCGCCACCAGCAGAATAATCTCCAGCAGCTTCTCGAGGTTCTGGCGCTTTTTCGCCGAGACCTCCACGACTTCCGTGTCGCCGCCCCATTCCGAAGGCATCAGCCCCAGCTCCGTTAGCTGCCGCTTCACCCGCTCCGGCTGCGCTTCCGGTTTATCAATCTTGTTCACCGCCACGATAATCGGCACATTTGCGGCCTTCGCGTGGTCAATGGCTTCGCGCGTCTGCGGCATGACGCCGTCATCCGCGGCCACCACCAGCACCACGATGTCCGTCACCTTCGCGCCGCGCGCCCGCATGCGCGTAAACGCTTCGTGGCCCGGCGTGTCCACAAACACCACGTTCTTCCCTTGCACCTGCACCTTGTACGCGCCGATGTGCTGCGTGATGCCGCCCGCCTCGCCCCCGGCGACGTCCGCTTCCCGGATGGCGTCAAGCAAACTGGTTTTCCCGTGGTCCACGTGGCCCATTACCGTAACCACCGGCGGCCGCGGCCTCAGGTTTTCCTGGGTCTCTTCTTTCGCAACTTCCAACACCATTTCTTCTTCGAAGGACACCACGCTGACCACGCCATTAAATGATTGCGCCAGGCCTGTTGCTGTCGGCACATCCAGCGCCTGGTTGATGCTCGCGAAGACACCGCGATCCAGCAAGGTCTTCAGCAAATCCTTCGCGCGGATGTCCAGCTTCTCCGCCAATTCGCGGATGGTGATGCCTTCCGTCAGCGTCACTTCACGGGGCGCACGCGGTTCCGGCGGCGCAATCGTCGCTGCGGCCACGCCGCGGCCACCCGCACCCTGGCGTTGCCGCGTCGGATGCAGTTTGCGCTCGCCTTCCATCTCCCGTTTGTCCGCCATGGGCCGCTGGCGCTGCGTTGGCCTCCGCGCATAAAGCGGTTTGCCAGGCTCCGCCTTCACCGGCATCCTCTCTGGAAATGGCGGCAACATCCCTGGCCGACCGGGTGCGCGCGAGCCGGGACGCGATCCCGTCGGCACCGCTCCAGGTCTCTGCCCAAATGGACGGCCTGTTCCGCCCGGTCCACCTGGACTGCCAGGGCGCGAGGTATATGGTCGCCCACCCTGTCCTGACTGCTGCGGACGCATCGGCTGTCCGGGTCGTGGGCCGCTCGGGCGCTGGCCGCTGCCCGGCACCGTGCCGGGAACTGGCCCGCGGTTGCCGGTGGGCATCGAGCGGGAAGGAACTTGTGTGCGTGCTGGCGCACCAGGAGCTGCGGCCGCTGGGCGCGCTGCCATTGGTTGCGTGCCGGGCTGCGCTGGACGTCCTGCCGGTGGCGCGCCACTCGGGGCCGTACGCGCTGCTGCCGGTTGTGCCGCAGGAGCGGCAGGCCGGTGCGGGTGCGCGGGCGTAGGCCTTGGAGCGGCAGAAGGCGCGGAAACAACCGCAGGTGCCACTGGTTTGACTGCCACAGGACCTGGCGCTGCTGTGGGTGCTGCCGGAGCCGCTGGCCGCGCAACAGGCGCGGCGGGGGCCGGCGCAGCAGCCGGAGTCGTTGGAACTGCTTTCGGCGCAGCCGGAGCCGCCGGATGGGCTGCGGGGGCATGTGCCGCGGGTGCATGTGCTGCAGGCGCACCCGCGACGGGTACCACGGGTTTCGCCGGAGCCGCGGTCGCTGCATGCAGCACGGGCCGCCTCTGCGCCGCTTTTGCCGCCGATTCTTTCGCGGCGCGTTCCGCATCGGCTGCTGCTTCGGCGTCGGCAACACCCTTCAAATGGTGCCGGACCTTCTCCGCAACTTCGACGGTGATCGAACTGGAGTGTGTTTTCTTTTCCGTTACGCCAAACCCCGCAAGAAGGTCAATGATGGCTTTAGCCTTGACCTCGAGTTCGCGGGCGAGCTCATTGATGCGGACTTGGGATGCGTCGCTCATGCTTCGTTAGGAACTTTTCTCTTCCTGCTGTTTCGCCGGAGCTTGCGCTTCCGCGGAGGCAGCGGCCGCGGAGGTAGCCTCGGCGGCAGGTTCTTCGGCATCAGATTTTGTTTCGGCGGCGGCTTGCGCCCCGGGTTCGGCCCCGGGTTCGGCGCTGGCTTCGCTGGCTGTTTCACTTGCGCTTTCGGCTTCTGTTGCCGGCGCAGCTTCGGCTGCTTCGGCGCCTTCCGCAGCGGCTTCCGCCGGTGTCGCCGCCGCGGTGTCTCCGCTTTCGTAGAAGCGGTTCACCGCTTGATAAATTTTGTCCACCATCTTTTCGCCGATGCCCGGAATTTCCATCAATTGCTCCGGCGTCATCCCGGCGAGCTTTTCCAGTGAAGTAATTCCCGCCGCTTCGATCTTCTCGATGGTCTTCGGCCCGACGCCCGCCAGCACCGTCAGTGACGTCACCGCCGTGGTCAGCGCCGTCATCTGCTCTTCGATCTCGCGACGCTTCTCTTCTTCGCTCTTGATGTCGATGTCCCAGCCAATCAGCTTGCTGGCCAGGCGGACGTTCTGGCCCTTTTTCCCGATGGCCAGGGAGAGTTGCGAATCCTCCACGATCACTTCGAGTTTCTTGGTCTCCGGATCGACGATCTGCACGCGCGTCACTTTGGCCGGGCTCAGGGCCTTCTGCGCAAAAGCCACCGTCTCTTCGTTGTAGGGAATAATGTCGATCTTCTCGCCGCGCAATTCGCGGATGATGGATTGCACGCGCATGCCCTTCATGCCCACGCAGGCACCCACGGGATCGACGTCTTTGTCGCGGCTGGCTACCGCCACCTTCGTGCGCTCGCCCGCTTCCCGTGCCGCCGCACGGATTTGCACCGTGCCGTCATAAATTTCCGGCACTTCCATCTCAAACAGCCGCTGCACCAGCGCCGCATCCGCACGCGATACGATGACCTGCGGACCCTTCGCCGCCCGGTCCACGGTGCGGATCACCACGCGCAGGCGTTCGCCGATGTTGTAGGTTTCCAGCTTGGACTGTTCGCGCTTCGGCAAACGCGCTTCCGTTCGCCCCATGTCCACGATCAGGTCCGGGCCTTCCGCCCGCTTCACGATCACGGTGACCAGTTCGCCCGTGCGGGTGTGATACTCGTTGTAAATGGTGTCGCGTTCCGCTTCCCGCACCTTTTGCAGGATCACCTGCTTGGCGGTTTGCGCCGCGATCCGCCCCAGCACGTCCGTGGGCTTGATAGTCAGGATTTCCGTGCCTACTTCGGCGTTCGGATTTTTCTTTTTTGCATCCGCAACACTGATTTCCCGCTTGGGGTCGGCCACTTCCTCGACCACCGTGAGCACCGAAAACACGTCCACCTGGCCGGATTCCGCGTTGAACTTCGCGCGCAAGTCCTCTTCCGTCTTGTAAAACTTGCGAGCCGCAACGACCATGGCGTCTTCGATGGCGGAAATCACCACCGCCGGCTCGATATGCTTCTCCCGGCTGAGCATCTCAATTTGTTGATAAAGAAGATTCGCCATTTCCTGTTCCTAAAATTCCACCACCAAGTTGGCCTTTCGAATCGTCTCCAAGGGTATTTCCACCACTTGTGCTTCCTTGCCCTTCAACTCCATGCGGACTTTTCCTTCCGCGAATCCCTTCAACCGCCCTTCAAAAAACTTGGCCTCGCCGGTGGGCTCGTTCGTCGTAATCTTCGCCAGGCGGCCCGTGAAGCGCTCGAAATCCCCGGCCTTTTTCAGCGCGCGATCCATTCCTGGCGAACTGATTTCCAGGATATAGCCCGGACCGGGTACCAGTTCCTCCACATCCAAAATCACGCTCAACTGCTGGCTGACCCGCTGGCAATCCGCGTGACTGATCTTGGGGAAGGGGTCCGGCGGCGTACCGCCCTCAGCCGCTTCCACGGGCTTCGCCGACGGCACCCGGTCGATGTATACCCGGAGGAAGCGCTGCTTACCGATCTTCCATTCGACATCCACGACTTCCAAGCCCTCCGAACGTGCTACCCGTTCGGCGGCTTCGCGGACCTTTTCCAAATTCACGCGGAGACTCCCCGGCCTAAGCCGGTCTCAAGCTCGTTCCCACCGGCGGCAACAAAAAAGTGGGCTTGCGCCCACTCTATGGTGCGACCCGTTTCAGAGCGAAGAGTCAGTATATTCCCGCAGCACGGTAAAAGCAAGGTACTCAGGGGCCGGGACAGGAGAGTCCTGAGCCAGGCTCGGGCTAATAGTTTTGCCATGCACAGGTGTCACTATAATAGGTACAATCCTTGCAGTTCCCTCATTTGACCCCGGCAAACCGCTGCTCTCTGGATTCCTTCGTGTTATTGTTTTCTACCAGCCTGAAACATTGCAGGCACTTGCTTTCCCCCATGACCCGCGATGGCGTAAGCTTAGTGTGAGTGTGTGTCTTGAGCGGAGGGAGCGGCTCGGAATGCCCGCTAGGTGGCTGCATTTGCCGACATTAGTTCGCGTCACGGGGTTGGTGTTTGTTCTCGCCCTGTTATCCTTTCCTCTTTGGGGTCAGCAACCTCTCACGCCAACTGTCGAATCATCTACCAACCTTGCGAACAATCCTGTGTTTGATCTCGACGTCTTCGTCCGTGACCAGCATGGAAATCCTCTCGATGCCGCGGCTGCCGTTCACCTCTCTTCCGCACGTGTAAACTATAACGCCGTCTTGCCCATTGAAGGCGCATCTGCGGCCCATTTTTTCAACCTTGCGTTCGGCGAATACGAGGTGGAAGTGACTTGCCCCGGTTTCCGCAGGGTGACCGAGCGTTACGCCTCCGAGTTCAGGCGCGGGAGCCTGCCCCTATATATCTATCTCATCCCGGAATCGGGACCGGCTGACCCTGCAGCCCCCTCTGGCGGCTTGGTTCTGACTCAACAACTGCGTGCTGAAATGCAGGAGGGCATAAGGGCCTTGAACCGCGAGCGCTACGAAAGCGCCCGAAAAACCTTTGCCAAGGTCTCGCGGAAGGCTCCCGGCAATTCGGACGTCGTTTATTTCCTGGGAGTTACGGAACTCGGTTTGCAGCATCCCGATGTGGCCCGCGAGAATTTCCAGCGCGCTCTGTCCCTGGACCCCAACAACGAACTGGCTCTCGTTTCACTGGGCCAAATGCAACTGCAGGGCGGCGCACCCGCAGACGCGGTCATACCACTGGAAAAAGCGGTGTCTCTGGGCCGTGCGGGTTGGCACGCCGACTTCGAACTGGCCTCCGCCTATTTCCAACTCCACCGCTTGAGCGAGGCCGAAACCGCAGCTTCTCGCGCCGCTTCTCTAGCCAAGGAAAAGGGTGCGACTTCCTTGTTCTTGCTCGGGGAAATTCAATACGCCGAGGGCAAGCGTGCTGCTGCGAAACATAGTTTGGAATCCATTCTGAAGCTCTTTCCAAAGGACTCATCGGTATTCACGGCCAGAAAAATGCTGGAGCGCATAGAAAGCGAAGGACTGG